>Ga0066903_100001693_pt1 | contig 16497 bp, 12 predicted proteins | sample PanSoiMetaGPlot1_FD_67491 | JGI IMG/M metagenome (GOLD analysis project Ga0066903, IMG submission 67491) | Tropical forest soil microbial communities from Panama analyzed to predict greenhouse gas emissions - Panama Soil - Plot 1 (version 2) | ecosystem: Environmental > Terrestrial > Soil >... | reverse complement strand
GGGTCTGACCCTTTGTAAAGTCGCGGTACAAGGGGTCTGACCCTTTGTAAAGTCGCGGTACGCGCTCAGCCGGTGGTGACGGTGCCGGCGTCGACGACCTCGAAGGCGGTGCCGGGGACGCGCTTGAGCTGGTCGAGGTCGTCGTCTGACCACGCCGGGTCGGGCGTGCCCGAGATGTACCAGTTCGAGCCGTTGTCGGCGAGAATCATTCCGTAGGTCTTGAGCGCGTTGAGGATCGCGAGCGCCTGGCCGTGGTAGCCCGACGTGTCGAAGCTCGCCTTCAGGCGCACGCGCATGCCCATCGGCGGCAGCGACGGGTCGCTGCTGTGGCTGGCGAAGTGGCGGGCCGGATACACGTAGCCGCGCTGGGTGTGCTGGACCGTGAACCGTAGCGCGTGGTCGATCGCGCCGGCGTTGGCCTCGTCGGCGCGCGCGAGCCCGGCGAGGATCGGCAGGCCGGCGGCGTCGGCGCTCGTCCAGCCGGCGGGGCGCAGCGCGTTGGAGCGCAGGTCGAACTTGGCGCCGAAGTCGGCGGTCCAGCTCGGACCGCCGGCGACCGGCGCGGCGTTGTCGAGCTCGTAGAGGATGCACGAGCCCTGCTGCAGCACGAGCACGTGGCGGTCGCCGGTGCTCGCGGCGCCACCCTCGATCCGTGCGTCGGCCGGGATCGGGTACGGCCCGGGATCGTCCTCGTCGTCGGGTTGGCCGAACGCGATCGGGACCATCGGCTGGCCGGCCGGGACGACGGTGAACGGGATCCCGTAGTCGCCGTACTGGCCCGAGCCGAAGTCTGGATGCAGGTTGCCCGTGAGCCCCGACAGCCACGTGTCCGAGCGCGGGTCGACCGGCGCATGCGAGATGTCCTGATTCCACGGGTTGTCGGCCGGGAAGATCGGACAGCCGGCGATCTGCGGGCCGTCGCCGGGCAGTGTCGGCGTGCCCGTGCCGGGCGTCGTCGAGCCGGGCTGGTGGGTGCCGGCGGTCGTGTTGCCGCCGCCGCCAGACCCGGACGCCGAAGCGACGTGCACGCGCAGACGGCGCGCAGCCGAGCAGCGTCGCGGCCCGCACGCGCGCACGAGCAGCGTGTAGGTCCGACCAGCGTGGAGATGGGCGATGCGCAGACTCGTCGCGCCGGCCTTGGCGCGAACCGTGCGCCCGGCGACGGTCAGCCGGATCCGCAGCCCGCGGTGGGCCGGCCGCGTCCAGCGCACGACGATCGTCGTCCCGGTCGCGGTTGCGCGGACGTGGCGCGGCGCGGCCGGCGTCGATCCGGCCCGCGCAGGCACCGCCGCTGCGACCAGCGCGAGGAGGACCAGCGACGCGGCGGGGCGGACACGACGCACGTGATCCGCATCGTGCCCGATCCGGCGGGCCCCAAGCGCCCGGAACCGACGCGGACGCGTGTTCGAGGTGCGGCGGCGGACCTACGCGGCTGCACCGTTGAGCATCTGCGCGTGCTCGGCGGCGCGAGCGAGCATGACCTCCTCGATCGCGTCCAGGCTCAGGTTGCCCTCGGTCGTGATGGCGAAGATCACCAGGCCCTGGAGCATCGCGTCGAACTGCCACGAGTACGGGATGTCCTCCACCGGTCCGACCGGGACCACCCCTTCGAGCCCGCGCTCGAGGATCTCGAACCACAGGTCGTTGCGGGCGGTCATGACGCCGCGCAGGTGCGGCAGCGGCACCGATGCGCCGTGGGCGGCGATCCACACCCGCCACGCCTCCGTGCTCTCCTGGTCGGTCGGGAGCACGCTGTGCACGAGCGCGCGCAGGCGCTCGATGCCAGGCTCGAGACCCTCGATCGCGGCGTTCTCGCGCGCCTGCTGGCGGGTGGACACGAACAGCAGCGTCTCCTCGAGCATCTCCATCCGATTGGAGAAGTAGTGGTTGAGCATCCCGGTGCTGACCCCGGCCTCTTCGGCAACCATCCGCATCGTGGTGCCGTCGAAGCCGCGCTCGGAGATCACCGCAGCGGCAGCGCGGCAGATCTGCTCTCTTCTGATCGGGCCCATTCCGCGCTTTGGCATGCGTCCCTCCGGCTTACTCAGACCGCTTCGTCGGGCAACTGTAGAACAGGCGGTGGCGGACTCTGGACGCCGAGCAGTTCGCGCGCCTGCGCCGGGTTCGCGACCGGACGGCCGATCGCGTCGCACAGCGAGACGGCCCGCTCGACGAGCTCCGCGTTGCTCTCGGCATGGCGTCCCGGCGCCGTGTAGACGACGTCCTCGAGGCCGGTGCGGACGTGGCCGCCGAGGACGATCGTCACCGCCATGATCGGAAAGTTGTCGCGCCCGATCGCCGTCGCCATCCACGGCACGCCGGCCGGGACCATGCGCTCGAACATTGCCACCGACTCCGCGCTCGCGGGCGCCCCGCCGATGACGCCGAGCACGAGATGCATCGTCCCGGGCGCGCCCTCGCGCTCACGGGCCATCCGCGCGGCGGTGACGGCCATGCCGAAGTCGAAGCACTCGTACTCAGGCACGATGCCGCGCGTCTGCATCTCCGCCGCGAGGCTGGCGATCAGGTCCGTCGGATTGAGAAACACCACGCCGGCGGGCCCGAAGTTCAGCGTCCCACAGTTCAGCGAAGCGATCTCGGGCCCCGCCTCGAGCGAGCGACGCCGCTCGTCGGGCCCCATGCCGAGTGAGCCGCCGGTCGTGAAGTTGAGGATCACGTCACAGCCCTCGGCGCGCACCGCCTCGCGGATCGCGATGAAGTCGTCAGGGTCGTGCGAGATGCCGCCGCCGGGCGCGCGCGCGTGGATGTGGACGATCGCCGCCCCCGCCGCGGCGGCCGCGATCGTCTCTTCGATCACGTCGTCGCGCGTCTGCGGTTGGTTGGGGTTCCCGGTGACGATCGAGCCCGCGACCGCGCAGCTGATGATGACCGGGTCAGCGAACGCCATTGCGCCGAGCCTCCGTCGCCGCTTCATCGACCTGGAAATCGAGGCCGCCCGGATCACCCACGAGCACGACCCCGTAGACCTCGGCTGCCGCCGCGGCGCTGACCCAGCCCTCGAGCACATCGGCCAGGACCGCGTCCGGCGGGCGGTCGTGGGGATCGCCGTAGCCGCCGCCGCCCGACTCGAGCCCGCGCACGTACTCGCCCGGGTTCAGCTCGACGTCGCCGATCACCGGCTTGGGCTCGGCCGAGCCGTCGGCCGCGATTCGCTCGACGCGCGCCAGTGAGCCGGGCTGTCCACCGAGCACTCCGGCCGGCGGGTGCTCGCCGAAGTCGGCGAAGTAGAACGCCTGCATCGTGCCGCGCGACGGACCGAACACGATCTCGCTCGCCGGGCCGCCGCGAAAGCGTCCGGCGCCGCCGGTGTCGGGCAGCAACCGCAGCGCGCCGAACCGGATCGGGTACTTCTGCTCGAGCACCTCGATGCTGTCGATGTAGATCGTCTTGGCGCAATCGGGCATCGCGTACGTCACCCAGCCGTCGCAGTCGGGCGACGCCGGGCCGCCGTTGTTGCCGATCACGAGCTGGTTGACGTAGGGGCGCCCGGAGCGCGGGTCGACGCCGGAGATGACGGCGAATCCAGGACCACATGCTCCGGCGCCCTCGGCCAGCCCATGCCCCGGCCCGAGGTCGGCGAAGCCGGCCTGGATCGCGTTGATCAGGCGGTTGAGCACGTTGGTGGTCGAAACCGACGCCGAATGCGGCGGCGTCAGCCCGCCGGCCAGCGAGCCGGGGCGAATGAGGACGTCGACGGGGCGGAAGCTCCCGGCGTTGTGGGGAACGTCCTCGGGCAGGCAGTTGAAGACGGCGATCAGCGCGCCCGCGCGGGCGCACGCTTCGGAAAGGTTGAGGCCGAGCGCCAGGCAGTCGTCGTTGTCGCGCAGATCCACGGTGACCCGTCCCGCCTCGCCGTCGATGTCGACGCCGACGCGCACCGGGATGCCGTCGGGGTGGCCGTCGAGCGGGTCGTGGCGGCCCGAAACGGTCAGCCGCCGCGACGGCAGCTCGCGGATCGCCTCGGTCATGCGTCGCTCGGAGTAGTCGAACCACTCGTCGACGAACTGCTCGAGGGTCTCGAGGCTGTAGCGCTCGGCCAGCTCGTGCAGGCGCCGCTCGCCGATCCGGATCGCGCCGAGCGCGGCGAGGTAGTCGCCGTACCACATCTCCGGCACGCGAATCCGCGACCGGCACATGCGCACGATGTCCTCGACGTCTTCGTAGTCGCGCTGGATCCGCACGCACGGAAAGATCAGCGCGCCCTCCTCGTAGACGTCGCGCGCATAGGACATGTAGGTGGTCGGCTGGGAGTTGCCGCAGTCGGCCTGGTGGGCCTTCGCCGAGACGGTGAACACATGGCGCCCGTCGATGAAGACCGGCGCGAGCAGCGTGTGGTCGGCGGGATGCGTGTTGCCGCTCAGCGGATCGTTGTGCAGGAACGCGTCGCCCGGCCGCAGGTCGGGGTGCAGCTGGCGCATCGAGCGCGTTTGGAGGCCGGCGCCGAGCACATGCGCCTGGAGCCCCTCGGCCGCGGTCAGCATCTGGTCGTCGGCGGTCACGATGCAGCACGAGAAATCGCGCGCCATGTTGAGCACGGCGCTGCGCCCGGTGCGGAACAGCGTGTTCGTCATCTCGCGCACGATCACGTCGAAGCGGTTGGCCAACACCGCGGTGAGAACGCCGCCAAGCTCGCTCACGCCACCTCCAGCACGTAGCTTCCGAGCTGCGTCGTGCGCAGCCGCGCCTGTGGCGGAACGACAACGGTGGTCGTCGGCTCGGTGACCAGCACCGGGCCGTCGATCTGCGTTCCTGGGGCGAGCGAGCCGCCATCGAGGACATCGACCTCGACCTCGCCGGTGTGACCGAAGAAGACCCGGCGCCGGCGCGATCCCGCGGCGGCACGGACACCCGCGATCTGCCCGAGCACCGGCGTGAAGGGGCGCGCGACGGTCCGCCCACGGCACTGGAGGATCTCGACGACCTCACCGGGATCCGATGTGGCGAACAGCCGCTGGTGCAGGCCGTGAAACTCGTCGGCGATGAGCCCGGGGTCGCCGAGCTCGTCGACCGGGCGGTCGGCGAGCGGCACCTCGATCGTCCACGCCTGGTGGGCGTAGCGCGCCTCGAGGAAGCGCTCGCGATGGACCCCTTCGAGGCCGGCCGGGAGGCTGTCCTCGAACACGCCGAGCCGCGCGTCGATCGCCGCGAACGCGTCCTGCAGGGCTGCGAAGTCGTAGTCGCCCGAGTCGGTCTGAAGGCTGAACCCGGTCTCGTAGACGATGTCGGAGTACTGCCCGCCGAACGCGCTCAGCGCCCCTGCGGTGCGGGGAATCAGCACCCTCGGGCACTCGAGCGCACGCGCGATCTCGGCGATGTTGAGGCCGGCCGCACCGCCGCCCGCCACGATCGCGAGGTCACGCGGATCGACGCCCTGGTTGATGGTGATCTCGCGGATCGCACCCACCATGTGCTCGCCCGCGAGCGTCAGGACGGCGTCGGCGGCTTCCTGCGCGCCGAGCCCGAGCCGCTCGCCCAGCGCCGTGAGCACGTCGGCGGCGGCCTGCTCGTCCAGGCGCATGTGCCCGCCGAGGAACCGCTCCGGATCGAGGTAGCCCAGGACGCACGCCGCGTCGGTGACGGTCGGTCGGGTGCCGCCCCGCCCATAGCACGCGGGCCCGGGGTCGGCGCCCGCGCTGTCGGGGCCGACGCGCAGCAGCCCGCCGCGGTCGATCCACGCGATCGAACCGCCGCCCGACCCGATCGAGCGCACGTCGACCGACGCGAGGCCGGTGTGATGGCCGCGGAATGGCTCGCCGAGCCACGTCTCGCGCGTGAACACCGGGCTGCCCTCGCGCACGAGGCTGACGTCGAAGCTGGTCCCGCCGGTGTCGCAGACGACGGCGTCGGCGGCGCCGAACTCGCGCTGCGCGTAGAGGCGCGCGGCGATCGGCGCCAGCGACGGGCCCGACTTGGCTGCGTAGATCGGACGCTGCGCGAGGTGCTCGATCGGCAGGACCCCACCCATCGACGTCGCCGCGACGAGGCGGCCGCGCAGCCCGGAATCGCGCAGGCCTTCTTCCACGCCGCCGAGATGACGCTGCATCAGGGGCTTGAGCGACGCGTCGATCGCCGCACACGAGGTGCGCCGGTACTCGCGCAGAACTGGGTTGAGCACGTGCGAGCACGTGACCGGGACGTCGGGCAGCAGCTCGCCGCACATCGCGGCGAGACGGTCCTCGTGTGCGCCATTGGCGACCGACCACAGCAGCGCGATCGCAACCGCATCGACGTCGAGCCGCGCGAGCTCGCGAAGGACACCGCGCGCGTGTTCCTCGTCCAGCGGCGTGACGACCTCGCCGTCGGCGCCGATTCGCTCGCGGATCTCGAATGTCAGCCGCCGCGGGATGTAGGGGTCGGGGTAGGGGCGGCTGAAGTCGTAGGGGTGCATCGATCCGCCCTCGCGGCGCACGAGCACGTCGGGGAAGCCCTCGGTGCACAGCAGCGCGGTGCGCGCGGTCGTGCCCTGGAGGATCGCGTTGGTCGCCTGCGTCGTCGAGTACACGAACAACGCCGTACGACCGAGCAGCTCGTCGAGCTCGATCCCCATCGCCGTCGCCACGTCGGCGAGCGCCGCCCGTAGCCCGGCGACGAGATCGTGCGGCGTCGTCAGGGCCTTGCCGATGTTCACGGCGTCGCCGCCGGAGACGACCACGTCGGTGAACGTGCCGCCGACGTCGCACGTCACCTTGAGGTCGCCGTCTGCGCTCATCGCGCCACGGTGACACGCTCGGAGGCGACGTCGGCGATTGCCGCCCGCAGCGAGCTCAACGCCCGCTGCGTCAGTGCGTCGTCCATCGCCGTCGTGAGGCCGAACTCGCCGCCGCTGCCGTAGTAGACGCCGTGCGTGACCGCAGCGAGGTGAAGCAGCGCCGATCCCTCGTGGTCGACTTCGCCGTCGCGAGCGTCGAGCACGTAGAGGCCGAACGCCGAGCCGACGCCCGAGGTGCGGACCGGAAGCTCCGCCTCGCGCGCCGCGGCCTCGATCTCGAGGCGCATCGCATCGGCGAGACCGTCGATCCGGTCGATCTCCGACGCGGTCAGGCTCGCCACGGCGATCCGGCCGGCAACCGACCCGAGCAGGTTGCCGTTGAACGAGCCGCCGTGGTACTGGGCGTCCGGGCCGAGCGGGTCGAAGACGGACATCAGCTCCGACGACGCGAGCACCGCGCCGACGGGCAGGCCGCCGCCGATCCACTTCCCGAGGCACGTGATGTCCGCATCGATGCCGAACCGCTCGGCGGAGCCGCCCTCGGCGAGCCGGAACATCAAGCAGTCGTCGAGCACGAACAGCACACCCGCGTCGCGCGCGAGCTCGCGCAGCGCGGGCAGGAAGCCCGGCGGCGGGGTTGTGACCAGGCCCGTGTACTGCACCGGCTCGACGATGATGGCGGCGACCTGGCCGGCGTTGCGCTCGAGCGCCGCGGCGTAGGAGTCCAGCTCGCCGAAGGTGGCCAGCGCGACGCGCCCGGGAACCTCGGCCTGGCCCTGGAGGCCGGCCTCAAGGTCATCGTAGGACCCGTGGTAGGCATGCCAACCCTTGATGATCACGGGGCGGCCTGTGACGCTGCGGGCGAGTTTCACGCCGAGCATCGTCGCCTCGGTGCCGGTGTTGGCGAAGCGGACGGCGTCGGCGCCGATGCGCGCGCACAGCAGCTCCGCGAACTCGATCTGCGCGTCGGATGCTCCGGGCCACGCGGTCCCACGCTGCAGCGCCGCGGTCAGCGCCTCGACGATCGGCGGGTGGGCGTGGCCATGGATGACACTCAGCCCGTTGCCGAACAGGTCGACGTACTCGTTGCCGTCGACGTCGGTGAGGATCGCGCCGGCGCCGTGGTCGAACACGACCGGATACGGGGCAAACCAGCTCAGCGACCGCGTCAGGCCGCGGACCATGCTTCGCGAGGCGCGCTGCATCGTGCGCTCGCTCATGGGCGTCTGGGCCCGGTAGCGGGCCTCGATGGAGGCCCCGTCAGGCGGCATCAGCACGGCCTCTGGTTTTGATACCGATCATTTGGTATGCATCCTATGGGCGTCGCTCACGAGCGTCAAGCCCGGCCTATAGTTCGCATACCAACTGGTCGATTTCCGCGATTCGAGACGACTTCCGGAGGCACAGCGTGACCATCCAGCGCATCCCCACCGACCCCCCGAGCGGCTTCAGCGACGCCGTCGTCACCAGCGGCCCCGGGCGCACGATCCACATCTCGGGCAACGTCGGGTTCGGCGACGACGGCAAGGTCGTGGCGGGCGGAATGGCCGCCGAGGCGCGGGCGACGTTCGCGAACATCGAGCGCGCACTCGCCAAGGCGGGCGCGGGGATGTCCGATGTCGTGCGGATCACGGCGTTCATGACGTCGCTCGACTCCTACGGCGAGTACGCGCAGGTGCGCTCCGAGGTGTTCGGCGAGACGCTGCCGGCCAGCGCCACGGTGCAGGTCGCAGGTCTGCTCGTCGGCGCGCAGATCGAGATCGACGCCGTCGCGTTCGTGGAGGACTGAGAATCACAGCGCGGTCGCCGACGGCTGCGCCTGGGTGGGCGCGTCGTCGGCCGGCAGCGGGTAGTGGCACGCGAACGCGCGCCCCGGCTGCGCCATCCCGGGCTGCGGGTCCTCGGCGATGCAGCGCGTGCGGCTCGGCAGATAGGTCGGGCCCGCGGGACACCGCGGGTGAAAGCGGCAGCCGGGTGGCGGGTTGCGCGCATCCGGCACACTGCCGCCGACCGGCGCCGAAAGGGGCTCGCCATGGACGTGCGGGATCGAGTCGAGCAGCGTGCGCGAGTACGGGTGGCGCGGCGTGCGGACGAGCTCCCCCCACGACGCACGCTCGACCGCCTGGCCCAGGTACATGACCATGACCTCCTCGCACAGGTAGCCGATCACCGCGAGGTCGTGCGAGATGCAGAGGTAGGTCAGGCCGAGCGACTCGCGTAGCTCGCGCAGCAGGTTGAGCACGGCGGCCTGGACCGACACATCGAGCGCCGACGTCACCTCGTCGAGGATCAGCAGCCGCGGACGGCCCGCCAGCGCACGGGCGATGCCGACGCGCTGGAGCTGGCCGCCGCTGAGCTCGTGCGGGTAGCGGTCGGCCATCCCGCCCCCGAGCGTCACCTGGTCGAGCAGCTCCGCGACGGCGTCGTCGTTGCCTGCGGGCGGTCCGTCGTCGTCGGCGCCGTCCTCCGGCAGCCCCGCCTCGCGGCGCTCGCGCAGCCGCACGGCCTCGCGCAGCGTGGCGCCGATCGTCTGACGCGGATGCAGGGTCGAGAACGGGTCCTGGAACACCATCTGGGCGCGCGCACGGACGTGGCGCAAGGCGGAGCCGGTCGCGTTGGTCACGTCGCGCCCGTCGAGCGTGATGGTCCCGCCGGAGGTCGGAGCGATCTGCGCGATCGCTCGCGCGATCGTCGACTTGCCCGCGCCCGATTCCCCGACGATGCCCAGCGACGCGCCGGCCTCGACGGCGAACGAGACGTCGTCGACGGCGACCAGCCCGCGCGTCCCGCGCCCGTAGCGCACCTCGAGGTGCTCGACGACGAGCAGCGTCACGCCGCGGCCTCCGACAGCCCGCCGCCGGCGGCGAAGCACGCGACGCGGTCGCCGTCGCCGAGGTCGACGAGCTCGGGACGCTCGCGCCGGCAGCGGTCGAACGCAAGCGGGCAGCGGTCAGCGAACGGGCAGCCCGCGAGCTCCTCGCCCGAGGCCGGTGGACGGCCGCGGATGCCGGCGACCTCGGTGCGGCTGCCGTCGGGGCTGAGCTCGAGGATCGAGTTCATCAGGCCCTGCGTGTACGGGTGCAGCGGGTTGCGCAGCAGACGCTCGCGCGGGCCTTCCTCGACGATCGACCCGTGGTACATGACGACGATCCGGTCGCAGAGCTGGTTGACGACGCCGAGGTTGTGGGAGATGAGGACGATCGACATGCCCTCGCGGGCCTTGACGTCTCTGAGCACGTCGAGCACCTGCGCCTGCACGGTCACATCGAGCGCCGTCGTGGGCTCGTCGGCGATCAGGACCCGCGGCCGCGCCATCAGCCCCATCGCGATCATCAGGCGCTGCTGCATCCCGCCCGAGAACTGGTACGGATAGCGCTTCATCGCCCGCTCGCCGTCGCCGATGCGGACCTCGGCCAGGCGCTCCTTGGCCTCCGCGCGCGCCGCCTTGCGGCTCAGGGACCGGTGCCGGCGCGCCCCGTCGACGAGCTGCGCGCCGACGCGCGCGCTCGGGTTCATCGACGACATCGGGTCCTGGAAGATCATCGCGATGTAGGTGCCGTAGAGCCTCGCCGCCTGGCGCTGGGTGAGCGACCGCGGATCGACGCCGCCGAGCTCGATCCGCTCGGCGTGGGTCTCGAGCGGGTGGGGGACGAGCCCCGCCAGCGACAGCGCGGTCAGCGTCTTGCCGCTCCCCGTCTCCCCCACGATCCCCAGCGCCTCGCCCGGACGCAGCGCCAATGACACGCCGCGCACGAGCTTGCGCGGGCCGCCAGGACCGGGCACGACGACGTCGAGCCCGTCGACCCGCAGCACCGCGTCGTCGCCGGGCTCATCGCCGGGCGCCGCAGACCCATCACCGGTCGGCGGCGCGGCCGACCGCGCGGCGCCGTCGTCGGCGGACACGCGGCGGCGGCGCTTGCCCTTGCTCGAGTGCCACAGCCGCGGGTTCAGCGACCGTGCGGCGGCCTCGCCGAGGTAGACGATCGCGATTCCCGTGATCGTGATCGCGGCGGCCGGGGCGACCGCGGCCCACGGGGTCGTGTAGATCGCCTGGACGCCGGTCGTCAGCTCGGTGCCCCAGTCAAACTGCGGCGTCTGCACGCCGACGCCGAGGAAGTCGAGCCCCGAGATGTCGATGATCGCCCCGGCGAAGTACGCCAGCCCCGCGAGCACCAGCGGCTCCGACATGTTCGGCAGCAGGTAGCGCCCGATCAGGCGCGGACGCCCGACGCCCGACGCCCGCGCGCTGGCCACGAACTCCTTGGAGCTGACCGAGGTCGCGCAGTTCTCCGACAGGCGCGCGAACGCCGGCGCGGCGCCGATCCCGATCGCGATCACCGCCCCGGTGGCGCCGGTGCCGATGATCGTGACCAGGAACAGCGCCAGCAGGATCGGCGGGAAGCTCATGAAGACCTCGATCGCGCGGCGACCGAAGCCCCGCGCGCGAGGCGCCAGCGCCGCGATCGTCGTCCCCAGCGCGAACCCGAGCGCCATCGAGATCGCGGCCGCCGAGAGGCCGAGCAGCAGCGTCAGGCGGGTCGCCGCGAGCGTGCGGGCGAGGATGTCGCGCCCGAGGCTGTCGGTCCCGAGCGGGTGCGCCGACGAGCTCGACTGGTAGGCGATCGAGAGGTCGGTCTTGTGGGCGGCCGGGCCCCACACGATCGGCCCGATGATCGCCAGCACGACGAGCGCGAGCACGATCGTCAGGCCGACAATCCCGCCCGGCGCGGTGAAGAACGCGCGCGCCGCGGGATGGCGGCCACGGGCCGGCACGGTCGGTGTCGCGGCGGGTGTGGCCGTTGTCGCGGCCATCAGATCTCCAGCCCGCGCTGCGCGGCCGATCGCGGGTCGACGGCCGAGACACCGACATCGACGACCGCGTTGATGACGACGACCATCACCGCCAGCAGCAGGGCGGCACCTTCGACGACCGGGTAGTCCAGACGCAGCACCGACTGCGTGAGCAGCAGCCCGAGGCCGTTCCAGGCGAACACGCTCTCGACGATGATCGCGCTGCCGATCGTCTGCGCGAAGATCGTGCCGCTCAGCGTCAGCGCCGCCGTGGACACGTTCGGCAACACGTAGCGGCGGTAGATGGAGAACGTGCTCAGCCGCTTGCTGCGCGCGCTGCGCACGTAGTTCTGCCCGAGCACATTGAGTGTCTCGACCCGCACGATCCGCGCCAGCAGCGCGACCTGCGGGATCGCAATCGCGAGTGCTGGCAGGACGACCGCGCTGGCCGGGGTGTTGCCGGCGACCGGGAACCACTTCAGCGTCACCGCGAAGACGAGCGCCAGCAGCGTCGCCATCACGTAGCCCGGGACCGAACCGAACAGGCCGGTGAAGAAGACGAACACCCGCTCGACGTGGGGATGGCGGCCGTTGGCGGTGAGCGCGCCGGCGAGCATCCCGAGCCCGATCCCGCAGACCAGGATGATCGCGATCGCCAGTCCGACGAGCTTCAGCTCGTTGCCGATCCGCGCCTGGAGCTCCGACGTGACGCTCAGGTGGCTGTAGAACGAGTCGCCGAAGTCGAGCCGCAGGGCGTGGGTCGTGTAGTTCCAGTACTGCGAGAGAAACGGCGCGTCGAGGCCGAGCTGATGGCGCAGTCCGGCGACCGCCTGGTTGGACGCGCGCGGGCCGAGCACCTGCCGCGCCGGGTCGCCGGGCATCACGCGCACCATCAGGAACGTCGCGATCTCGACGATCCACACGACGACCAGCAGCGCACCGAGCCGGCGGACCGAGAAGCGCAGGAATGGTGAGCCGGCGCGGGGGACGCGCGCCGGCTGCACCACCGGGGCTGCGGGCGGGGCCTCGGCGCTCACGATGGCGAGCCTCCGGTCGGCCACGACCCTACTTCTGGGTCTGCTGGATCGTGAATGGATCGATGAACACGTTGTACGGCGCGGCGAACTTCCAGCCCTTGCCGAACCAGGCGTTCTTCGCGACGCCCATCGGCTTGACGATGTACGCCGTCTGCGCGCGCTGCATCGCCTTGTCCCAGGCCGGGCAGGCCGTGCTGCCTGGCGCCGCCTCGGCTTCGTCGCTGAGCTTGAAGTACGTCGGATCCTTGATGCTCAACGACGCGTCCTGGGCCGGGATGATCACCGGGTTGGGGAACGCCGAGTAGTAGGAGTAGACCGTGAAGTCGTAGTCCTTGGTCGTGAACAGCGCGTTGATCCACGTGTTGATGTCGGTGTTCTTGACCGTTGACGCGATGCCGACCTTCTGCAGTTCCTGCTGGATGAAGTCGCCGAGCTGGTTGGTCGTGTTCCACATCACGATCCGCAGCTTCAGCGGCTTGCCGTTCTTCGTCATTGTCCCGCCGCTGCCGGCCTTGTATCCGTCCTGCTCGAGGACCGACTTGGCCTGCGCGACGTCGAACGGCACCGCGTACTTGCCGAGCGCCTTGTTGTAGCACTGCATGTTCGGCGTGACCATCGTGTCCTCGGTGACACCGAGGTCCGAGAACGCGGCCTTCGTCATCGAGTTGCTGTCGAGCGCCAGGAACACGGCGTGGCGGACGGCCGGGTCGGCGCCCACCAAACCCTTCGTCATGTTGAACAGCGAGCCCCAGCTCCCGGCCTGCAGCGACTCGTAGGTGAAGTCGTAGTTGCTGGGGTTGGCGCGAACGCGCTGCTCGCTGATGCCCGCGATCGGCGAGATGTTCACCTCGCCCGTCGTCAGCAGGTTGGCGGCCGTCGTCTCGTCGGTCACGACGCGGAAGTCCGCTTCCTGCGGGACGCCGTCGGTCTTGGACGTCCAGCCGACCGGGCCCCAGTTGTAGTCCGGGCGCAGCTTGAAGACGTACGTGCTGCCGCGCGACGACGCCGCCTTGTCGTAGCTGTAGGGACCGCTGCCCTGCGGCGCGGCGCCGAGCCCCTTGGGGTTCTTGAGGCCGGCCGGGCAGATGATCGAGGCGGGGAACGGCGTCCCGAACGACTGCACGAGCGCGTTGTAGGGCTTGGTCAGGGTCACGGTCACGGAGTTGTCCGCGGAATTCGTGGTCACGCTCTTGAGCTTGCCCCCGCCCACGGCATAGCCGAGGTAGGGGCTCGCCGTCTTCTGCGAGAGCGAGTAGCGCAGCGAGTCGGCGACGACTTTCGGGGTGATCGGTGTACCGTCGGCACACTTCGGGCCCTTGCGGATGACGAACGTCGCCGAGTTCGGTGTCGTCGTCCACGACGACGCGAGATACGGCTTGACCTTCCCGTCCGGCGCTTGGTAGACGAGCCGGTCGTAGGCGAGCTCGAGCGCCTGGACCGACATGTTCTCGGCGCCGGTCTTCGCCGGGTCGAACGTGTCGAGATCGTCCGAGGAGCGGACCTTGACCGTCCCGCCCGGCCCGCTGACCACGGCCGCGCTGCCCGAGCTGACGGTCGAGCCGGTGTTGACCTTCGACGACGTGCCGGAGTCCGAGTTGTTCGACGAGCCGCCGCCACCGCAAGCCGACACTGCCAGGAGGACCAGGCCGGCCGCGGTGGCGGCGAGGAGGGCCCGCCACCGCGACGTGACCCGGGGGGAGAGAGACACGGGGCTGTTCATCGCGTTGCGCATGCGGGCTCTCGTTCTCGTTCGCAAGGGTCCAAAGACCCTTTGGGAAACCGATCAGTCGTTTTGCATACGCGAACCTAGCGCCGCCCCAACGGCGTGTCAAGGTTGTGTTTCCGGGGTCGCCAAGCGGCCCGCACCGTGCGGGCGAAACGGCCGCTTGGGAGTCCGTCTGGCGCCTAGCGCAGCTTCAGCGTCTTCGTGAACTTCTTCGACTTGTGGGCCTGGCTGACGGTCACGGTCAGGGTGTAGCTGCCCTTCGTGATCTTGTGATGCGACTTGATCGTCACCGTCACCTTGCCGCTGTGGACGGTGCCGTGGCCGCTGGCGATCGTCTTGTGACCCTTGGTCAGCTTGACCGACACCGTGATCTTGCCGGCGTTCGTGCTCAGGCCCGTGACCTTGAGCGTCAGCTTCACGCTCTTCGCGGTCTTCTTGAAGCTGATCGACAGCTTGGGGCTGAACTTCTTCGCCGGCGGCGTCGGCGGCTTGGGCGATGTGGTCGTTGTCGTGGTCGACCCGGGTGGCGGCACAGTGGTCGTCGTCGTGGTCGTCGGGGTCGCCCCGGGCGGTGCTGCGCCGACGCCCGCCGGCGGCGACGGGATGACCTGTCCGGTGTTGGGGTCGAGGTAGACCTTCGGCGTGGCGCCGCCACCGCCGAAGTTGAACATCCCGGTCATATCCCCGGCGCCCGCGTCGAACGAGTTGGCGATCGTCCCCAGGTTCCAGTTGTCCTCGATGAACTTCAGGATCGAGCTCTGGTCGAGCGTCGTGCTGCTGATCGTGTTCGGGTTGACCCACGGCGAGACGATGAGCATCGGCAGCCGCGGGCCGGGGCCGCAGCGGTCCTGTGCCCCGCCGAGGCCTGGAGCCGCCCCGTTGCAGATCGTGTCGTCCGACGCGGTCTGCGAGTGGTTGGTGATAGTCGGCGAGACGTGGTCGTACCAGCCGTCGGAGTCGTCGTAGGCGATCACGACCGCGGTGTTCGCCCAGTCCGGCGACTGCTGGAGCTCGTCGAGCACGCGCGCAATCCAACGCTGCTCATCGATCGGGCCGGAGTAGCCGGGGTGCGCGTCCTCGAACGAGGCCGCCTTGAGGAACGAGACCTGCGGCAGGTTGCCCGACCTTACCTCCGCATCCCAGTCGCTGAGGTCGTACTGATGGTTGGCCTGGTCCGTCGTGCCGATCGGTCCGGTCGGCGGCAGATGGTGCGGGTTTGCGGTCGAGGCGTAGTACTGGAACGGCTCGTGGTGAGCCGAGTAGTCGGTGACAGTCGCGCCCGCCGCGTTGGCGTGGCTTGAGCCGCAGACGGCCTTGCCGCCCGCACCGGTCGCCGTCGGCCGGAAGCCGCCCTGGAACCAGCCCCACGTCATGCCGGCGGCGTTCATCAGCGTGCCGATGTTCTGGCCGCTCAGCGTCGCCCCGCCGCCGCCGCAGTCGTCGCCGGCCGGGTCGGGATCGCCGGTCAGCGTCCCGCTGTTGTCACCGGTCACGCTCAGCGGGGTCGCGCCGGATGTGTTGCCGGAGATCAGGTTGACCGCGCCGGGCGTCGAGGGCCCGAACCCGGTGTTGAAGAAGCTGTCGCTCATCGTGAAGTGCTGAGCGAGGTTCCACAGCGCCGTGACCGTGTTGCCGTCGTAGTAGTCCATGACGAGCGTCGGGCTCGTGCAGCCGCCGCCCTGGGTGAACTGGACGAACTTGTCCGCCAAGCCGCCGTTGTACGCCTTCTGCTCCGCGCCGTAGCCGTGGTTCTGGTCGCAGGTGACGACCGCCGACGACGGGATCCGGTGGGGCGGTGCCGTATTCGGGTTTCCGCCCGGCACCGCCGAGGGCTGCAGCAGCAGTGGGTGGGAGACGTAGTTGTTCGGGATCGGGGTTCCGACCGCTGCGGTGAAGGGCTGCCCGTCCGGGCCCGGCGCGCTGGGATACGTCCCGAAGTAGTGGTCGAACGACTCGTTCTCATCGAAGATCACGACCAGGTGCTGGATCGGCGTGTTCGCCACTCCGGGACTACCACCTGAGGCGAGCGACAGCAGGCCGAACATGGCGGCGCAGGTGGCAAGGACGACTGCGGTGAGGACCCGGGCGGAGATCTGCATGCGTCGCACCCTAGTGTGGTGCAGCGCCCGACGCCCCCGCTACGCCGTAGCATCGGCCGGCGATGCAGTCGGTGCTTGCCCGCCGAACGGGCGCGGTCGCGTTCGTGCTCGTCG
>Ga0066903_100001692_pt1 | contig 16504 bp, 12 predicted proteins | sample PanSoiMetaGPlot1_FD_67491 | JGI IMG/M metagenome (GOLD analysis project Ga0066903, IMG submission 67491) | Tropical forest soil microbial communities from Panama analyzed to predict greenhouse gas emissions - Panama Soil - Plot 1 (version 2) | ecosystem: Environmental > Terrestrial > Soil >... | reverse complement strand
CTCGCGGTAGTTGTGATCGGCGCCCAGCGCGTCCCACGTGTACAGGCTGAAGGCGGCGGCGGGATCGAGCCGCGACGTGTCCCGCACGTCGACGATGTAGGTGCCGTATCCGAGGCTGCGGGTCGTCTGCACTTCGGCACTCGTCCAGCGGCCGTCGCGTTGGGTCAGCAACAGGTGCAGGTGCCCGTCGCCGTCGACCCAGGCATTGCGCGCGTCGTAGTCGTTCCGGCCGTGCCGCTCGTTCGGCAGCTGGCGGATCTCCCAGTCGTACCCGCCAAACGCGAGCGTTCTGGACGGAGGCGGCACGAAAGTGCCAGTTCCGCCGACGCTCGCCACCGCGACGATCCCGCCGCCCATCTGTTGCGGCAGCGATTCCATCGTCATCGGCGGTTGATAGTCCGGCTCGACCAGCAGCGCGGCGTACTCGGTGCCGAGGTGGATCGTGCTCTTCCACGTCGAGTCGCGCTCGATGGCCGTGAAGGGCCGGCTTCGGAACGGTTGCACCCACCACACACTGCCGCTCTTCGCAAACAAGACGATCTGCTGGTTGGGTCGAGCGCCGGCGACACGTCCCGCGATCGGCGCCAGCGTCGCCGGACCGCCATTCGCGGCCGGCGGCACGTTCGTGAACTCGAGCGAAGGCTGAACGTTCGAGGAAGCGGAACTGCCACAACCCGTCGCCGGGTTGCACGTGAGCAGCAACACCGTCGACAGAATGCTGGCGGCGCGCCACAGCCTGCTGGATGGCGTCTGCGCGGCCCTCGTCGGCGTCCATGATCTGCGCCTCAGTTCGTAGGCGGGCATCGCTCAATGTCCTCGCTGGAGTTTCGCAACTCCCCGGGCCGTTGAATGACGCGACCATGCCACGAGGACGCGCAAATCCGACCCCAGCCTGCCGTCCGATGAGGGCACTCAGACGCAACCGTGCCTGAGAGCGCGTCTTCATTTGAGGGCCGCGCTACTTAATTGTGAATGGCGCTGTATGCGCGGCAGGAACTCTTTTGAAAAACGTGCGTGCGCGCGGCTCGAGGTCGCAAACGACTGCGAGCTCAATCCTCGTTCGTCGAATCGCGGCCGATGGCTACTTCGCGCTCCAGGGCGTCCGGACGGACGGCGCGTCGCAACTGAAGCGGGGTTTGGCCGGTGCGATGCCGCATCACCCGCGCGAAATGCGAGGCGCTCAGGAAGCCGGCGCGTCTGCCGATCTCGGCGGTCGTCACTCGATTGAACAGCGATGAGGTCAGCATGCGCAGGGCGACGCGCGCTCTCGCTTCGATGAGCTGGTCGCTGAACGTCGCATGAGCCGCCGCGAGCACACGATGGAGGGTGCGCACGGAAATGCTCAACGAGGCGGCGAGGTCGGCCGCTGTCAGCTGTGGCTCGGTGCAGCGCTGCGCGATGCACTCCTGAATGCGCTCATGCAGCGAGCGCACCGCCGGACCGTAGGCTGGTGTCTCGCTCCGCAGCCCGCTCGCAGTCAGCGCGAGCAGGGAGCCGACCTGGTCGGATAGCACGGACCACGGCACGGGCGGCGCGGCGGCGAGGTCGGGCGACAGTTCGCTCAGGTAGGACGACAGCGCCAGCCCCCAGAGGGAGTTCCCGGGAAATGCGCCGCGCCGCCAGGACGTTGGGATTCGGGAGCCATTGGCGCAGCCACGGCTCGGAAACGGCCACGTTGATGGCCACGAACGACTCGCGAAGGTCGGCCCTGATCGGATACTGCGAATCGACAATCACCACGTCGCGCGGCAGCAACTGCAGCGGGCCGCGATGATCCGCCGTCCAGGATGCCTCCAGGGTCATCGCGAGATTGAAGCTGTGAGTGATCGTCCGCGCGAGCTCGGCGCGCCCTCGCAGCGAGCGATGCGGCGAGCCAACCGACTTGCAGACGCCGATCACGCCGAGGTGCGCAACGCTCACCTCCGCATGAAACGCCTCCGGGTCCGCGCGGTCGACGCGAACCGGATAGATCGCCTCGCTGAGTGCCGCGGCAAAATGGTCCACTCGCGCCGCCGCGGGACGTCCGCTGTCGACCAGCGCCGGATCGCATCACTCGAGCTATCCGTCACGCATGTACCCTCCGGCCACGCAGGATCGGCGTCTCCGCGCAGCGGTAGAGTATGCGCGCGCCGGTCGGCTCGCGCAAGGGTGCGCCTCGGCGCTGTCACGTGCGGGTCCAAATGAGGACGGTGATGGCACACACAGGCTATTCCGCTGGAGACCTGCGCCCTAGAGTCTCTGTCGGGTCGTGATACACACCACCGCAGACCAGGGTCGCGCCGTCACGCCTGCTGCTTCCCTCGAACAATTCGGCTATCACCAGGAGTTGAAGCGGTCGCTGTCGCTCTTCGATCTCGTTGTCTACGGCCTCGTGTACATCAATCTCGTCGCACCGCTGACGACCTTCGGCATCGTGTTCAACGCCAGCCACGGCATGGTGCCGCTGGTCTACGTCGTCGGCGCGATGGCCATGGCGTTGACCGCCTCGAGCTACGTGACGATGTCCCGCGTCTTTCCGGTCGCCGGGTCGGTGTACACCTATGCGGGGAGGGGGATCGGCGAGACTGCGGGGTTCTTCGCCGGTTGGGTGATTCTGCTCGATTACGTGCTGCTGCAGGCGGTCGGATATGTGGTCACGGCCGTGGCGATCCAGTCCATTGTCCCGGACGTGCCGAGGGGCGTCTGGATCGTCCTGTTGATTGCGTTCAACACGACAATCAACCTTCTCGGAATCGAAGCGACAGCCCGGGTGAACCGGCTGGTGCTCGTCCTGATGTTCACGACGATCGGTCTCTTCATCGCCATCGCGCTCGCCGGCCTGTCCAGTGGCGTGGCGGGTGCGAGGCTGTCGAGCACGCCATTCTTCACGCCCTCCGAATTCACGCCGACGCTGATTTTCGGAGCGCTCGCCATCGCGATGTCGGCATTTCTCGGTTTCGACGCGATTTCGACGCTGGCCGAGGAGGCACGCGGCGGATCAGCCATCATCGGTCGAGCGACGCTGCTCGCGCTGGGAGTCGCCAGCGTCGTCATCGTCGTCGAGTCGTATCTCGCCTCGCTGTTCGCGTTGAGCCGTACGAGTTTCCCTCCTGGCCAACCGACCGACGGCGCCATTTACGATATCGCCGTCTTGATTGGCGGTCCGGCGTTTCGAGTCTTCATGGTGATCGGGAAGGTCCTCGTCAGTGGCATTGGTGGTGTGCTGCTGGCGCAGGTGGCGACGGCACGGATCCTCTACGGGATGGCGCGCGACGGCAACCTGCCACGTTTCCTTGCGCACGTTCATGCCTCGCGGCGGGTGCCTGACAAGGCGATCATCGCCGTTGCCGCGATGAATCTCGTTGGTGGCCTCGCATTCGCCAATCAGATGGCGCTGGTGATCTCCCTGGTCAATTTCGGAGCGTTGACCGGCTTTCTCCTCCTTCATCTCTCCGTGATCGTCCACTTCCTCTGGCGGCAGCAGAGCCGGAACTGGCTTGCGCACCTGGTGGTGCCGCTGCTCGGCGTTGCGATCAACGGCTACGTGCTGCTCAACCTGGCGGTGCCGGCGAAGGTCGGCGGAATCACCTGGCTTGCGACCGGTGTCCTCGTGCTGATGGGGCTCAGGCTCACGGGCCGCCGCATCGTGATGCCGGTTTAGCCTGGCACATCCGCGTTCAAAATGACGCCGCCGGGTGGCACGCACAGGCTGTTCGGCGAAAAACGAGATGGGGAGAATGAGGTAGTCGTGTCCGGACAACAAGGCATTCGGCGGTTCTCGACCGAGAAGATTCCGGCCGGAATGAGGCTGGACTACTGGATGAGCCATCTGGGCGAGTCGTTGTGGCCCGTGAGCGATTGGAGCGGCATCTCCGGCGACTTCTCGATTGAGATGCAGGAAGCGCCCCTCGGATGCCTCTCGACAGTGACGGAGACCCTCAGGGGCGTGTCGCACACGCGTCGGACGAAAAGCGACGTGGCGAACAGCACGGAGTCCTGTTTTCAGCTCTTCACCTGCGACGCACCGTGGTCGATGGCACAGAACGGCCATGATGAGCGCCTTCTTGGAGGAGATGTCGTGCTCGTGGGTGATGGCGAACACGACTCCTATACGCCGCCGCGGCTCCAGTCGCACATCATCAAGCTGCCGACGCACTGGCTCCAGAGCTGGCTCGCTGATCCGGACGTCCTCGTCGGACGCAGGATTGCGAGAGATTCGAGGTGGGGGCGGGTGCTCTCACCAATGGTTACGCAGCTCACACCCGAGCTCGCCGTGGCTCCGCCTCTCCCGCATCGGGTGCTGGTGGATCAATTGGGGACGACGCTCGCGCTGATCGCGGGCGAGGCGCAAACCGGGGCGATGCCCGATCTGCTCCAGCAGATTCGAGGCTGCATCGGTCAGCGTTGCTGCGAAGCGCAGCTCACGGCCGCAGACGTCGCTGCCTCGCTCAACGTTCCGCCATCGATGCTGCATCGCGTGCTCGCGGCGAACAATCTGACCTTTGCGTCCGAATTGATCGACGCGCGATTCCAGGTGGCGCTTCACATGCTCACGTCGCCTTCGTACGCTCAACTGACCTCGATCGACATCGCGCGACGCGCCGGCTTCCTGAATACCTCTCATTTTGCGCGAGTCGTGCGCAAGCGGACGGGCCACACGCCGCAAGCGCTGCGGCGCTCGGCCAGCTGAGCGCACGAGGCATGAGGCGACCGCGGCTCACTCTCCAACGCATCGGGTCCTGCGTCGCAATCCTGCTTGCGATCGCGCACGCCAGCGCGGTCGCGGCCCAGGAGAGCTCCGCCGCGACCGTCGCGCAGAGCGGCATTGCCGGGGTCGTCAAGGACGCGACCGGCGCCGTTCTCCCCGGCGTCACGGTGGAAGCGACGAGCCCGGCGCCGCTCGACAACGCCCGCTCCGTCGTCACCGACGCCGAGGGGAAATACGCGATCGCCGATCTGCGACCGGGCACCTACTCGGTCACGTTCAGCCTGGCCGGCTTCAAAACGTTCAAGCGTGATGGTGTCGAGCTGCCCGCCGCTTCCACGGCGACGGTCAATGCGGAGATGAACGTCGCATCGCTCCAGGAAACGGTCATCGTCACCGCGCGCAAACGCGCCGAGGATCTGCAGCAGGTGCCGCAGTCGATCGCGGCGGATACCGCGGAGGAGCTCGAGGCGCAGTCCGTGCAGCGGCTGTCCGATCTCGGTCAAGTGACGCCGAATTTGCTGTATGGCCAGAAGGTGCAGTCCGGCAGCAGCGCCGGCCAGGTCTACATTCGGGGCATCGGTCAGCAGGACACCAAAGCGCTCTTCAGTCCGGGCGTGGGAATCTACGTCGACGGCGTCTATCTCGGTCGTGCCCAGGCTAACGATCTGGACATGGCTGACGTGAAACAAGTGGAGGTCCTCTACGGACCGCAAGGGACGCTCTTCGGCAAAAATTCGAACGGCGGCGCCATCAACGTCGTGACGACCAAGCCGGACCTCTCGGCAGCGAGACCGGTCGGCAGCATCGAGCTGCAAACAGGAAACTTTGCCAGGCTCGACGCGCTTGGCGTATTGAGCGTGCCGCTGGTCGCCAACAAGGCTGCTTTGCAAGTGAGCGTGACGCGTCGTGGTCAGGATGGCTACAGCCAGCGGATCGACGGCCAGGATCAGGCGAACCAGAACAGAACCTCCGGGCGCGCACAGCTGCTGTTGAAGCCTGCCAGCAGCTTCGAAGCGTCCGTCAGCGTCGATGGCACGTCCTTCGACGAACACTCCGGAGCCTACCGGCTGGTCGATGTACGGGAGACGTCTCGGATTCCCGTGGCGTACGCGCTGCTCACGCCGTACCGCTACGACGATCGGTGGGTCACGGCGAGCGACTTCCGGGTCAACGGAACCGGGCCGAACAAGAACGCGGGCCACGTCTGGGGATCGTCGTTGGCGCTCACGTGGGACCAGCCGTGGGGCACGCTCAGGTCGATCACCGCCTATCGGAGTCTTCACTCCGACAGCGAATTCGATCCGGACGGATCGCCGCTCACCGTCCTCGACATCCTGAATCCGATTGACCAGCGTCAGTTTTCGCAGGAGGTCCAGCTCGCCGGCACGTCGTTCGACCGGAGACTTCGCTGGGTGACCGGCCTCTACTACTTCAAGGAGCACGCGCAGGACCTCGAGCCGTCGATCATCGTGGTCGAGATCTTCCACGGCGAAGCGAACCTGTCCTACAACAACTGGGTGGAGAATCAGAGCCCCGCGGCATACGGGCAGCTGACGTTCGACCTGACGAACCGGCTCAAGCTGACCGCCGGCGGTCGGCTCTCGCAGGACAAGGTCGATGCGGAGCGCATTCAGACCGGCTATCCGGTCCCTGACATCCAGCAGCCGTTGGCGACCCGGTCGGCTAGCTGGACATTCTTCCTGCCGCGAGTCGGACTCGACTATCAGTGGACGCCACGCGTGATGACCTACGCGTCGGTGGCGGAAGGCTCGAAGAGCGGCGGGTTCAACGGACGCGCGGCGTCGCCAGAGGAATTCGCGCAGTTCGAGCCCGAGACAGTGTGGGCGTACGAAGTAGGGCTTCGCTCCGAGTGGTTCGACAGGCGCGTGCGCTTCAACGCGACCGGCTTCTACAGTGACTACAAGGACTTTCAGATCCAGCTGAATCGATCGACGGTGGACCCCGAGACGGGCCAGCCGCACGCGTTCAGTTTCGTCGGAAACATGCCGAAGGCGACGATCAAGGGTGGCGAATTCACGCTTGCTGCCGTGCCGTTACCGAGCCTGCGACTGCTGGCAGGTCTCGGAATCACAGATGGCAAGTACGTGACCGTGACGCCGGGCGCACCGGTGACTACTGACGACCAGTTCGTGGATGCACCGAAGTTCACGGTCACTGCTGGCGCGGAGTACGCCGCAGCGATCGGCAACCTGGGGCATCTTGTCGCGCGCGGGGACTACATTCACAAGAGTACGATTCAATACGACTACGGTAACTCGCCGTTAGTCGCCCAGAGTCCCTTCGGACTGCTGAACGCGAGGCTGACCTGGCAGCTGCGCAACTCGCCGGTGTCCCTGTTCCTGTTCGGAACGAACCTGACCGATACGCACTATGCGCTCGGCGGCCTCGATGACGGACCCGGCGGAGGGCTTGGCGAAGTGATCAAGCTCATGGGCCCGCCTCGCCAGTGGGGCGTGGGCGCTCACTACCGCTTCTAAAGCGTGCGAGTGTTGCGCGTCGAGTCCGGCTCGAGCCGGACACTACGTGCGACGGAAGCGATCGCCGGCTTGCGATCAAGACATCCGTTCGTCCGAATACAACACGACGACCGAACGCGGGGCCGCGCGGTAGGAAGACCCGGAGACGGCAGGAGCGATGTCCCAGTCGACGATGTCGTTTGGTGAGTCGAGGCCGGTATCGATCCACCGTCGCCAGGCCCCGTCGTGGCCGCCTGCTGGCGGCAGCTCGAAGTCGAGCGGTTCCCAGTAGGCGTTCAGAATCGTGTGGATCCAGACCTTCTCGAACGGATCCTCCATCGTGAACGCCAGGCTGTGCGACCAGTCGCTCCAGTCTGGCTGATTGAGATGCACGCCGTGCCAGCTGCTGTTCGAGCTGCGAAGGATCCGCTCCAGGCTCAGACGCTGTCGCTCGGGTTCAGCCGAGCGCTGCGCGCGGCGCCCGTTCAAGAGGCGCACGAATCGGTGCACGTCTGCGTGCTTGTCGAGCAGCCGCCAGTCGAACCAGCTGATCTCGTTGTCATGACCGTAGGCGTTGTTGTTGCCCTGCTGCGTGCGACGAACCTCGTCGCCCATCAGCATCATCGGCATCCCGAGCGACAGCATCGTCGTGGCGAAGTAGTTCTTCACCTGCCGGGTGCGCAGCGCCTCGACCGCGGGATCGTCGGCCGGACCTTCCACGCCCCAGTTGCCGCTGCGGTTGTCGTCGTTGCCATCCCTGTTGCCCTCGCCATTGGCCTCGTTGTGCTTGGAGGCGTAGGACACGAGATCGTTGAGCGTGAAGCCGTCGTGGCAGGTGACGAAGTTGACGCTCTCCTCGGCCTCGCGTTCCTTGTGGCCGTAGATGTTCGGGCTGCCGAGCAGCCGATCGGCGAGCGGCCCCACCGTGCGTTCGTCGCCGCGGAAAAAGCTGCGCACGTCGTCTCGAAAGCGCCCGTTCCATTCACGCCAGCTGTCGCCGGTGAACGAACCGACCTGATACAGGCCGGCGGCGTCCCACGCTTCTGCAATGAGCTTGGTCCCCGCCAGCGCCGGGTCCGATTCGATGTCCCACAACACCGGCGGCCTCGGCATCGGATTGCCCGATTCGTCGCGGCTGAGAATCGACGCCAGATCGAACCGGAAGCCGTCGACGTGCATCGCCTCCACCCAGTAGCGGAGGCTGTCGACGATCATGCGGCGGACGATCGGATGATTCGCGTTGAGCGTATTGCCGGTGCCGCTATAGTTCGAGTAGTAGGTCTCGTCGCGTTCGAGGATGTAGTAGGTCCGGTTGTCGATGCCACGAAAACTCAGCGTCGGCCCGCGCTGATCGCCTTCGGTCGTGTGATTGAAGACCACGTCGAGAATCACTTCGAGGCCAGCGCGATGCAGCGCTTTGACCATGTCGCGGAATTCGTCGACCGGACCGAGCGGATCCTGCCGTGAGCTGTAGGCGCGGTGCGGTGAGAAGAACGAGATCGGCGCATAGCCCCAATAATTGACCAGTCCGGAAGGCGCGTCCTGCGCGTCGTACTGAAACACAGGCAGCAGCTCGACGGCGGTGATTCCCAGCTCCTGCAGATACGGAATCTTCTCGATCAAGCCGGCATAGGTGCCCCGCTTCGGGTCGGCGACGCCGGAGCTGGGATGGCGCGTGAATCCGCGAACGTGCATCTCATAGATGATCGTCTTCGATGATGGTCGCTGCAGGTGAACGTCGCCTTCCCAGTCGTAGGCGTGGGGATCGACGACGATGCTCTTCATCGACGCCGCGGTGTTGTCGCCGGGGCCAGCCGCGGCGGCGCGGCTGTACGTCCTCGGGACGGCAACTCCGCGCCCGTAAGGATCGAGCAGCACTTTCGCAGGATCGAATCGCAGACCGTTGGCGGGATCGAACGGTCCCGTCACGCGATACGCATACAGCTGCCCCGCCCGGACGGCGGGCACGAAGACATGCCAGTACGCGTAGGCGCGATCCACCGCAGGATCGATCGGGATCACGCGAGCCGGGTGGGCATCGTCGTCGCGATCGAAGAGCAGCAGATCCACGCCGGTCGCATCGCGGGAGAACAGGCTGAAGTTGACGCCGCCGGGCATCACCGTCGCGCCAAGCGGTGAGGGACTGCTCATCGCATCATCCTTATCGAGACCTCGGCGCGCCGCTCAGTAGCCCCGGCGGTTCCCGGCAAATTCAGCCGCTGCGCATCATACGCCGCCAGGCCGGAGAGCACGATGACGCCTGCGAAGGACGGCTCTCGCACTGATCGATGGCGCGCGTGCAGGTCGTCGCGTCTCATACGTCCCATGCCGTCACCGTCGAATCGCCGCAGCCGGCGCCACCGCCGCCGGCCGCGTTTTCGTGTGCCGAATCAGGTCGCCCGCGAATGCACCGGCCAGCAGTGCTCCGGCCCAGATTGCGGGCCAGAGCATCACCTGAACCACAACCTGCACTCCGGACGGCAGTCGCAGGAAGTCATTCGCAGCCATGACGGCGGTCACTGCCGGTCTGTGCCCGGCGTCACGTAGCGGCCAAGCGTCTGCGGAAACACCGCGAGCTTCGCGTCGATGTCAGCACCCGCGTCGTCGGCGAGGAGCTCGCGCGCGGTCTTGTTGTAGACGGCAGTGTTCAGGTCGTTTTCAGGCTTGATCACGATCCCCTTGACGTTGGCGCCGGCGAAGAGCCCGTGGCTGCGCGAGTAGGTCAGGATTTCCGCCTGCATCGTCGCATCGGTGCCGGCGCCGTGGTACTTGCCGACCGGCCCTGCCGCAGCGCTGACCTCGGCGCCGACCTCGAACTTGTCCTTCATCAGCCCCTGGACGCTGTCGTCGGTCATGAGCAGCATGAAGAAGTCGGTTGCGGACGCACCGATCTGCGCGCCGACGCTGGGGCCGCCGCCGCGCACGAAGATCGGCTGGCTCCAGCCGCCGTTGACGTGGCGGCTGACCACGCCGCGGCCGCCCTCGCCGCCGACGGCGAACGCGACTTTGATGACCTGCGGGAACACCATGATCGCCTTGGCCTGTGACAGGACGTCAGCCGGAATCGCCTTTTCCGGCTCCTGCATGATGGCTTCGAACGCCCTGGCCGCCTTCGCGGACTGCGACGCGGCCTCCTTCACTTTCTTGTCCCTGGACTCGTCGCCGCGCGCATGCAGCGATGGCGCGATGCCGGCGACGACGCTGGCGGCGAGCGTGGCCGCGAGCAGGATGTGGTTTCGTTCTGATCTCATGACCATCTTCTCCATTCCTACGCGTACGAGGTCGATAAATCCGTCAATGCGCCGGCAAACCTCAGCAGCGCCCAGCCGTCGAGAATCAGGTCGATGCCGACTGCAAATCCGATGAACCAGGTCGCCGACGCCGGCCACTGCATCGCGAGCATGACGCCGAGCGCCACCGCGATCAGGCCGGACGCGACGCTCCAGCCCCAGCCGGGGAACAGCAGCGAAATCGACGCAATCGTCTTGAACAGGCCGGCGACGAAGAAATAGAAGCTGAGGAGCAGCGTGATGCTCTGCGCCCCGGCGTCGGGATAGAGCACAATCAACGCCCCGACCGTCGCGCGGATGATCCCGTCGAGCAGAAAGAGGAAGAACCCGCTCCAGCTGCGGACGTAGAACGCGTTCACCACCTGCATGACGCCGGCGGTCATCAGCAGCCACCCGATCAGCGCCACCGATACCGTCGTCGCGGTGACGTCGTAGATCACCGCCGCCGTCCCCAGGATCATCAGGCTGATGCCGGCGAAGGTCACCCAGCCGCGAACGTTGCTCTCGCTCATGCCGCCCGCGAACCCGTTCGCGGTCATCGTTTCTGAACTCATGACATGTCCTTTCCGTGGCCGCCTGCGCAGCCTTGAGCTTCGATTCGATCGATGTCGATTTGCGAATCGATCCGTTTGCGAAACGCCGTCTTCATCTGGTTCATCTCTTGTGTCGCTCCTCGTGAAACCCTTCGGTGAATCAGTCCGCGGATCGCGGCTGCTCGTCGAGCCAGGTGTTGTGGCGCCTGCCTTCCCTTTTCGATTGCGTCGCGAACGCGATTCCAATCGCAGCCAGGCAGTGCACGGCGGGTGCCACGGAGGCGCGGCGTCGATCGCTGGAATTTGAGGGGAAGCATCGATGCCACTGGCTTCTGCGATGCCAAGGCGTCAGCGCCTGCCAGCGCATTGGCAGCCCTGGCGGTCAGCGGCCGGGCATTCAGGCCTGCGGACGTCTCGCGCGGCACACACACACATCGAGCGCGGTACGAACAGTAGTGCGACCGCATACAGCTGCTTGATGGCGACCGCATTGATGTCGCGGTCGTGCGTTGGTGCGGAGTCAGGCAGGCGACGATGGACGGCGTCTGTGGCCGCCCATCGCCTTCAAGCTTGGCGGGTGCTCGCGGAGGTGTGAGAAGCGTCGGCCCGGCTTGAAATCAGGCCGACAGCGAGCAGAGCGTTTTGACGCGCGCACGGCAGGTGCCCGCGTTTACGGGTTCGACGGCTGCCCAGAAACCGATGCGATCGCATCGACCTGCGTCGGCTGGTTGGCAGCGCGCTCCAGCCAGAGAATACGAATCACAGCGGCTGCGGGCACGGAGAGCAGGACGCCGAGCAGTCCGCCGATCTGGCCGCCGGCCATCAACGCGAAGATGACGGTGATCGGTTTGAGCTGCAGCCGGTCTCCCATGATCCGCGGCGACAGCGCGAAGTTCTCGACCACCTTCCACACACCGATCACCAGGACCATCCAGATCCACGGCGCCTGGGCGAACCAGCCGGCGGTCAGGACGATCGCCGCGGCCATGATCCATCCGACGACCGGGATGAATTCGAGCGCGCCCGACAGCATGCCGAGCGCCAGCGGGTACGGGAACCCGAGGATGGCCATCGCGCCCGTGTAGACCACGCCGGTCAAACCGGCGAGCGCCAGCTGCGCGCGCGTGTACTGCGCCAGCATCGTGTCGATCTTCTCGACCGTCCGTTTGACGCTGGCCCGGTCGCGCCGCTGTGCGAACAGATCGACCGCGCCGTCGATCAGCGCCGGCCGGTTGCCGAGGAAGAAGGTCGCGATGAGCGGCACCATCAGCAGCCAGCCGATGTCGGACGCCACCGACGTCACGGCGCTGATCGCACGCTCGCCGGTGCCCTTGAGCGCGTTGACGCTGTTGCCGAAGTATTCGTGGTTCGCGACGCGCGACAGCACGCCGGGCGCGCCATCGTGGAGCTGCTGCATCTGGCCCACGACCGTTGGTTCCATCGCGTACCCGGCGCCGAGCATCAGCACCAGTGCGCTCACGTAGACGAGCGCGATGGCGCCGCTCCGGCTGTCGGCGTGGAGCAGCCGCCGCTGCACCCAGTCGACGAGCGGTTCGAGCAGATACGCCAGCAGCAGCGCCAGGATGAACACGCCGAGTGTCGCGCGGGCTGCGAACAGCAGGCCGGCAACCGCGGCGAAGAGGGTGATCGTCGTCAGGACGTTGCCGGTGCGATCGTCGAGCGCAAACACGTGCGGCTCCGTTCCGTTCAGCGCAGGAACACTTCAGCAGTGTCTCTGGGAAGGACCAGCGCCTTCGCGGTCCTGACGTCTGAGGGGAATGATCCAAAGACGCTCGGGTTCTCGCGGAAGTGCTGCTTCAGCGCCGCGACGCGATGCGCGTTGTCGGGATGATCCGACAGCAGCTGCGGCACCTGGGCCGTGTCGGCCGCATCGAAGTCCTGAAACAGCCACACCAGCCCCCACGGGTTGTAGTTGCCGGCGGCGCAGAAGTCAGAACCGGTGATGTCGGCCGCGGCTTCCGCCTCCCGCGAGTAGCCGAGCGATCGCAGCTTGCCGATCAACGCAATCGCCAGCACGTGCGCCCGCGTGGGACCGAGCAGGATCGCCGCGCCGATCTCACGGCGCTCCACAGCACGCTCTTTCTCGATCAGCTTCATCGAATCGTGGTGAACCGTGTGCGAGACCTCGTGGCACAGCGTGCCGGCGAGCTCCTCGGTGTTCTTGACGAAGAACAGCAGCGAGTCGGTGACGTAGACCCTGCCGCCAGGCGTGGCGAATGCGTTGGGCTGCTGCTCGTGCACGAGATAGAACTGGAACGGATGGTTGTAGTACGGCTGCGCCGTCTTCGCGACGGCGTTGGCGATGGGGTTGAGCACGTCGTAGAGCGGCGACGACGCGACGATCTCGCCTTTGCCTTTCAGTTCGTCGAACACTTCCTGGCCGACCTGCTGTTCGTCGTCCGCAGGTTCGGCTCGAGCGACCAGTGGCGCCGTTCCGCCGCCCAGACAGGCGACTGCCGCGACCGCTGCGATGAGACGCATCCTCATGACACTCTCCCAATCGGGCGACGCCTGCGCGGCAGGCGTCGCCCCTTTCTGACTGATCTCACTTGTTGGCGATCTGGCTGGCGATGACCTCGCGGCTCTGCTCCTGCTGCAGGTCCCGCTGTACGTCTTTCACCCAGCGGTCCTCGAGCACGACGACCACCGCCGAGCTGTCGGGCACGAGCGCCTGCTTCATGCTCTCGACGTTGTCGCGCGAGATGCCGACTGCATTTCCGGTGAGATAGCCCACCGCTCCGCCGGCGGTCGCGCCGGCCGCGACCCCGACCGGACCGCCGACCAGGCCGATGACCCCGCCGATCACGGCGCCGACGCCGGCGTCACGTCGCCGCTGATCGCGGATCCGCACTTTGCCCTTGAGGTCCTTCGAGACGACCGCGTAGGCCTCGATCCGCTCGCCGGTGCTGCTCTGGTTCTGCTGCATCGTCTTGTAGACCTGCGACGCCGTGTCCTGTCCGTCGTAAACCGCGTAAATCAGCGTTTCCGACTTGTCCGCGGCGCGGAGCGTCGGAATGCCCGTCGCGATCGCCGTGATCGCGGTGGCCGCGACGGTGGCGGCGATCCGGCGGACCACCTTCTGAGATCTCATCTCTGCTCTCTCTTTCTTCGAGAATGTGAACGTCACTTCCGTGTGGAACCGGCCTTCACCCTGGCTCCGAAATCGTTGACGGCGGCCTTGAACGACTCGACGTCGGCGTTGATGTCGGCTTTGGCGCGCGAGACGTTGACCGCAGCGGTCGCCTTCAGGTCCTGCAGCTTGCGGTCGATGTTCTGCTTCGCAGTCTTGAGGTCGTTGATGGCGGCGGTTTCGACTTGCCCGCCCTTCTCCTTGGCGGTCGCTTGGAACGTGCCGAGCTTGGCTTCCGCTTCACGAACATGCGCGGCGATCTGCTCCTTGTACGCATCGAACGGGTGAGCCGACGCCGGCTGCGATTTTTCACTGTTCATGGTCCCTGGTCTCCTTCCCGACGATTGTTCGATGTCCGTTTACCGGGCGGTGTGCAGCGTCTCTTCGACCTTCGCGCGCTGCTCACTCGTCAGCGTGGTGCGAAGGATGGTGCCGCCGTAGCCCTTGAACTGGGCCGCCACGAGCTCGGGATCGATACTGCGCAGCAGCGCGAAGATCGCGGAGTCGCCGGGTTGCACCATCGTGCCGACGCGGTCGACGAAGTCCTCGGAGATACCGTAGTCTTCCTTCCAGCTGTCCGCGTCGATCGCGCCGGCGGTCGCGCCGAGCGCCCCGCCGCTGAGCGATCCGGCCGCCAGCGCCGCCGCCGCCCCTGCGCTCGCGCCGCCGGTGAACGGAATCGCGATCATCGCGCCGAGCAGCGCGCCGAACAGCCCGCCCCACGCCGCGCCCTCGCCCGTGGTCATCTGATAGCTCTGATCCACGCGCAGCTTGCCGTTGTAGTCGCGATACACCGCGACTGCGTCGTGCAGATCGACCACCCAGCTGTTGTTCATGTCCTGCAGCGTGTTGAGCACTTCCGACGCGCGGTACATGTCCTGCTTGAACCCGACGACGATCAGTTCTGCCATGCTTCTTCTCCTCTTCTCGTGCGTTGCCGTGTGTTGACGTGTCTGAGCTCCGGCGGCGCGCGGCGCGTCCATGTCCGTTCGCGCAGCACGTCGCCGGCTCCGCCGCCGGTTTCTGCAAGGCGTGCACCGCCGGTCGTTGCGCGAGCGCGAGCGAAAACGCCAGTGAATTCGCCTGCCGCGCCGCGGTTTGCAGTCCGGCCGCTGCCAGCCTGCTGGCAGCCGCCAGCGGAATATCAGCGTCGCCAGTGATCCGAGATCCGTGGCGGCAACACTGGCGGCGACGGCGAGGAGCGCCCGCTGCGAGTAAGTCGCTTGCAGATCGCAAGGCGGGCGCCAGGCGTGCGCTGAACGAGTGATCACGGATGAAACGTGTCAGGCTGCTTCTCGTCGTCGCGGGTGTGATTGGTGTGCTGGCGATCTCGTCGACAGCCGGAGCGGACGGATTCTTCGTGCCCTGGCGGACGTCGTTCGGGGTAGTGCTGCGGTGAGAATCGGGTGAGTCGTAGCGCGAAGGCTTCAGCCGACCGGCTGAAGGCTTCGCACCCCGCCATAGAGAGAACGCGCTCAGGCCACGTCGCGATACGCCAGCCGGATCGGAAACGCGTCGACGACGACCGCGCCGTTCACCACGCGCACGCGGAAATGCGATCCGTCCTTCCACCGCATCGAGATCGGGAGCTTGATGCGTTCGTCGATCAGACGCTTCAGAAAGCGCGCACCGAACGCCAGACTGTAGCCCTCCGCGGCAATCTGGTCGAGAGCGGCCTCGTCGATCTCGAGCGTCTTGCCTGCATCGGCCATCGTGCGGTCGAGCCGGGTGAGGTACCCCTTCGCGATATGCCGGACGTCTTCGGTCGTGAGCGGCGCGAACAGCACCACCTGGTCGATCCGGTTGCGGAACTCCGGCGAAAAGCGCCGCTCGATTTCCCGCCCGATGTCGCCGCGCACGTCATCGACTCCCACGTGCTGTCCACGGAAGCCGAGCGGGTTGGTGATCTTGCGGAAATGTTCGGACCCGACGTTCGACGTCATGATCACGATCGCGTCGCTCAAGTAGACGCGCTTGCCGTGACCGTCGGTCAGCCACCCTTCGTCGAACGCCTGGAGGAACAGGTTCAACACGGTGGGGCTCGCTTTTTCAATCTCGTCCAGCAGCACGACCGTGTTCGGGTTGTCCTTGAGCTGATTGGTCAGGACGCCGCCGCGGTCGCTGCCGGCGATGCCGCGCGGCATGCCGATCAACTTGTCGACCGCCACGGCGCCGTCCTGGTACTCGGACATGTCGATCCTGATCATCTTCTTCTCGTCGCCGAACAGGAATGCGGCGACCGCCTTGGCCAGCTCCGTCTTGCCGACACCGGTCGGACCGAGAAACAGGAGAACGCCGTCGGGCCGATCGAACCCGTCCTTGAGCGGCCCCTTGTTCAACCGCAGCCGTTTCGCGACAGCCCGGAC
>Ga0066903_100001691_pt1 | contig 16511 bp, 14 predicted proteins | sample PanSoiMetaGPlot1_FD_67491 | JGI IMG/M metagenome (GOLD analysis project Ga0066903, IMG submission 67491) | Tropical forest soil microbial communities from Panama analyzed to predict greenhouse gas emissions - Panama Soil - Plot 1 (version 2) | ecosystem: Environmental > Terrestrial > Soil >... | reverse complement strand
CGGCCCTCCTTCTTGTGCTGGCGCCAGTTGTGGTTGATGTCGCAGAAGCCGCACTCCTCGTGCGCGCCGAAGTACTGGCAGAGGCGCAGCACGGTCAGGTAGATCAGGTAACCCCACTGGATCGTCGGCGCGGTCTCCATGACCGTCTTGCCGTTGGCGAGCGTGTGGCGGTAGTACTCGGGCATCGGCGGCAGCCCGACCCTCGCGATCTCGTGGCCCTCGAGCGAGAGCCGCAGCTCTCCGTCCTCGCGCGCGACCCGGTACGGCGAGGACGGGTTGACGCGGACGGAGACGATCGTCCGGCGCAGCTCGTAGGGCCCACCCGTCAGCGCGACCTCCTCGGGAGGCCGGCGCTTCGCGGCCTCGCCGAGCTCCGCCAGCGGTTTCTGGTCGAACGAGAAGATGAAGTACGACTTCGGCTTCACCTCGCCGTCGAGGTTGTCGGTCAGGGCCGACTCGTCGAAAGCGAAGCCGGTTCGCAGCAGATCTTCCTTGAGCACCGCCTCACGCGGGATGTGCGGGAACCGCGCGATCAGGTCCTCGACGAGAGCCGTGCGAGCGCTCACAGCCGCAACCCTATCCGCCGAGCTTTGCAGCCAGGCCAGAGACGCCGTCCGAGCGGGAGACGCGGATCCGCGGCAGCGTGAAGAAGCCGTCGCGCGGCGAAGCAGACCCGGCGCCTTCGATCGTTGCGCCAAGGAAGCCGGCCGCCTGCACGGCCGCGATCACGCGCGCGTCGTAGCGGCCTGACGGGTAACAGAAGAAGTCGACGGGGACGTGGAAGCGGCGACGGATCCAGGTCCGAGAGCCGGCCACCTCGTGGTTCAGCGCAGAAGGGCCGAGCGTCGTCAGGTCGAGGTGGTTGATCGTGTGCGCGTCGACCTCCCAGCCCTGCCGGATCATCAGCCGGATCTGGCGCACGGTCAGCTTGCCGTCGAACAGGTTCCGGACGGCCAGGTTGAGCACACCCGGCCAGTGACGTTGTGCCAGCAGCGGGCGGACCCGCGTGAAGTCCTGCGGGTAGCCGTCGTCGAAGGTGAGGACGATCGGCCGTGGCGGGAGCGCATCACCGCGCTTCCAGTAGTCGTAGACGCGCGCGAGCGAGACGGCGTGGTAGCCGTGTGCGTGAAGCCATGCAAGCTGCAGCGCGAAGTCCTCGCGGCCGACATAGAGGTCCGGAAACGGCGCGCCCGGCGGCGGCGAGCCGATCACGTGATACATCAGGATCGGGACCGGCCGGTTGTGCGGTCGGACGGTGCCCGGGCTCGCCGCGCCTGAGGCGACGAGGGAGACCCCGAGGGCCGCCAGGGCGACCGCGAGCTTCGTCACGCGTGAATGGTGGCCGAAATTCCGCTAACTTGGCGCGGGGTCAGTTTTGCTGCGCCGGGTCCTCATCGTTGCGCTGCTTGCGTTTGCGTTCGCGCCGCCGGCCGGCGCAGCTACGCAGACCCTTCTTCCGGGCCTGACCTACACGCGTCAGCTGCTTTTCACCCCACACGGCCCGGTCGTCGTACACGTGCTCGTCGCCCCGCGGCCGGGCGGCCTCTGGAGCCTCGATCCAACGCTCTCCGACGGCGCGATCTCGGGTCGGCAGCGGCTGACCGCGATCGAGCGCGAGGCGTCGACGACGGCGACGGTCGCAGGCGTGAACGGTGACTACTTCAACCCAGCCGATGGGCGCCCCGACGGGATCGTGATGCAGAACCGGGTTCTCCAGTCGGTCCCGAACTCGGCGCGCTCGAGCATCGGGATCGAGCCGAACGGCTCGCTGGACATCCGCCACGCGGCCTGGAACGCCTTCTGGCAGGGCCGCGGCCAGCGTCGGCCGCTCACAGGTCTCAACGAGCCGGCGAATCAGGGAGGCATCACGCTTTACACGCCCGCCTGGGGGGCGGCGACGCCGCCGGCTGCGGGCGTGACGGAGGCAGTCATCTACCCGTTCGCGGCGCTCCTGCCCGGTGCCGATCTGAGCGGCAACGTGGTGCAGTTCACGCAGGGCGGCAACACGCCGATCCCGGCCGGCGGCGCCGTCCTCTCCGCGACCGGCGGCTCGGCGCAGAAGCTCGACGCCGAGGCGCCGCCGGGGGCGCGTGTGACGATCCGCTACCTGCTCAGCTCCGGCTGGGCGACCGACATCGACGCGATCGGCGGCGGCCCCTTGCTCGTCCGCAACGGGAAGGCCGTCTTCCGCGCCTTCGAGGACTTTTCCTCGACGATCCTCGCGCCGCGCATCGCGCGAACAGCAATCGGCCAGCGCCGCGACGGCTCGATCGTCATGGTCGTCGCCGACGGGGGGCAGGTCGGCTTCAGCGTCGGACTGACGAACTACGAGCTCGCCCAGCAGCTCGTCCGGCTCGGATGCGTCACGGGCGCCGGCCTCGAGCCCGGCACCTCTTCGACGATGGCCTTCGACGGGCAGCTCCTGAATCGGCCCTCGGATCCGACCGGCGAGCGGGCCGTCTCGGAGGGGCTGCTCGTCTCGTACAGCGGTGTCTATGCGCCAGCGCCGTCCGACCCGGTGCTCTCGCCGAACGGCGACGGCGTCGGCGACAAGGAGCTGCTCAGCTACAAGGTCGTGCGCTCGTCGACGGTGACGGCGAAGATCGTCGGCCCCGACGGCGTCGCCCGCTTCACGCAGAGCGGGCCGCAGGCGCCGGGCACCTACAAGTTGACGTTCGCGGGAACGAAGCCGGACGGCTCTGTGGACACCGAAGGACGCTGGCACTGGAAGGTGACGGCCGTTGACGACCTCGGCCGCCAGTCGAGCGTCGACCAGCTGTTCTTCCTGAACAACACGCTCGGCAACCTGCGCGCCCCGCGGGTCGTGCGCGTCGGCGCGGGACGGCGGGCCGTGATCGCGACCTTCACGCTCACCCGGCCGGCGAAGGTGACGACGACGGTCGAGAGCACGAACGGCGTCGTCGTGCGGAAGGTCGGCACCGTGAGCCTCCGAGCGGGCACCGCGAGCGTGCGCTGGGACGGGCGCGACCGCCGCGGCAACCTCGTGTACGGCGGGCGCTACGTTCTCCGCGTGCGTGCGCAGAACCAGCTCGGCCCGACTTCGCTGACGCAGACCTTCCTGGCGCACCGGTAGTGCTGGCCTCGGTCACGAGCTCCGTGACGTCGTTCATCGGCGATTACGGCCTTTACGCGATCTTCCTGCTGATGGTCGTCGACGCGGTCTTCCCGGCCGCGAGCGAGCTCGTGATGCTCTACGGCGGCGCCCTTGCGGCGGGAGCCTTTTCCGGCCAGCACGTCGTCCTGTTCGGGCACCGGATCGACTCGCACTTCTGGGCGTACGTGGCCGTCTCGTTGGCCGGCGTGCTCGGAAACACGGTCGGTTCGCTGATCGGCTGGGCGATCGGCGCCTACGGTGGGCGGCCGCTGCTCGAGGAGCGCGGACGCTGGTTCCACCTCGACCGGGAGAAGCTTGCGCGGGTCGACCGCTGGTTCAACCGGTGGGGCGACTGGACGGTCTTCCTCGGCCGGATGACGCCGGTCGTGCGCTCCTTCGTCTCGATTCCGGCCGGCGTCGTGCGGATGCCGATCGTGCGCTTCACGGTGCTGACGTTCCTCGGTTGCATCCCGTGGTGCTTCGGCATCGCGGCCGCAGGCTGGGCGCTCGGCTCCAGCTACGAGCACTTCCACCACGACTTCTCGTACATCGAGTACCTCGTCGTCGCGCTGGTGATCCTGGGGCTCGCCTGGCTGATCTTCTCGAGGCGCTCGTCTAGACTGGCCCGCGGTGCCGGTCCCTCTGGTTGACGTCCGGGCGCAGTACGAGCGCCTGATCCCGCAGATCCTCGAACGGATCGAAGGCGTCCTCGAATCGGGGAAGCTGATCCTGGGCCCGAATGTGAAGTCGTTCGAGGAGGAGGCCGCGGCGTACCTCGGCGTCCCGCAGACGGTCGGCGTCGCGAACGGCACGGACGCGCTCGTGCTCGTGCTCGAGGCGATGGGGATCGGCGCCGGCGACGAGGTGATCTGCCCGTCCTTCACCTTCTACGCCACGGCCGAGGCGATCATCCGCACCGGCGCGGCGCCGGTGTTCGCCGACATCGATTACGCCACGCTCAACGTCGACGCGGAAGACGTCGTGGCGAAGGTGACCGAGCGGACGCGCGCGATCATGCCGGTGCACCTGTTTGGCCGCCCCGCCGACCTCGAGGCGCTGGCGGCGCTCGGCGTGCCGATCATCGAGGACGCGGCGCAGGCGTTCGGCGCACGCGGCGTCGCGACGACGGGTGCCGCCTCGACGTTCAGCTTCTTCCCGACCAAGAACCTCTTCGCACTCGGTGACGGCGGACTCGTCGCCGCCATGGACGAGGAGCTCGCAGAACGGGTGCGGCTGCTCCGCTTCCACGGCTCGCGCGACAAGAAGACGTTCACCTACGTGGGCACGAACTCGCGGCTGGACGAGCTGCAGGCGGCGGTGCTGCGCCTCTTCCTCGGCGAGCTCGACGGTTGGAACCGCGCTCGCCGCGAGGCGGCGGCCCGCTACGCGGAGCTTGGTCTCGGCGAGTTCTGCGAGCTGCCCGAGGACGACCCCGGCCACGTCTACCACATGTACGTCGTGCGCAGCCCCGAGCGGGACCGCCTCGCCGAGGCGCTTGCAGCGGCAGAGATCGGGAATGCGTCCTACTACGTGACGCCGACCCATCTCCAGCCTGCGCTCCGGCGGCTCGGCCACGACGACGCGGTGCTTCCGGAGACCGAGCGCGCCTCGCGGGAGAACCTCGCGCTGCCAATGTGGGCGGGGATCCCGGCGGAAGTCCAGGAGCGCGTGGTTTCCGTCGTGAGAGAATCGTCAGCCCTACGGGCCTTAGGAACATCCTGATCCCGATCAACCGTCACCGGATCTGGCAGGTCGTCGCCGACGGCGGGCTGATCGCGCTCGCTTGGTGGCTCGCCTTCGAGCTCCGCTTCGACCAGGGTGTGCCGCGCTACTACCACACGCTGTTCACGAAGACCGTGTTGATCGTCGTCGGGATCAAGCTGCTGGTCTTCATCCTCTTCGGCTTCTACGACCGCTGGTGGCGGTACGTGTCGACGAGGGACATGTGGAGCGCGGCGCGCGGCGTCACCGTCGCTTCACTCGTCGCGTCCGTCACCGTCTACTTCGCCAACCCGGTGGCCGAGGTCCGTCTGCCGCGCTCGGTCGCGGTGATGGACTGGCTTCTGCTGCTGGCCTTCATCGCCGGCTCGCGGCTGATTGCCCGCTCCGTGTTCGAGCGGCCGACGCCGGGCCGCCTGGTCGCGCGCGGCAAGGAGGTGCTCGTGATCGGCGCGGGCGAGGCGGCGCGCGACACGATCCGCGAGATGCACCGGAACCCGCAGCTCGGCTACACGCCGATCGGGCTCGTCGACGACGACCCGCGCAAGAAGAACATCCGAATCCACGGCGTGCGCGTCCTCGGAACGACGGCCGACCTGCCGCACCTGCTGCGCGACAACCGGCCCGACGAGGTCCTGATCGCGGTACCGTCCGCTTCGGGTGAGTTCCGCCGCGCGGTCGTCGCGACCGCGCGGGAGCACGGCGTGCCGGTCAAGACGCTGCCGGGCCTCCACGAGCTGATCTCGGGTGAGATCGACCTCGCCGCACAGATCCGGCCGGTCCAGGTCGAGGACGTCCTCGGCCGACAGCCGGTCCAAGTCGAGCTCGACTCGGCGATGCCGTACGTCGAGGGCAAGACGGTGCTCGTGACCGGCGCCGGCGGCTCGATCGGCTCCGAGCTCTGCCGCCAGCTCACCCACCTCGGCCCGCAGCGGGTGATCCTGGTCGAGCTCGGCGAGGGCTCCCTGTTCGAGATCGAGCGCGAGCTGGTGGGCGAACGTGGCTTCTCGGCCGCCGTGCCGGTCCTGGCCGACGTCGGCAACCCGACCAAGATGCGGCAGGTCTTCGAGCGCTACGAGCCCGACGTCGTCTTCCACGCAGCGGCCTACAAGCACGTCCCGCTGATGGAGGCGAACCCACTCGAGTCCGTGCGCAACAACGCGCTCGCGACGAAGGTCGTCGCCGACGCGGCCGTCGGGCACGGCGTCTCGCGCTTCGTGCTGGTCTCGACCGACAAGGCGGTCAACCCGAAGACCGTCATGGGCCAGTCGAAGGCGGTCTGCGAGTGGGTCGTCGAGGCCTATGGCGCGCGCACCGATATCTCGACTCGCTTCGTCGCTGTCCGCTTCGGCAACGTGCTCGGCTCGTCGGGCAGCGTGATCCCCATCTTCCGCCGCCAGATCGAGCGTGGCGGCCCGGTCACGGTCACCCACCCGGAGATGACGCGCTTCTTCATGACGATCCCCGAGGCGGCTTCCCTCGTCATCCAGGCCGGCGCGATCGGCGGCGAGGGACACGTGTTCGTCCTCGACATGGGCGAGCCCGTCAAGATCATCGACCTCGCCGAGCAGATGATCCGCCTGTCCGGAAGGGACGCAGGCGAGATCGGCATCGACTTCGTTGGCGCCCGCCCAGGCGAGAAGCTGCACGAGGAGCTCTGGGGCGAGGGCGAGCAGGTGTTCGCGACGGCGCATCCGAAGATCCGCCGGGTCAGCGGCCCGGTCGTCGACGCGGCCTGGCTCGAGGAGGAGCTGGCCGAGCTCGAGCGCCTGGTCGAGGACGGCGAGACGCTCGAAGCCGTCTCGCGGCTGGCCGCCATGTCGCGCGCTCCGCGGTACGCGGTCGCGCACGAACAAGACAAGGTCCTCGAAGACACGCTGCACTGAGGTCGGCGTCCTAACGGCGATCCGCCTCGTCTAATCGTGTGGATGAGCGCGACCGCCGAGCGGACGCCCGTCGACATCTCGCTGCCCGCGAGCGGACACAGGCTGACGTGGCGCCGCCTGAAGCGTGACCGCCTGGCCGTCGCCGGCGGCTTCTACATCCTGCTGATGGTCCTCCTCTGCTTCCCGGGCCTGGCGATCGCGTCCCATTTCCTCGGCCACGGGTCGGACACGATCTTCCCGAGCGCCGTCGACCTGAACCTGAAGCCCGTCGGGCCGTGGTCGCACGTGAACGCGGCGAACACCGCCGTCGCCGGGCACGGCAAGGCATTGTTGATCCTCGGTGCCGACGGACCGCTCGGCCGCGACGAGTTCCTTCGGCTCCTCGCGGGCGGCCGAACGTCGCTCGAGATCGCGTTCGGCGCGACGCTGCTAGCACTGGTGATCGGGACCTTCGTCGGCGCGGTCGCGGGCTTTTACGGCGGCTGGATCGATGTCGTGCTTTCGCGGCTGACGGAGTTTGCGATGGGTTTTCCGATCCTGTTCCTCGTCATCGCACTCGGTTACACGATCAGCAACGACCTGTCGGCCGTCACCGCCGGCGGCGTCTTCGTTCCGGGGGCCCTGTCGCTCATTGCGGTGATCGGGATCTTCAACTGGTTCTACATCGCGCGGATCGTGCGTTCCCAGGTTCTGACGCTGCGCGAGCGCGAGTTCGTCGAGGCGGCGCGCATGACAGGGGCGAGCAACCGGCGGATCATCTGGAAGCACCTATTGCCGCACCTCTCGGGCCCGCTGAGCGTCTACGGGTCGCTGATTCTCGCCGGCACGATGATTCTCGAGGCGGGGCTTTCCTTCCTGAACTTCGGCGTCCCACTGCCATACGCCAGCTGGGGGAACATGTTGTCGACGAACTGGGGGACGATCCTCTACCCCGTCGGCACGGACCCGGCATGGGTGACGTCGAGCTGGACGAGCATCTGGCCGGCCGTCGCGGTCTTCTCGACCGTCTTCGCCTTCGCGATCTTTGCCGAAGGCGTGCGGCGCGCGCTCGACCCGGAGGGCATCGGCTGATCCGCCTCGTCGTGCGCCGGATCCTGGCGAGCGCCGCGACGCTCCTTGCGCTGACCCTCGCCACGTTCCTGATCTTCAAGACGATTCCGCTCGACCCGGCATGCCTGAGGGTGAACTGCGGCCAGGGCGCCACGGTCACCAAGGCGCAGCTGAAGGCGATCGACCATCAGCTCGGGGCGGACAGGCCGATCCTAGTGCAGTACAAGGATTTCGTCTGGAAGTTGGCGCGCCACGGCAGTTTCGGCGAGTCGTGGACGAACGCGAACATCAACGACACCGTTCGCAGCAGCCTGGCGCACACGGGATCGATCCTGCTCGGGGGCGTGATTCTCCTGCTCCTGGTCTCGATTCCACTCGGCGTCGTCTCGGCGCTGCATCCGAACACCCTGCTCGACCGCGGCATCCTCTTCGGCTCGATTTTCGGGATCGCCCTGCATCCGCTGATCATCGGCTTTCTGCTGAGGCAGACGTTCGGGACGACGCTGCATCTCCTGCCCGTCTCGCAGTACTGCTCGATCACGAAGCCGCACGCGATCGCGCCTCCGCCCGGTGTCACGACCTCTCAACCGCTGTCGTGCCACGGCGTCGGCCACTGGGCGACCCATCTGATCCTCCCGTGGATCACGTTCGCTGTCTTCTTCCTCCCGCTCTACGTGCGGCTGATTCGAACCCGTGTGCTCGAGACGTTGTCCGAGCCGCATGTCACCACCGCCCGCGCGAAGGGCGCCTCGGAGCGCCACGTGATTGGACGGCACGTCCTGAGACCTGCCCTTGTCCCCCTCACGCCGATGGTTGCGATGGATCTGGGAGGGGCCCTGATGGCCGCGATCTACATCGAGTTCGTCTTCACCCTCGGTGGGATCGGAAGCGTCGTGCTCCAGGTGCTCAGTCCCGACCGGACCGGCTACGACCTGCCGCTCGTCGCCGCGCTCTTCTTCGTGATCGCCGCCGCCATCGTCCTGCTGAACCTCGTCGCCGACATCGTGCAGGTCGCGCTCGACCCGCGCATCCGCCCGAGCACGGCCTGAGACCGGCGCCCTCCGACTTTCGGAGGAGTCGCGATTCATCCTCGCGGCGCGGAGGTTCCGTCGCGCGGCCGATGCGTACGTGAGTGGTCGAGGCCTACCGTCGAGGCATGACCACTTCACCGAACAACCTAGTTCTCGAGACCGAGGGGCTGACCAAGCGCTTCGGTCATCGAACCGTCGTCGACGACGTCCGCCTCGCCGTTCCGCGCGGCGTCGCCTTCGGCTACCTCGGCCCCAATGGGGCCGGGAAGACGACGCTGATCCGGACGCTGCTCGGGCTGACGTCCGCCAGCGCCGGAGAGATGCGTCTCCTCGGTCTGCCCGTCCCCGCACGGCGTGCGGAAGCGCTCGCCCGGGTGGGTGCGATCGTCGAGGAGCCGCGGTTCCACGGCCACCTGACCGGCCGGGAGAACCTCGAGATCGTCGCGGCGGCCCGCGGCCGCGCGGCTTACGAGCTGATCGACTCCTCGCTCGAGGAAGTCGGGCTTACCGTGCGAGCGGACGACCGCGTCAAGACGTACTCGCTGGGGATGCGGCAGCGCCTCGGGATCGCCCGGTGCCTGATCGCCGACCCCGAGCTCCTGATCCTGGACGAGCCGATGAACGGGCTCGACCCGGCGGGCATCCAGGAGTTCCGCGGCTTCGTCCGCTCGTTCGTCGGCCGCGGCCGCACGATCGTCCTCTCGTCCCACCTGCTCGACGAGGTCGAGAAGACGTGCGACTACATCGCGATCGTCGACCAGGGGCGCGTCGTCGTGCAGGGCGCGATCTCGGAGCTGCGCAACGGCGGCAAGCCGACCGTCCTGATCGAGACCGACGAGCTGAGCCGCGCTCGGGTGCTCGTCGCGGCGCATCCGGCCGTCGAGCTCGTCCGCGAGGACCGCACGGGTCTGCGAGCCACACTGCGCGATCCCGCTGCCGTGCCCGACGTGAACCGCAGCCTCGTCGAGGCCGACGTCAACGTCCTGAGGCTCGAGCCTCTCCAGCCGTCGCTCGAGCAGCGCTTCCTCGAAGTCACGACCAGATTGGAGAACGCGGCATGACCTCTTTTGCAATGGAACTTCCCAACCGCCGGCTCGTCTCGGCGGACCTGCTGAAGCTGCGTAAGCGGCGGGGCCTCGTACTCGTTACCGCGCTGCTGACGATCGGCGTCGTCGTGATCGCGAACGCGGTCAGCGAGACCATGCATCTGATCAACTCCACGAAGCACGGCCCCGCCGGCGGCGTGACGATGCTCGGCCACTTCGGCTGGGCGATCGCAGCGCTCGCATCCGTCGCCGCAGTGATCGTCGGGGCGCTCGCCGGGTCCGGCGACTCCGACGCGGGCGTCTACCGCGAGCTCGTCGTTACCGGCCGCTCGCGTCTGTCGCTGTTCCTCTCGCGGATCCCGGCTGCGCTGGTGTTCGTGCTTCCGTTCGTCGCGGTTGCGTACGCGCTCGAAGCCGGGGCAAGCGTCGTCTTCGCCGGCTTCCATCCGGCGCCGTCGATCTACCTGCTGACGGTGACCGGCCTGTGGGCGATGCTGAGCGCCGTCGTCTACTTCCTGCTCGCGTACGGTCTGGCGTCCGTGACGGGCTCGCGCGCCTACTCGATCGGGATCGTGCTCGCGTTCCGGCTGGCCGTCACGCCGCTCGTCGCGGGGATCGCCTCGCTCGGCGTCGTTCGCGAGCTGCTGCCGGGCGTCGCGCTCGACAACTTGACCCCGACGGCCCTCGGCATGGCCGCGCGGCAGGGGCCGACGATCGGAATGTCGGTAGCCGCGACGGCAGCAGTGCTGATCGTTTGGGCGGCGGCGGCGCTCGTCGTCGGCGGCTGGCGCGACACGTCACGAGACGCGTAGCGTTGGCACGCGATGGTCATCGATTGGCTGCAGCGGCATCCGCGAATCGTTGACTGGGCGCTGGTCGTCGTCGCTCTCGCGACGACGGTCGGCGCCGCGTCGCGGCACGACCAGACGGCGCTCGGTGTCTCGCTCGCGGTTATCGCATCTCTTCCGCTGCTCCTGCGGCGGAGCTACCCGCTGGGCGTGCTCGCGATCACCACCGCCGCCACGGTCGCGATCTCCGTCGGCTGGGGCTACGAGAGCCCGTTCCCGGCCGCGGTTGCGCTGTTTACGGTCGCCGACGAGTGCGAACGGCGGGTCTCCCTTGGTGCAGGCGTGGCCGCGGTCGTGGTCCTTTCCTTGCCGTGGGGGCATCCGGCGCAGGGCTGGCGCGACGTGGTCGGGCGCGTGATCGGCTTCTCCCTGGCGTGGGTGATCGGCGACAGCTTCGGCGTGCGGCGCCGGTACGTCGGGGCGCTCGAGGAGCGGGCCGCGCGGCTCGAGCGGGAACGCGAGGCCGAGGCGGCTCGGGCCGCCGCTGAGGAACAGGCGCGGATCGCGCGAGAGCTTCACGACGTCCTCGCCCACAACGTCAGCGTCATGGTCGTCCAGGCCGCCGCCGCGAGTGACGTCTTCGACTCGCAGCCTGAACGTGCGCGCGAGGCCTTGACGAGCATCGAGGCCACCGGGCGCGATGCGCTCGCAGAGCTCCGTCGCCTGCTCGGCGTCGTCCGCGGCGAAGGAGCGGGCTACGCGCCGCAGCCGAGCCTCGACCGGCTCGACGAGCTCGTCGACCAGGTTCGCTCGTCGGGCCTCGACGTCGCGGTCACGATCGAAGGCAAGCCGCGGGAGCTACCGGCCGGCATCGACCTGTCTGCCTACCGGGTCGTGCAGGAGGCGCTCACGAACACCATCAAGCACGCGAAGGCGAGCCAGGCCGAGGTCTCGCTGCGCTTCCGGCCTGACGGGCTGGACGTCGCCGTTCGGGACGACGGGGTCGGGGCCGGCAACAGCGACGACGGCGGGAACGGGTTGATCGGCATGCGCGAGCGAGTCGCGGTCTACGGCGGCTCATTCAACGCCGGGCCCGATCCGGGCGGCGGCTTCGCGGTCTCGGCCCGGTTCCCGCTGGAGAGCTGAGTGTGAGCATCCGTATCCTCGTCGCCGACGACCAGCCGCTCGTGCGCAGCGGCTTCCGCATGGTGCTCGACGAGCGGCCCGACCTTGAGCTCGTCGGCGAGGCGGCCGACGGCCTCGAGGCGCTGCGACTCTCGCGGGAGCTCGACCCCGATGTGATCTTGATGGACGTCCGGATGCCCAACATGGACGGCGTCGAGGCGACGCGCAGGCTGGTCGAGAGCGGGGCGCGGGCGCGTGTGCTCGTGCTGACGACCTTCGACCTCGACGAGTACGTCTACGCCGCGGTCCGCGCCGGCGCGAGCGGCTTCCTGCTCAAGGACGTGGAGCCCGCGGCGCTGGTCGATGCGATCCGCGTCGTGGCCGCCGGCAACTCGCTCTTCGGGCCCGAGGCAACCCAGCGGCTGCTCGAACGCTTCGCGGAGCCGGCGTCATTGGAGCATGCTGCCGATCTCGAGCAGCTGACCGACCGCGAGCGCGAGATCCTCGGCCTGATGGCGCACGGTCTCTCGAACGCCGAGCTGGCCGAGCGCCTCTACCTGACCGAGGCGACGGTCAAGTCGCACGTCTCGAGCATTTTTCGCAAGCTCGGGGTTCGCGACCGGGTCCAGGCCGTGATCGCCGCGTACGAGGCAGGGCTCGTACGGCCCGGCGTCTGAGAGAAGTCACGCTCGCGTCACCATTGGCGTCACGTGGCCGGGCTAACGTGGCCGCGTGGACGCGAGCGGGATCTTCGACGGGCTGAACCGGGAGCAGCGGCGTGCCGTCGAGACGGTGCGCGGGCCGGTCTGCATCCTCGCCGGGGCCGGCTCGGGCAAGACGACGACGATCACCCGGCGGATCGCCAACCAGGTCTCCGTCGGCGCTTTCGGCGCTGACGAGATCGTCGCCGTCACGTTCACGGACAAGGCCGCTCGGGAGATGCGCAGCCGGCTCGAGGAGCTCGGAGCGGGCGGCGTCAGGGCGCGAACATTCCACTCGGCGGCCTATGCACAGCTGCGCTGGTTCCGGGGCGAGGTGCCCGGCCGGATCCTCCCCTCGAAGGCGTTGATGCTCCGCCAGATCGGCAACACGCTGCCGCGGCCGTACCGGTTCCGGCCGGCCGCCGACCTCGCGACCGAAGTCGAGTGGGCGAAAAACCGGCGACTTACGCCAGAGACATACCGCCGCTCCCTCGGCACGCACGAGCCGCCGATCCCCGACGACCTGATGGCGCGGGTCTTCCGGGAGTACGAGCGCCGCAAGGAGGCCGCGGGCGCCCTCGACTTCGAGGACCTTCTCGCGCTGGCGATCCAGCTGCTGGAGAAGGAGCCGGAGGCGTTGGCGCAGGTGCGTGACCGCTACCGCGCCTTCACTGTCGATGAGTATCAAGATGTCAACCTGCTCCAGCAGACACTGCTCGAGCTCTGGCTGGGCGACCGTGACGAGCTCTGTGCGGTCGGCGACGACTACCAGTCGATCTACGCCTTCACCGGCGCGACGCCGGAATACCTGCTCGCGCTGCCACAGCGGTTTCCCAACGTGACCGTCGTGCGGCAGGAGGCGAACTACCGCTCGACGCCGCAGGTGCTCGGGCTGGCGAACCGGCTCGTGCCGCGGCTCGGCGGGGCCGAGAAGCACCTGCGCGAGACCCGCGGGCCGGGCCCGGAGCCTGAGCTGCGCGCGTTCGACGATGGCGAGGCGGAGGCCGCGTTCATCGTCGAGCGCGTGCGGGAGCTGCACGCGGTGGGGACGCCGCTCGAGGAGATGGCGGTGCTGATCAGGCTGAACGCGCGCTCGGTTGACTTCGAAGAGGCGTTCGGGGAGGCGGAGATTCCGTTCCAAGGGGCCGCGCTGCTGACGCGAGATGCGGCCCGGCAGCTGCTCAAGGGGCTCGCGGGCTCGGCGTCGCGTTCGGTGGCGTACGAGGTGACCAGGCTCGCGCGCGAGCACGGGTTCGTCGAGACCCCGCCGCGGGACCTCGGCGAGCGAGAGCTGACACGCCAGAGCGACCTCGCCCGGCTGATCAAGCTCGCCGAAGAGTTCGACGACGGCTCACGTGACGTTGGCGCCTGGATCGAGTGGCTGCGCGCCCGGTTCGACCACGGCGCCCAGGGCGGCGTCCATCTGCTGACGCTGCACCGGGCGAAGGGTCTCGAGTGGGACGCGGTCTTCCTGCCAAGAATCGAGGAGCGCGAGCTGCCGTGCAAGCCGTCGCTCGGGGACGCGGACGCGATCGCCGAGGAGCGACGGCTCCTGTACGTCGGGATTACGCGCGCGCGGAGGTACCTCGCCCTGACGTGGACGCGCCGTCCGAGCCGTTTCCTCGCTGAGCTTGGCGTCGAGACGCGCGCGCCCGCTCGCCCGAAGCGTGTCGAGGACGAGCTTCCGCCGGCCTTCCGGACGCTGAAGCAGTGGCGCTTAGAGCGCGCGAAGGCCGACGAGGTGCCGGCGTACGTCGTCTTCCACAACTCGACGCTGGAGGAGATCGCCGAACGCGGCCCGCGCACGCTGGCCGAGCTCGCCTCCGTCCCAGGCGTGGGACCGACGAAGCTGCAGCGCTACGGCGAGGAGGTGCTCGCCGTGCTCTCCGCTGCGTAGCTGCTCGCAGTCATAATGGATGCTTATGGACACGCGCCAGCTTGCCGCGTTCTGCGAGGTCGTCGACCGCAAGAGCTTCTCCCAGGCTGCTGAGCGCCTCGGGGTCACGCAGCCGGCGGTCAGCCTGCAGATTCGTTCGCTCGAGAAACGGCTCGGGACGAAGCTCCTCGACCGCTCGGGGAGGCGGGTCGAGCCGACCGAGGCGGGGCAGCGGCTCTATCGCGCAGCGCAACGGATGCTCGCGGTCGAGGGGCAGTTGCTCGATGAGCTCGCCGGGGAGGACGGCGCGCTGCGCGGCGAGCTCACGCTCGGCGCCTCGACGGGGCCCGGCGGCACCGTCGTACCCGTGCTGCTCGGAGAGTTCCAGCGCGAGCACCCGGAGCTCACGGTCGCGCTGTCGATCTCGGACACCAACCGCGTCATCGAGCAGGTCGCGGAGCGCGAGCTGGAGCTCGGGATCGTCGGTGCGTCGCCGCGGCACCGCGGCGTCGTCTTCGAGCCCTTCTTCCGTGACGAGGTGATCCTCGTCGTCCCGCCTGGGCACCGGTTCGCCGGCAAGCAGCTAACCCTCGAACAGCTTCGGGAGGAGCCGCTGATCCTGATGCAGGAGGGCGCGGGCGTCCGCCAGGTGATCGAGGACGAGCTCCGGCGCGGACCTGTGCGCTTGCGCGACCTCAACGTGCGGCTCGAGCTCGGCCTGCAGGAGTCGGTCAAAAGCGCCGCAGCCGCCGGCTTCGGCGTGACCTTCATCTCGCGCTCCGGCGTCGAGGCCGAGCTGGCCGCAGGCACCCTCGCCGCCGCTCGCGTGAAAGGGCTCGAGCCCGCCCGGGAGATCTCGCTAGTCCGCCCGGCCGGCCGGTCGCCCTCACGGGCCGCCGAGTCGTTTGTCGAGTTCGGTCGCGCCAGGCTCGCTTGAGGCGTCGCTTGCGATGCTGTTCAAAAGGCCGTGCCGACATGGGGGCGCGGGCGCTAAACCCCGGCTGCAAGGCCGCAACGCCTCGGGCGGGGACGGAGCCCTTGGGATGATCGTTCGTTGGGGACTGCGCGAGCTTCCGCAGCTCCTGGACGAGCTAGGGATCGAGCGGGCGTTCCTGATCGCGAGCGAGCGCTGGTCGCAGCTCGGCCTTCCGGCGAGCGGCCGCTGGGCCGAGGTGCCGAGCGACCGGATCGACGAGATTGCCGCGGCGGCGGGTGACGCCGACGGCCTGCTCGCGGTCGGCGGCGGCAGCGCGATCGATCTCGCCAAGGCCGTTTCCACCGCGACGAGGCTACCCGTCGTCTCCGTGCCGACAACGTACTCAGGCGCCGAGTGGGCTCCGAGCTTCGGGATTCGCGACGCGCAGCGCCGCATGCAAGGCGGCGGCGCAGGCGCGACCCTCGCCGCAATCGTCTACGACCCAGAGCTGACACTGCCGCTGCCGCTCGAGGAGTCGGTCGGCACCGCGATGAACGCGCTCGCCCACTGCGCAGAGGCGCTCTATGTGAAGGGCCGACACCACGATGCGGATGCGTTTGCGCTCGAAGGCGCTCGCACGATCAACGAGGCGCTTCCCCAGGTCGCTGCCTTCCTGGACGACAGGAAGGCGCGTACGAGACTCCTCACGGGCGCCGATGCCGCAGGGCAGGCGCTGGCGCTGGCAGGGCTCGGTCTCGGGCACGCGATGGCGCAGGCGATCGGAGGCCGCTACGGGCTCCCCCACGGCGCGCTGAACGCGATCTGCCTCCCGGCTGCGTTGAGTTTCAACGAACCGGTCGCCGGCGCGGAGATCGCACGGTTCGGAGAGGCGCTGAAGACCGGCGACCCAGTTGCCCGTGTGCGCGAGCTGGCACGGCTTGGCGGCTTCGAGCGCCTTCGCGACCTCGGTGTCCCGGCGGACGACCTACCCGCCCTGGCGGCGGCGACGGCGGTACGCGCGGGCGCGAAGGCGAACCCTCGCCCGGCCACTCCGGCCGAGATCGAGCGTCTGCTCCGCGAGATCTTCTAGCCGATCTGGGGCCGCTCGCGGCCGGGTGACGGCGGCCCGGCCGCTCGCGCGCGCCCCTCTCCTCTAATAGCCGCGGCTCCGTGTCGGCTCGTCGCCCCACATGACGCCGGACGGCAACGGCCGATTCAGGCGGGCTGAGGCTCCCACGGACATCGCTTTCCTCCTCCC
>Ga0066903_100001690_pt1 | contig 16516 bp, 12 predicted proteins | sample PanSoiMetaGPlot1_FD_67491 | JGI IMG/M metagenome (GOLD analysis project Ga0066903, IMG submission 67491) | Tropical forest soil microbial communities from Panama analyzed to predict greenhouse gas emissions - Panama Soil - Plot 1 (version 2) | ecosystem: Environmental > Terrestrial > Soil >... | reverse complement strand
CTGCGCGTCGAGATACCGGCGCGTGGCGAGCACGACACGGTGGCGCAGGCCGAGGTTCTGCTGCATCCGGCTGCGCCTCAGATCGATATAGCGATACCGAAGCCGAACGTCCTCCGACACAGGCGTTTCCTCAGCGATTTGAAACGGCGGCGTCTTCGCTTCGTTCAGCACGCGGATGTCACGGGCCAGCACTTCGACTTCGCCGGTCGGAATTTTCGCGTTGACGGTCTCTTCCGATCGGCGCTGGACGACGCCGCGAATGGCCACGACGTATTCGGAGCGCAGCCGCTTGGCTACAGCCATCAGCGCCTCGTTGTCGCGCACCACCACCTGGGAAATGCCGGCGCGATCGCGGATATCGAGGAAGGTCACGCCGCCAAGATCGCGCACGCGGTGTACCCATCCGAGCAGTGTCGCGTCGGCGCCCACATCGTCGGGACGGAGAGCGCCGCAGGTGTGAGTGCGCGTGAGATCGCCGAGTTGTTCAGCCATATAAGCGTTGCGATCGAGTCAGGGAATAGGGAACAGGGATCCGGAACTCTTGATTATTGATTAGAACGCAGGCGCTGCTGCAGGTAGGCCGCGGCCTCGCCGCGTGCGACGCTCTGCTGCTCCCCGGTTCGCAGATCCTTCAACGCCACCTCGCCGCGCGCCCGCTCGTCGTCGCCCAGGATCGCCACGAACGGGACACTTCGGCCGGACGCATACTTGAACTGTTTGCCCAGCTTGTCCGAGTCCGGGTACACGTCGACGCGAAGTCCAGTCCGACGGAGCTCGGCAGCGAGGGCGAGCGCCTCCGAGCGCGTCTCGTCGTTCCACAAGGCGACCATCACTTCGACGGGAACGCTCACCGCCGCTGCCGGAAACATCTGGCGCTCGGTCATGACCACGATGATCCGTTCGAGCCCCAGCGAGAACCCGCAGGCGGGAATGTGACGGCCGAGAAACATGCCGACCAGCTGGTCGTAGCGGCCGCCGCCGCCCAGGCTTCCGGCCAGATCGGGCACGGAGATCTCCATGATTGCGCCGGTGTAATAGGACAGGCCGCGCGCGAGGCTTGGATCGATCCGGATGCGCCCGTGCGCCGGCGTTCCATCCGCCAGCCTCACGATCGCGTCGAGCGCCGCGACGGCGTCGACTCCGAGGGCGTGACCGTGCACGAACGCGCGCAGCCGGTCGATCGCCGAGTGGCCGCGCGGATCGTCCCGCGTGAAGCCCTGGAAGAATTCGAGGCACGCTGTCGTCGCGGCCCCATCGATCCCCCGCCCTTCGAGCTCCTTCTGGACGCCCTCGGGCCCGATCTTGTCGAGTTTGTCGATGGCGATGAGCGCTTCGCCGTGGAGCGCCGCGGGCACGCCGGCACACTCGAGGACTGCGTTGAGCACGCGGCGATCGTTGAGGCGGAGCGTAAAGTCGTCGAACCCCAGGTCCGCGAGCACCTGTGACACGGCCGCGAGAATATCGGCCTCGACAACCGGCGACGTCGAGCCGATCGCATCGATGTCGCACTGGTAGAACTCGCGGAACCGGCCGCGCGCCGGACGATCGGCCCGCCACACCGGCTGAATCTGATAGCGCTTGAAGAACTTCGGCAGCTCATTCTGGTACTGCGCGATGACGCGCGCCAGCGGCACCGTCAGGTCGTAGCGCAGCGCCAGGTCGGCCTCGCCGGAGCCCTCGTGCTCGCCGCGGCGCAGGATCTTGAAGATCAGCTTGTTGCCTTCCTCGCCGTACTTGCCGAGCAGCGTCTCGATGTTCTCGAACGCCGGCGTCTCGAGCGGCTCGAACCCGTAGCGCTCGTACACACCACGCACGATGCCGACGACATACTCGCGACGGCGAATGTCGTCGGGGAGGAAGTCGCGGGTTCCGCCGGGCGGCTTAGTGGACGGCATTCTTCTCAGAACGACTGTGTCTTCGTGATGCAGGTGCGAATGAGCATTCACTCACGGGCCATGTAATCGAGCCGATACCCAGCGTATCGGTCGGCGTACCCCTGGATGTCGGCCACTTCGGCGTCGCTCAGCGAGCGCTTCACGTTGCCCGGGCTTCCCATCACCAGCGACCGTTGCGGCACCTGCGTGCCCTCTGTGATCAGCGTGCCCGCGGCGACGATCGATCCGGCGCCGATGACGACGCCGTTCAGGATGATCGCGCCCATGCCGATGAGGCATCGGTCCTCGATCATGCAGCCGTGTATCAGGGCGCCGTGGCCGATGGTGACGTTGTTGCCGATCGACGTGGGGTGCGTTCGCAGCATGCCATGCACCACGCACCCGTCCTGCACGTTGCTGCGCCGGCCGATGCGGATCCAGTTCACGTCCCCGCGGACGACGACCGACATCCAGATGCTGCTTTCCTCGCCGATTTCGACGTCGCCGATGACCTGCGCGCTGTCGTCGACGAAGCACGAGGGATGGACGCGCGGCAGGCGTCCGCGGTGAGGACGAAGCATGGGACTGGATTATTGCAGGATTACAGAATGGCAGGATTGCAGGAAGGTAGATTGCACTCCGCCAGCCTGCAAGTCTGCCATCCCGTAATCCTGCAGTTGTCTAGTTCGCCGAGACCGGACCGCCGGCCGTCCCGCCCCGTTTCGGCGACGGTCCGCCCTTGAACGTCATCAGGTAGTCGCGAATCGCCCGGATCTGGGCCTCCGCGTTGTTGTTCAAGTGCGGATAGAACGACTTCGGGAAATCGGGCCAGAACGCCGGCATGCGCGTGCCCGGCAGGATGTCCGACGGCTTCTTCAACCAATCCAGAATCCAGTCCGGGTTCAGGCGCTCGGGCGACATTCTCAAATCCGGCGCGAGGTTGGCGGTGGGCTGGTCCTTCGGGATGGCGCCCAGCACGTGGCACTGCTGGCATTTCAGCGTCTCGAACAGCTGCTTGCCCGCCGCCTCCTCCCCCGCCGACGCGCGCACGAGCTCGTGCGTCTGGAACGGCCCGATCGTGTTCGACACGGCGCCGAAGTAGCGGATGACGCCGTTCAGATTCGTGTCGTCGAGGCCGAAGGTCGGCATGCGCACGCTGAGCCACGGCCGGATCGTGATGGGACCGCGGAGGAACGCGTACAGCCAGTCGGGTTGCACGCGGGCGCCTTCCGGCGTCAGCATCGGCGGGCCGAGCGACGGATCCGCGACGAGCTTCAGATACTCGCCACCATCCCCTTCGATGATGTGACAGCCGACGCAGTTGCGCCGGTGGACGATCGTCCGCCCGTTCACCTCGTAGTCGAGCCGCGCCGTGCGCACCGGGAACGCCGCCGCCGGCTGGATCTCCCGCTGGAAGCTCATGATCGCCGTCGCGAGGCGCTCGATTTCCACGTCGCTCAACTCGAAGTTCGGCATGCGCAGCTTGTCGAGCGGCTGCAGCACGCGGCCCTTGTCGAAGATTCGCGGGTCGTGGAGCTTGGTACGGAACCAGCCGATCTTCGACGTGTGCGGAATATCCGAGATGAACGCGAAGTCGAGCCGGGTAACCAGCTTGCTCCCCTCCTCCGACAGGTCGGTGCCAATCGACTGCGCTTTCTCGAATCCATTGATGTCGTGGCAGCTGAAGCAGCCGTATCGCCCGATCACGCGCTGCCCCAGCACCAGCTGTTTCTGCTGCGCGTCCATCTTGGCGACTGCCGCCTTCGCTTCCTGCGCCGGCATCGCCGCCTTGAAGTAATCGAGCAGCACGTCGTCGACGTCCTTCTCCGCCGGTGTCGCCTTGGCCGCGTCGCCGCCCGACTGCTTGAGGCCCACGAGATACGTCGCCACGTCTGCCGCCTGCTGATCGGTAAGGCGCAGATTCGGCATATAGGTGTTCGGGTTGTAGTGCTTCGGATCCCGGACCCAGTTGAACACCCACTCGTACGTCGTCTTGTTGCCGATGTTTTCGAGCGGCTGCCCGAAGGTGCGCCGCGGGCCTACCTGCTCACGCGAGCCTTCCCCGACCACGTGACAGCCCTGGCAGCCGATGCCTTTGACGATCTGCTCGCCGCTTTTCGCGTCGCCTCGCGGCGGGCTCTTGACGGCAGGCTCGTACTTCTCACTGTTGGCGAACAGGTACGCCACGACGGCGTTGATCTCGACTTCGTTCCGGACGGCGTCCTGCTGTGAGCTCGAATTCGAGTTGTACCAGATGCGTGGCATCCAGGTCGTCTGCTTCACGGCCTTGGGATTGCGAATCCAGGTCTTCACCCAGTCGGGCGTCAGCTTCGAATCAATCTTGGTCAGAATCGGCCCGGGCTTGCGGACGTCCTCGAAGCCGCGCGTCTTGTGGCACGCGTAGCAGCCGGCGCGCTCGTAGGTGGCGTACGCGATGTCGAGCTTCTCGGCCTTCGGGACGTACACCTGTTGCTTGTGACACTTGGCACACGACGCTTCCGTCATCGCCAGCGGCAGCATCGGATAGTCCCAGAGGTGCGGCTCCTCCCACCGGTACTTCTTCTCCCACTCTTCCTTCTGCTTCTCACCGGTCGGCGCGTGCGCCGCGTCGCGGAAGCTGACCGACTGCCCCATGCCCTCGTGACAGACGGTGCAGCCGATGCGATCGATCGGGTGCGGCGAGTCGCCGCCGAGGTACGTGGAGAGGTTCGGATGGGTCTTGAACGGCTGCGGATACTTCTCGAAGCCCTTCTTGTCGATGGCGAGATGGCACGTCGTGCAGCGGTCCATCTTCGACACCGTCTTGAAATTTACGTCGTCGACGATGTTGGGCAGGATCAGCTGCTGAATCTTCAACGTCGGCGCCATGAAGTCGAGGAGCGGCGCGTTGAGGACGTACTTCCTCGGATCGCTGGGCGACACGGTGTCGAGGACCTTGCGCAGCCGGTTCTCCTCGGCGTGCATGTCCTCCATCTGCTTCGACACGGTGCCGATCTGCCCCGTGTAGTTCCCGAGCTGCTTCTGGACGTCGTTGCGCTCGGCCGTCATCGCCTCGACCTGCCCGTTCAGGTCGTTGAGCTGCTTCTCTTCCGCCGCGACATTCTCGCCCTTCTTCGTCGCGTTGGACGCGCCGGCCACCCGGGAGGCCTCGAAGTCGTACCGATCGTGGTCGTACTGCGCCTTGAGGTACTGCGCATCGCGCGACACGCGATCCAGCCGCACGTTCACCTCATCGAGCTTCTTCTGAAGCTCGTTGACCTTCTGCTGGTTCGACGACGCATTCTTCTGCGCCGCGGCCAGCTGCTGCTGCAACTGCTGCAGTTTCGACCGATCGACTGCCCGCGACGCCGCCTGCAGTTGCGCCTGCGTCACCTGGTACTGCAGACGGGAGAACTGCCGCTGCGTGTTCTTCCATTCGCGGTCGTAATCGTCCCACACCATCCAGACGACCGACAGGAACAGAAAAATACTGGACGCCGCGAAGACGACGTTCAGGAAGTCGACGTTATATGCGTGCCCGACACCCTTCTTTTCAGCCATCGCTCAAATGTTGAAAAAGAATTCCGGAATGCCAACGATGTACTTCAGGTTGAAAATCCAGCGCAGCAGCATCTTGATGGGCAGCGACACCATCATCAGGAACAGAAACACCGCCACGTAGTAGCGCGAGGCACCGAGCTTCTCGTAGTACGTCTTGAAGACGCCCCTGCCCAGAATCACCGGCAGCGCGAACACGTAGACCAGCACGAGGACAATCCCGAACGCCTCGCGCACGAGCCAGAATTCCGGCAGCCCCGTCCTGAACAGTCGAACCCAGATGTACTCCGACAGGTTCACGTTGGTCAGCGCTTCGAGCTTGTGGATGTCCCAGAACTCGAACGGCCCGAAGAAATTCCAGTTCGGTCCGCGCAGGAAGGTGCCCAGGACGATGAGCGACACCCACAGCACCGCGAACCCGAACAGGAAGATGATGATTTCCGCCTTGCGCTCGGCAAAGGTGTAGTAGCCGTTGCCCTTCGGGTTCTTGTCGATGTACGGGATGCAGATGAGCCCGACGATGATCAGCCCCGGAAGGACGACGCCCGCAAGCCACGGATCGAAGTAGACGAGCATTTCCTGCAGGCCGAGGAAATACCACGGAGCCTTCGACGGGTTCGGCGTGTTCGCCGGATTGGCTGGCTGCTCGAGCGGCGCTTTCAGGAAGATCGACCAGACGATCAGAATCACCGAGCACAGGATCAGGGAGATGAGCTCGGTGTAAACGAGGTCCGGCCATACCCAGACGCGATCCGATTCCGCCTTCTCAATGGGCCCCTGGCCGGCAAGGATGCGGCGATCGTTGAGGACCGCTTCCCGCACTGAATACCAGACGAAGAACACCAGCAGGAAGATGAGGCCCACGATCGGCACGTTGTCGGGCTTGGTGACGATCAGCCGGAAGTTCGGATCGAAGGTGCCGAAGATGAAGAAGACCGCGAGAAACGCCAGCACGCCGTAGCCGATCGAGTTGGCAGCGATGCGCTCGCGCTTCCAGATCACAATGACGAGCGACGCCACGGCCAGCAGGAAGAACAGGCGCGGATCCGCGACCGCGTTGACGATACCCTTGATGAAGCCCATTCAATAACCTCTAGAGTGGCCCTGAAATCCCGCCGTCCTTGCGGACGCGCCAGAAGTGCACCGCCATCAGCACCGCGATGCCGAGCGGCAGTCCCACGCAGTGCAGCACGTAGAACCGCAACAGCGCGCCTTCGCCGACGAACGTGCCGCCGAGGAGCGCAAACCGCGCGTCGTCCTGGGCGTGGATGAGCGGAATGTCGCCGAGCTTCAGCAGCGCCGCGCCGGGCCCTTCATGTCCCAGGAACGGCGTCGCGCGAGCCATGTTCGAGCCGACCGTGATTGCCCAGATCGCCAGCTGATCCCAGGGCAGCAGGTAGCCCGTGAACGACAGCAGCAGCGTGAGCACCAGCATGATGACGCCCACCGACCAGTTGAACTCGCGCGGCGGCTTGTACGATCCGGTCATGAACACCCGGAACATGTGCAGCCACACGGTGATCACCATCGCGTGCGCGCCCCAGCGGTGCATCTCGCGCATGATGCCGAGGGGCACGTGTTCGCGAAGGCCGACGATGTCCGTGTAGGCGTACTCCAGCGTCGGCCGGTAGTAGAACATCAGCAGCAGGCCAGTGAAGGTGAGCACGAGGAAGAGAAAGAAGCTCAGCCCTCCCATGCACCACGTGTAGCGCAGCTTGACGCCCGACTTGCGGATGCGCACCGGGTGCAGGTGCAGGAACACATTGGACAGCATCACGAGGACGCGATTTCTGTCCGAGTTCGGCCGCCCGTGGCGGAAGATCGACGTCCACGCCTGCGTCTCGGTCAGCCAGTTCCAGAAGCGGACGGCTGCACCTTCCTGGGGATCAACGGTCTTGGTATCTGCCATATAGAAAAGGAGTCTTCACCTACGCTTTGAGGAACGCCTCAGGATCGATCCACTGTCCCAGTTCGAACTGGTAGTGCTTGCTCTTGTCGACGAGGATCTGGCCATCGTCCGCCAGCACGACGCGCGCGCGCTCGAGCGGCCGCGGGGCCGGACCTTCGAAGTTGATCCCGGTCAGGCGGAAGCCGCTGCCGTGGCACGGACACTTGAACTTGCTCTCGGCCGACAGGTAGTTCGGCGTGCATCCGAGGTGCGTGCACGTGCTGATCAGGACGTAGAATCCGCTGGCATGCTGGACGATGTCCTCTGGCGTCCGCACGACCCAGATGCCGAACTTGTCCTTCCACCGTTCGTCGACGCCCTGGCCATACTCCGCCGGTAAACCGATCTTGAACTGCTGCGGCGGCTCGTTGAGCACGTTCGGGAACATGAAGCGGCCGGTCGCCGCGAGCGCGGCAGCCGACGCCGCAGAGAACGCGCCCCACGCCAGCCCCATCCAGGCGCGGCGCGTCAGGAGCGGCGAGGCGTCGTCCGGGTCGCGGCCGGTCGCCACAGCCGCCGCCGGTTTGACGGGTGCGGTCGTGGCGGCCTTCGCCGCGGCACCCCCGGCCGACGCAGCGGACGTCGTCTTCCCCGCCAGGTCGGGAATCGGGGCGGCGGGAGGCCGCGGCGCCGGAGCCGGCCGCGCATGGGCCGCCGCCGCGGCGGGCGGCGTTGCCGCGGGTTTGGCGGCGGGAGCCGGCGTTTCAGGCTTTGGGTCGTCTGCCATTAGGATCTTTGTCCTTCCCTCATCACCTTCAGGGCTTCGATCGCAGCCTGTCGGACCTTCATGCTGCGGTCCTGCTGGCTGAGCGTTTCGATCGACGGCTGCAGCGAGGCGTCCTTCAGCGTCGCCGCGGCGCGGAGCCCGCTAATCATCACGTCGGCAATCGGATCGCGATCCTCGTCCTGCCGCACATCGCGCTTGACGGTCTGCTCGACGTAGGCACGATCGAGCATCTGCTTGAGCACGTCCACACCTTCGCCGTTGCCGTGGCGCGCGAGAGCCACGGCCGCATTCCAGCGTACATCGGCAGTTGAGTCCGCGAGCGCCGTTCTCAACGTATCCAGCTGCGCGTCTCCCGGCAGCGCGCCCAGCGCGTAGACAACCACTTTTCGAATGCCGGCATCGTCAGACTGGTAGAGCGGGTTCAGCCGGTCGACGACAGCTGGGTCGCCCGACGATCCAAGCGCCCAGATGGCCGCGATGCGCGCCTCGCTGTCGGGATCGCCGAGGGCCTGCGTGAGCACCTGCACGGCTTCGGGCGGGAGCGGCGGGTCGAGGCGACCGAGCGTGAGCGCCAGATAGCGGCGCACGCGCGGATCGTCATCGTGCGACTGCTCGAGCGCCTTCACGACAGCAGGCGCAAGTGTGCGATCGGCGCGCACCTTCGGATCCGACATCAGCCGCGACAGTTCGTACGCGGCCGGCCAGCGGCGGTCGGAGCCGCCGTTGCGAATCTCAGCCAGATAATCCTGCGCCGAGCGGTCGTCGGTGATGAGCGAGCGGAAGCCGACGTAGACGCTCACCGTCACCGCAACCACGGCTAACGGGATCAGAAAGAATTGAACGGCCAGGGCTGGCGCGGCGACGAGAGGGCGGCGAGCCGCGATTTCGCGCTCGACTAATTTGTCCATGTAACGGGTAGACGGCGCGCTCCGGAAATGCCCGAAGCGTGTAAGTTTTACTACGTGTGTTCTTTAGGGGTCAAGCGATCGCGACTGTTCGATGTGGGTCAAGAGACCGCTCGCTCGTGAACGCGTGAGCCGCGACGCCGTGGCGACGATGGTGGCGGCCCTCGCCGCGGTGGCAACGGTGTGCATCGGCGTGTCCAGGGGCACGTTCGCCGCCGCGGACACCGACCCGTACGGATACCTCAGCTTCGCCGACGCAATCGCGCACGGTTCGCTGCGTCTCGACCAGCGCGACCTGATGCACTTTTCCTGGGCCGGCGTTGAAACCACGCTCGCGCCGCCCGGATGGCGACCGGCTGCAGCACACGGCTTGATCGCCCCGGTGTACTCGCCGGGCCTGCCGCTCGTCATGGGCGCGGCTCAGGCGCTGTTCGGCCGCACGGCGCCCTTCTACGTCGTGCCGCTTCTGGGCGCGCTGGCGGTATGGATGACGGCCCGGCTGGGCCGGCACGTTCACAGCACGCTCGCCGGATCGGTCGCGGCCGTACTGCTCGCGACGAGCCCGACCTTCCTGCGTCAGATCATGCAGCCCGTCAGCGACGTCCCGGCCGCGAGCTGGTGGACGCTGTGTCTCGTGCTCGCGATGCGCACGGGCGCAGCGGGGACGATCGGCTCGGGGCTTGCCGCGTCGATGGCGATTCTGACCCGACCGAATCTCGTCGTGCTCGCGGCGATTGTCGGCGTCTCTGCGGTTTGGCAAGGAAGGCTCAAGCGCCTGCTGTGGTTCGCCCTCGGCGTCATCCCCGGCTGCCTCACGGTCGCGTTCATCAACTATCGACTCTTCGGATCGCCGCTCGAATCAGGCTACGGCAGCCTGTCGGGGTTCTACGGCTGGACGAACCTTCTGCCCAACCTCGATCGCTATCCCCGATGGCTGATGGAGACGCACACGCCGTTCATCGTTCTGGGACTGTTCACGCCCGCTCGACTGCTGCTGACTTCCGGTGCCGATCGTCGTGGAGCAGCGGGCGTGGTACTGCTTCGTGCATTCTCCGTCACCGTCATCGCGTCGTACCTCTTCTACAACCCGTTCGGACGCGAAGAATGGGATTACCTCCGCTTTCTTCTGCCCTGTTACCCGGCGCTCCTCGTACTCAGTGCGGCGTTGCTCGTGGGTCTCGTCCAGCGGCTGTCGCAGCTCGCGTGGATTCCTGCGACGGCGGCGGCGGTGATGGCGGCAACCGTCGCGATGTGGCAAACGCATGTGGCGCGCGACAGCGGCGCGTTCACGCTCCATCTTTCCGAGCGGCGCTACGTCGACGTCGGTCGCTACGTCGCCGACGCAATGCCCGCGCGGGCGGCGTTCATCGCGACGCTCCACGCAGGCTCCATTCGGTACTACTCGAACCGGCTCACGGTCCGCCTCGATGCGCTTTTGCCGTCGCGGCTCGACGAGGTGGTCGCCCAGCTCACGGCAGCCGGGTACCATCCGTACCTGGCGCTCGAGGAGGGCGAAGAGCCCGCATTCAGGAACCAGTTCAGCACGTTCAGCAGCTTCGGCCTGCTCGACTGGCCTCCGGCCGTCGAACGGTTCGAGCCGGTGCGCGTGCGAATCTACGACCTCGCCGATCGGACGCGCTACATCGAGGGACATTCGGTCGCGACGGGCGACATGGCGCTCGTCGGCAGGCCGCTACTTCGCTGGAAGTGAATGATCGACCGGATCCATGGCCAGGTGAAACACGCGGATGCCAAGGTCGCGCTCGTCCGCATTGGACGTCGACTGCCGGTGCGGCACGATGGTGTTGTCGACGCTGAGCAACAGCCGCCCCGGATCCTCCGTGCCCATCTGCTCGAGCGACAGCGGAATCTTCTGCCGAACCTGGCCCCCCGGCGGCACGTCGAATCGCGCGACGGCACGCCCGGCCACGCTTAAGGCGACCTGACGCGCCTGACCTGGCTGGAACGGATTGTCCGCGTCGATATACAACGCGCAGGCAGTACCGCGATTCTGAAACAGCAGGGCCGCCTCCTTCTTCGTCCACCGCCACTCGGTCGCTGGCGGTCCCTCCGGCTGGTACCAGCCCTCGCCGAACAAGGTCACCACGCCGTCGGTCTGCGGCGCGATCCGCAATCGTCCGGCGCGATACGCGCGTCCGCCCATGTCCTCGCCGGCGAGCTGCACTCGCGCGTTTGTGGACGAAACGTAAAGGCCGACCTGCACGACAGCATCGCCGACATACGGATAAACCGGGATGAAGACAGCCCGCGTGTACTCGACGGTTCCGCGCCATCGGCTGGTCGGGACCGGCGGGTCGTGGTCGTCGGTCCACATCAGCCCACCGTTCTTGTCGAGGAAGTGGACGAACACCTTGTAATCGGCGTCCACAGCCGCGCCGTCAGGTACAACGAACCGGTAGGTGGCATCGATGGCGCCGCCGAGCGGAGCCCACTCGCGGCGGAAGGTCACCGATGGCGCTGCGACGGGTTTGGACGCGACCTCGGAATGCCGGCAGGCAGGCGCGCCGAGAAGAACCGCCATCAGACACGCCACATCGATCAGGGTGACGGCTCGAAGGCGGTTCACACTCGTGCGTTTCGGAGTCGTTCGTTATACGGCCGCGGTCTGCTTCCCTGTGTCCTGCTTGACCGTCACCGGCCGCAGGAATGGCATCAGCGCGCGGAGGTTCGCCCCCACCTGCTCGATGAGCTGATTCTGCTCCGACTCGCGGATCTTGTTGAACCAGGGCCGCCCGTTCTGATTCTCGGCAATCCAGCCGCGCGCGTACTCGCCGCTCTGGATATCTGCGAGCATCTTCTTCATCGTCTGGCGCGTCTCTTCGGTGACGATCTTGGGCCCGCCCGTGTAGTCGCCGTGCTCCGCGGTGTCGCTCACCGAGTAGCGCATATAGTTCAAGCCGCCCTGGTAGATGAGGTCGACAATCAGCTTGAGCTCGTGGAGGCACTCGAAGTACGCGATCTCCGGCTGGTAGCCGGCGTCGACGAGTGTCTGGAACCCCGCCTTGATCAGGGCGCTGACGCCGCCGCACAGGACCGCCTGCTCGCCAAACAGATCCGTCTCGGTCTCTTCGGCGAAGGTCGTCTCGATGACGCCCGCGCGCGTCACCCCGATGCCCTTGGCGTACGAGAGCGTCGCCTCGCGCGCCTTGCCGGTGGCGTCCTGGTGGATGGCGAACAGCGCGGGCGTGCCGGCGCCCTCGACGTACAGCTCGCGGACGCGGTGTCCCGGTGCCTTCGGCGCCACCATCGCGACGTCCAGATCCGTGCGCGGTACGATGGCCCCGAACCGGATGTTGAAGCCGTGCGCGAACAGCAGCAGGCTGCCGGGCTTCAGGTTCGGCTCGATCTCGTCGCGATAGGTCTGCGCCTGGCTCGTGTCGGGCGACAGGATCATGAGCACGTCCGCCCACTTGGCGACGGCGCCCACGTCGTCCACTTCGAGCCCCGCGGCGCGGACCTTGTCGCGCGACTTGCTCGTCGCGGGCAGGCCGACCTTCACGCTCACCCCGCTGTCGCGCAGGTTCAGCGCGTGCGCGTGCCCCTGAGATCCGTACCCGATAATGCCGACCTTCTTGCCGCGGATGATCGAAAGGTCGGCGGCGTCGTCGTAGAACATCGTGGCCATGAAATGAATTCTCCTGACTTGTGCACGCCGGACCTGAAGGTCCGGCCTACGTACCAACCGGACGACACTACACCGAATAGTTCCCGAGGTTCTCGTTCGACGCCGCCGCGGCAGTCGTCTCGACCTGACGAGACGGCCCCGCGGCGGCCGAGCCGCGAACCATCGACACGCGACCGGTCCTGACCATCTCGATCAGACCATACGGCCGCAGGACCTCGAGGAGGCTGTCAATCTTGTCCTCGGTCCCTGTCGTTTCGATGACGAGCGAATCGGGGCTCACGTCGACGACGCGCGCGCGGTAGACGTCGACGAGCTGCATCACCTGCGCGCGGGCGTCTCCCGCTGCCGACACCTTGATGAGCGCCAGGTCGCGGGAGATCGTCGGGCGCGCCGTGATGTTCTCGACGCGCTTGACCGGAACCAGCTTGTAGAGGTTCGCCTCGAGCCGGCGCGCCCCGTACTCGTCGGTGTCGCACACCACCGTCATGCGCGAAATGCCGGGCTGCTCCGTGTGGCCGACCGTGAGCGATTCGATGTTGAACGCGCGGCGCCGGAAGAGCGACGCCACGCGGTTCAGCACACCGGGTTTGTTGTCGACGTAAACAGCAAATGTATGAAGCATGTCAGTCAGCCGCCGTCTCCACAATCGGTGACGGCGACGGCCTCCGGATCATCTTGTGCAAATCGGCCCCCGCGGGCACCATCGGGTACACCGAATCTTCCTGCTCGACGCGGAAGTCGATGAGCGCCACGCCCTTTTGCCGTCGCGCCGTCAGCACGGCGTCCTCGACGTCCTGCCGGCGTTCGACTGCCCGGCCCCAGATGCCAAAGGCCTCGGCCAGCTTCGCGAAATCGGGTCCGCTGATCGGCGTCGCCGCGTAGCGCCGCTCGTAGAAGAACTCCTGCCACTGCCGGACCATCCCCAGGTAGCCGTTGTTGATGATCGCGATGTTGATGTCGAGCCCCTCCTGGACGGCGGTCGCCAGCTCCGGCATCGTCATCTGGAACCCGCCGTCGCCGACGACGACCCAGACTTCAGCGTCGGGGCGCGCGATCTTCGCGCCGATGGCCGCCGGCAGCGCGAATCCCATCGTGCCGAGGCCGCCCGAGGTAATCAGCGATCGCGACGTCTCGTGCTTGTAGTACTGCGCCTCCCACATCTGATGCTGGCCGACGTCGGTCACCACGACCGCGTTGCCGTCAGTCAGCCGCCAGAGATCGTTGATGACGTGAGCGGCGTAGAGATGGCCGTTGTCCGGCAGGTTTTGAATGTCACGGACTGCCGAATCGCCCTTGAGCTCGGCGATGCGCGCATGCCACGCCTTGCGGTCGGGCGCGCCCACCTGGGGCAGCCACTCGCGTACCGCGGTCCGCAGATCCTTCGCAATCGCCACGTCCACCCGGACATTCTTGTTCAGCTCCGCGCGATCGATGTCCACGTGAATCTTTCGGGCGTTCAGCGCGTAGGTGCGAAGGTTGCCGGTCACGCGGTCGTCGAAGCGCATGCCGAGGGCGATCAGCAGGTCGGCTTCCTGAATAGCCGTGTTGACCCAGGCCTCGCCGTGCATGCCCATCATGCCGAGATTGAGACGATGGCTGGCGGGCACGCCGCCGATGCCGAGCAGCGTCACGGCGATCGGGATGTTGCCGCGCTCGGCGAGCTCCGCGATTTCGCGCTCGGCGCCCGACAGCATCACACCGTGGCCGGCGAGAATCAGCGGACGCTCAGCAGCGTTGATGAGCGCGATGGCGTCGGCGACCGTGCCGTCGCCTGGCAGGGCGTCGTCCCTGGTCTCCGTCAGGTGTGCCTCTGTGGTCGCCCAGTCCACTTCGCACGTCGCCTGCTGCGCGTCCTTCGTGATGTCGACGAGCACCGGGCCAGGGCGGCCGCTCGACGCCACCGCGAACGCCTCGCGCACGGCGGGCGCGACATCTTCGGCCCGCGTCACCAGGTAGTTGTGCTTCGTGATCGGCAGCGTGATGCCGGTGATGTCCGTTTCCTGGAACGCGTCGGATCCGATCAACTTGCTGCCCACCTGCCCGGTGATGCAGACGATCGGCGACGAGTCCATCATGGCCGTGGCGATGCCGGTCACCATGTTGGTCGCCCCGGGACCGGACGTGGCGACGGCGACGCCGACCTTGCCGGTCGCGCGCGCGTAGCCGTCGGCCATGTGCGTCGCGCCCTGTTCGTGGCGGACGAGCACGTGCCGAATCGGATAGCCCAGCATGGCGTCGTACGCCGGCAGAATCGCGCCGCCGGGATACCCGAACACGACGTGTACGCCTTCACGAACCAGCGCTTCCCAGAGAGCCTGGCACCCTGTCAGTGGCATAAATCCTCAACTCATTCAATTGTGGAGTGTCGATCTGGTGAATGTCGATTGCGCCCTCAGTCAAATCGACCATCGAAGATCATATCGACAATCGGTTAACCCGTTACAGCTCCGACCGACGCCGACGACACCAGACGCGCGTATTTCGCCAGCACGCCGGTCGTGTACCGCGGCTGCGGCGGCGACCACTGCTGCCGCCGCTTGCGGAATTCCTCTTCGCTGATCTCCACGTCGAGCCGGCGCGATGCCGTGTCGAGCGTGATCATGTCGCCGTCCTTCACGAAGGCGATCGGGCCGCCGTGCGCCGCTTCGGGCGCGATGTGCCCCACGATGAAACCATGGCTCGCGCCCGAGAAACGCCCGTCAGTGATGAGCGCGACCGAGTCGCCCAGTCCCGCCCCGACGATCGCCGACGTCACCGACAGCATCTCGCGCATGCCAGGGCCGCCGCTCGGCCCCTCGTATCGGATCACGACGACGTCGTTCGGTTTGATGGCCTGCCGCTGAACCGCATCGAAGGCCGCTTCTTCGCAGTCGAAGACGCGCGCCGGCCCGCGCTGCGAGGCGCGTCCGGCGCCCGACACTTTGATCACGGCGCCTTCAGGCGCCAGGTTGCCGGTCAGAATCATCAGCCCGCCGCTCGGCTTGAGGGGCTTGTCCACGGGCCGGACCACTTCCTGTCCGGGCCGCTCCTGCGCGTCGGCGGCTTCTTCGCCAATCGTCCGGCGCGTGACGGTTTCAGCGGACGCGTCCACGAGCCCCGCCTCGACCAGGCGCCGCGCGACGAGCGCGCCCCCGCCCGCCGCATAGAGATCGTTGGCCACGAAGCGGCCCGACGGCTTCAGATCCGCGTAAATCGGCGTCCGCGTGCTGACGCGATCGAAGTCGGCCAGCGACAGCTCGACGCCGGCTTCGCGCGCGATCGCGAGCAGGTGGAGCACGGCGTTGGTCGACCCGCCAGTGGCGGCGACCGACGCGATGGCGTTCTCGAGCGACGCGCGCGTGATGATGTCGCGCGGCCGGACGCCGCCGCGCACCAGGTCCATGACCCGCTCGCCAGCCGCGTGTGCCACGCCGGCCTTCTTCGGATCCGTCGCGGGCACCGCGCCGCTGCCAAGCGCCGCGATTCCCAGGAACTCGATCGCAATCGCCATCGTGTTGGCGGTGAACTGCCCGCCGCACGCGCCGGCACCCGGGCAGGCCGTCGACTCGAGCGACCGCAGGTCCTGCAGCGTGATCTTCCCCGCCGCCTGCGCGCCGACGGCCTCGAAGACGTCCTGAATCGTCACGTCGTGACCGTGCCACTGGCCGGGCGCGATGGAGCCGCCATAGAGCACCAGGCCCGGGATGTTCAGGCGCGCCAGCGCCATCACCGCCGCCGGAATCGTCTTGTCGCAGCCCACGAGCACCACGAGGCCATCGAAGCCGTTGCCGCGCGCCACGAGCTCGATCGAGTCGGTAATGACCTCGCGGCTGACGAGCGACGTCTTCATGCCCTCGGTATTCATCGTGATGCCGTCGGAGATCGACACCGTGTTGAATT
>Ga0066903_100001689_pt1 | contig 16525 bp, 14 predicted proteins | sample PanSoiMetaGPlot1_FD_67491 | JGI IMG/M metagenome (GOLD analysis project Ga0066903, IMG submission 67491) | Tropical forest soil microbial communities from Panama analyzed to predict greenhouse gas emissions - Panama Soil - Plot 1 (version 2) | ecosystem: Environmental > Terrestrial > Soil >... | reverse complement strand
GGTGCGCAAGCCCCGTTTGACCGTCTGGGAGCGAGCGCGGTTGACCGTGGTCGTCCTGATCGGCGCCATCGTCGTGGTCGCGATCCTATCGATCGTGTTCGCGATGCTTGCCGCCGCCAACCGCGCCGACACAGTTGCGCACGCGCGCGAGCGGGACCTGTTTGCAAAAGCGATTGCCACGCACGCCGATCGAGTCTTGCGCGATGTCGAGAGCGTGATCGCAACCGAGCAGGCCGTGCAGATGATCGCTCGCAACGACACCGGCTGGATCGGTCGGCGGATCGGCAGCCGGCTGAAAAACTATTTCGAGCACGATTTCGTCTTCGTCGTCGACAGCGCTGATCGTCTTACCTACTCGCTCTTCGGCAATGACCGCACCTATCAAAGCTGGTTTGCCAAGGTGCGAACCGATCTCGATCCCGTCATCGACGTCCTGCGCGGACGCGCGACGGTGTCGCCAACGACGGCACCGGGTGACCCCTCAATCCCCACCAGGCGAGCCGCACGCGTTCACGCGTTCCTTGGAAGTCCGGCGGTGATTGCTGCTGTCCTCGCCGTCCCGCCCGAGCCCGAGACGGCAATCGACCAGGGTGCGCCAATCGTTCTCACGGTCAAATTCATCGGTGACGACGCGTTGGCCGATATCGCCGCGAGACTTGATCTTCGCAATCTCCGGCGGGTCGACGCAGGGTCGGTTCCGGAGGGAGACTACGTGTTCAATCTCGGAGGCGAAAGCGGCCAGACGGTCGCGAGCATCGCCTGGACGCCGCAACGACCGGGCGCCGAGATCGCTTACAGCGTCGTGCCTCTCGTTGCCTTCGCGCTCGCCGGATTTGCGCTGTTGGCCGCCTTCGTGCTCGCCTTCATGCGCCGCATGGCCGCAGCGATCGCCGCAGGCGAGAGCAGGCTGCGCCATCTGGCATTGCATGACCCCCTGTGCGGGCTGCCGAACCGCAATTATTTCGCCGAGCGCCTCGAGAAGGTCATCCAATATGTGCAAGAGAGCGGCTCGGCGGCCGCAGTGCTCTATATCGACCTCGACCATTTCAAGGACGTGAACGACACGCTCGGCCACCCTATCGGCGATGACCTCATTCGCAACGTGACGCATCGGCTCAGCCACGCATTGCGTGGTGACGATCTCGTCGCCCGGTTCGGCGGTGATGAATTCGCCGTGCTCGCACCGAGCGCTGCCGACAGCACGACGGTTCAGGCGATAGCCGCACGCATTCTGTCCGCACTATGCGCACCCTATTCCATCAGCGGCCATACCATCGTGATCGGCGCCAGCATCGGGATCGCGATCATCGACCAGCGTTCGGGTGGCGCAGCAGACATCATGCGTTATGCCGACATGGCGCTTTATCGGGCCAAGAACGAGGGTCGCAATCGGGCGTGCATCTACGACAATGCGATGGATGCGGATCTGATCCAACGCAAGAAGCTCGAGCAGGATTTGCGGGAGGCGATCGAGGGCGATCGGCTGCACATCGTCTATCAACCGGTCGTGAATGCCAGCGGCGAAACGACGATCGGAGTCGAGGCACTCGCACGCTGGAGCCACTCCGAACGTGGCGAGGTCCCGCCGAGCGATTTCATCCCGGTCGCCGAGCACAGCGGCTTGATTATCGAGCTCGGCGAATGGGTCCTGCGGCGCGCCTGCCTCGACGGAAAGGACTGGCCGCTTCTCACGGTCGCGGTCAACGTCTCGCCGCTGCAATTCCGCCGCGCGGACTTCGTCGACATGGTGGAGCGGATCCTGTTCGAAACCGAATTCCCTGGGGCTCGGCTCGAACTCGAGATCACCGAAACGACGCTGATCGGCAACGTGGACGGCGCGGAGGCGGCCATGCGGCGCTTGAAAGCACTTGGCGTTCGCCTCGCTCTTGATGATTTTGGAACCGGGTATTCCAGCCTCTTGTATCTACGTCGATTCCCATTCGACAAGCTCAAGATCGACAACAGCTTCGTGCGCGGCATCGAGACCGCGGCTGACGCCGCCGCGATCGTCCACGCCATCGTCAGCCTCGGCCGCGGCCTCGGCATGAAAGTCACCGCGGAGGGGGTCGAAACCGCCGAGCAGCAATTGTTCCTTCGCGCAGCCGGCGTGCACTCGGTGCAGGGTTTCCGCTTCGGCAGACCAATGCTCGCCGAACGTATCACACAACGCCTCGAGGCGCTGACCGGCGCCGCGGCGCTAGCGGGTTAGCGCATATCCCGGAAAAGCGGATACCGGTTTTCCGAAAAGGATATGCGCCAAGGCGTGAATCTAGAGCGCATTCCGATTCCGTTGAAGCGGAATGCGCTCTAAGTCAGCGCGCGGCAGCAAGCCGACCTCGCGGGCCTTGATCTGCAGCGCGAGGTATTTCGAATAGATACGGCACTGAGCAAGACTGCCGGCGATGAACCAAAGGCCCGGTTGCGCCGTGCGCGCGAACATGTTGCGCAACTCCAGTTGATCGCCGAATCCCCAAATTGGACCGACCCGGGCCGCGACCTCATCGCCAAAGAGCTTGCGAACGAGGTGGTCCTGGCCCTTGTAACCGGTCGCCAGTACGACGAGGTCCGCTGGAAGCGTTTGGCCGCTCCGCATCTGCACGCCTTCGGCGCCGAATTCGGCAATATCACTGAACTGCACCAACCCGATCTCTCCTTTCACGATCAGATCGGAACAGCCCACATTGAAATAATAGCCACCGCCGCGGGTGAGATATTTGAACTGCCAGCCGGTCTCATCGTCGCCGAAATCGAGCTTGAACCCGACGCGCGCCAAGCCATCGAGGAGCTCCCTGTCCAGCCGTTTGGTCTGCTCGGTGATCAGCCGATGGCTTGTGCGCGCGAGCGGCAGCGGCATGGACGTCGTGATGAGGTCACAGTCCTCGAGCGGCGGCCCCTCCTCGTACAACGCATAAGCCAGTTGCGCGCTCGGCTCGATGTTGACCACGAGCGTCGAGCTGCGCTGAACCAAAGTGACCTTCGCCCCGCTCGAATGGAGGTCTTGCGCAATATCATGGCCGCTGTTGCCGGCGCCGATCACGAGCACCGCCTTTCCCGCCCACGCCTGTCCGTCGTCGTATTGACTGGAGTGCAGCACCGTCCCTCGGAAATTCCGCAGGGTCGGAATGTCCGGAACATTGGGTATGCCGCTGACTCCGGTCGCCATCACCACATGCCGCGGCCGCATCGTCCGCGTCGTTCCGTCGGCGCGCCGCATCGAGACGGTCCATCGCTGCTCCTTATTGTCGTATCCGCCGCCTTCGAACTCCGCCGACGTCCAGTAGTTGAGTTCCATGCTTTCGACGTAGGCCTCGAACCAGCCGGCGAGCTTGTCCTTCGGAATGTAAGTCGGCCAATTCGGCGGGAAAGGCATATAGGGCAGGTGATTGACGTGCACTTGATTGTGCAGTGTCAGCGCGTGATAGCGGTTGCGCCAATTGTCACCGATGCGCGCTTCGCGATCGACGATCAACGTGTCGACGCCCAGTTGCGCGAGGCGTGCCGCGATCGAAAGCCCCGCTTGTCCGCCGCCGATGACCAGCGCCACCGGATCCCGCTCCACATAGGCAGCGGCGGAGGTCCTGAGATCGAGCCAGTTGGGGCCACGAAAATCGCGCGAATAGGACTGACCGCTCGGCCGCGACCTGCCGATGCGCTCCTCGAACCCTTTGAGCTCGTCGAGCGCGGTGAGCAACGTCCATGCTTTCGGCGTACCGCCCTCGTCGGCGTCGGGCACGAGCCGCAGCACACCGCTACCGCGGCCCTCTGTAGTTTCGAAGACGAAGATCGCCTCGATCGCCTCAGTACCCGCCCGCGTCACCCTGCGCGGCGCCGTGCGATCGGCGCTGAGCCTGAAGCCGCGAGGACGAGCGCGGCCGGCAAACGCTTTCAGTTCGCCGACAATGGCATCCGCGCCAATCACGGTCCCGATGTGCCAGGTCAAGGCGAGCAGATCGCGCCAATAGCTATCGCGATGAAACAGGGCGAAAAGCGCGCTCTCGTTCGTCTCCGCAATGGCGGCATCGAACCGATGCAGCCAATGCTCGATCAAGGTCGAAAGCGAATCCGTTCTCGCCAGCATGCGCGCCCTCGAGGTCGTCCGTCTACGCGGCTTCCGGTGGTTAACCTACACCGATTGCGGCCGCACGGCGACCGGCGGCTCTTCACGACGGCCATGAGTAGGCAGCCGCGGGATAAAGCTGCTAAGGGAAGTGCAATCGTGTCCGCCCAAGACAGGGAGCAGCAGGAATGGCCTCACAAAAAATCGCAATCGTGACCGGTGCGGGAACCGGCGTCGGTCGGGCGGCGGCGCTCGCTCTGATGCAAGCGGGATATGCGGTTGCGCTCGCCGGACGACGCAAGGAGATGCTGGAACAAGTCGCCAAGGAGGGCGCCGCGTCGGGCGGCAAGAGCCTGTGCGTGCCGACCGATGTCGCCGACCCCGCCGCCATTAAGGCGCTGTTCGCCAAGACCAAAGAGAGCTTTGGCCGGCTCGACGTGCTCTTCAACAATGCCGGCATCGGCGCACCCGCCGTCCCGCTCGAAGACGTGCCGTTCGACAAATGGAAGGCGGTCGTCGACACCAATCTGACCGGACCGTTTTTGTGCACGCAGGAGGCGTTCCGGATAATGAAAAACCAAACGCCGCGGGGCGGGCGCATCATCAACAACGGTTCAATTTCCGCCCACACGCCACGGCCGATGTCGGTTGCCTATACCTCGACCAAGCACGCGATCACCGGCTTGACCAAGCAGACCGCGCTCGATGGGCGCCCGTTCGACATCTGCTGCGGTCAGATCGATATCGGCAATGCCGCAACCCCGTTGACCGAGCGCATGGTGCAAGGTCAGGGCGTGATGCAGCCGGACGGCAGCATGAAGATCGAGGCGCGCATGGAAGCGAGCCATGTCGGCAACGCCGTCGTCTACATGGCCAATTTGCCGCTCGACACAAACGTGCTGTTCATGACGGTGATGGCGAACCAGATGCCGTTCGTTGGCCGCGGTTGACCGCTCGCAAGCAAGCATCCAAAGAGCTCTCCGAGGCCTATGTCCAAGCTTCGCGTCCACTGCTTTGCGATCTCACTCGACGGCTACGGCGCCGGGCCTCATCAAGATCTCGCGAATCCAATTGGCGTTGGCGGCATCGCTTTGCACGAATGGCTCTTCGCGACGCGCACGTTTCAGCGCATCCACGGCAGCGATGGCGGCGCGACCGGCGTCGATGACGATTTCGCAGCGCGCGGCTTCGAGAATATCGGTGCGTGGATCATCGGCCGCAACATGTTCGGACCGATCCGCGGGCCCTGGCCCGATGACGCCTGGAAGGGATGGTGGGGTGACAACCCGCCCTACCACACAGATGTATTCGTGCTCACCAACCATCCTCGTGCGTCGATCAGCATGAGCGGTGAGACCACGTTCCACTTCGTCACCGACGGCATCCGGGCCGCCCTCCAACGCGCCGCTGACGCCGCCAAGGGTCGAGACGTCCGACTCGGCGGAGGGGTCGCAACGATTCAGCAATATATGCGGGCGGGACTAGTCGACGAGATGCACGTGACAATCTCGCCGGTTCTCCTCGGCTCTGGAGAGCGGCTTTTCGCCGACATTGACGCGCCGAAGCTTGGATATCGGTGCGTCGCGCACGTTGCCACTCCGCGCACAACTCATTTGACTATCGCCAAGCGCGGATAACCGCCCTAACGTTTCGTGATCAAGTCCGCCGCGGCCCGGGCGCGTCGGCAAGCCGTTCAGCCGCCCATTGGAAAAAAGCGCGCGCCGCACGGATGCGGGTGGCGCGCGGGCCCGCGCGACCGACGAGATCGATGCCTTCGTCCGCGATCTTGCTGAACGCCATCATGCTCTCGACTCGCTGGCGGATGACCTTCTCCCAGGCGTCGTCATCGACGCGGTAGTAGGCTGTACGCCCGCCCGAGCGCGTCAACCTATGGACGAGACCGCCTCCGGTCAACAAGCGCATGTTGGTGGTCAGCGACGCGCGGCTCGCGCCGATCGCGGCGGCGATGTCGGCCGCAGATTGCTCGGGCGGATCGCAGATCATCAGCCAACCGAGGATGCGCCCGGTGATCGGCGGCAAGCCATAGCGCTCGGAGAAGAACGTCGCGACCCGCTCGACCCACCCGAGCAGGGCCTCGCGCTCGACGCGGGATCTTGGTTTCGCCACTGCGATCAGCAGCCTTTCGCGATTGACGCGTGGATATCCACTTCGCGTGGATATCGACTTTAGGGCTAGCAATGTTCCTGTTAACCACCTTTGACAACTGCTAGCTATTTCAGTATGTACTGAAATAGCTACCAATTGCAAGCCCAGTTCGAATCCTTAGGCTCGGCCGCGTCCGCTGACGGTGATTGCAGGCTTGCCCCGCCGCGTTGCAAGTGAGTGAGGTCCCGTGGCACGGCGTCTGCAGATCGCGATCCTGCTCCTGCTGGTGATCGGCGCCGGTGCCTGGTGGTGGTCGAGGCACCACGCCGTCAGTGCTGCCGCCTGGCAGGGCTATGCGGACGCCGATTACGTCAAGGTCGGCCCGACCCAACAGGGGCTGCTCACGGCCCTCGCGGTCGCCCGCGGCGACGCGGTCGAACAGGGCGCGCTGCTGTTCGCACAGGACGAGACCGCCGACCGCGCGGCGCGCGATCAGGCGGCACGCCAGCTTGCGCAGGCCGAACAGCAACTGGCGAACCTGAAGGCGGGCAGCAAGCCTACCGAGATCAAACAGGCGGAGGCCAATCTCGTTGATGCGCGCGCGACTCGGGACCGCACGCAGACCGATCTGCAACGCGACGAAAAGCTCATTCTCTCGGGCAGCGTCAGTGTGCAGACGCTCGACCAGATGCGGGCGAACTTCCGCTCGGCGCAGGCAAAAGTGGAACTCGCGGAGGCCGCGCTCGCGCAAGCCATCGCCCCGCTCGGCCGCGAGTGGGAGATCAAGGCACAGAGCGCCGCAGTCGACGCCGCCCGGGCCGCACTCGAGATGGCGACATGGCGCCTCGAGCAGCGACGCGTGACCTCCCCGGTCAGCGCGCGCGTCGCCGACGTGCTGGCGCGCCCGGGTGAAACGGTCGCGGCAGGCGCGCCCGTCGTTTCGCTGTTGCCGTCCGCGAACATCCTGGTGCGTTTTTTCGTCCCGGAGACCGTGCTGGCGAGCATTCACAAGGGAGACCCAGTCAACCTTCGCTGCGACCGCTGTCCGACCAATCTCTCGGCCACGATCTCGTTCGTCTCGCCGCAGGCCGAATACACACCTCCGGTGATCTACAGCGAGTCGAGCCGCTCAAAGCTCGTCTATCTCGTGGAAGCGCGGCCGCGTGCCGAGCAGGCGGCGCTGCTCAATCCGGGCCAACCGATCGAAGTGCTACCCGCAATCGGGAAATCCCCATGAGCGCGTTCGTCATCGACGTGCACAATCTGCGCAAGAGCTTCGGGCCGCTCAAGGTGGTCGACGGGCTGAGCCTGCAGGTGGCGGCGGGTGAGGTTTGCGGCTTCCTCGGCGCCAACGGTAGCGGCAAGACCACGACCATCCGCATGCTGTGCGGTCTGCTCACGCCCGACGCCGGCGAAGGCACGTGTCTCGGCTTCGACGTCGTGCGCGACGCGGCGCTGATCCGGCGCGAAGCCGGCTACATGACGCAGCACTTCGGTTTTTACGAGGATCTGACCGTCTTCGAAAATCTCGACTTCGTGGCTCGCGTCTACGAAATGCCGGATCGAGAACACGCGGTCGCCGAGATCATGCAGCGGATGGGCCTCGTCGATCGCGCCGGCCAGCTGGCCGGACATCTGTCCGGCGGATGGAAGCAGCGGCTCGCGCTCGCCGCCTGCGTCCTGCATCGCCCCAAGCTCTTGCTGCTCGACGAGCCGACCGCCGGCGTCGACGTCAAGGCCCGCCGCGAATTCTGGGACCTGATCCACGACTTCGCGGGCCAGGGTCTCACCGTGCTGGTGTCGACGCACTACATGGACGAGGCGGAGCGCTGCAAGCGCATCATCTATCTCTCCAGCGGCCGCGTGGTCGTGCAAGGCACGCCTGAGGAGGTCGTGCGCGGCTCGGGGGTCATTACTTTTGAGATCACTGACGGCGACATTGACGCAATCGCTCGACAACTGCGCCAGCAGCCTGGCGTCGACGGCGCCGCGGTGTTCGGCGGCACATTGCGCGCGGCCGGTACAGACCAGGCGGCACTTGAACGCGCTATTGCCGCGGTCGACCGCAGCGAACTTCAGTTCCGCATGGTCGAGCCACGGCTCGAGGACGTGTTCATTCATCTCTTGGCCCGCAGCGAGCCCTCGGCATGAACGGCTTCTCCTTCAACCGCTTCATGGCGGTGCTGCGCAAGGAATGGATCCAGATGCGCCGCGACCCGATGACGGTGCGCATGATCATCGCGTTGCCGGTCATGCAACTGTTCTTGTTCGGCTTCGCCATCAACGTCACGCCCAAACATCTGCCGACCGGCCTGCTGTCCGCAAGCCACTCCAAGTACGAGCGCACGATCGTCGCTGCCTTGCAGAACACCGGCTACTATGACGTTCGCTCGTTGGCATCGGAGGCGGAGGCCGAGCGCGCGCTGACCAGGGGTGAAGTCCTTTTCGTCATCAACATTCCGCCGAATTTCGATCGGCTGGTCGATCGCGGTGAAAAGCCCACGATTCTTGCCGACGCCGACGCCACCGATCCCTCGACCATCGGCTATGCGACCGCGGCGCTGCCGGCGATCACGGCGGCGCTCGCCCGTGACCTGCCCCCTGCCCTGCAATCGGTGCCGACGCAGGCTCCCTTCCAGTTCACGCTGCACGCCCGCTACAATCCCGAGCAGATCACTGCCCTTAACATCGTACCGGGGCTGATCTGCATCGTGCTGACGGTCTCGACCTTGCTGATCACCACGTTGTCGATCACACGCGAACGCGAACGCGGCACCATGGAGAACCTGCTGGCCATGCCGGTGCGGCCGATCGAGGTCATGCTTGCCAAGATCGTCCCTTATATCGCCGTTGGGTACATCCAGGTGCTGCTGATCCTCATTATTTCCGCGCTGGTGTTCCAATTGCCGATGCGCGGCTCCTTGCCCCTGTTGATGCTCACGCTCGGCCTCTTCATCGCCAGCAACCTTGCACTGGGGCTGACCTTTTCGACGGTTGCGACCAATCAGATGCAGGCGCAGCAGATGGCGCAGTTCACCCTGCTGCCGTCCTTTATGCTGTCCGGTTTCATGTTCCCGTTTCAAGGCATGCCGATCTGGGCGCAATGGGTCGGCGAGTTGTTTCCTACCACGCACGCGATGCGAATCGTGCGTGGCCTGCTGCTCAAGGGCAGCGGCGTGCCGCAGCTTGCTCCAGAGCTGTGGCCGATCGCAGCGTTTACGCTGATCGTGACGGTGGTCGCGATCTGGTCCTACCGCGAGACATTAGATTAGCAGCTTGCCGAAGGTCTCGATTTGTCATTCCGGGTTCGCCGCTGCGCGGCGCCCCGGAATGACGGCTAGAGATTCTTGAGGCCATTCCCAAAAGCTCGAAAAACGCGGCGATCCGCCGCCAAAACCGCTATAGGCGCGCGCTTAAGAAGTGGGTATCATGCCGTTAATCAATAAAATTGATGCCAGGAAACGCGCAGGTAACCAGGGAGGACATGATGAGACGTTCCATCACTCGTCGTAGCGTTCTCAAATCCGCAGCGCTCGGATCGGCTGCGGTGCTCGCGGCGCCTTATGTCAGAGGCGCCTATGCTGCCGGCAAGCTGAGCCTCGGCTGCTGGGACCATTGGGTTCCGGGCGCCAACACCACGCTGACCAAGCTGTGCAACGAGTGGGGCGAAAAGAACAAGGTCGAGGTGCACATCGACTACATCACCTCGCAGGGAGAGAAGGACAAGCTCACCGCTGCCGCCGAAGCCCAGGCCGGAACCGGGCACGATATCATGTCGCATCGCGACTGGAACATTCAGATCCACCAGCGCACGCTCGAGTCGCTCGACGACGTCGCCAATCAGCTGATCAAAGAGAACGGGCCGATCAGTCCCGTCGCCGAGTATCTTGGAAAGATCAAAGGGGTGTGGCGGGGCATTCCGACCAGCGTCGGCAGCCAGGTGAAACCCTGTTGCTCGCGCCTCGATCTGTATAAGGAACACGCCGGCATCGATCTGCGCGACATGTTCCCGGCGGACGAGAGCAAGTACGACAAAGCCAAGACGGATCTGTGGACCTGGGATCTCTATCTTTCGACCGCCGAGAAACTGTTCAAAGCTGGCTATCCCGTTGGCCTGCCGATGGGGCAGACCAGCGACGCGGTCGACTGGGTCGGCGCGCTGTTTAAGTCCTATGGTGTTGTCATGGTGGACGAGAAGGACAACATCAAGATCAACTCGCCGGAGACGCGACAGGCGCTCGAATATCTCAAGAAGCTGATGGCGGTGAACCCGCCCGAGGTCTATGCCTGGGACGACGCGGGCAACAACCGCTGGCTCATCTCCGGCAAGGGATCCAGCATCATGAATCCGCCGAGCGCCTGGGCGGTTGCCAAGCGCGACAACCTCAAGGTCGCCGAGAACTGCTGGACGCACGCCATGCCGAGCGGGCCCAAGGGGCGCTTCGTCGGTCAGCTCCCGCAATTCTACGGCGTCTGGAGCTTCTCGCCGAACAAGTCGGCGGCCAAGGACCTGCTGCTCTACATCTCGCAACGTGATTCGGTGCGGCAGCTGGTCGCTGCGTCCTCCGGCTACGATCTGCCGTCCTTCAAGAGTTTGCACGACTTCGACACCTGGAAGACGGTCGAGCCGCCGGTCGGCACCGTCTATTCGTATCCGCCGCGCGGCGACGAGCAGACCTCGATGGCTGGAGCGCCGGCGCGTTCAGAGGTCGGCGCACAAATCTACAACCAGGCGATCAACACGGTCATGGTGTCGAAATTCACGCAAGGCGGCGAGAAGCTCGACGACGTGATCAGGTGGGCCGAGAAGGAACTCGAAGGCACGCTGCGCGCTTGATGTCACTGGCGCTAGCACTTTTCGCTACCGCGTGCCGGCAAGGCCGGCACGCTCCATCTTGCAACTGTTAGCCAGCGAGCAGGGCGATGGTCGACGCCGTTCAACAACAATGGAGCCCGAATTTCGCGGGTGAGGGTTCTCGTGCCTCGCAACGGCAGGCCGGCCTCCACCGATTGATGCGGCGGCGCTCGACCATTGCCTTCATCATGTGCCTGCCGCTAATCGTGATCGTCGCGGGGCTCATCATATACCCGGCGTTTTACTCGATTTTCCTGTCGATGCTGAACAAGTCGCAGACGCGCTTCATCGGCCTCGGCAATTTCACGTATCTGCTGTCGCGCGATGTGTTCTGGATGGTGGTCCAGCAATCCGCGATCTTCGCTCTCTCGGCCGTGTTCTTCAAAGCGCTGATCGGACTGATCACTGCGCATCTCGTGAACAACCTTCCCAGCAAGGGGCAACGCAAGTGGCGCGGAATGCTGCTGGTGCCATGGGTGATACCGCTGGCGCTCTCGACGCTGGGCTGGTGGTGGCTGTTCGACCCGACGCACTCCGCCATCAACTGGATCATCAAGGGCGTCGGCGGCGAAGAGATCGCATGGCTCAGCGATCCGTACTGGGCGCGCTTCTCGGTGATACTCGTCAACGTGTGGTACGGCGCGCCGTTCTTCTTGATCATGTATCTCGCCGCCCTCAAATCAGTGCCTGAGCAACTTTACGAAGCCGCCGCGATCGACGGCGCCAACGCTTGGCAACGCTTTGTGCACATAACGCTTCCGATGATGCGCAACATCATTGCGATTACCGTCTTGTTCTCGTTGATCGTGACGTTTGCCAACTTTGACATCGTGCAGATCATGACCGCGGGCGGCCCGCGCAACATGACGCACGTGTTCGCAACCTATGCGTTCCTGCTCGGCATTCGCTCCGGAGACATTCCGCTCGGCTCGGCGGTGTCGCTGTTCATGTTCCCGATCCTCGCGGTGTCGGCAGTCTTGATCCTGCGCGGCGTGCGTAAGCGCGGGCGGGAGATTGCATGACCGCGACGGCGATCAGCACGCAGCGATCGAGGCGGCTTTCCGTTGGGGCGAGCCTCAAGCGCAATCGGCGCTGGGCGCTGATCACCTCTTATGTTTTTCTCATCCTGTTCGCGATCTTCTTTTTGATACCGCCCTATTACATGATCGTGACCTCGCTCAAGAGCGATGCCGAGGTCGCGCACATGGCGACCAATCCCTGGATCATTGCTGACGGCATCACATTCGATCAGTACAAGCTGCTGTTCACGGAGAGCGACTTCCTAATCTATTTCAAGAACACGGCGATCGTCACGGTTTGCGTCGTCGCGATCACCATGGTTGTGAGCGTGCTCGCGGCATTTTCGCTCGGCCGCATGAGGTTCTGGGGATCGAGCATCCTCGCGACCGGCATCTTTCTGACCTACCTCATTCCCGACACGTTGCTCTTCATTCCGCTGTTCCAGATCGTGCGCAGTCTCGGTCTCCTCAATTCATATTGGGGAATGGTTCTCGTCTATCCGACTTTGACAGTGCCGTTCTGTACCTGGATCATGATCGGATACTTTCAGTCGATCCCGAAGGAGCTGGACGAGGCGGCGTTGATCGACGGCGCGGGCCACATGCAGATGCTGCTGAAAATCTTCATCCCGGTCGCACTGCCCGGTATCATCGCAGCCACCATCTTCGCCTTCACCGTCTCGTGGGCGGCTTTCGTCTATCCGATGGCCTTTCTTTATTCATCGGATCAGCAGGTCCTCACCGTCGGAACGGTGACGAGCCTGATCCGCGCGGATGTCTACAAGTGGGGCATGCTGATGGCCGGCGCGTTAGTCGCAGCGGCGCCGCCGTTGGCGATCTATGCATTTCTCATGGACTACTACATCGCCGGGCTCACCGCCGGCGCCACCAAGGGCTGAGGTGCTATGGCGGAAGTCGCATTGCGTAGTGTCGTGAAGCGCTTCGATGACGTCGAAGCAGTCCGAAGCATCGACCTCGACATCCCGAACAACGAATTCGTCGTTCTGGTCGGCCCGTCCGGCTGCGGCAAGAGCACCACACTGCGCATGATCGCCGGGCTCGAGGAGGTGACTGCCGGCGAGATCTTCATCGGCGGCGAGCTCGTCAACGACCTGCCGCCGAAGGACCGTGACATTGCCATGGTCTTTCAGAACTATGCCCTTTATCCGCACATGACCGCCTACGAGAACATGTCCTTCGGACTGCGTCTGCGCAAGTTCTCGAAGGCGGAGATCCGCCAGCGCGTCGAAAACGCAGCGCGCATTCTCGACATCACCGACCTGCTCGACCGCCGCCCGAAGGCGCTCTCCGGCGGTCAGCGCCAGCGTGTCGCCATGGGCCGCGCTATCGTGCGCAACCCGAAGGTCTTCCTCTTTGACGAGCCGCTATCGAACCTCGACGCCAAGCTGCGGGTGCAGATGCGGACCGAGATCAAGCGCGTGCACCAAAAGGTGAAGACGACCACCGTCTATGTCACGCACGACCAGGTCGAGGCGATGACGTTGGCTGATCGCGTCGTGGTCATGCATCGCGGGCGCATCGAGCAGATCGGTACGCCGCAGGACCTCTATCATCATCCGAAAACGCGGTTCGTCGCCGGCTTCATCGGCTCGCCCGCGATGAACTTTGCGCCATGCAAGCTCGAGCAGAACGGCGTTGGGCTGCGGATCAACGTGTCGGATGCAATATCCTTTCCGCTGTCCGAGGCGCAAGGCGCGCGCTGCCGATCGGTGGTGGGAAAAAACCTGATTCTCGGGCTGCGGCCCGAGCACATCACCGAGCCGCGGCAGGGCGAACGGGGAAACCGCAGCCAGTTCACCACCACGCTCGATGTGGTCGAGCCGATGGGGATGGAAACCCTGGTGTATTTCAGAATCAGCGGCACCGAGATCTGCGGCCGGGTCGACCCCGCGAGCGCCGGCGCACCCGGCGCCGAGATGGCGCTGCAGGCCAATCTGGATCACCTCCACCTCATCGATCCAGAGACGGATTTGGTGCTTTAGCAGACGCAATCGGCCAGATCGGCCTAGGCCGTAACGCAGCTTTGCCAACCCAATTGTCCACCGCCACGATGAGGTCGTCGCCACCTAGTTCCAAATCTCCAATGGATGATGTAAAATTTTCTTGGGCCGACAAAGATTGACGTACACGGAGCGAAGCCCAATTCGGGCGTACTCGCTGAGGGGCGGTGGCAATCGCGATCATTGATAACCAGGGAGGGCTTTCGGCCGGCGCTTTCGATTCGTTGGAGGGAAACTGATATGCGCACAATCCTCATAGCGCTGTTTGTGGTCATTGGAATTGGCGTGATCGGCACGTCGAGCACCTTCTCAGCACCGACGGCCGTCAGCGCGACCGGCGTTGCGAAGGCAGCGAGGGACGTTTCGCCGGTGGTGAACGTCGGCCATTGTCGATACAGCCGATGGCGGCGGTGGTGTTGAGCAGGTAGCCGCGACCACAACGCAACATCAGAGAGGGGCCGGATCGCCAAAGGCGGCCGGCCCTTTTTCTTTTGGCCCGCGTTTCCGAGTCGCACGCCGACTCGAGCCCCTGACCATCGCCACCGGCCGCCGGTTGGGCGCATCGACACTGTCTTCATCGAACGCAAAGCATCCGTAGTACAATGCCGGCGCGATCGCCTTGCTCGTTGCACAACGGTGCACGATGTCGAGTTCGGCTTCCTTGCGGTAGAGCATATAGGGGTGGATCGAGTAGCGGCCCTTGCCATTGAAATAGTGGCCAAGCCGACCGATCTTGCCCTTGACGCTCGGATCGGCATCGACAATGAAGTCATAGAGCGTCTGGCCCTCGATGAAATTCTCGGGCAATTGATCGAACGGCCCATCGAAGTAATTGTTGATCTCTGAATTACCCCAGAAGGCTCCGATCAGAATTTTGCGATCGAGCCGCTGGTCACGGTAGAACGCGAAACCGGTGCGCTTGCCGATCAGTATTCGGTCGTTGTGTTTGACGGCCACAAAGCCGTCGGCAACGGGCCGGCTTTCGTCGAGGATGTAAAGAAAGATCTTCGCCGCCTGATTGTAGACCAGGAAAAAGCGAGTAGCCGATTCGTCGAAGATCGGACCAACGAACTTTTCTCCAGGAGCGAGCGCGTTCGCAGGCGGCTTGATCTGCGAGACATCATTGAGCGCGAAGATCACATTTTTTCCCGCATAGGAGACCCGGTAGAGGAGCGGCTCGAGCCGTTCCACCGCCACGCCGCGCGACATATCGAGCACCAGGTCGGCCTCGACGCCACCCTCGGGCTTCCACTCCGCCAATTCCTCGTAGTAGCCGAAATGCACCTTCCCCTGATCGCGATCGAGGGCTTCAAGGCGGATGTCGCCGGCATAACGCGTGCCATTGAGGCTGAAGCGGAAGTAGTAGTAATTCTCGGTGGGATAGACCTGCACGCGTTCAGCCAGCGCGCCCAGCACGAAAGCAAAGACCGCCATCGGGTCTTGGACGTCGAGCGTGGTCGTGCGCGTCACCTCCTCGACATATGACTGGTTGGTCTCGAGACGCGGCTGCTCCGCACTTTGCGCCAACGCATGTCCAGCGACCGCCATGAATATTGCAACCAAGAAAAGACGATGCGTGCTGCTCGGCGCCATGGCTCCTCCTTCGGCAATTCGTTCAAAACCGATTGTTCCCAATCCGCGCCTCCATCGCCCGGGGGTGTGGAACGACTGGGCCCGAATATCTGTCGGGTTTTCGAGCGGGGGAAAATCAATCCAGCGCGGTGACCTTAACCTTGGTGCCCGCTTTGATTTTGGCGAGTGCCTTCACGTCCCCGAGCGCGCGGCCGAAAATATTGCACGGGCTTGCGAGCCGCGTCTCGTCCCCCTTCGAGATCGGCGTCCGCCCAAAGCCAAGCGCGATCGCCGGGCCGTCGGGCCAATACGCGATCTCGCCCGGGGTCACCACCGCGCGCGCTTCCTTCTCGCGCGGCGCCTCGACCGGAATTTCGAAATAGACCTCCTCGCCCCATGTGAGCGCCGAGGAGGTGACGGGAAGCGCGGCGGAAATCGCGCGCGCGGTCGGGGTGTCAAGAAGTTCGGCGTCGAGCGTCAATGTGCCGAAATCGAAGCGGATGCGAGCCATGAAACAATTCACCTGCTTCGGATGCGGTTTTGCGCAAATCGCGCGTGCGCTCTCCTAGCATGTGATGTGGATCAATGCAGGCGGAATTCGCCATCCACTGCGCGGATCTCAGCCGGCTTGATCAGGCGCGCATGCGCGACCAATACCGAGTGCAGCGGCCCTTCGAGCTTTTCGCGCCAAAATGCGAGAAAGCGATGCAGCTCGGGGAAATTGGGGTGAAGGTCGTAGTCCTGCCAAATGTAGGTCTGCAGCAGCCAGAGGTGATCGGGTCGCCGGTAGAGAATGCGTGCGGTCGTCAGCCCGTAGCCTTCGAGTTGACGCCTGAAATCCTCGCAACCCATCTTGTCCTCCATTCTGGTTGGACAATAGATCTGACCTTTCTGG
>Ga0066903_100001687_pt1 | contig 16528 bp, 16 predicted proteins | sample PanSoiMetaGPlot1_FD_67491 | JGI IMG/M metagenome (GOLD analysis project Ga0066903, IMG submission 67491) | Tropical forest soil microbial communities from Panama analyzed to predict greenhouse gas emissions - Panama Soil - Plot 1 (version 2) | ecosystem: Environmental > Terrestrial > Soil >... | reverse complement strand
CCACCAACGCAATAAATGACGCGCCCTGCACACCGCTTGCGCCCTTCGATGTCAATGTCGCGACGGCAAAAATGCTGAGTTGCTGCGCTAACGTCAGGTGCGTGTTTGTCGCCTGAGCGACAAACAGCTTTTTTCGTCCTTCGGCTTTAAGAACAGTGTTCTCCAAAGTTGTGCTCATAGACTCATTCCTATAGACCGCTTCACCTTGACATAGAACGACCACTGACGTATTTATACTGACGAAAAGTTCCATCATTCTACTCGACCTATCAGTCAGGGGGGAAACGTGATTAGAGTGCGGCTTGCCGGCGTTTTATTGGCAGTTTGTTGTCTGCTTGCTTTGGCGGTTTCGGCGTTCGCGCACCACGGATTTGGTGTGGAATTCGACGGAAGCAAGTGCATGGATCTGAAGGGAACGCTCTCGGGTCTTACCTGGGAAAATCCTCATGCATATCTTCAAATGGAAGTGACCGACGCCAGCGGCAAAACGGTGTCGTGGCACCTGGAAATGATCACGCCAAACGGTTTGAAAAGGAACGGCACCACGAGACAGGATTTTGAGGAAAACATGGGGAAGCTCATGAATGCACGGGCCTGTCCCGCCAAGATCGGTGGCGACTCGAGAGGCGCCGCGGAATACATCAAGCTGGCGGATGGCATTTTGCGTATCGTCGGGCAGCTTCCTGAACGGGACATCACACCCGACAAACTGAACTTCTGAACGGGAGGAACGCGGAAATGGCGGGAATCAAACAACAGTTAGCCTATTGTGCCGGGACTGCTGCGGTCGTCGCGGCTCTCTTTGCTCAGAACTCGTCCGCGCAGGGAGCAAAACCTCCTGTAAAGATCGCGGGGGATTTTGACAAGGTCCATGTATTGGAACCCGGCGGCCCCGCGCCACGTACGGCGGACGGGCATCCGGACCTAAGCGGGCGTTACTATCCCAACCACGCCGGAAGAATGCTGCAGGGCGCGTACCGGATTGACAGAACCATAATGAGACAATTCGATCCGGTGGCGACTCCGCAGGAAGACCCGGTATTCAAGACCGATGTCGCCGACAAATATCTGCACCCCACGCCTTATGGAAGTTGTCCTCCGGGCGGTACGCCGACCTCTATTACTACGCAAGCCACCGAACATGGTCCGATGGAATTGATTCAGGTACCCGGAAGACTGTGGATCCTAAGTGAGTTCCCTCAGACCATTCGGATGATCCCCACCGACGGGCGGCCGCATACCAAAGATCCGGATTACACCTTCAATGGAGAGTCCGTTGCCCACTGGGAGGGAGATACACTCGTCGTTGACACCATCCATATCGATACCCGGATGAGAAACATCTCCGTGGGTAAAACCGGTGATGCGAATGCATGGCTTCACAGCGAAAAAGAGCATGTGATCGAGCGCTTCAGCCGGCCTTCGAAGAATTACGTGATGTATCAGATCACTGTTGAAGATCCCGAAGTTCTGGTGAAGCCCTTCACATCGGCGCCGCATGCCTGGACTTTGGCGCAAGACCCCAAGGACGTTTGGACGGAATACATCTGCACCTCGAACGAGGACCCGGAGTTCTGGAAGAACGTTGATGAAAAGACGAAAGAAGAATACGAGAAGAGCGGCAGGGGAAAGTAATCTATGAAGACCAGACTGATAACGTTCTCGCTGCTTGCGGGTGTTCTGGCTGTTTGCCTGCCTCTGTTCGCGCATCACGGAAACGCGGCGTATGAGGCGAGTCTCACTGAAATCAAGAGCGCGACCGTGACGAAACTCGTATGGGCCAATCCTCACACGCTTGTTCTGTTCGACGCGAAAGACGAGAAAGGCGAGCTCGTACACTGGAATGCCGAAATGGGCAGTCCTTCCGCTCTTTCCAATGTCGGCTGGAACAAGGCCTCATTGGCGCCCGGCGACGTCATTACGATCTTCATCCACCAGGCGAAGACCAAGAATCCGGTCGGCCGCATTCAATACGTCATCCTTGCGGATGGCAGCAAGCTAACCGATAGCGGCGGTGCCGGAGAAGCCGGTTACGACGGGGAAGGCCGGCGTGGGCAGCGTGGCCGCGGAGAGTACGAGTACAAGAAGTAAGTGGTCAGAACTAAGGGGTCAGACCCCTTTGCCTTTTAGAACACAAACTTTAACCCGAATTGTATGTGTCTCGGTCCGCCCTGGCCGAGCACGGCATTGTTGCCGGCCGCGTCCGGTGTGTTCAAGGCGTAACCGAGGCCGCCGGTTCTGCCGCCGGACGGGCTGGTGCCCGGAGGTCCGAAATTCGGATGATTGAAAACGTTGAAGAACTCCGTCCGGAATTCAGCTTTGGTTCGCTCTCGGAAATGCCAGCTCTTGGCGATCGACATGTCCACATTCTTGAATGGAGGCCCCCAGAACGTGTTGCGTCCGGAATTGCCGTTCGTCCCGTAGGCCGGAGGCGTCAAGACACCGCCGTTTCGAACGAAGCAGGCGTTATTTTCGAGCGCGCGGAGAGCAAGTTTCTGGTATGTGGCATCGCCGTAAGGCACCACAGCGGCCTGGTTACAGAGCTGCTGTATGTCCTGCGGCGCTGAAGCAAAGGCCGTGCAGCCGCTCAGCTTGCCATAACATGGAATCGTTTCGTTGGTCGCGTTGAATGCACTGCGAGGACCGAAGAAATTCCAGGGCTGAACCGTCCCGCTGTTCGGCGACGGGACAACTGTATTGAGGTTTTCACCGGTTCCGACCCAGTCATTCTTGGTGGGATCGATCGCGCCCCACGGGAAGCCCCCTTGCAACGCCAGGACTCCGCTGATCCTCCAACCTTCGAACATCTGACCGCGCATCTTCCACTGCGGAACCGTCCAGCTCGGCGAAAACCGAAATCGATGACGGACATCCTGATCGCTCCTGCCGTATTGCAGCCGAGGATTCGTCGGATCGGCGACCAGTTGCGTACCCTGCGAACTCTTGCTCCAGAAATCGAGAGCATGGGAATAGGTGTAGGCGGTCAGGAACGTCACACCATGGAAGTTCCGGCCTTCCACAGTTACCTGTAACGCGTTGTAGTTGGAATAGAACCCGGATGTCGTTCGAACAATATAGTTGTAGTAAGGAAACTGCTTGTTGTACGGGCGCGCGGCAGCAATCGCTGCTGAATCGACTCTGCAGCCATTCGCGGCGGTGCCGCCGTTCTGTATGCAGTTGTTGATTGCGGTCGGCGTCCAACCCGTCCCGACCGGGACGGCATTCAAATCGACGGAGCGGGTTTCGTCGTACCCATGATTGCCTACATAGGCCATGTCCACAGTCAGCCGATTTGTGATGGCGCGTTGAATGTCCACATTCCACTGAAGAGATTTGGGCCTCTTGAAATTGGGATCCGTCGCAAACGTGCCGCAAGGCACCGCGACCGTGCACGATGGACCCGACGCCGAGTTTATCGGAAAGATGGGTCCGGTCGTGTTCCAGGAGATCTGGTTAGGTGTAACAGCCAGGCTATTGGGGAAGCTCTTGTTGATGTCCGTGCCGCTTCTATCGATGCCGATCGAGGGAATATTCGCTCCGAATGGAGTTGCCGCAGCGAGTGACGTTATAGCAGGGAAACTCGACAGGCGGCTGATACCGGCGCGCAGTACTGTTTTGGCGTCGCCGCGCAGGTCAAAAGCGACACCCATCCGCGGCTGGAAGTTGAACTTTTCGGGATTGTACAACTTGGACCGGTCAACGCCGACGCGTGCTATACCGCCCGGAAAACTCGGGTCGAAGAAGCCCAGGCGGTTGTCCAATTCGTGAGGTGACCCGTTGTATTCATAGCGCAGGCCTGGCGTCAACGTTACTCTGGGAGCAATGCGCCAGGTGTCCTGAACAAAGCCCGCATACCAGCGCATACGCAAGCGTTCGTCGGGATTGCCGTTCAAAATACTTCCGCTGACCGGAGTGCCCTGCAGGAAATTACTCAGATCCGCAAAATCGACTGTGCCCGCTACGTTCGCGTGCGATCCGTCATCGAAAACAACGAAAACATGCTCAAAGCCGAATTTGAAGTTGTGGCTGCCTTTCAAATGCGAAATGCTGTCCCGGATATTGAGCTGACCCTGCGGCCCGCGTATGCCGGACTTCGAGGTGACCCCCAGACTGGCAAGACCACTGTCGAAGCTTATCTGTGGAAACCCGCCAAACTCGCGCTTTGTTACACCGGTGTTGATGCCGTAACCCGCCGGATATGGATCGGACGGGAGTTTCCCGACATCCGAGGGCTCCTGGTCACCCAGGGTGCCGGCCCAGCCGGCCCTGAGTTCGTTCACCCACAGAGAATTCGGAGTCCACGTCCAACCTCCGCTGATTTCCCGCGTCTTGCTGATACCGAGCGTGCTCCAATACGGCTGAACAGTGCCGCCGGTGAATGAATTGGCTTCGGAATCGTAATAGAAGCCGCTCACGTGATGACGCTGGTTGACGTTCCAATCGATCTTGGCCAATCCGTTATTCAGGGGCTGGGAAGCTGCGTTGCCGGGGTAGAAAAGGTTCGACGCGGTCGAATTGAACGGAAATAAGTTCTCGAAGTTGCCGGACGCCGGTGTAACCACGCACGTCCCGAGATTCAGGCCGGCTAATTGGGCGCTGAGAGCGTTGATTGTGCCGCCCGCTCTTTTTACGGCGTTACACGCATCCACCATACTCAGGTTCGGATTGGCGGGTGTCAGCCCGATGGACGATGGGATAACCACAGAGCTCACACTGGGGATATAGATGCGCAGACCTTCGAAGGAAGCGAACCAGAAGAGCTTGTCTTTCTTCAGCGGGCCGCCCACCGTTCCGCCAAACTGCTTCAGAGTCGCCGCCGTTACCGTGTGTGTAAAGAAATTCGCGGCATCGGTGGCCTTGCCGTTCCGGTAGAACATGTAGCCCGTGCCGTGCATGGCATTCGTGCCGGATTTGATGCCGACATTTACGACGGAGCCGTCTCTCCACCCGTATTCAGCCGGAGCGCTTTGCTGGGTATTGAATTCCTGAATGGCGTCCAGCGGCAGCATGTTCGATGCATCGCCACCGGCGCCCTTGCCGCTGCCGTTGATCAGGTTGTTGCTGGTCGCCATGTCAAATTGCGTGATGCCCTCGACCAGCAGAACGTCGGCTCCAAGGCGTCTGCCATTACTGCTCGAGGAGCCTGCGCCCACTCCGGGCACCGTCACGACGCCGGGTCTCAATTCGAGGAGACGGAAGAAATTCCGGCCGTTCAAAGGCAAAGAAACAATCTCCTGGTTGCTCACGATTCCGCCAAGAGCGGCATTCGTGGTATTGATCGCCGCGGCTTCCTCGGTGATCGTGATTGTCTCGGCCTGCCCGCCGGGCGACAGCGTGAGATCGACACGGGTGTTGTTTCCCACCTGAACCTGCACATTGCTCCGTTCCACTGCGGTGAAACCACTAAGCTCGGCGCGGACCTTGTAGGTTCCCGCTGTCAGGCCGGTGGCCGCATACTGGCCGGCTTCATCGGAAATCAAGACTCGCGTGGTACCGCGGTCAACGTCGGTGATTGTTACCGTTGCGCCTGGAATATTGGCGCCGGATGAATCAAACACGGTTCCCTGGATTGCTCCCTGGGAGCCCTGGGAGAGAAGCGGAAGAGAAAACACCACCACCACTACGATCGTTTGCAGAAAACGTCTCAAACGGATCATGGGAAACCCACCTCCAGATTGTGCGTGTCGTTCTTAGTCTATTTTTTTTCGTCGCTGTACCGGGACGGAGTCGAGTCATCTCTATCCGCCAGCACAGTGCCGTCGGCCAAAATGACCTTATTCGTACGTCCGACCAGAGCGCCGGTCTTGGATTGGTAGACGTAAGCCGTTATCACGTCGCCATAGTGCAGTGTATTCCGGCTCCAGCCGAGCAACTGCATCGACGGGGGACTGCCGATTTCCATTGTCCAGTGCTGGACCTCGCCCTTCTCGTTTTTGTAATCGAACTTGATAAGGGAGTGGGGATTCATCCAGTCGAATTCCGTCACGATGCAGCCCTTCAGTATCAGCGGCGTCGACGAATACGCGGCATCCCCATGGTGTGCGAACAGCGGACTGGCGGCTATCGCAAGTCCGATGATCAAAGCAACAGACCCCGCAATCTTCATTTTCATCATGTCTCCGAATTTAGGATTTGATTTCATACTTACTGCTGCCCGCGGCGGCGGCCGCCGCCACGGCGCTCTGTGGGCTCATCGGGGAAGGCGCCTGCCGGTTTGCCCTGCTCCGTCAGGTACTTCAATGTCTCCGAGGGTACGCAGAGCCATTCACCGATCTTCTGATTCGGAACCCAGCGGAAGAAGTACGTCCCAAGTGAGAATGGCTTCGTATACATCTTGGGATCATCGATCGTCATGCTCACCTTCATGGTGTTGTGATCGATACGCGTCCAGCGTTCCTGGACGTGCGCGTTCACGGAATGCGGAGTTCCGTCGTTCATGACCCAGGTTCTTTCGTCCAGGCCCGTGGTATCGATAACGAAATTGTAGTCATCTTCCCAGCGGCCAACTGAATAGCCCATGAACGTCGGGTCCAGGGAATCTCTGTTATCGCCGAAATCCGTCGGAAGGGCCCGGCCATCCGTCCATACTTCCCGCCAGAAGTCGCCGAACTGGAACAGGAAGACGACCCGGTTGGGCATCGTGGCGACCGACATCGCACGATTTTGATATACGTAATCCCGGGGAAATCCCAGCGGATCGCAATAAGTCGCCGTTGGATCGTTGGTGCCCGCGGGTCCGAATCTACCTACGGATTTCCTCTGGCCCATGATTTGTTCAGCTAACGGCGTCAGCGTGGGCCGCTCGGCAGGCGTTCCTGCTGGTATCGAGGGCGTCGAACCCGGTCCGGCCCAGGTCCCCGACAGATCTCGCTTGGGAGCGGGACCGCCGTCCCCGACAGCAACATCCTTCGGATAGTATTTCCAGGGCGAAACTGCCTGCTTGGGTTGAGATTGAGATTGCGGCGTCTGAGCGACAGCCACTGATGAGACGACCAACGCTGCCAATGTGACTAAGGCGGCGGTTATGAACGCTTGTCGCATTTCCTTCCCTTTCTTCACGTTTTACGAACTATTACCGGGAAACTCGGCGCGAGAATACCTCGGCTAACCGCTATTTGACAACCTTAATACCGGACGGCTTCGTCAATGAGTCGCGATACTCAATGCCCTCCGACGGGATGCAAAACGACTCCGAGAACTCCTGGTTTTTCATCCAGTACAAGTCCGCTGTCATGGCTGTCCACGGCTTCGTATAGAACTTTGGATCGTCCACGGTAACCGTCAACTTCATGTTGTACTGGTCCACCCTCGTGTAGCGTTCCTGAATTTTCGCGCTGGAGCTTTGGGGATGACCGACTTCATCGATCCAGGGCCGTTCGTCGAGGCCCGTGGTATCGATGACGAAGGTGTAGTCATCCTCCCAATGGCCGACCGAGAATCCGTAATACCTGGAGTCCGGCGCTCCTTTCACGTCCACTTGTTTTGGAAGCGCTCTTCCGTCCGTCCAGATTTCGCGCCACACCCGCTGCTGTTCATAAGCGATAAGGATGCGGTTTGGCGCCGATCCGAACAACATGCCTCCGCGCATGCTGATGGCATGAGCCAGGAGATTGCGCGGAAACCCGAGTGGATCGCACGTAATAAAGGGATCGTTCGAGGGCGGAAGCTCTCCGTTATCGAGCCTCAGACCGTTCGGCAGGTACGCATGCCGCTCCTTGAATTGCGCCTCGCCAGCGGGCGTCATCGGAGCTGCAGGACCAAGCTTGTAACTCTGTGGCCCGACCCATGCTCCGGAGAGGTCACGCTTTGGAGCAGGTCCGGGAGGATTCGGCATCTTCGGAACTCCTTCGGCGACAAAACCCGGAGGTACCGTCCGACTGCCTCGGCCCTGAGCCAGCGCAATCGACGAAAGCGCCGGCACAACGAGGAAAGCAACGAATAGCTTGAAGACAGGATTCCGCATTCTCACGCCCTCACTTTTTCTTTGGTTCCGCATCCGGATCGTATCTGGTCTTGCCCCCGCCGTCTCCGCCAAGCTGGGTATCGTGCAACACCGTGCCGTCGGCGAGGACAACCTTGTTGAGGCGGCCGGCGGGGTTGCCGTTCTTCGCGGCGTACATCGTGATGCTGACGACGTCGCCCGGCCCGAAAGAAGTCTTGGTCCAACCGATGAGCCTCAGCGCCTGCGGTGCGGCCGACTCGCAGGTCCAATTGACCACGTTGCCCCTGGCATCCTTCGCGTCGAAATAGATCAGGGTGTGGGGGTTGGCCCATGAGAACTTCGTTATCGTCACATTCTTGAATTCCGTTGGCGTATCGGCATACGCCGCATTTCCGTGATGCGCCATCACGGCACCACAAAGACTCAGAAAACCGACAGCAAATAAGAACACCACAAGCAGCTTGCGTTTCATTCAGCACCTCGCAAGGTCGATTAGGAAAGATGCTGCGAATAATACACTTGGCCCACCGCTCCTGCAAATGTATAGTCCCGCATTACTCGTACAGGAGCGATGTATGACACGTCGGCTTTCGGCAATCGTGGTTGCGTCCGTGGTTCTGTGGGCGGCATCGTACGCCGGCGCTCAGCAGGAGATAACGCTGATCGCGCCCAACATCGTGGACGAACCGATTCAGGAGCTCGCCAAAGCGTTCGAAGCAAAGACAGGCATCAAGGTAAAGACGACGATTGGCGCAGTAGTCGCGTCGAAGGACCGTGTTGTTCACGGCGAGCCGTTCGACGTGCCTATCGTAGAGGTTCCCTATGACGCGGAGGCGATCGCCTCTAGTAACGTGGTGGCCAATACTGCGACGGCCCTGTGCAACATTGCGCTTGGCGTTGCGGTGAAGAAGGGCGCGCCAAAACCCGACATCTCCACTCCCGACGCGGTAAAACGCACATTTCTCGCAGCGAAGTCGATTGCCCATGTGAACCCGAACCCCACCGGAGCCGCGTCCGGGATTGCGGCAACGGAAGCGATTCAGAAGCTGGGTATCGCCGAGCAGATAAAGTCGAAGATCACCATGGGCAATGGCGGAGCCCGCACGATGGCTCTGGTCGCCAACGGTCAGGCTGAAATCGGCATGACTTTGCTTCCGGGAATGAACGATCCGGGAATCGACGTTGTGGGGCCGTTGCCGCGCGAGGTTTCTCCGCCGATCGTCGTGATCGGGTTCGTCTCATCGCACGCGAAAGATCCCGCTGCGGCCAGGCAATTCCTGGCATTTCTCGCTTCGCCCGAAGCCGCCGCTGTCTACAAAGCGAACAGTATGCAGCCGGGCCGGTAACTGTAGGGGCGGTCATAGACCGCCCCTACAGTCTGAGCAGCTTCGTGAGGTTTCCGCCGAGGATCATCTCCTTCTGATCGTCCGAAATCTTCGCAGCCAGAATATTGTCGATGGCATCCGGCCAAAGCAGCGGAATGTCCGTACCGTAGACGATCTGGCTGGCGCCGACATCCTCCACCAGATGGCGTATGCCCTCGGGAGAAAAGACCATCGCGTCCACCAGAATCTGATCCTTTAAATACGCACTGGGTTTCTTCTTGTTGAGACACCCGGCGTTGGCACGTACTTCGCAAGCCACTTCCGTTCGGCCCAAATAAGAGGGGAGGTAACCTCCACCATGAGCGCCGACGATTTTGAGATTCGGGAATCTGTCCAGCGTGCCGTCGAAGATCAAACGTGTGAGAAAAATGGTCGTCTCCAGCGGATTGCCGATGATGTTCCTGAGATCGCCTCTGCTGCCTTCCCAGGCATCCTCCCTCAGGGCATTCTCGGCGCTCCCGGGATGCATGAACACCAAGACTCCGAGTTCCTGGGCTTTCGCCCAGAACGGATCATACTTCGGCAAAGAGAGCGACTCACGGTTGACGTGTCCGCCGACGGAAGCGGCACGATGGCCTAAATCTTTCACGGCATGCTCGAGCTGCGCCGCCGCGAGATCGGGGAATTGCATCGACGGAGAAGTCATCGCGACAAAGCGATCGGGATGTTGCTTAACCCAGGCCGCAAGACCGTCATCGGCCGCGCGCACAATCTTGTCGGCCAGGCTGCGGTCTTTCACGTCGTACCACCAATAGCCGTTGATGCTCAGCGCCTGAACGTCGATGCCGCGCTTGTCCATTTCATAGATACGTTCCATGTCCAGGGCGCGGCCTCCGGCGTTGCGGGCGAACTCCGTATTCGCAACAACGGGCTTTACCTCATCGACAGTGGCGTGCGCATGAATGTCGATGACTCGCACGCGGCGGTCGCCGACTTTCACCTCGCGGCGCGTGACCGGCCCGCTCGAAGGCGGCAACTGCCGGGCTCCGCCGCCCCCGCGCCGTTGCCCGCCTCCACGCGCCTGGGCGGTCGCATCCGAGATGCTGCGGGCCATTGCCAGTCCCGCCGCTGCGCCTGTCAGTGTCTTAATGAAAGATCTCCGGCTCGCCATTGATGTCCTCCGTCAGAATGGTGAGGGAAGTCTACCCTCACAAGTGCAATCTGTCATATGATTCCGCTCGTTTCCTCACAAGAACTTCGACAGGAGATTGACATGAAATCGAAGGCAATTTTCGTTGCGCTGTTGTCCTTATTTTGTGCCGCAGCTGCGTTCGGACAGGCTCGTGAAGGCGGCAAAAAGGGAGGAGGACGCGGCCGCGGTCTGACGGCTCCGCCGGCCACCGACAAAGTTACGCCGGAAATCCCGGGTGTGGTGAAAGCCGGCACCAGGCTCGAAATCGTCAACACGGAGCTGGGATGCGGCGATGCAGGCATGGGGCTTGCTGACGGCAGTATTCTGGCGTCCTGCCGTCCTTCGGTTACGAAAATTGCGCCGGACGGAACGACGACCAGGCTTGTGGATGACAGCGATCAGGCGGCAGGCCTGGCGGTCGATCCCAAGGGCCGCATCATTGGAGCGCAGTACTCAAGAAAAGTCAGCGTGCTGTATCCGAAGGGAAGTGAGGAGCTGCTGACGGACAGCTTCGATGGGAAACCGTACATCCGGCCGAATGATCTGGTCGTCGATAAAAAAGGCGGAATTTATTTCACGGATTGTTATCAGGTTGGCGCGACTCCATCGCCCGGTGACCTGCCCCAATCCGTCTATTACATTGCTCCGAACAGCCACAAAGTTACGCGTGTTGCCAGTGACGTCAAGCGTCCGAACGGCATCACCCTCAGCGCCGACGATAAAACGCTCTACGTCAATGATTGGGACGGCGAATACCTGGTCACGTACGACGTCCAGCCGGACGGCACATTGAAGAATCGCAAGAACTTTGGAAAGTACACGTTGAAGCAGGAGACCGACCACGGATTCGTCAGCGGTGCCGACGGCCTGTGCATCGACAGCGCCGGCCACGCTTTCGCGACAACACCGGCCGGCGTTCAGGTATTCGGCGCCAAAGGTGAACACCTCGCCGACATCGAAGCTCCTTACGATCAGCCGCCGCAGAATTGCGGCTTCGGCGGGCCGGATAACAGCTATCTATATGTGACCGGGCGCGGAGTCGTTTACCGGATCCACACATTGAACGCAGGCGTCAAAGGCCGCGGAAAATGAAAAATTGGGTTGGTATTTTGATCGTGTTTTTGCTCTTGATCGCCCCCGCACTTGCACATCATGGAAACGCCGCATACGACGAAAAAACGGTCACGGTAAAGGGCACTGTTACGGAGTGGCGTTGGATCAATCCTCATACCTTTCTGAAGTTCGATGCAAAGGATGAGAAAGGCAACGTCGTGCACTGGATCGGGGAATGGAACAATCCATCCACGCTGATCAATTTTGGTATCACGGTTAAGTCTTTCAAAGTGGGTGAGGAGGTCACCGTCACCATGCGCGGGATGGCCAAAAGCGGTGCGAACCTCGGGCGTGTCAGCAAAGTTGTACTTTCCGACGGCCAGGAATTGAGCATGGGCGATGAACGCTAAGACCTTCACAATTGTGTTGCTGATCCTTTTGCCCGGCCTCGGGGTTCAATTCGCGCAAGAGCGGCAGTCAGGCGTTAGCGTGCACCGTGACGGTTGGGATCGCGTCGTGCCTGACGCTCCGGCCGCGCAGAAGCCGGCTCCTGCTCCAGTCCGGGATCTGACTGGAATTTGGGAACCCACGCCTCGCTATCGTGACGGAGTCCAGGCAACCGGCGCAAGAAACTACCCTGCCGATGGAAAGCCTGAACATGAATTGCCGTTCACTCCTTTGGGTCTCGAAACATGGAAGTCTCATAAACCGGGCTTTGGAGTTACGGCGGTTCCGGTTGCGGAGAATAACGATCCCTTTAACCTGTGCGATCCTATCGGTTTTCCGCGCATAGAACTATTCAACCTGCGCGCGATCCAGATTTGGCAAAACAAGAATCAGGCGCAGATCGTCTATCAGAATAGCCAGGTCTGGCGGAATATCTGGGCGGACGGACGGGAGCTTCCTAAAGAGATTCTGGAGCCTCGGTGGTACGGCTACTCCGTCGGGAAATGGCTGGACGACTATACGTTTGTCGTCCGAACAACAGGGTTGGATGAAAGAACCTGGATCGATAACGTGGGCCGCCCTCATAGCGATGAATTGATGGTGCAGGAGATCTTCCATCGCGTGAATCAGGATATCCTCGAGCTGACGTTAACAATCAACGACCCGAAGATGTACACCAGGCCCTGGAATGCCCTGGACAAATTTCCTCTTCGATTGCAGCCCGAGTGGTTTGATATCCGGGAGCAGGTCTGCGCCCCTTCTGAGGCGGCAGACTATAACAAGACAATTGCGGCAGAGGCTGCACCTGAGAAGAAAAGATAAGAAAAAATAACGTCAGCGCGGCGGAGCCGGTTTCCTGAACTTCGCCGCGTCTATCGCCGCGTTCGGTTGCACAGACTCCAGGTTGATGTTCGATCGCCCGTCCACCCAGGTGATTTGAAAGGTATACGGGATCTTCATTCCAATTCCGGGCACCTCACGATAATTCGAATAGTCCACGCGCGCGGCCACGGTGCCCACCATCGTTGGAGAGAAGCGGGTCTGTCTGAACAGCAAACCTGAAGCCTTGTCAAAGTAGAGCTTCACGCGAGTTCCATCGGCCATCGATCCCTGAACGACCTGCATCGGCTTGTCGCCGATACTGACGGCAGGGAAGTTCACGCGCCAGTTGGTCAGCAGCTGCTTGATCTGTCCCGGGAAAGACAGTTGCGCGTCCAAACGCGCCCCGCCCAGATTCGCTCCCAGGAGTTGAATCAACGGCACCGGAGCCAGTTCGCCCGGCTCGGCGACCCACGCCTCGCGGCCGTCGTAAGTGGACGTGACGTCTCCACTCTTCATGTGCACGACAATCGCGCGCAGATCCGGCGCTTTCGCGAAAAAGTCGACAGGGACTTTCTCGAAATCCGAATCGAATCCGTCGTATGTTCCTTTGGCAGTGAAGCTGGTGAGTTTTCCAACAGCGGCGGCCCCGCCGATGACTTCGATATATTTATCCAGGATTTGCTCCGCGGTCGCCGTCGGGCGGACTGTGGGCAGCGGTTCGATTTCATCGGGATCGTCGGCCGGCGGCTCACCATACTGAGCTTCGAGGCTCGGGATGACCTTGGGCCGCTGGTTTCCGCGATGGCAGGTGTAGCACGTCACGTTGGGCCTTCCGCCGAAGCTCGTCTTATTGAGCGTGTTGACCATGTTGATCATCCGGCGCGCTGTATTCTTCAGAGGAGTGTCTGTCGCATACTTGGACCAATCGCTGGCGCTGGCGTCGCCATGGCAGTCGGTGCAGTTCAAACTCAGAGAGGCGGAAAAGAAACCCATCGTCTCCATGAATTCCTTTACGGGAATGCCGCGAAGCACCTGAACGTTTTTGAACGCCTCTTCCGCCATTTGCGGTTTCTGAGCCGCTGGTGCCTGGCTGAACAGAGCGACCATCATCAGTCCTGCGAGTTTCATGTCCTTATCCTCACTTCTTTGAGCGGCTTGACAGCAATCGGAGGAGCAGCATATTGTGACCGCTTGAAAATTCCAACCTCATAATTAGGAGGGTCTCTTCAGAATGAGTACTTCGCTTTCGAAATCAATCGTCGGTCTGGTGGCAGTGCTGGTTTTTGCTTCTTCTGCCTTGGCCCAGACAGGAAAAGCGAAACTTCCGGGCAAGGAGACATTATATAGAGGTAACAGGCTCAGGCCGGATCCGACTTCGGGAGGGCCCGCGCCAGTCCACGACATCACCGGTTCGTGGGCGGGCAACCTGACGCCGGAACGCCCGGAGATTCCTCCTTTAACGCCGTTCGGTCAGAAGCTTTTCAGCCTGAATAAACCGGAAACGGAAGTAGGCACGGGACATTCGAACGACCCGATGAACACGTGCGATCCACTGGGCCTTCCTCGAAATACAGTCTTCGAAACGCGTGGGCTTGCCTTCGGAACCATGGGGTCCGATAAGATCGTGGTGCTTCACCAGTATCAGAGGGTTTGGCGATACGTGTGGATGGACGGGCAACACGACCTGCCCACGAAATTCGACGTCAAGGATGGAGTGTCTTCGCGCTGGTACGGATACTCGGCTGGACACTGGGAAGGCGATAACACGCTGGTCATCGATACGGTCGGTTTGAATGACGCGACCTGGCTGGATAAGGCCGGCCACCCGCATAGCGTCGATGCTCACGTGCAGGAACGCTACACTCGCATTGATCATAACCACATGCAGGCCGTCATTACGGTTGAAGATCCGAAAGTCTACACGAAGCCGTTCGTCCTCTCGAGGAACGAGTATCGGTGGATTCCGGACCAGGAAGCGGAAGAGCAGATGTGCGTGCCGTCGGAGATGATCAATTACATGAAACTTATCAGCGATCCGGCATTCGGCGTCGGAGATAGCACGAAATCGAAATAGGTGCCAAAAAACTCATGCGTGTTTCAGGACTCGTCATCGCCTGCTGTTTGCTGATAGCCACTTCCGCGAATGCCCAGCAGAGACCTTTAATGGCCGAGGACGTCTTCAAGAACGTCCAGCTGCTGAAAGGTATCCCCGTAAAGGAATTCATGAACACGATGGGATTCTTTTCGGCCGCGACCAACCTGAATTGCATCGATTGTCATTCTCCGCAGAGCGAGGACCTGGCGGGATACGCCATCGACACTCCGCTGAAGCAGACGACGCGGAGGATGATCACGATGGTGGATACGCTCAACAAGGCGAACTTCGGCGGACAACGCAGAGTCACCTGTTACACGTGCCATCGTGCCACGGACCGTCCGGAGGCGATTCCAAGCCTCATGGACCAGTACGGCGTTCCCGTGGATGATCCGGACAGAGTTGAAGTCGTCCGCGGCGCCTCGGCCCAGACGGTAAAGCAGATTCCGCCCGATCAAATTCTGGATAAGTATTTCCAGGCTATCGGTGGTCAGGCGGCGCTGGCCAAACTGACGAGTTTTGTCGCGAAAGGCACCTACGAGGGATACGAAACTCTTTCTCAGAAAGTGCCTGTAGAAATTTTTGCCAGTGCGCCGAATCAATCAACCACCGTCATCCACACCGAAAACGGAGACAGCGTCAGCACTTTCGACGGAAAAAACGGCTGGGTTGCCGCGGCGGATAAGCTGATGCGCGTGTTGCCGCTCGCCGGAGGAGACCTGGAAGGCGCGAGACTGGATGCCATTCTTTCTTTCCCCGCCGCGATCAAGCAGGAGCAATGGCGCACTGGTTTCCCGTCCGTCAGGATTGATGAGCATCCAGTACAGGTTATCCAACATGCCGGGCGCGGCGACACGGGCGCGAAGTTGTACTTCGACAGCCAGTCCGGCCTTCTCGTGCGGCAGGTCCGCTATGTCGATACCGCTGTCGGCGTCATCCCCACACGAATCGACTATTCGGACTATCGCGATGTTGCGGGAGTCAAAGTGCCTTTCCGGCGGGTTGTAACCTGGACCGACGGCCGGTCCACGATCGAACTGAGCGAAGTGCAGCCGAATGTGCGGATCGAAGCGGCGAAATTCGCTACACCCGCTCCCCCGAAAGCCAAATCTACGACGCGCTAGCGAGTGTGCTTACTGAAAATGTCGAGTGCGACTGTTCGGCATCGATGAATGAAAGGCATTGGCCAAAGCGGCGCGTTCAACGAGACGACTTCGCTTGAAATTATCGACCCGTTCGCTTCGGTGTCTTCCGCCTTGTCGGGAACGACGACACTCCGCCGCTGGTTCCGACGCATTCACGAGAATCTACATAAAAAGTCTATTAGGCGACGCGCTCGTACCGATGATGCAGCCCACCGACTTCGGGAATTGCGATGACTCTGCCAACCGATTGCACTGAACGTGAATCCGGTGAATCCTTATCCAAAGAGAGATGAAGGCGGGACCGATGGTACAAGTCGACAATCAAATACCCATAGTATCGAAGCGCGAGAAGTCCGCTATCCTTGGCACCCTTGGTATGGACGAACTGTCTGGGTCTATGAATCACTAAAAAAACACGGCCGAGGGATTTTGCGATGCCGCATTGAGCAAGATGTGAGAGTGGGCCTGTTGGAACTGCCGGAATGGATGTTCGAGGAGGCGGCGGGC
>Ga0066903_100001686_pt1 | contig 16534 bp, 19 predicted proteins | sample PanSoiMetaGPlot1_FD_67491 | JGI IMG/M metagenome (GOLD analysis project Ga0066903, IMG submission 67491) | Tropical forest soil microbial communities from Panama analyzed to predict greenhouse gas emissions - Panama Soil - Plot 1 (version 2) | ecosystem: Environmental > Terrestrial > Soil >... | reverse complement strand
GGCGCCGAGTTCTGCGCCGCCTGCGGCCGCTCGGTGGGCGACGCATCGCGGCAATGCGCCGCCTGCGGAAGCGCCCTGTCCGCCGAGGCGACCTTCTGCTCGCGCTGCGGGATGCGCGCCGACGCCCGCGCGGTGCGCCAGGGTGAGCCACCCGCGGAGATCGAGCACAAGTCGGCGGAGTCGTCCGCACCCGTGGCGGAGTTCACCGAGGGCTAGTGGCGCAGCCCCCGCCGATGCCAGTCTGCCGAGCCTGCGGCGCTCCAGCCGACCTTGGCCAGGAGTACTGCCTCGAGTGCGGCAACCGGATCGTGCCGCCGCGCCGGGCGCCCGCCGTCGCGGCCTGGGTTGTTCCGGCGCTCGTCGCCCTCGTCGTCGCCACGGTCGGGGCCGCCGCCGCGATCGCGGCCACACACAACCAGACGAAGACCGGAGCCCGCTCGATCGCGGCGCTTTCGCCGCTCCAGCCGCTTCCTCAGCCCCCGGCGCCCTCGGCGCCGAAGACGGGCAAGAACACGACGACCCAGAAGCTGATCTTCTGGCCGTCGACGAACGGCTACACGATCGTCCTGGCATCGCTCCCACTCTCGTCCGGGGCGAACGCGGCGCGCAACAAAGCATTCTTCGCGCTGCGCAAAGGCCTGCGCCAGGTGGGCATCCTCGTCTCGTCGAGCTATCCGAGCCTGCAGCCCGGCTACTACGTCGTCTTCAGCGGCGTCTACCCGACACTCGCGGACGCGCAGTCGTCCCTCGATACCGCCAAGGCGTCGTTCCCGGGGGCGTATGCGCGCCCCGTTGCACGCTGAGTTTGTTCTCTCGATTGCATACGCTCGTCCAGACTTTGTAACAGCGGCCGAAACGTTGTAGACTCCCTCGCGGGAGAGCGCCGAGGACGATTAACCGTCGCTTAACTCGGCCTTTCGAGCAGTTAACACGCAACCGAGATACTGGGGACGATGGACGAGCGGGTAGCTGAGATCCAGGCCGGTATGTATCAGTACTCGAGAGCCATCTACCGGTCGATTAAGGACTTGACCGATCCGTACGTCGACCCGGAGACGCAGCTCGAGTACCGCCGAGCCGTCCTCGAGGCATGCGAGCAGACGATGGAGCGCCTCGCGAGCGATCCGCACTACTTCGCCAACCCGGACCGGACGCTGTTCCAGGACATCCGTCGCTACTTCCCGATCACGAGCCAGGCCCACGTCGCCTGGTGCGTGACCAAGGTCGTCACTGCGGCGTGCGACTTCATCCAGGAGCAGATCGAGGCCGGCGCCTTCGACGGCGGCATCGCCCGCTGTCGCGCGACCACCCGCAAGGGCAAGCCGTGCCAACGCACCCCGCTTCCCGACCGCGAGTACTGCCCGTCGCACCAGCACCTCGAGCAGCGCTCGAAAGTCGCTGCCTGAAGCCCCGCTGAGAGCGGGCTTGTTTTCCCGCTAATAGCGGATTTGGCCCCTCGTCCTGCGGACCAACGGGCGTTAAGCTCGCCTGGGATGTCGCACGACACAGACAAGCTGATCCGCCAACTCTCGTTGGTGGCCTTCCTGATGGCGGACCGGCGGCCGCTGACGGCCCGCGACGTGAAGCAGAACGTCGAGGGCTACTCCGAGATGTCGGACGAGGCCTTTGCGCGACGCTTCTACTCCGACCGAGCCGAACTGCTCTCGCTGGGCGTGCCGCTGCAGTCGCAGCGCGACGAGTTCACCGGCGAGGAGCTCTATACGCTGCGCTCCGAGAACTACTTCCTGCCCGAGCTCAAGCTCACGAACGAGGAGCTGGCGGCCTTGCAGACCTGCCTCTACCTGCTCGAAGGGCAGTTCGCGTACGCGGAGCCGTTCCGGCTCGCGCTCCAGAACCTCACACTCGGCCGCAAGGGCTTCCCGGACGCGCCGACGGAGATCGCCGAGCGCGTCGAGGTCCGCGACCCGGACTACTCGCCGGAGCTCGCGGGTCGGCTGAGCAAGCTCGAGACCGCGATCTCGAAGCAGCGGACGGTCAAGTTCGAGTACTGGTCGATCGCACGCGGCGTCCAGCGCGAACGGACGCTCGACCCGTACGCCTTGCTCCCCCACGAGGGCAGCTGGTACGTGGTCGGTCGCGACCATCAGAGCGACGCAATCCGCACCTTCAAGGTGCTGCGGATCCGCAAGGACATCAAGTTCGCGACGCGCCGTGAGCGCGACTTCCGGCTTCCGAAGGACTTCGACGTGGCCAAGGAGCGTCCGCGACCGCCGTGGCAGCTCGGCGAGATCGCCGGCGAGGCGCGGATCGAACTCTCGGGCGACACCGCCTGGTGGGTCGAGCGCACCTACCGCAAACCGCATGGCACCGTCGAGGACGGCGTCTTCGTAACCGAGTACGCCGACCTCCCGCATCTCGCCGCCTGGATCCTGCGCCTCGACGGCCGGGCCGTCCCGCTCGAGCCCGACGAGTTGCGCCGCACCGTCGCCGCCGGGCTCCGCAAGGTCGTCGAGCGCCACACCGGCTCGCCGCCCGCGCCGGCCAAGGCGAAGCCGCGGCCGGCCGAGGACGTCGTCGAGCGCCCCAGCGGCCCCGTCAACCCCGAACGGTTCGGCGTGCTCCAGGCGCTGCTCGCCTATCTGCTCGCCGCGTGCGGCGAGGAGGCGAGCGCGACCATCCCGGCGCGCGATCTCGTCGAGCGCTTCCCGCAGATCCCCGAGGAGGCGCTCGAGGAGCACCTGGCCCTGCTGAATCTCGTCAACTTCGGCGGTGGGTGCTACGCCGTCTACGCCGAGCTACGCGGCGACCAGATCCACGTCGACAAGGAGCTGTTCGGCGACACGTTCCGGTCGTCACCCCGCCTGACCCCCCTCGAGGCGCGCGCGATCAGGCTCGCGCTCGAGTTCGTCGGCCCGATGATCGCCGCCGAGGCGCACCGGCCTCTCGACCGCGTGCGCAAGAAGCTCGAGGAGACCTTCGGCGAGTTCGACCTCCAGCAGACCGCGGCGACGCGGCCGGACAAGGACGAGGAGTCGCTGATTCGCACGCTGAGCGACGCGATCAAGACCCGCGAGCTGGTCGAGCTCGAGTACTGGAAGGTGGGCGAGGAGCAAGCCGCGACGCATCTCGTGGAGCCGTATGTGCTCGAGCGGTCGCTGCCCTACTGGTACGTCCACACGTGGGACCGCACGCGCGAGGGGCAGCGGAGCTTCCGACTCGACCGCATGCGCTCGGCGCAGGCGACCGGCGAGCTCTTCGAGCCGCGCGAGGGCTTCGAGCCCGTGCGTCTGCGCGACGCACGCGTGGCGCGGATCGTCTACTCGAAGGACGTCGCCCGCTGGGAGGTCGAGCGCGGCGCCCAGGAGCTCGCGGACGGGACGGCGCTGATGGAGCAGAAGGTCGGCAGTCCCGAGTGGCTGGTCAGCGAGATCCTGCGCTTCCTCGGCGAGGCCGTGGTGGTCGAGCCGGAGGACCTGCGCAAGCTCGTCGCCGCTCGCGCCAAGGCGCTGCTCAGCTCACTCGGCCTGGCTCGGCTCCGCGTTCCGGCCTGACCTTCGCCGGCCGCGGCTTTTCGGGCTGCCGTTGCGGCGACCCGGACCGCTGCGCCAGCGCGACAGGCGCCGCGAGCACGCCGATCAGGACCGCGACGGCAACGACACGCAGGCGCGCTGCTGTCCGGCGCGCGTCGACATCGGCGTTCCAGGCGGCGGCGACTGCCGCAGGCGCGCCCAGACGCTGGAGGGCGGCGGTCTCGGCGTCCGCCGGCGCGCGCCCGGCGGCGAGTTCCTCGGCAGCGGCGTCCTCGAGGTGGCCCTCGAGCTCGGCGAGCAGGCGGCGTCGGCCGCGTCGCGGCCCCCGCAACGACTCGCCGACCACGCGCAGCCAGGCCGCATGCTCCGACGTCACACACCCTCCAGGACGGCGGCGACGCTCTTCGAGAAGCGCTCCCAGTCGCTGCGGCGACGCTCGAGCGCACCACTGCCCTTGGCCGTGAGCTCGTAGACGCGGCGTCTCCGCCCGTCGGCCTCGCTCCAGCGGCTCCTGAGCAGACCGTCTGCTTCGAGCCGGTGGAGGGCCGGGTAGACGGTGCCTTCCGGGTAGTCGAAGCGGCCCCCGCTCGCGCGCCGCACATGCTCCATCACGGCATAGCCGTGGCGTGGCTCCCCGCGCAGAGCGGCGAGCAGAAGGAGATCGAGGTGCCCGGAGAACGGCTCTCGCGCCATACCTTGATATTCTATACCTAGATGGTCGATGTATTACTGCGTCGCCGACTGGAACGGCTACCGAAGCCGGTCCGGATCGCGGTCGACTGGGCGGTTACGATCGCCGGCGCCGTCCTCCTCGTGCTCGCCTTGAAGACGTACGTGGTCACGCCGTACCGCATCCCGTCCCCATCGATGGAACCCGCGCTCCACTGCGCCCGGCCGACCTCCGGCTGCGAGGCGCACTTCTCGGACCGGGTACTCGCCTGCCGCATCTGCCTCGACCTCTCCGACCCGTCTCGAGGCGACATCGTCGTCTTCCAAGCGCCGCCGCAGACGGCACGGCGGTGCGGCGAGGGCGGGACGTTCGTGAAGCGACTGATCGGGCTGCCTGGCGAGACGGTCTCGGAGAGGCGGGGCCGGATCTTCGTCGACGGCCGTCCACTTGACGAGCCCTACATCGAGCACCGGGACGCGCAGACCGGCACCTGGCGCGTTCCCGAGGGCGAGTACTTCTTCATGGGCGACAATCGCCCCGAGTCCTGCGACTCGCGCCAGTGGGGATCAGTGCCGCGAGGAGACCTCGTCGGAACGGCGATCTTCCGCTACTGGCCGCCGAACCGCATCGGCGTCCCGTGAGGCGTTCTCGAGCACGATCCGTGCGTTCCGCTGCAGGTAGCGCCCGTCGTTGCGGGGCACGTACAGCCGGTCGTAGCGGCGTGAGAGCTCGTCCGGATCGGCCTCCAGCCACTCACACAGCGACACGGTGGGCTCTGCGCCCTCGCTGAGCGGGCGGCCCGTGCGGCGTTTCTCCACACCGCGATTCCACGGGCAGACGTCCTGGCAGATGTCGCAGCCGTACACCTGGTCGCCGAGCGCCTCGCCGTACGGCTCGGGGATGTCCTGCCGTGACTGGGTCCAGTAGGACAGGCACTTCGTCGAGTCGAGGACGCCCGGCTCGTCGAGGGCGCCCGTCGGACAGGCGTCGATGCAGAGCCGGCACTCGCCGCAGTCGAGCTCGAGCCGCGGCGTCGCCTCGATCTCGACGTCGGTGACGAGTGTGCCGAGCACGACCCAGGAGCCGTGGCGGCGCGTGATGATCATCGTGTTCTTGCCGTAGAAGCCGACGCCCGACCGCGCGGCGGCCTCGCGGTCGACGTGCTGGTTCTCGTCGACGAGCACCCGGAAGGTCCCGCCGAGCCGGCCGCCGAGGCGCTCGAGCTTGTCCCGCAGCTCGGCGTACGCGTTCCGCCACGTGTAGCGCGGCAGACGCCCCTCCCCCGGTCCTGGCTCCGGACCGGGCTCCCAGTAGCAGAGCGCCGCCGAGACAACCGTCCGCGCCCCGGGTACGAGCAGCTCCGGATGGCAGGAGACCTCGGGCTGGGTAATCGTGAAGCGCATGTCCGCAAAGAGGCCCTGCCCGCGCCGCGCGACGATGTGCCGCTCCGTCTCCTCGTAGGGCTCGGCCGGGGCCGCGCCCACGACGTCGATGCCGAGCACCTCGGCCAGGCGTTCGAGTTCCTGCCGCGTCATGCAAGGATTCTGCCCGTGCCCAGTCGGCGGCCGGTCGCGATTCCCCCGCAGGAGGCCCTTTCCGAGCCACCGCGGATGCATGCGCTGTTCGAGGTGATGGCCGCCTACAACGTGTCCGATCCGTACGTGCAGCACTTCCTCCGCGACCCCAGGCTCTCCGAGAGCTACGGCCTCATGAGCTTGATCGGCGCTTCCAAGTCGATCACGACCACGGAGGTCGCGGCGCGGCTCGGCATCCCGGTCACGACCGCGAGCGACCGAATCCGTCGGCTGGAGGACAAGGGCTTCGCCGAGCGGAGGCCGAACCCGGCCGACGGCCGTTCTCATCTCGTATCGCTGACGGACGAGGGGCGTGCCTCCTTCGAGAGCACGTTCGCGGCCTGGCGCGAGGCGACGGAGCAGCTCGAGGAGGAGCTGACCATCCCGTCCGGCGAGATCGCAGCATCGATTCGCGAGCTCGATCGGGCGATGCGGGCGATCCTCGCCCGGCAAGCCTCGGCGCTGGACGAATAGTCCGAACCCGTGCTACTTTAGTCCGACTTCGGACTTTCTCTACGGGAGGTTCCAGTGCTGAGGATCGCCGCTGCCGCACTCGTGCTCACCGCCCTCTCCGCCGGCCTCGCAGCCGGCGCCGGCAACAGCGTCCGGGTCGTCGCGAAGATCAGGACGGGGATCGGCCCCTGCTCGGAGGCGGGCGGCTTCAACGCGGTCTGGGTCGGCAACTACAGCGACTCGACCGTCGCTCGCATCAACCCGAACACGAACAAGGTGGCCGGGAAGGTCAGGGTCGGCTCCACCCCGTGCGGCATCGGCATCGGTTCCGGCGCCGTCTGGGTCGACGGCTGGGGGACCGGCGCCGTCGAGCGGATCGACCCGCGGCGCATGAAGGTCGTCAAGCGCATCAAGGTCGCCGGCTCGAACGCGCTCTGGGACGTCACCTACGGAGCCGGCGCCGTGTGGGGGACCGACGTCATCAAGGGCCTCGTCATCCGCATCGACCCGAAGACGAATCGCGTCGTCGCCAGAATCAAGACCGGCGGCTCGCCCTCGAACCTCCGCTACGGCGCCGGAGCGATCTGGGTCGGATCTCAGTTCGGCACCTCGATCTTCCGCGTCGACCCGGCGACGAACCGCTTCATCGCGATCGACACGACGCAGAGCGGGCCCGCGTCACCCGCCGTCGCAGCCGATGGCGTCTGGGTCTCGGCCCCGTTGCCCGGAACCGTGACACGGATCGACCCCGCGACGAACGCCGTGGTGGCCACGATCCAGGTCGGTGCACAGCCGGCCAACCCTGCGATCGCACCGAACGGCCACGTCTTCGTCCCGCTCAAGGGCGAGAACAAGGTCGCCGAGATCGACCCCGCCACGAACACAGTCGTCGGCAAGACCGCCGTCGGCCCCGGCCCGTTCCCGGCTGCCCAGGCCTTCGGCGACATCTGGGTGCCGAGCTACAAGGGCACTCAGGTCTACCGCATTCGCCCCTCCTAGCTCCACTCGGCTGAGCCGCCCCGGCTAGGATCGCGCCGCATGAAGGCGATCCGGATCCACGAGGACGGGGGGCCGGAGGTCCTGCGCCACGAAGACGCGCCCGACCCGGAGCCGAAGCCCGATGAGGTGCTGGTGAGGCTGCGTGCGGCGTCGCTGAACCACCTCGACATCTGGGTCCGCAAAGGATTGCCCTCGGTCCCCAAGCCGCGCATCCTGGGCGCGGACGGGGCGGGATTCGTCGAGCTCGCAGGCAACGGCTTCGAGGCCGGGCAGCGCGTCGTCGTCAACCCAGGCGTGGTCGAGAACGGACGCATGCACGTCGTCGGCGAGGCCATGGACGGGACGCACGCGGAGCTGATCGCGATCACGGCACGGAACGTCTACCCGATTCCCGACGACCTGTCGTTCGAGGAGGCGGCGGCGTTCCCCCTCGTGTTCGAGACGGCCTACCGGATGCTGGTCACGAGGGCCGCCCTGCAGGAAGGCGAGACCGTGTTCGTCTGGGGTATCGGCGGCGGGGTGGCGACGGCGGCGCTCGCGATCGCGAAAGCGCACGGGGCACGGGTGATCGTGACCTCGTCGAGCGAGGCCAAGCTCGAGCGGGCGCGCGAACTCGGCGCCGACGAGACGATCGACCACGCGAACGAGGACGTCCGGGGGCGCATGAAGGAGCTGACCGGCGGCCGAGGGGCCGACGTCGTCGTCGAGACCGTCGGCGACGCGACCTGGAAGACGTCGCTCGAGGTCGCCGCCACCCAGGGGCGGATCGTCGTCTGCGGCGCGACGACGGGGCCGAATCCGCCGGCGGGCTTGCACCGCGTGTGGTGGAAGGAGCTGCAGATCCTCGGCTCGACGATGGGCCACGCGGAGGATTTCGAGGCTGCTCTGGAGCTGGTCACGAGCGGACGCGCGAGGCCTGTGATCGACGAGGTCGTGCCGCTCGCCGAGGCTCGCGCTGCCCACGAACGCCTCGAAGCCGGCGAACAGCTCGGCAAGATCGTCTTCACGATCGAGTGAGCGGCGGGCGGGGGCCGAAGCCCCCGCCCGCGCTACGAGTTAGTGGCAGAGCCCGCCGGGGATACTCGTCTGGCAGACGTTGAACTTGAAGACGTTGCCGTGGCCCAGCTGGTCCCAGAAGAGGTCCGGCGAGTTGTGCAGGATCGTGTTCCCCGAGATCGTGTTGAACTGCGAGGGCGTGCCGGCGAAGCCGGACATGACCACGACTCCGCCCTGGATGAAGGTCAGGCCGGTCGGCACGTTGTCGTTGACCGTGTTCGCGTGCACGGTGACGTGATCGGCCCCGGAGAGCACGACGCCTGCGCCGGATACGGGCCCGACGTCCTCTGAGTCGCACGCCATCGAGTTGCCGCTGACCGTGTTGGAGTCGATCGTCACCTGACCGGTGGGGCCTGGTGCGTCTCCGAGAACGAGGATGCCTGCGCAGTTGTGCGTGATGGTGTTGTGCAGGATCGACCCGCCGTACGAGTTCCTGAACAGGATTCCGAGCGTGTTCTCCTGGCTCGAGTTGTCGCGGATGGTCGCGTTCGCGATCGGCGAGTCGCCGATGTAGAACCCAGCCTCCTCACTTCCTCTGGCCTTGTTCCCGATGATCGACGTTCCCGTCGACGCAAAGGCCGCGATCCCGTACTCCTCGTTCGAGATCGTCTGGTTGTTCGTGAAGGTGGCGCGATCCGAGGCATAGGCGAAGATCCCCTCGTCGAACCCGCTGATGACGAAGCCGCTCACGGACACGGAGTGGACGTAGCCGAAGATCTCCCCCGTGTCGAAGTCGATGTTGCCGACGACACAGATCCCGATGGAGCCGCACGGCGACGTGGATTGCGCCGGCGGCTTGATCGCCGCGAGCGAGCCCTGGAGCTTGAGCCGATCCTTCTGGATCACGAGCTCCTCGCGGTACGTCCCCGGCCTCACGATGATCGTGTCTCCGGGGTTCGCCTTGTCGATCGCCGCCTGGATCGACTGCCCCGGGTTGACGTAGAAGACGGCAGCCTGCGCGCTCCCGGCCGTCGCGGCAACCGCCGCTCCGACCGCACATAGGGACGCAACGAACAGACGAAACTTTCTCATCGAGCCCTCCCTCGCTGAAGACACGCGGAGCATACGACGGAACGGGCGGATAGCACCAATCAGCCTTTCGAGGGACGCCGATGACCCGTACGAGCGATTGCCAGGGCTTCGGTTGTTCCGCAAGCTGGTCGATGCATTCAGTACCCCCGCGTGTGCGGCTACAGGCGGACGAAATCGAGCGACGAAGACGAAGGGAGCTGCGATGTTGCGCTATCTGGTCACAAGAGGGCGTCTCTCCCAGCGTGGGCAGGTCTTCGCGCTCACGGCGATTGCCATGGTGGGTCTGTGTGGCCTCGCCGGCTTCTCGATCGACGTCGGGAGCTGGTACCAGAAGCATCGCAAGCAGCAGGCGATCGCGGACGCCGCAGCCCTGGCGGCCGTAACCGACCTGCCGGTGAACACGTCGCAGGCGTCGACCGACGCGAAGGCCTACGCGACCAAGAACGGCGGCTCCATCGGCGACGGCAACATCACCTACTCGACGACCTACACCGCGAACGACACGGTGACGGTGAAGGCGTCGGCTGTCGCGCCTGCCTACTTCCTCAGGGCGCTCGGCATCAAGCAGACAACTGTCACCGCCACCGCGAAGGCCGTTGCCGTGCCTCTCGGGACGGCCTGGGGGGCCGCACCGTTCGCGATCTACTACACGCAGAAGGAGCTGGCCGGGCCGGGCTGCCCCTGCTTCGGCACCTCGACGCAGCTCCAGTACAACAAGGTCGGGCCTGGCGGGTTCATGATCATCAACATCGACGGGTCGAGCGGCCCGAGTGGACAAACCGTCCTCTCCAACTGGATCCTGAACGGCTGCCCCTGCTCTACGGCGACGCCGGTATGGCTCTGGGGCGACCCCGGTGCGAAGTACAACTCGAGCGAGGTCAACAGCGCGTTGGCGGCACGGCTGAACACGAACCTGCTCTTCCCCGTCTACGACGCCACGGCGGCCGGCGGCTCGAACATGAAGTACCACGTGATCGCCTTCGTCGGCTTCCACGTGACCGACTACAAGTTCAACGGGTCGAACAACGGCTCGATCACGGGCTACTTCGTCCCGGTGAGCTGGAAGGGCGAGGGCGGCGGCACGAGCCCCGGCCCCTGGAGCGCGACGACCTCGCAGCTCGTCGGGTAGCGGCTAACCGAAGCCGAGGATGAACTTCGCGTCGTCCGACATGCGCTCGGGCGTCCACGGAGGATCCCAGGTCAGCTCGAGCTCGACGTTCTCGACGCTCTCGAAGTTCGTGCGGACGGCCGAGTCGATGTCCTCCTGGATCATCGGCCCGGCAGGGCAGCCCATCGAGGTCAGCGTGTGCGTGACCTTGACCTTCGGACCGTCGACTTCGACGTCGTAGACGAGACCGAGCTCGACGATGTCCATGCCCAGCTCCGGGTCTTCGACCTGGTGCAGCGCCTCGAACACCTCCTCACGCGTCGGCATGGGCTGAGTCTAGCTCCGCAGCACGGCGCCGCCCATCACCGGTGGGCGCAGGTCGGGGGGCGGGGGGCTGGGGCAGACCGCCCCTGCACCGTCATTCGCCCTTCGTCGTGTTGCCGCCGGGATGCGTCGGGCCCGAGATGTGCTGCTCGGGAGCGACGTGAGGCTTGCTCGGCCGGCTGCTCGATCCGCAGCCGGCGAAGACGACAAGAACCGTGACGGCGAGCGCGGCGCGCCCGGCGTCAGCGACGCGAGCCACTCGCGACCGACCGGCTCGTCTCGACTCGCGAGAGCACGAGATCCATGACCGTCGTGATCGTGTGCTCGATATTTCGGTTCTCGATCACGGGCACCTCGAATCGCCGCGCCCGGTCGACGATCGCCTGCTGGATCAGCCGGATGTCGTCGAGCGCGTCGAGGTAGCGCTCGACCGGGCGCAGACCCGTGGAGGTGGCATCGCGGATCCAGAAGTGAGCAGCGTGCGCCTCGCGGTCCTCGATCTGCAGGACGCAGTGGACGGTCAGCGCGTTCTCGATCGGCGGGAGCATCCCGGGCACGAGATGAACGCCTTCGAGCACAATCGACCAGCTCTCGGACAGCGCCCGCTCGATCACCGCGCCCATACCCACGAGGACGTTGCGCGTCTGGTCGAAGAAACCGGCCAGAACCGGGTTCTCGTCCTCCCCGCGCCAGGCACGCCCGGCCTCGAAGCTCGAGTAGTGGATCGTCGGCATGAACCTCTCGTTGAAGAACGCGCGCATCGTGTGGCGGATCACGTCGGTGGACGTGACGCGCGTGATCCCGAGGCGGTGCGCGACCTCCGTGGCCACGCTCGACTTCCCGCTACCTGTTCCGCCGCCGATCATCAGGACGATCGGCAACTCGAGGCGCTGGAACTCGCGGTAGAGCCGCAGCTTGCGGACGGCGGCGGCGGCCTCGTCCTCGCCGACGATGGAGCGGGCGAGCTCCTCGAGGTGCTCGAGCTCGAGGGCCGAATCGCCGAGCCTCGCGAGATCCTCTTCCACCCGCAGCGCGAGCTCGTACGCGCGCGTCGTGGGCAGGCCGACGGCGGTCAGCGCGCGCGTGAGCATGGTCTTCGAGTACGGCGGCTCGTGACCGTGCTCGTTCACGCCGCCGCCCGCGCCCGAACCGCCGACTCGACGAGCGCGCGCAGCTCGGCGTCGAGATCGCCCTCGCCCGGCAGCGGCACCGGCTCGTTGTCGGCGAAGACCACCTCGGCGCCGCGGCTTCGGGCCGTGTCGGCGACGACGTCGATCCCGGCTGCCTTGATCTCGACGAGGTAGACCTCGGCGTCGACCGTCTCGAGCTCGCCGCGTACCGCGGTGCGGTCGGCGAGGCTCGCCGAGGCGTGCACGACGTCCGCGTCGAGATGGCTCGTGGGCGCGGGTCCGGCCGTGAAGACCGCGGTTCGCCGACCGCGCAGAGGCTCGAGCGGCCGCAACCGCAGGTCGCACGCGATCACCGGAACGCGCTTCACGTCCTCGATCCTTCGCCGCAGCTCGGCAGCGTCCTCGCCGGCCATCGTCACGATGACGAGATCCGAGAGCAGGATCCGGTAGGCGTTGAGGTACCCGGTGACGAGATCGGCCCCTTGTAGCGCGGACGCAACGAGGATGCGAGTGTCGCCGGCGACGGGGGGCAATGAGGCGCCGCTCCCGTCGCAGACGACGAGCTCGGGTCGGCGCGCCTCGGCCAGCGCGAGCCCTTCGAGAACGTTCGAGACCCACGTATCGCCTGCGAATCCGCCGCCGCACCGCCGACAGCCCACGGTCACGACGCCTGCAGTGACTGCCGTCTCCAGGTAATCCGACGCCGCATGAGCGCCGGCGCGCGAGCGCGCGACGAGCTCGTCCACGGTCGGCGGCCGCTCGACGACCTCGGGCTCGGTCGGCCCCCCTCGCCCCATCGAGACGACGACGACGTCTCGCTGCTCCGCCGCGAGCCGGGCCAGCTTCCCGGTCACCGCCGTCTTGCCGACCCGCTTGCCCGTCCCGGCAACCGCGATCGTAGGCACGTCGACCGGAGCGAACGGAGGCGGGTCGAACCGGAAGTCGGCCCCGACGTACGGAAGCCCGAGCGCGAGCGCGCGAGACGCGAGGCGGAAGCGCTCCGGGGGTCCGAGCACGGGCTCGTCGGAGAGGTCGACGACGAGCTCTGGCGCGTGCTCCCCGATGGCCCGCTCGAGCGTCTCCACGAGCGGGACGCCGTAGCTCTCGCCGCCGCGCAGCTTCTCCTTGCCGCCTACGAGGACCGCAGCGACGAACTCGTACGGCAGCTCGCCCAGCGCCTCGCGTACGACGTCTGCGTAGTGCTCCCCGTCGATGATCGCGACCGCCCTCATGTCTTCGCCGTGATCTCCGACTCGATGCGGGCGACGTGCTTCTCGTAGGCGAGCGTCTCGGTCGAGAAGCGGATGATCAGGTCGCGGCCGTGGTAGGGATACTGCCGCCAGACCTCGACTTGCGGCCCCTCGACGCGGACGACGTTGTAGCAGGGTCGCGTGTTGCCGCGAAGCCGCAGCGAGGAAACGGTTCCGGTGTTGACGATGAACATGTCCTCGAGTCGCCATGCGTACGGGACGTGCTTGTGGCCGCAGAGGACGAGGTCGACGCCGGCGCGCAGCAGGCACTCGATCGCATCGCCGGCGTCGTAGACGACGTTCCGCTCCCGCCCGGTGCCAGGCACGGGCAACAGGTGGTGGTGGAGGACGAAGATCTTCAGGCTCGCCGGCTGCTGCGAGAACTGCTCCTCGATCCACGGGTAGCGGCCGCGGCCGATCTCGCCGTGGTCGAGGTCGGGCTCGGTGGAATCGACGGCGACGACGGAGACGCCGTTCACGTGCAGCACGGAGCTGCGGTTGCCGAACATCTCCTCGAAGTGGACGTACCCGACGTTGCGCGCGTCGTGGTTGCCGGGGACGATGACGAGCGACTCGCACTCGATCTTGTCCAGGTAGGACTTCGCCTCGACGTACTCCGGCTTGAATCCGAACGTGGTCAGATCACCGGAGCAGACGACGAGGTCGGGCTCCATGTCGTTGATCTCGGTGATCGCCCGCTCGAGGAGCGTGGGCACGAAGTGCGGCCCCCCGCAGTGCAGGTCGGAGATGTGGGCGATACTGAATGCGCCGTTCTCGACGCCCGCCATGCGCGGAAGTGTAAAGACGTGCGCTCTACGCGCCGTTCAGGCCGTAGATGGAGCCGAACTTCTCGCGCAGGTACGCAAGGAGCGGCTGCGGGTCGAGCCCGCCCCCCACGACGCGCTCGAGCAGCTCGCCAGGCAGGTACTTGCGGCCATAGCGGTGGACGTTCTCGCGGAGCCACTCTCGGAGACTGCCTAACTCCCCTGCGCGCACTTCGTCCTCGAGGTCGGGCAGCTCCCGGCGGATCCGTTCCCAGAGCTGAGCCGAGATCACGTTGCCGAGGGCGTAGGTCGGGAAGTAGCCGATCGCGCCGCCGGACCAGTGCATGTCCTGAAGCACGCCGTCGGCGACGTCGGGGACATCGATGCCGAGGTACTCCTGCATCTTCGCGTCCCATGCCTCGCTGGCGTCGGCCGGGGCGAGCTCGCCGTTCACGAGCTGCTGCTCGAGCTCGAAGCGCAGGATGATGTGCAGGTTGTAGGTGCACTCGTCGGCGTGGATGCGGATCAGGGACGGCGAGACGCGGTTGGCAGCGCGGTAGACCGTCTCCGCGTCGGCGCCGCCGAAGGCGTCCGGGAACGTGTCGCGGAGCTGCGGGAAGAAGTGCTCCCAGAAGGGCAGGCTGCGGCCGACCATGTTCTCCCACATGCGGCTCTGCGACTCGTGCACGCCGAGCGACGCGCCGCGGCCGAGCGGCGTCCGGTAGAGATCCCCGTCGACCTGGTACTCGTAGAGCCCGTGCCCGAACTCGTGCATGCAGGCGAAGAGCGAGGTCAGGTTGACGGAGCTGTGGTGCGTGGTGAGCCGCACGTCGTGCGGGCCGCCCCGGGAGGCGAACGGATGCAGGGTCTCGTCCACCCGCCACTCCTCGGCCACGAGACCGAACGCACCGAGGACGACACCTTCGAGCTGCTGCTGGCGATCGAGCGGGAAGTCGCCGGTGAACATCGAGTTGTCCACCGCGTCCGCACGCTCGGCGATCTCTGCGACGAGCGGGACGAGGCCGGTCTTGAGCTCGTCGAACACGGCGCGGACCTCGGCCGTCTTCATCCCAGGCTCGTAGTCGTCGAGGAGAGCGTCGTAGGGCTCGTCGACCGGCTCGAAGCACTCGACGTAGCGCTTCTTCAGCTCGACCGCTTCCTCGAGGTACGGTCGGAAGAGCTCGAAGTCGGACGTCCGCCGAGCCTCGCGCCAGATCGGCTCTGCAAGCGCCCCGGCGCGCGCCATCTCGGCGCGCAGCTCGATGGGGACGCGGCGAGCCTTGTCGTAGTCGCGGCGTGTGATCCGCAGGAGAGATGCCTCCGTCGAGTCGTAGTCGAGCGACGCCCCCCAGCCCTCGAGTTCGTCGAGGAGCCCGCCGACCTCGTCCGAGGTGAAGCGCTCGAAGGCGAGGCGCACGAGCGTGGACAGCTGGTCGGCGCGCGCACGGGCGCCGGCCTCGGGCATCATCGTGCGCTGGTCCCAGGACAGGATGCCGGCAGCCCCGGCGATGTCCTGGACCTCGCCGAGCCGCTCGACAAGCTTGTCGTACTGCTTCTGCATCGGGTGATCCTACGCGCCGTTTGCCGAGTCGCGCCTCCGGGGATCACTAGCGCAGGAAAGTGGCCGCGTCCGAACCCGGTGGTAGCCTTGCCCTAGTGCCGTTGGAAATCCCCGATTTCCAGGCGTATTGCGGGTCCGCTCCGCCCCAGTTCCAGAACGAGGCGGAGCTTGAGTGCGCCAAGATCCTCGACTACTACGCCGTCCCCTGGGAGTACGAGCCCAGGACGTTCGTGCTGGAGAGAGACGACGAAGGCCGCGTCACCGAGGCGTTCACCCCCGACTTCTACCTGCCCGAGCAGGACCTGTTCCTCGAGGTCACGGTGATGAAGCAGTCTCTCGTGACGCGCAAGAACCGGAAGCTGCGAAAGCTCCGTGAGCAGTACCCCGACGTGAACGTGAAGCTCTTCTACAAGCGCGACATCGAGCGCCTGGCCCAGCGATACAGACTCGACCTCGCCTCCTAGCGGCGGCCGCGGCGGTGCCGCCACCCCCTCCCGACAGGAATATCGGGGAGGTCTACCTCACCGCCGACGAGATCCGGGCGCGGGTGGCGCAGCTCGGTGCACAGATCGGCGAGGACTACGCCGGTCGGGAGCCGATCCTGATCGGCTGTCTCAAGTCGAGCTTCATCTTTCTCGCCGACCTGTCGCGGGCATTGCCGATCGTGCACCGCATCGACTTCGTCGAGCTGGCCGGCTACGGCGGCCGCGGGACCGGAGGCTCGAGCGCGATTCGCCTGCTCAAGGACCTCGACCTGGACATCGTCGGACAGGACATCCTGCTCGTCGAGGACGTCGTCGACACGGGCCTGACGCTGCACACGCTGACGCGCACGCTGAGCCTACGCAACCCCCGCTCGATTGCCGCCGTGACCCTGCTCGACCGACCCTACAGACGACTGGTCGAGGAGCTGCCTGTCCGCTACGTCGGCTTCACCGTTCCGGACGAGTTCTTCGTCGGCTACGGATTCGACCTCGACGAGCGCTACCGCAACCTGCCGGACCTCCACCTGGCCGCCCTGGGGACCGGCGGGTAACGCCGCCTCGCCGGCCGGCGGGGAGAGTTTTGCGGTCTTTTCGCAGTCGCGTCACCTCGTGCGGGCGTCGGCTTTCGGGGTTTTTT
>Ga0066903_100001685_pt1 | contig 16535 bp, 13 predicted proteins | sample PanSoiMetaGPlot1_FD_67491 | JGI IMG/M metagenome (GOLD analysis project Ga0066903, IMG submission 67491) | Tropical forest soil microbial communities from Panama analyzed to predict greenhouse gas emissions - Panama Soil - Plot 1 (version 2) | ecosystem: Environmental > Terrestrial > Soil >... | reverse complement strand
GTCAGCTTGATCTTGCTGATGACCGGCTTGGTCTTGTCGGGCGGCGGCGGGCTGGAGATCGGCTGCACGACAGGCGGCGGTACCGCGCAGTCGGCGTCGATCGCGCGCATGTAGACGTGGTAGAGGTCCGTGCCCGCCGGCTGGCCGGGGACGAGGTTGTCGGCCCGCGAGTCGAACGCGACGCAATGCCCATTGGCGCTCAGCGACGAGTTGATGGTCGTCGCGTCGGGCGCGGCGCCGGCGGCGCCGTCGGCGCGGCCGACCAGCGTCGTCGCGCCCGCCGTCAGGTCGCGCATCACGATGTCAAGCGTCGAGTCACTGTCGCCGGCGAACAGATCGGTCGCGTCGGTCTCAAACGCCACGCGCGTCCCGTCGGCCGAGATCGACGGCATCTCGGAGTTGCTGTTGCCGGCGACCGGGATCGTCCCCGTCCCGCGGCTGACCAAGGTCGTGGTCGCCGCCGCGAAGTCGCGCACAAACACATCCGTCGTCCCGTTGGCGTCGACTGGCGCCAACACCGAGTCCGACGAGAACGCGAGCCGACCGCCGTCGCCGTCGAGCGATGGGCCCGCGCTGTTGCTCGGGCCGACCTGCGGCGGGCCGCCACGTGAGCTGCCGAGGAACGTGGTCGCGGCGGCGAGGTCGCGTACGTAGACATCGTCGGTGTTGTTGTTGTCCACGAGCGGCGGCGCGAGGTTGTCGGCCTGCGTCACGAACGCGACCCGGTTGCCATCGCCGCTGATCGCGGGGTCGGACGCCGCCTTGTTGGCGACCGCGCCGCCCGCCCCGGTCGCTCGGCTGACAAGCGTCGTCGTGCCGGCGGCGATGTCGCGGACATAGACGTCGAGCAGCGCGTCGGTGTCGGCCGGGTCGAATTGGCCCTTGGTCACAAATGCGACGCGGTTGCCATCGGTGCTCAGGCGCGGGCCGGACGAGTCGGCGTTGACCTGCGTGCCGTCGCTCTTGACGCTGACGAGCGTCGTCGTGCCGGTCACGAGGTTGCGGACGAAGACGTCGAGATGGTTATTGGTGTCGCCCGGCACGAGGTTCGTCGCCGTGCTCGTGAAGGCGACGACCTGGCCGTTGGCGCTGATCGCCGGCGGCGTTCCCGCGGGCGTGCCAGACGGCAGGACGGGGACATGCCTGAACACCGGCCCCGAGATGCCGTTGGCCGCCGCGCCGCTGGTCCCGCTCGCCCGGTTGACGAGCGTCGTCGTGTCGGTCAGCGCGTCGCGGACGAAGACGTTGGTGAGGGTGTTGTCGTCGTCGGGTGCGAGATCGTCGGCCACCGAAGCGAACGTCGTGAACCGCCCGTCGGCGCTGATCGAGGTCGGGGAGTCGTTGGAGCGCAGCGCCACGCTTCCGATCGCTGAGTCGTTCGTGTTGGACTGCAGGCCGGCGGTGCCGTTCGGCTGCGAGATCAGCGCCGGCAGGATGATCCCGACCGGATTGGCATAGACCTGCTGGAAGTCGTTGTCGGTGCCCGCCGTGCAGCCGGGCGAGTCGGTGCCGTAGTACACACGGCCGCCGCCGGGACCGATGGCCGGCTCCCGGGCCTCCTGCGTCAGCAGCGCGCCGCCGGCGCAATGGCTGGCCAACGCGGTCGAGCCGGTGCCGAGGTTGTGGACGTACACGTCGAGCACGCCGTTGGTGTCGGTGAGTGGCGGAACGAGGTTGCTGGCCGTCGTCAGGAACGCGACCTTGGTGCCGTCGCGGGAGATCGACGCGTCGATGGCGCCGGTCGAGGCCTTCGTGACGCCGGTGACGTCCGCGGGCAGCGTCGTTTGGGGGTTGGTGTTGAACGTGTGCACGTAGACGTCCGTGTCGTCGGTCGGGTCGATCGCGGAGTCGAGGTTCGTTGCATCGCTGAGGAACGACACGATCGATCCGTCCGCGTTGACCGAGGGCCCGGACGAAGATTCGTTGCCGACGTCGGGCGACAGCCCACCGCGGCGACTGACGAGGCGATCCGTCGGGTTGATCTGCGTCGTGATGTCGCGCTCGTAGACGTCCGCGGCGCCGTTGGTGTCGGCGCCCGGATCAAGCGCCGCGAGGCTCGTGAACGCGACCCACTTTCCGTCGCCCGAGACGGCCGGCCCCTGCGAGTTGCCATTGCCGGGGGTCGTCATCGTGTCGAACGTGCTGACGAGCGTTGTGGTCAGGGAGCTGCGCGCGTAGACCTGCTTGTGCCCCGCGCCACCCCCCGGGAGGTTCGTCGCGAAGCTCGAGAACGCGATCACCGTTCCGTCGTCTGAAATCGACGGCTCCTGGGCGTTGTTGTTGGCGACCTGTCCAGCTAGGCCCGTGTCGCGGCTGACGAGCGTCGTGCTCCCGCTCACGAGTTTGCGGGCATAGACCTGCTCGCTCCCGTTGGTGTCGCTGTTGCCGGCCAGATTCGTCGCGGTGCTGACGAACGCGACCACCGAGCCGTCGGCACTGATCGCCGGCTCGAGCGAGTCGCCGTTCGCCGGCGCGCCGGCCGCGCCGTCGGCGCGGCTCACGAGCGTCGTCGTTCCGTTGAACGTGTCGCGGACGTAGACGTTCTCGACCCCGTTGTTGTCGTCGGGGGCCATGCCGTCTGCGTTTGACGTGAAGACGACGAACTGTCCGGTCGCGCTCGCAACCTGGTGGCCAGGACCGAGCGTCGTTATGTCGTCCTCGGTGAACGACGTCGCCCATGGCGCGCTGTCGTTGGCGACGGGCGGCGTCTCGCCGAGGCCGGTCGGAGCGGTCAGCAGCTCGGTCGAGCCGGCCGGGCCTGCGAGCGCCGCGGGCGCGGCGGAGAGGGCGAGAACGGCAACAGAGACAGCGACGGCGATCCTGCGCATGGTCAACCTCTATCTCGTGGGGTCGCCTGTAACAACCGCAGTGGGGGGTCGAACTTACGCCGCTATGCTCGCGCGATGGGGGCGAGGTCGCTCGACGAGCTGGCCGCGGCCGGCATTCTGCAGGCGAGGTTCCACGCCGGCGCGTCGCCGAGCGCTCACCATTGGACGCTCGAGGACGCCGGCGGGCAGGAGCTTGCGCGCACGCGGCGAGTCCACAGCGGCGGGATGCTGCAGCGCGCCGTATGGAAGACCGTGACCCTCACCGGCCTGGACTCCGGCAACGACATCCATGTCGAGCTCGTCGGTGCCGACGACGCGGTGCTCGCCAGGGCGAGCTCGTTCAACGCGCAGCCGCGGACGGTCGCCGTCACCGACGCCGCAGGCCTGTCGCTCGCGCGCACGACGAACGCCGACGGGAAGATCACGCTCGAGTCCGGTGACCCGGGGCGCGTGCTGGCGACCGTCGAGCATTCGGACGGCGATGAGCCGTGGCCGGTCATCGACCCGGACGGCGCGCAGATCGCCGAACTGCTGGTCGGCGACCCCGCGTCGAGCGACACCGCGCGCACGGTGCACCTCGGGCTGCGGCGCGTGGTGCGCTACACGCTCGCGCCGGCCGGCGACGCGGATGTGCCCGTGGGCGTGGCGCTGCTACCGCTGCTGGCGGGGCTGACCTACTAGTGGATCGTCACGCGCTGCGTGACGCTCTGGCCGGCGATGTCGGTCGTCTTGACGGTGAGCCGGCGCGAGCCGTGCCGCAGCGTGTGGACGGCGCCGCCTCTGATGACCAGCGTCGCCTGCGTGGAGCCGTTACGCCCGAGCGCGATCGACACGACGTGGCCGCTGACGCGTCGCGCCGTGCCCGTCTTCGGCGACAGCGTGTGTTGGTGCGATTGCCAGCGGGCGATCTTCACCCGCGCCGGAAGCGTGAAGCGCACCCTGCTCAGCGCCGCGCCGCCGCGGGCGGCGGTGGCGCGCAGCGTCAGCTTCGCGCGGCGCTCCTTGCCGCGCAGCGTCGCGCTGACGACCGGCTTGCAGCCCGGCACCACGATCTTCGTCCTGACCGCCAGCGACTTGTCGTTCTGGCCGAGCAGCGACCCGGTCGTGACCGCCGAGTCGCGGCACATGTCGACGCCGTTGCGCACGATGCTGCCCGGCCCGCCGTTGAACACGAGCGTGAAGCTGCTCAGCGGCGTGTCGGGGAGGTTGTCGAACGTCGTCACGACCTGCGAGCCAACGAGATCCGACACGCCGGTGACCGAGATCCCGAGCGGCTGGAGCGTGATGTGCAGGTTCGGCGCGAGGCCGCCGCTGGCGACCATGTAGACGGGGCCGGTCAGCGGGATCGGCAGCAGCGGTGTCACCGCCGTCGCCGTGCCGACGACGGACGTCGGCGGGCACGCATCCGGGGCCTGCGTGCAGGTGTGCTTGTTGATCTGCTCGAGGTCGGGCTGGACGCTGATCGGCAGCATGAGCTGCACGCGCTTGGTCGCGGCCTCCCCGGTGCCCTGAGTGATCTTCGTGCTGAGCTGCGGGCGCCCGCCCTGGCGGTTTGAGCCGCTCAGTGCGACCGTCACCTGCGGGGCGTAGGCAAGCGCGTCGCAGCCAACCGACGTGAACGACCCGCTGGCCGACCCGACCGCCGCCGGATCCTCGTAGGAGACGACGTCGATCGACGTCGTCTTGACGCCGCACGAGGTCGGATTGGTCTCAAACGGCCCGCGGGCCGCCGCGGCGTCGAGGGTCAGGGCGAGCGAGTTGAGCGTGACATCGGCGGTGCCGAGCGTCGTGGTGGCGGTCTTCGGCAGCCCGGTGAGGGTCGAGTCGAGGCCGCCGTCGGTCGTGCCGCGGACGCTGACCACCGACTGGCTGAGGATCGCGTGGGGCGACAGCACCGTCGCCGCCGTCCCATCGGGGAACAGGTCGATGCCCAGCCGCGCCGTCTCGCCGGGGTTCGGGGTGAGGACGTAGATCGTGCCGCTGGCGGTGATCGGGAGCGACAGGCCGACCATCGACGCCGTCGCGGCGATCGACGACGTTCCTACTTTGGCCGTTGCCGGGCACGTTCGAGCCGCGAAATCGGCCTGTGAGCACTGCGTCGCCGACGACGGGTCGCCGATCAGCCCGGCGGGCAGGTGGAGCACGATCGAGTTGGGGTGCTCGCCGTTGCCGGTCGCCGCCGACCGGTCGAAATCGACGTGGACGCTGAAGGCGGCGTGCGCGCCGGCCTGCGTGCTGACCGGCGCCGCGGTCAACGACGAGATCTTCACGGCGGCCTGGGCGGCGGCAGCCCAGACTCCGAGCGCGAGCACCGCGATCGCCGCGCAGCGACGACTCCGTCTTCCAGAGTGACTCATACGACTCCCCGGTATTCCCAGGGTCGCGAGTCGCAAACTCCCAATTTGACGCTGCGTCAGTCAGAGCGTGCCGTCGGTCCGCATCAGACCGAGCAGGTAGCGCAGCGCGATCCGGTCGCCGGCCGCCGAGAGGTGGATCCCGTCCTTCTCGCGCGCGTTGACCGAGCCGACGAACTGGCGGTAGTGGCCGCCGGGGCTGAATATCGGGCGGATGTCGACGACGTGGGCCTGGCCGGGGAACGCGGCCGCCGCCTTGATGAACCCCGCGTCGACCGCCTGATAGACGGGCACGAAGTTGGCGCGCCGCGGCGTCGGCAGCAGGAACCAGTAGACGCGGCCGGCGCCGTGACGCAGATAGGCCCGCATCATCTGCCGCGCGCGTGCCGCGTACGCGTCGATCCACGGCTGCCCGCAGCACTGGGCGCCCGAGATCGGGAAGCCGTCGTTGGCGCCGATCGACATCACCGTGACGTCGGGGTGGATCGTGTCGGCCTGGGTCTGGGCGCGCTCGATCCAGTTGAACATGCCGAGCTTCGACAGACCGGTCGAGATGTGGGCCTCGCCGATCACGCGGGCGCGACCCGCGAGCGCAGCCGACATCTCGTCGTCGAGGACCTGGATCTCGCTGTCGCCGGTCGCGAGCACCGTCAGCGGCCGACGGCCGGCGTTCACGGGGCGCTCGCTCGCGATCCCGTAGCCGTTGAGGTGCAGGCGCCAGATGCCGGGCCGCGGCAGCACAAGCTTGACCGCGGCGCTGCCCTGGGCGAGCACCGCGGCGTGGCAGATGCGCGACGGCCCGCGCACCGCGCAGGCGACGACGCGGCGGCCGTCGGCCGGCCGCGTGCTCGTGACCGCGACCTGGAGCGGACCCCCGACGCGCGGCGGTTGCGGCCACGTCGAGACCGCGACGCCGGCGTTGCAGGCGGGCGTCGTGACCGACGCCGTCGCGGTCTGGGTGCTGCCGTCGGCGAGCGTCTCGGTCGCGGTGAACGTCTGGGTCGGGCGCGTGCAGCGCCACGGCGCAGCGTGGTGGCGGCCGCCGGTCGCGGTCGTCAGCGTGAACTCGGCGACGCGATGGCTGTGCTCGGTGATCGCGACCGTCGCCCCCGGCGTGCCGCTCGCGCTGAGCGAGATCCAGCCTGGCTCGGCGACCGACGCGTCGAGCGAGAACGTCGCCGGGGTCTGGGCGAACGCGTCCAGCGCCCCCGCCAGCGCGGTGGCGGTGAGGATCGCGGCGAGCAGCTTCACATGACGACTAGAAGCGGAAATCGGCCTTCAACTTCCCGACGACGACCCCGGCCAGCAGGCTCGACCCGGCATTGTTGAGGTGGATCCCGTCGGCCTGGCGGACGATTGTCTGCTTGCCCTTGATGCTCATCGCGTCGCGGTACCCGTTCGGGGTGAAGATCGGGACGGTGTTGATGATCTGCGTCTGGTCGGCCCAGGGTTGCAGGCCGACGGCGATCGCGGCGTTGACGACCCGGGCGATCTTCTGGCGCGACGCGTCGCGCGGTAGCGGCAGCGTCAGCCAATAGACGCGCGCCGCGCCGCTGCGGCGGTATGTGTTGGCCATCACCCGCACGCGCTGGGCGTAGATCGCGGCCCACTGCGCGCTGCAGCACTGGACCTGGCGCCCGCGCGGCCCGGCCATCGGCCAGCCCTCGTTGGCGCCGAGGAACATCACGACGGCGTCGGGCTTGTCCTTGCGGACCTGCTGCACCGACAGCTTGCCCCAGTCGACGAGGTCGGACTTCGAGATCGAGGTGCCCAGATGCGGGTCGCGGTCGACCTTGACGCCCTTGGGGACGAGCCGCTGGGCGAGGTCGGCGTCGAGCGGCATCGACATTGAGTCACCGGTGACGAGCAGCGTGCGCAGCCTGTGCCGCGGCGGCGGGCGCTGTCCGAGGGCCGACGGCGGGAACGCGTCGGGCGTCACCTGCGGGACTCCGCCGGCGCCGGCGCGCGTCGCGACCTGGCCGCTGAACCCGCCGCCGCTCGTCCCCAGATGCTGGTCGGGCGACAGGAAGCCGGTCAGGTCGCGCGTGGCGCTCGCCAGCTGCAGACCGTTGGACGCGTCGGCCGACGTGCGGCCGAGGGCGAGGACGATGCTGCGCCCCGGCCCGGCCTTCATGTCCTCGCCCGCCTTGCGCACCGACGGGCCCTCGAGCAGCGCGAGCACGAGCGCGACGGCGAGGATGACGACGACCGCGTCCCGGGCGCGGTAGCGACGCAGCCCGTTCTCGTCGAAGCGGCTCATCAGGCTGTCGTCACGGGCGGGCTTGCGGAGTGGCATCAGGCGCGGGTTCTCGTTAGAAGCGGAAGTAGATGAACGGGGGGACGCCCTGGCTGGGCACGGTAGCTCCGGCCACGGCGATGCAGAAGGCAAGCCCCGCGACGAGCGCCGCCGGCCGCAGGCGCCCGAACCAGGTCTGCCATGCGACCACGCGGTCCTCGGGCACGAGCTGCAGGCCGATGACGACGGCGATCGCGATCACGACGCCCGGCGTCCACAGGGTCGCCGGACCCCAGTCGGTGAGCTGCGACAGGAACGTGCCGACAAGCGCCAGCGACTGCGAGCGGAAGATGACCCAGCCCAGCACGATGAGGTTCAGCGTCACGAACCAGCGCAGCCATGCCGGGGTGCGCAGCTTGCCGGCGATCGCGTGCTCGATGCACAGCATCGTCCCGTTGAACGCGCCCCAGACGACGAACGTCCACGCCGCGCCGTGCCACAGCCCGCCGAGCACCATCGTCGCCATCAGGTTCGCGTACGTGCGGGTACGGCCCTTGCGGTTGCCGCCCAGCGGGATGTACAGGAAGTCACGCAGGAAGCGCGACAGCGTCATGTGCCAGCGCCGCCAGAAGTCGCGGAACCCGGTCGCCCGGTAGGGGCTGCGGAAGTTCTGCGGGAAGACGTAGCCCATCAGCAGCGCGAGCCCGATCGCCATGTCGGTGTAACCCGAGAAGTCGCAGTAGATCTGGGCGGCGTAGCCGTAGGCGGCGAGCAGCACGTCGGGCGCGTGGTAGGCCTGCGGGACCGCGAACACCGGGTCGACGAGGTTGCGGGCCAGGAAGTCGGCGATCACGACCTTCTTGACGAGCCCCATCCCGATCAGCAGCACGCCCGAGCCGACGGCGACGTGGTCGGGGTCACGCGGCGACGCGAGCTGCGGCAGGAACTCGCGCGCGCGGACGATCGGCCCGGCGATCAGGTGCGGGAAGAAGCTCAGGTAGATCGCGACGTCGATCGTCGACCCCGGCTCGACGAGTTCGCGCTTGACGTCGACGACGTAGGAGATCGCCTGGAACGTGAAGAAGCTCACGCCAACCGGCAGCGCGACCGTCAGCAGCGGCAGCGGCGTGCCGAGGTGGATCTCGCGCAGTGCGTCGGCGAAGTCCTGGACGAAGAAGCCGTAGTACTTGAAGACCGCGAGCGTCCCGAGGTCGAGCGTCACCGCAAGCGCGAGGATCGCCTTCTTGCGCGTCTCGCTCGAGACGGCGGCGATCGCCTTCGCGGCGATCTGGTTGCCGAGCGTGATCCCCGCCAACAGCAGGCAGAACTTCCAGCTCGCGGCGCCGTAGAAGATGTAGCTGGCGACGACGATGAACGGCTTCCACAGCCGCGGGCGCGACATCAGCGCCCACGACAGCGGCAGCACGATCGTGAAGAAGATCGCGAACTGGATCGTTGGGAACAGCATGTGCCGGCCAGCAGGCTACGTGCCCGTCAGGCGCAACGAGCCGTCAGCCCCGACCACGAGCGCCCGCGTACCGAAGTCGTCGCGCGACACGCCGTCGACGAGTTGCGCGGCGGCGCCGGACGGGTCGCGGTGCGGGATCCCGGCGGAGTCGAGCGCCAGCGACGTGAACGTCCCGGCCAGGAACGACCCGTCGCTGTTGACCGTCACGCGCAGGACCCCGCTCAGCGACAGGTTGCCGCCGGTGGCGAAGTTGTGGAAGCCCGCGAGGTTGCCGAGCGAGTAGGCGATCACGCGGGTCTTGTAGAGCTCCATCCCGCGCAGGACGTGTGGCCCCGAGCCGACGACGAGGTCGGCGCCGGCGTCGATCGCGGCGTGGGCGAACGCGCGCACGTCGCCCCGGTTCTCGCCGAGGAACGTCTCGGTGCCAACCGGCGTGTGCGTCTGATCGGCGCCCTCTGCCCCGGCGTGGACAAAGGCGACGACGACGTTGGCCCGCTTGCGGGCACTGCGGATCAACGCCCGGGCGGCGAATAGGTTGGTGAGCGACGACGCCCACGGATAAGGCGCGAAGCCGACGAATGCGACCCGCGCGCCCGGGACCTTGAGCACGGTGATCTCCCCCGGCCGGCCGGTCTCGGCGACGTCGTGGCCGCGCAGCGCCGAGATCGTCTGCTGCTCGCCGATCGCGCCGAAGTCGAACGCGTGGTTATTGGCGAGGTTGACGATGTCGACGCCGGCCTTGTGCAGCGCCGAGGCGTTGGCCGGGGGCGCGCGGAACGCGAAACAGGTGTCGGAGTCGGCCCCGCCGCACTTCGAGCTGCCGCCGGTCGCAAACGTGCCCTCGCTGTTGACCGCCGTCAGGTCGGCCGCCTGGAGCCACGGCGTGACCGCGCGCAGCTCGCTGTAGCCGTGGTCCGGGGCCAGGCCGTGCGACGAGCCGAGCGTCGTGTCGCCCGCCCACGCGATCGTCAGCGGCCGGCCGACCGGGAGCGACGCGGCACCGGCACCGCGGGCGGGGACGACGAGTGCGGCGAGCGCCGCGAGCGATGCCAGGACGAGCCGCGCCCTCACGCGTCACATGATCGCGCGTAGTTCGCGTACAGCTGCGCGCGTTCGGCGTAGCCGACGGCGGTGCCGTGGATGTGGTCGGGCCCGACCCAGTCCGGGTGCTGCTGTGCGAGCTGTGACCACGGCACGACGAACAGGCGGCCCGCGTACTGCGGCGTGGACGCCATCGCCGCCAGCGCCGCATTGACGCGCGCGTAGCCGACGCCGCCGTAGGGCGGGCGATGGATCGTCGCCCAGATCGCGCAGCCGTGGGGACCGAGCGCCGCCATGCTCTGGCGGACCGCGGCCTCGAGCTGGGGCAGCTGGTACGGACCGTTGTTGGTGAACAGGCTGAAGGCGAGGATCGTGCGCGGGTCGGCGACCCGCGTGCGCGAGAGGATCCCCATCCCCTCGGCCAGCGGTCGCGACACGCGGGCGTTGGTCGTGACGCGCCACCCGGGGAGGTCGCGCGCGAGGTCGTCGCGCGTTCCGACGGCGAGCGAGTCGCCGATCATGATCAGCGGCCGCGTGGCGCCGGTCGACGCGACAACCGGGACCGAGCCCGGGGTCGGGCTCGCCGCGCCACCGCTCGTCCCTCCGATCGGCGGCAGCGGGGCGGTTGGCACCGGCGTCTGATGGTGGACGGTCACGCGATGGGCGGTCTCGGCGGCCGGCGCACGCAGAATGACCTGCAGCGTCAGCGGCGCCTGACCCGACGCCGGGTCGGTGTAACCGGCGTCGACACGCAGCTGCGGGTTGTCGGCAGGGGCGACGACCACCGACTTCGTGCTCCAGCGCCCGCGGTCGTCGCTCGGCGCCAGGCGCTCGCACGACGCGCGCATACAGCTGGCCTGCGTGTACAGGATCTGCTTGGGGTCGGCGCGGCCGGTCACCTTCAGCACCGCAACGAGCTCGTTGCCGACCTGGTGCGCGTGGAGCACGCGCCCCGACCTCGGGCTCGTGACGGCGACCGGACCGAGCTTCGGCGGCGGCAGCGGGGCGACGGCGGCGCTCTGCACGGTCGCCGGGCTGGCGGCGGGCGGCGTCAGCGACGAGCCGCACCCGTACAGCAGGGCGACGGCCCCGAAGATGAGCAGTGTCGGTCGTCTCACAGCTGCCCGCGGGTGATCGCGGCGACGACGTCGGCGTGGTCGTGGCGCGCGTAGACGCGGGTCCACGGCCCGTCGTGGAGCGGCGTCCAGTCGTAGAAGCTCCAGCCCCGGATGGCGCGCAGCGGAGGCTTGCGCACGAGCCGCTGGGCGAGCGAACAGACGATGTCGCCGGAGACGATGTAGACGGAGATCCGGCGCCCGTTGTGACCCATGATCGGGTCGCAGTGCCTGGCCTCGCCCTCGCGGTCGGGGACGCCGAGGTCGCGGGGCTGGGCGATGAACGGGCGCAGCTTGCGGCGGATGAAGCGCGCGTAGGCGAGCGCGCCGTTGTTGCCGACGTGGAGGCCGTCGCCGGCGAACCAGCTCGGGTGGTGCGCGCTGAACGCGGCCCAATCGATCAGCAACACACGGGCGCGGTTGTGGCGCGCAGCAGCGTAGATCTGGCGATCGCTGACCTGCGAGCGGCGCGCGGTCACGAGCGCCAGCACGCGGTGGGGACCGATGACCCGCAGCGCATCCGTCATCTCGCCGCTCGAAATCGGGCCGTTGGCGCCGAGCGCCATCACGGTGACGAGCGGCAGCGTGTGGGTGTGGCGGCGGTGTCGGAGTTCGGACACGCCGGCCGCGAACTGCCGGCAGCCACGGGCGTCCGCCTCGATCCCCATCGCGCCGAGCTTCGGTGCGGCAAGGATCAGCGTCGAGTCGCCGATCACCAGCGGCGCGCGGCCGTGCTCGCGGGCGCGTTTTGCCGCATGCGCATGCGTGCCGGCCTGGCACGCGTTCTCCGCGCGCGCGACAAAGCCGGCCGGGGCTGCCACCGCCACGGCGCCCAACGCCGTGGTCAGCGTGAGGGACGCACGCCCGACCATTGCCCAACAGTCTCTCAACACGCGGCCGGGAAGAACGCCGGTTGCGAAGCGTCCTCTCCTGTACCCCCCTGACCCAGAAGAGGTTGTTTTCATCATGAAGAAGTTGCACCTCGCCATGGCGGCGCTCGCCGTCGTGGCGCTAGGCGTCGTGCTGGCCTCTACGGCCCTCGCGGCGTCCAAGACCGAGCTCAAAACCCATAAGACGAGTCTCGGGACGTTCCTGGTCGCCGGCAACGGCGACACGCTGTACCTGTTCGAAGCGGACAAGTCCAAGAAGAGCACGTGCAACGGCGCGTGCGCGCAAGGCTGGCCGCCGTTCCTCACCAAGGGCAAGCCGAGCGCCGGCTCCGGCGTCAAGGCGAGCCTGATCGGCACGACGAAGCGTGCCGACGGCACCACGCAGGTGACCTACAACGGGCACCCGCTGTACCGGTACATCGGCGACACGAGGCCGGGAACGACCAACGGCGAAGGCTCGAAGGCGTTCGGCGCCAGCTGGTACGTCGTCAAGCCCAACGGCAAGAAGATCGACAAGGACTGACGCCCCCTCCCCGAGCGGGAAGGAATTGGGCTATTCGGAGTCCTTTTGATCGCGACGTCGTCGCTCCGAACGGCACGAAGAACGACAACGCCGTGCTGTGAGCGCCACTGAGCGCTCGCGGAACCGCCCACGCGGTCGCGCGCTTCCGTCCTCCTCCCCGGGCGGAAGCGCACCGCGGGGCGGGATCGGGCCGTACCCTTCCCGGTGATGAAGCGCCGGATCATCGGGCCCCTCGTCGCGATCATCGCGGCCGCGTCGATCGTCGCGTTGCTCGCCTTTGGCGTCGCCCAGAAGGCGCCCAACGGGACGCTCGACGACGCCGTCAAGGCCGGCCGCCGGCCCGTGGCTCCCGATGCGTCGCTGGTGCTGAAGGGCCTGGGCTCGGACCCGGCGCGCTCGCTGGCCAGCTTCCGCGGCCGCGTCGTCGTGCTCAACTTCTGGGCCTCGTGGTGCACGGGCTGCATCGGCGAGGCCAGCGCGCTCGCCCATGCCCAACAGGTGCTCGCCCGCCACGGCGGGACCGTCCTCGGCGCTACCTACCAGGACGTGCCGAGCGACTCGCAGGCGTTCCTGCGCCGCCACCACCTCGACTACCCGAACGTGATCGACTCCGACATCAAGCTGGCAACCGCGTTCGCGACCAACGAGCTGCCGGAGACGTTCGTGATCGACCGCCACGGGCGGATCGTCGCGATCTCGCGCGGTCAGGTCTCCGACGCCGTGCTGAACCGCTGGATCACGAAGGCGCTTGCGTCGTGAGAGGGCCGGCCGTCCTCGCCGCCGTCCTCGCGCTGGTCGCCGCCGCGCCGACCGCGGCCGCCGCCGCGCCACCGAACTTCCCCGACGTCGAGGCGCAGTACATGTGCGTGACGTGCAACATCCCGCTGCCCGAGGCGGAGTCCGACCAGGCCAACCGCGAGCGCGCCGAGATCCGCCGCTTGATCGCCGCCGGCAAGTCCGAGGGGCAGATCAAGGATGCGATGGTCGCGATCTACGGCGAGGACGTGCTGGCGCTGCCGCCGCGCTCGGGCTTCAACGTCGTCGCCTACGTCGTGCCCGTTGCCGCGGTGCTCGTGCTCGTCGCGGCGCTGCTGTTCGTCCTGCCGCGCTGGCGACGGCGGTCCGTCGCCGCCGCGGCAGCGCCCGACGTGCCCGAGGCCGACAATGAGCGCCTCGACGCCGACCTCGCCCGGTTTGACTCGTGATCGCCACCGCCGCCGCCACACCCGACACCACCGTTCTCGCCGCGTTCGCGGTCGGGGTCCTGTCGTTCGTCTCGCCGTGCGTGCTGCCGCTCGTGCCCGGCTACCTGTCGGCGATCTCCGGCGTGTCGATCGCCGAGATCCGCACCGGCGAGCGGCGGACGTGGCGGCTGCTACTGCCGAGCATCATCTTCTGCCTCTCGTTCACGGTCATGTTCGTGATCCTCGGGATGGCGGCGACGAAACTCGGCTCGTCGCTCGTCGCGCACCGCGTGACGATCAACAACATCGCCGGCTGGCTGATCATCGCCATGGGCTGCTTCTTCCTGCTCGCGCCTGTGCTGCCGTTCCTCAACAAGGAGTGGCGGCCCGACGGGCTGATCCGCCGCGCCGGCACCGGCGGGCCGATCATCGCCGGGCTCGCTTTTGCGGTCGCGTGGACGCCGTGCGCGGGGCCGACGCTCGCGTCGATCCTCGGCATCGCGTCGACGTCGGCGACCGTCTACCACGGCGGCGTGCTGCTCGCCTTCTACTCGGCCGGGCTGGCGATCCCGTTCCTGCTCTGCGCGCTGGCGTTCGACCGTCTGACAACGACCTTCGCGTGGATCCGCAACCACTATCTGTTCATCACCGCGATCGGCGGCGTGCTGCTGATCGTGACCGGTGTGATGCTGCTGACCGGTGAGTTCGCCCACCTCAACGTCGAGGCCCAGAAGGGCCTCGACGCGCTGGGTCTCGATTTCTTCAAGAACGTCTAGGGAATGAGCCGCGGCGTCCACGCCGCCTCGCGCAGGCTCCAGGCGCCGTTCTCGAGCGTCCCGTAGGCGACGAATCCGGGCGCCGTGTTGACGTACCCGGTCGTCGGGTCCGGTGTGGAGTAGATGCGCTTCGCGCCGTCGTGGATGCCGTAGCGCACGACCACGCTCTCCGACAGCGTCGCCGGCGCGCCGCGCCGCACCCAGCTGACCAGGCCCTGCCCGAACGACGGCGACAGCTCGCGCGCGCTTCCGTCGGCGCTCGTCGCTGTCTCGAGGACGGCGTGGCCGGCGCCCTGGGTGTCAAGGCGCAGCTCCGAGCGGTAGTGCGTGCGGTCGGGATGCGAGTCCCAGACGAACGCGAGCCGGCGTCCGAACAGGTCGATCGCCCGCGGACCAGGCCCACCGTTGGTCCCGCGCGGCCCGCCGGGCTGCCGGATCGAGTCGCCGCCCGACAGCGAGCGCACATACAGGTAGGGCACGCCACCGTCGATCCCCGCGCGGTGCTCGTAGACGCGCGTGAAGGCGATCCGGTTGTGCCACACGGACGGCAGGAACTCCGACGACGCGCTGGTGCTGGCGCCGGCGATCTTCGACTCGTGGCGGGCGACCAGGTCGTAGAGGTACAAGTCGCACCCGCGGCCCGTCCACGGGAGGGTCATGCCGTCGAAGCTCTCGGTGCGTGGCTCGGTGCGGCACCGCGAGTAGACCGCCGTCAGCCCACCACTCGGCCCCGGCCCGAGATCGACGTCGAACGGGACCGACCGCGGGGCGACGGGCAGCGTCTCGACCCCGCCGCGGCGATGGCGAAGCGTGAGCTGGTAGCGCGCGGTCGCCGGGTCGTAGGTGCTGTACGCGACGTTCGCTCCGTACGCGCTGGCGGTGGTCGGCCGTGGCGCCGACGCCAGCACCGGCGACGGATCGACGTACGTGACCGAATCGCGCGTGACGACGTCGCACGCCGGCGGCGTCGGCAGCGGCACCCCGCAGTGCCCGTAGATCACCTGCGCCGCGTCGGTGGCCGTGCCGCCCTCGAGCCGCCACTCGGCCGGCGCGGCGCCGAGCGCCCCGTTGCCCTGCGTGTAGCTGCGGAACTGGTGCTGGAGGGGGCCGTCGCTCTCGCCGACGTAGTTGCGGCCGTAGTACAGAACGCCGTTCATGAGCGTCGCGCCGACGAAACCGACCGCGCTGAGCGCGCCACCGGAGCCGAACTCGACGATCGTGTGTCCGCCCTCGAGGTAGTCAACGCGCATTTCGCTCGTGCCGTAGTCGTTGCCCGGACCGGCCGGCCCGACCCCCTCCCACTCGAACGCCAGGCGCCGAGTGTCGAGATCGAGCGCCGTCGGCCCGGTCGCGGCGCGGTCGTTCACCGTCCCTCCCGGGAGCTGGTTCGACGAGCCGCCGGAGAGCGCGCGCACGTACAGATATGTGCGTCGTCCGGCGGCGCCGGACCGGTTCTCGTACACGCGGGCGAACGCCACACGCCCACCGGCGAGTGCCGGCAGGTACTCGGAGGCGTCAGCGGTGCTTGCGCCGCCCAGCTTGTGCTCGGTCCGCGCGTCGAGGTCATAGACGTAGAGATCGCATCCGCGGCCCTTGGCCGCGGTGTCCAACGCCGGCGCGCGGCAGCGCGAGTAGGACGCGACGAGCCGTCCGGCGGCGTCGCGCCCCAGGTCGACGTCGAACGGCACCGGACGCGACGCGACCGGCGCGCGTTCGCTCACACCGTCGCGGCGGAGCATGAGAGCCCAGGTGCGCGTCCCGGCGTCGTAGCTGCTCCATGCGAGCGCTCCGCCGGCCGCGCTGACCTTCGGGATGAGCGGTTCCTGCGAGAGGACCGTCTGTGCTGCGGCCGTCGCGCCTGGGGCCGCGAGGACGGCCGTCGCGACAGCCAGCGAGGTTGCAAACCAATGAGAAGGAAGCATTTCCTTCACCTCCACCAATCACGGTAGGCGCCCGCCGCGCCTGTGCCATCGGCACATGTCCACAGCGTGGGTGCGGAGGAACCCTGAGCTCTACATCTCGTCCGGCGCGTCGATCCCGAGCAGCTCGAGGCTGCGGGCGATCGTCTGCTGCGCAGCGACGCACTCGGCGAGCCGGAAGGCCATCACGGCGTCGGGCTC
>Ga0066903_100001684_pt1 | contig 16536 bp, 13 predicted proteins | sample PanSoiMetaGPlot1_FD_67491 | JGI IMG/M metagenome (GOLD analysis project Ga0066903, IMG submission 67491) | Tropical forest soil microbial communities from Panama analyzed to predict greenhouse gas emissions - Panama Soil - Plot 1 (version 2) | ecosystem: Environmental > Terrestrial > Soil >... | reverse complement strand
CGTTTGTGCGCGCCATCGGCATGGCTTCTCCGGCCGGGCGGAGTCCAACCGCCGCCTGAACGAAAAGCCAGTTCGCGAGTTCGGCGTAGGCCTCTGGGTACGCCGGATCCAGAGCAATCGCTTGCTCAAGGACGTCTTTCGCACGGGCCATGGATTCGGTTGTGTTCGCGAAGACCAAATAACGTCCCCTTAAGAACGCCTCGTACGCCTGGAGATTCGGCTGGTGTGCCAGTCGAGTAGCCGGCATGCCACCCAGCTTCAGCCGGAGGGCGGAGGCAATCGCCGCTGCAATCTCATCCTGCATCTCAAAGACGTCAGCGAGCGCGCGATCATAGCGCTCGGACCAGAGATGATACCCGTCGGCTGCGTTGATCAGTTGCGCTGTGACGCGCAGTCGGTTGCCGGATTTTCGTACGCTGCCCTCGAGGATCGCGCTGACGTGGAGTGCCTCCGCGATTTTCGTAATGTCCTGTTCTTTCCCGCGAAAGGCAAACGCCGACGTCCGTGCCGTGACTTTGAGACCGGGGATTTGCACCAGCGCGTTGATGATCTCCTCTGCCAGGCCATCGCTGAAATACTCCTGCGCCTTGTCCTCGCTCAGGTTTGCAAACGGCAGCACGGCAATGGATGGCGCGCGGTCGGCCAGCGTAACAGCGGCCAGTGACGCCTTCACGGCGGTCACGGTTTGGAAGCGGTCGATCGGAGCCTTCGCAAGACAGCGTGAGATGATCCGGACGAGTTCGGGGTGCGATTGAAGCGGCTGCGGCTCGTCGCGCAAGATCGCCGCCATGATGGCCATGCTGCTGTCGCCGTGGAACGCGCGCCGCCCAGACAGCATTTCGTACAGCACCGCGCCGAATGAGAAAATATCGGAACGCGCGTCCACCGCTTGGCCCGACACCTGCTCTGGCGACATGTAGGCGGCGGTACCCAGGATGATCCCGGCTTGGGTCTTTGCGGGCGACATGCCCGTCATCGCGTCCGGCGACATCGCGCCCGCCGGTTCCATCACCTTGGCCAATCCGAAGTCCAGCACCTTCGCCGTGCCGTCTCCGCGGACTTTGATGTTGGCCGGTTTCAGGTCGCGGTGGATGATGCCATGTTCGTGTGCGGTCTCCAGGGCCTCGGCAATCTGCGTCGCGATCGCGACCGCCTCTCTGATCGGGAGCGCGCCTCGGGCGATGCGCTCGGCGAGCGTGGGCCCTTCGACGAACTCCATCACAAGAGCCGTGATGCCGGCGCTCTTGTCAAGGCCGTAGATTTGGGCGACGTGCGGGTGGTTCAGCGCCGCGAGTGTCTCGGCTTCCCGCTGGAAGCGCGCCAGCCGGCTTCCGTCCTTCGCAACCGCCTCGGGCAGCACCTTGATCGCGACAGACCGCTTGAGGTTCGTGTCCGTCGCGCGATAGACCTCGCCCATGCCCCCCACCCCAACTTGGGCGGAGAGTTCATAGGGACCAATGCGAGTTCCGGGAGTCAAGGACATGGCGGTCGGCTGGAACCACCAGGATTATATGAGCAAGGTGTCAATCAGGAGGATACGTCGCGACAGGACGCCGCGGTGTTTACCTGCTCTGAACGGGTGCCACCAACGATTGCAAGCCTCCGGCAGTTCCGTTCTCAGGTGCGGCGTAGCGCGCTTCGAAACGTCGGTGCTGTCGAAGTCAACGAGTGCGCGAAGGCTGCGTGGGACGTTGTTAAAGGATGACCACTACCGTGGCCCAAGGCACATCGGTTCCGAGGCTGACTGGGAAACTGGAAACGCCTCCGCGTGGGGAATGCGTCCGCGTTCTTAGGGGTGCGTGACGGTCACGGTCACGGTCGACGTAGTCATCAGGCTGCCAGCGTCGGAGACCTTCACACAATAGGTGCCAGGGTTCTCCATCGCCGACAGCTGTGGATTCCCGGCGGCAATTGCTCCAGACGTCGAGCTCGCGATCGAGCAGCTCCCGCTGCTGGACGGCCCGACGCCTAGCCCGAGCGGGCTTGTCGTCGATGGCGATACCGATGTCAGCGTAACAGCGACACTGCCCGCTGTCGCCACGGAAAACGTAAAAACGAGCGAGCCGTTCGGCGGGAGGGTGCCGTTGAAGGTATCGGTGGTCGAGGTGTCGTTCGAAGGCGTTGTTGGGTTGCCGAACAGACTGCTGAGCGGATTGGAGCAGGCCGACGTGATCATCACTGACGCCAGAATCAGGAGGGACAGGAATAACCGGTGGACCGTCATGCTTGCTCTTATCGGCCTGGGCCCGCGCGCTGATTAGGCTTGACCGATCAGCTGGTACTGGTCGGATCGCTCGGTGCCGAGATGAGTATCCGGCTAATTCTTGGAGAACTGGCTGGCGCGCTCCAGGACGAGGACACGGATGTCAGGCTGGTCGGCGCAGGCGATTGGCGAAATCGGGCCTGATGCCGCGCCAGTCCTGCCGACTTTGGTTGTGCTGCTCGCGAACCCCGACGAGGGATCTCGCATCGCCTTTCACGGCATCGGCCCGGCGGCAACAGTCTTGCCGTTCGCCACCTAACTGACATCGGTTACGAAGCAGGACGTGGTCTTCAACACCGATCGAGAATCGCTCCCGTCGCGAACTTTGTTTGCGCAAGTCTCGTCTGAGTCGTCATGCTTCGAGGTGTGTTTCAGGATTCGCGTCAGGCGGCGCGGCGGTTTGCGAAGCAGCCTTTGTTAACGGGAGCGACCGTGCTCACGCTGACATTTGGCATCGGATTAAACGCGGGCGTCTTCACGGTGATCAACGGCTTGCTGTTCAGACCTCGCGTCGCCGCCGAGCCTGCCACGTTCGTCGAAGTTGAGGTGCAGCCGTCGCCGGTCAGTTTGCAGGACTACGACGCCTACGCGAACGCGGCCTCGCTCCGAGCGCTTGCGGCGTGGACGCCGGTTCACGCGGGCTCCGACCTGCCGCTGCTCGTCACCTGCAATTTCTTTGAAGTCTACGCGCCGGCGCATCCTCTCGTAGGGCGTGTGCTGCGGAACGACGATTGTGCCTCGCCCGACGCTACTGCCGTCGGGGTGATCGGCGAGGACCTGTGGCGGAACCGGTACGCCGCCGATCCGGGAATCGTCGGAAGGACGCTCACGTTGAGTGGCCGAAGCTTCAACATCGTCGGCGTGGTGCCACACAACTATGACGGGCAGTTGCGAGGTCCGATCTGGTTGCCGTACACGATGGCGTCCGTATTCTTCGACGGTCGTTCGATCGCGCGCGAGCGCGCAACCCCGTGGCTGCTGGGAATGACGGGGCGGTTGCGTCCGGGCATTTCTCGATCGGCGGCGGCCGCGGAACTGCGCATCATTGCGAGGCGTCAGGATCAACTCGTGTCAGGTCGGGAGACGGTGCTGCGCGTCACCGACGGATCGATGATTGAAGCGCCGCTCGTCCGCGAGGTGGCGGTCTGGATGGTGCCGCTGGTGATGGGTGCGCTCGCGCTGGTGCTCCTCATCGCGTCAGTCAATGTCGCCGTGCTGATGCTGTCGCGGGCGGTAGCGCGGCGCCACGAGATGGCGGTGCGCGTGTCACTCGGCGCTAGTCGCGGGCGTCTGGCCCGCATGCTGCTGACCGAAACCGGGCTGTTGGCGTCTATGGCCGCGCCTCCGAGCGCCTACTTGGCGTATGGGGTGCCGCGGCTGTTCAAAGCGGCCATGCCGACGCTGCCGTATTACCCGTTTGCGGTCGATCGTGCCGTGCTGGTCTATCTTGTGGCCGCCACCAGTCTGGCCGCGTTAATGGCGGGTGTCGCACCCGCGATCGAGTCACTGAAACCCGACGTGGCGCCAGCCCTGCGTCCACACGCGCGCTGGTTTGGCGTCGGCCGGTGGGAACCGCGCGACATCTTGATCGGGGCGCAGGTCGCGATGAGCTTGGTGCTCCTCATCGGCGCTGCGCTCTTTCTCCGAGCGGAGCGGCGGCTGGTGGCGAACCCCGGTTACGAGATCGAGCACGTCCTGGCCGCCATGCCGCGCATCTCGATGCCGCCGCACACGAAGAGCACGGTGGACACGTTCTATGAACGGCTCGAAGCACGGGTGCGTGCGATGCCCGGGGTCCGGTCCACGGCATATGCGAATACCGTCGGCGGTGACGCTGCCGCGCCGACGATCGTCGCGACGTCGGAGCGCGATGGGGTTCAGACACCCGCGAGCGTGAGCGATGTCGCGCCGACCTATTTCGACACGATCAGCCTCGGGTTTGTACGCGGCGCGACGTTTCCGGACCCGGCCGACCGGATGGCGGTCGTCGTGTCCGAGTCGCTCGCGCGGTCGCTCTGGCCCGCGACGGATCCACTCGGTGAGCGCCTCCAGCTCTCCACACAAACGGAGCCGCTGACGGTGATCGGCGTGGTGCGCGACGTGCCCTCGCTGCTCGGCATCCCCGCACAGCGTGCGGTGTACCGACGACGCAGTCCGGAGGCGATCGGCGACGCGCTCCTCGTGCGCTTCGAGGGTGAGGGGTCCCGACTCGCGACGGCAGTTCGCGGCGCCGTTGTTGACCTGGATCCGAACGCCGTCACCGAGCCGCGCACACTCGCGGCGATCCGGCGCGAAGTCGCCGACCGCTTCCTACGGCTCATCGATATGATTGTGTTCGTGGCGGCCGTTGCGCTGTGCCTCGCATCGATCGGCGTGTACGGAGCCGTCGCGTTTGCAATAGCGCGCCGGATGAAGGAGATTGGTATCCGCATCGCGCTTGGCGCGAATGCGGGGCATATCACGCGCATCGTGCTGTGGACAGGCTGGCGACCGATCTCCGCCGGCCTGGCCGCGGGCACGCTCGCCACGGTGACGATTGCGCCGGCCGTTGCGGGGATGTTTCGGAACACGCCAGCGCAGATCGATCCCTTTGATCCGGTCGCGTATCTCGGCATGGCGATGGTTCTCGCCGTGGCTGGCAGCGCCGCGATGATCGGACCCTGCCGCCGTGCTAACTCCACCGACGCGACTGACGCGTTGCACCACGACTGAATCCGGGTCGCCAGTGTGAACAAGGGCGCGGGACTAGTCCTCATCTAGGGGCAGCCAGCCCCACCCACCGCCGCGCGATTTGCGCGGACATCGTCGCTGAGTGTGGAGTGGACGGGCCGACCAGCACCGGCTCCTTGGGCCATCAACTGTGTGTGACCTTGCGGCGCGCCGCGAGCCGCGGAAAGAGAACCGTCGGCCCCACAGTCAGGAAAGCGCCAATCGTCGCGATGCCTGCGATTGTGCCGATTACGAAGTCCGTGGCGTCCACGAGGCGGCCGCCGACGCCGTATCTGATCAGCAGGTAGAAGATGATCACGTACAACAGACTCGTGACCAGACCAGGCGAGTAGGTGTTCCGCCGAATCGTCCAATACAAGTGAAACGTGAACGCGTGCGTGACGAATCCGGCCAGCCAGACGATTGGCAGAATCACCCAATGACCGCCGAGGCTGTCAAAGAGAACGTTGCTGGTCACAATCGCGGCGATTGCCCCCGCGTTGAACCAGAAGAACATCCGCACGTGATACTGCGGCCAGAAGTTCTCGACGAGCCACTGCACGAATCCGCCATTCAGAAGAGTCTCGTCGAGAATGTGCACGACGTACGAAGCGAAGAGCGCCCAGAAGAGCATGTTCGGAAGCGGCATCGTTGTGCTCCATCCTCATGCAAAGGTTTGTTTGGTGTCGGGGTTCCACGATCAGAAGGGCCGCGTTCCACTCCATGCTTGCAGTTGACGGCGCGAGGCGAGAGTGCTATGTCTGGCGCGCTGATTCGAGGCGAACTTCGGGCCACGCCTAAGGGGAGAGCCAAATCGCGTGTGTCACCCTGCCGGAGGTCACTATGAGAAGCCGTCGCTGGTCGGGGCCATTTCTTGCCATTCTTGCTATCGCCGTGTGGATCGTTCGGCCGAGTCCGCCATCTACGTTTGCCGCAGTTGATCCGAGCTGGCCGCAGTGGGGGCAGAATGCGCAGCATACGGGCACGTTGAACGTCGCCGGACAGAACTTGAAGCGCATCCTCGCGAATATCGTGTACGACCCACTGGTTCCCGATGAGACGGCGGCCAACGGAGGCGACTTGCTCGCCCATTACCAGACGCCGCTGGTCGACGGAAGCGACGTTTACATGGAGTCCAAGAGCGGCGCCTACACGGTCAACAGTTACGCGACGCAACAGTGGCACCAGAATAAGTTCACGTGGCAGGGTTCGACTCTGACAAACGTCTGGACGTTTAATAGCGACTGGGTCGCGCCGGGTTCTGCATTCGACTTTTGGGAGCCGGTGTACCACGCCGTGCTGGCCAACGGGTTCATCTACGATCCGGGCGCCGGGGGCACTATTTTCAGGCTGAATCGTTCGGATGGCAGCGTTGCTGCGCGGATCAATCCGTTCGACGAGATTGATTCCAATACTTACACGGCCTCGCCGCTGACCGCGGACGACGCGGGCAACATTTATTACAACGCCGTGCGCATCACCGGTGGCAGCGCCAACAGCTCGAGCTTCTACGCGCGCGACGTGGTGGATTCGTGGCTGGTGAAGGTCGCGCCGGACGATTCTGCGCAAAAAATGTCCTACACGGCGATGCTGAAGTTCGCAACGATCATCGGAGACCCCGTGCCATCGGCGAACGACCTCTGCAAAGTGCAATTCTCCGACAGTCAGCTTCCCTGGCCGCCCAGCCCGGACGCAGTGCCAGCTTCGACAAAATGCGGCGGGCAGCGGGCGGCATTAAACGTCGCGCCCGCAGTTGGGCTGGACGGCACCATTTATATCGTCAGCCGGGCGCATAAAGTGTCGCGATACAACTACCTGATCGCCGTTAACGGCGACTTGAGCGCCAAATGGGCTTCATCGTTGCGCGGGCATCTGCATGATGGCTGCCACGCTGCGCCAAGTTCGGGCAGCGTGCTTCCCGTCAACGGGCTGCCCGGTGGATGCCGCGTGGGCGCACCGGAAGGCGTGGATCCGGGAACGAATGAACCGGGGCCGGGCCGCGTGTTTGACGATGCGTCCTCGAGTCCGACCATTGCACCTGACGGCACCATCCTGTTCGGCGCACTGACCTTCTACAACTATGAACAGGGACATCTGATGCGCTTCAGCCCGGATGGCCAATTCCTCGGCGCGTTCGGTTTTGGATGGGACAGTACGCCGGCGATTTACACACACGATGGCACGTATTCAGTGGTAATCAAGAACAACCACTACAGCGGAGGGTCGTATTGCAGTGTGGAAGCGTTTTGCCCCAGCGACCGGACAGCGAGCAATCCGGCAAGTCCCGAGGCGTACTTTGTGGCGCAGCTCAGCCCTTCCCTCACGGTCGAGTGGAGCTTCCAGAATACCAATACGCTGAGCTGCACGCGGGACGCACAAGGAAACGTTAAGTGCGTATCGAACCACCCGCACGGCTTCGAGTGGTGCGTGAATGCTCCCGTCGTCGATAAGAATGGCGTGGTCTACGCCAACAGCGAAGATGGAAACCTGTACGCGATCAATCAGGGCGGTACTCTCAACCAGAGAATCTTCCAGCAATTGGCGCTCGGGGCCGCCTACACACCGGCGTCGCTGGGCGGCGACGGAAAGATCTATTCTCAAAACTCCGGCCGCTTATTCGTTGTCGGCAACTAACCGCTGACCGACGCCGGTGGTCCACGCCACAACGGTCCGATCCAGTGATCGGCGTGCCGATTGAGTAAGTGAACGTGAGGCGGGGAATTACGGTGGCGCGCTTCGCAATGTGGATTTGAAATCGTCGACGGATTCAGCGCTCTGAAGTACGCTGGACAAGCGCCGAGACGTTCTCACAGCGCGATGACTCTCGGCGCGTTCTTCTCTTCGACAGGTAGCTCGAGCAGCGTGCCCACTTCTGCCCCGACGGCCGGTCCCGCTCCCTCATCGGTCCGCGCGACTAGGACGTCGGGCGTTCCGTCTCTCCCCGCGAGCCACACCAGCTCGTGCGGCCCACCGGATGGCCCGTCGACGTTGATAGAGCCCCTCATGAACTCCACTCGCACGGCGGAGAACCGTTCGCGAGCGTACTCCCCCTTCGGTCCGGGAAGCGGAATGCCGAAAAGCGTATTCGGATCGATCTCGACACGATCCGCGTACAACGTGCCGCGCGAGCCGCTCTGGAAACGGAGGAACAGACGCGTGAAGCCGAACACGATCGCCTCCATGACGACCACACCGAGCGCCGTTAGCCAGTCGCCCATGAACAACTTGAGGGCGATGCCGATCGCCAGCACAGCGTTCAAAGCGAACGTACCCTTGAGGATGGCGTGCCAGACGCTTGCCGTGTCAAAGCGATGCGGGACTGTGATCGTCAAGGGTTTCGCGCCTTCGATCACTGGAGAGAGTCGGACCGACATCACCTAGCAATGACGACGAGCAGGATGATCGCCAGAAGAATGATGATGATCGCCGTGGTCGTGAGCGTTACGCTCGAATCTCCGCCGACGAGTTCTTGATTGACGCGGCGGGCCGCGGACGCCGCCTGTTGGAGATCGGCGCCGTGCATGGTGTCGACTGCGGCGTTGACTCGATCAAGATCGGCGCCCATCGTGACGGCGACATTTCGGACCCCGGGACGCCCGAGCGCCTCGTGTACGGCGGCGCGATCACCGGCCTCAGCGACAGTTTTCTCGGTCATCGTCGCCGTCAGTTGATCGGGATTGACGACGTGCTGTTGGGTTGCCTGCAGCGAAGCAGCAGCAGGAAGAACCATCAGCGCGAGAACGAAGAGCGTGCAAGCGGTTTTCATCGGTCGCCCCTTTGGTCTATCGGTGGTTGCTCGACCGGCGTTGAGTAGGCGCTGTCAGTTCTTCCCACAACTGCCCGTGGCTTTGTTTTCTTGCGGACAGTCCGGCCGGAGAGCCAGTCACGCTGTCGCAAGCACATGCCGATACGTTGCACAGCGTGAGACGGCACCATCACGGCGGGGACTGAGAAGCCCGACTGTCTTCAACGTGCGAGAACAGAGAGAAAAGAATCGGATGAAGCGGCGCACATTTGTCATCGAGGCTGGAAAGGCGTTCCCGGTCGTCGTCGGCGCGCTCTACCTGGTTGGGTGTAACAGCAGCCCCACCGGCCCCTCTACCGTGGCGGACGTCAACAGCACTTCCAACACAGTCAACGGCCACACCCATAGTGTCAACGTGCCGGCATCGGACCAGTTGCGTCCGACGGACACGACCTATACCTCGTCCGCCTCCTTGAACCACGTACATATGGTGACGTTGACGGCGGCGCAGCTCGCGTCCATCGCTTCGGGCGGTTCTGTGACTGTGACGTCGACGGCGAGCACAGTCACTGGCAATCATCAGCACGATTTCACGTTCCAAGGAAAGAAATAGCCGCGTCGCCGGCGCCCGCGTGAGCAGGTCGTCGCATCGCTTGAAGGGGCGAACGAAGCGTTGAGCGGCCGTGCTTTCTGCTCGATGAGCAGTTGCCTCGGCAACTCGCGCCGTATTTGACTTCGCACGCGGTCCGGACCGTTCAGCCGGGACTCAGCGCTCTTGGCGACATTTCAGATAGATCTACACTGGGCGCGACTTTCGGGGACGTATCTTCGGACTTTGGCTCCGTGATTCCTTAGGATCTCTGCGATCTCCACGTGCCCCCGGCGCTCGGACCAGGCGAGCGGCGTCGACCACGGTTCATCGTCGGGAAGGTTGGATGGCGCGCCGCGGGACAGCAGGAACTCAACCATGTCCGGCATATTGTTCCTCGCCGCGAACCCGAGCGGCGTGGAGCGGTACACTTCTTCTTTCGCCGAGATATTAGCGCCTGCGTCCAACAGAATGCGAGCGAAAGCCAACTGCTTCTCGACCTGACCGCGGCCTCCGCCGCCGCACACATCATGAAGCAACGTCTGGCGTTGCCAATTCGGCAGATTCGGATCCATACCGTTCGCGAGCAGCATCTTGAACATCTCGATATCGCTCAGCAGGTACCCTTTGCAGCTCGTGAGCGTCGGGGGCACTCGTAGCCCGGCCTCCAGCAGTTGCGCGAGAAACTCCCGTTTCCCGTCGCTGCAGATCATCGGAAACACTCCACCGAATTCGCGCTGTGCCGACGATAGATCTTCTTTAACGCGCTTCAGGATTTCGTCGTCCGTCGGATCGAGTCGTCCACCGTGCGCCATCATCAGCGGGCGCAACTCCGCCGAGGCTCAGCCAATAGCCGTACCGCCCGAATCGAGGTATCCATTGGGATCGGCGCCGTGCTCGAGGAGCAACTCCACGAGTTCGCGGTCGTCCATCGCCGCGGCCATTCTGAGCGCGGCGCCCAGGGTCGCCCCCGCTTCCGGCCAATTCGGATCGGCTCCGTGGTCGAGCAGCTGCTCCGCGGTCCAGAAGCAGCCGAGCGGTTTTGATGTCGCCCGTCCTAGGCGCCAGTGGATTGTTCCCCCAAATCGCGAGATCGATGGGCTGCAGCTCGGTTGCCAGGAATCCGCCTAGAGCAGCGTGAATATTCGCGCCACGATCGAGTAGCAGAACAATGGCGTCGCGCCGTCCACATCGGGCTGCGTGATGCAGAGGTGTAGCGCCGTCCTTATCGCCAAGGTCTATGAGCGTTGCATCAGCATCGAGATACGTGCGAAGGTTCCCGGTCTCGCCGCGCGCTGCGAAATGGTGAATCGGGTGATCGCCGTTGGGAGCAACGCGGCCGCGTTCTTTGCATGCGCCATCGAGCAGTGTGGCGACTTCTTCATGCCCGCGGTCCCGCGCCATCGCGGCGAGTGTCCCGTCGTAGGCGTTCCACTCCGGGTCTCCGCCGGCGTCGAGAAGTAACTGCACAGCTTCGAGATGGCCGCCGCGCACGGCGTAATGAAGCGGATGCTGATACCAATACTCCGAACGGCGTCTTTGTCGAGCAGCCTCCTGAGTGCGGCCGTGTCTCCGGCGTCGGCGGCACACATGGTCTCCCAAAGAACTTGGCCTTGCTCGTCGTCGAGTTCCAGTGGCTTAATCACAAAACGATCTGTCCAATGGCGTCGCCTCAGTTTGAGACGTCTTATTCGCTCGTGAAGTCAGTCGGAGGGCGCAGAGACTAGATCGAGTGCTGAGCAGGCACAAGTTATCGCCACGTACCCGTCGCAGGATCGTAGATCTCGGCGCTCGCGAGAGCTTTCGACTGACTGTTGAAGCCTCCCGCCACCAGCACCGTCCCATCGACGAGTAACGCCGCCGCCTGTTCCGACCGGGCCGTTGCGAGGCTTCCAGTCGGGGAAAAGGTACCCGTTGTGGGGTCGTAGATCTCTGCGCTCTCGAGGAAACCGAAATTGATGCCTCCCGCCACCAGCACCGTCCCATGATCAAGGAGCGTGGCCGTGTCAGAACCCCGGGCTGCGGCCATGCTTCCAGTAGGTGAAAACGTGCCCGTCACGGGATCATAGATTTCGGCGCTCGCCAGGGGAGACGGCACGAGAAAGTGTTCGCCGCCCGCAACGAGCACGGTGCCGTGGGTGAGCAACGTGGCTGTATGGCACGCGCGGCCGGTCGCCATGCTTCCCGTTGGGGAGAACGTGCCCGTCGTGGGGTCGTAAATCTCGGCACTCGCGAGCGCGACGTCATTATTGAAGAACCCGCCGGCCACCAGCACGGTGCCGTCGGTGAGCAAGGTGGCCGTATGGCTGTCTCGGCCCGTTGACATGCTTCCGGTGGGCGCAAAAGTGCCAGTCACGGGATCATAGATTTCGGCGCTCGCCAGAGGAGGCGCAGCCAAGGTTTCGCCGCCCGCAACGAGCACGGTGCCGTCGGTGAGCAACGTGGCTGCATGATCGGCTCGGGCCGTGGACATGCTTCCGGTGGGAGAAAAGGTGCCTGTCGCGGGATCATAGATCTCCGCGGTCGCGAGTAAACCAGGACCTTCCCCACCCACTACCAGCACCCTTCCATCATTAAGCAGCGTGGCTGTGGCCGAGTGCCGGGGCGTCGTCATGTCGCCAACCGGGAAAAAAGTCTCCGCGGTCGGGTCGTAGAGCTCGGCGCTCGCCAGCCTGGAAAACCCATCGGGGCTGATGCCCCCCGCTACGAGTACAGTTCCGTCTGACAGCAACGTAGCGCTTGGACCGCGCCGGGGGGTCGTCATCGAGCCGGCCGCCTGGGCGGCACCGGACGCCGCAATCACTAACAGCATCGCGAGCGACACGCGCCACATGGTCTGATAGCGCGGTAGATTGTTTCGCGTTCGTCCCACAACGATCACCCAGTTTCCACGCCTCTTCATGGCGGAACTCTCCTTAAGCCGAGATTTCCGATTGGCGCGAGCGAAGAACGGCCGATCCTACAACTGGTGCGCTGAAGATTGATAGACGACCACGGCCGAACATTTCTCAGATTCCTGCAACTAAGAACGGCGCGCCAGCTCGACGGCAACAACGGATGCGAGATAGGCTGCACTCGTGGCGCTACCATACGCCGATACAGGCACGCTTTGCTGACAAGCTCCCTACTGGCCGGCAGAAGTCGTATGAGGTCAGTGGGATTAGACCTTGTCCATCCCGCCGCGCCGATGGCGGTGAAGATGTCCGTACGAGCCGAGGCGCGAGCCAGCGATGAGCGACACCACTACTTCGTCGGCACGCGTGCCTTCAGGTCCTCGGCCCAGTTGCGGACGACAACGATCGAGGGCGAAGAGTCGGTAGTCGTCGCCTCGATCATCAAGAAGCGTCCATCGGGCGCGACATCAAACGCTCGCTGGGATCCCGGTTCAAATCCCCCTTCGAACAACACCTGAGGTGTATCCACTCGGAGTTCGGGCGCAGTCGACAGAATCGGTGCTGACAATATCTTCATCGAACTGCGGAAGAAAAGTTCATTGCCACCGTGCGACCAGACCGGATCGTGTCCGCCGTCGGCTGACACGCGAACGGGCGCACCAGGCCCCGGGAACGGCCTCACCCAGATCTCCGAACCGCCGGTTTGGTCGGACGTATATGCCACCCATCGGCCGTCAGGCGAGAATCGCGCTTCGCCTTCCGCAAAGGGCGTCACCACCCACGGGTGAGTTATTCGATCGCTCATCGACAGCAGCATGAGATCCGATCGGGTTTGTACGCTCGTGCGTGACAGCAGCACCACCTGACCGTCGGGCGACCAATCCAGGGGCACGTGAGGTTCGTCAGTCGTCAGCAGGGGGTCGGGCTCGACGGCACTGCCATTTGCGGGCACCGATAACAACCGGTCCGACCCGGCGCGAGAGACGAACAGGATGCGCTGCCCGTCCGAGGACCAGATCGGAAACAGGTTGTGATCGTGAAACGTCACCTTGAGGGATTGAGCGCTGCCGGCGACGTCGTAAATCCAGATATTCCCGGCGTTGAGCGCCCCGATCGTCAGGGCAAGGCGCCGACCATCCGGCGACAGGCGGGGATAGCGAGGAAATTGCAGCGGCTGCTCTGTGATTGGCCCCAGATGGGTGCCGCGGCGGTCAACCCAGACGACACGGCGCGGGCGGGCGACCTCGCTGCCAGCCACATACAGGGCGGTGCCATCGCTGGCGATCGCGAGGTTCGTCGCCGCTCCGGTGGGAACCTTCGTGGATGCGTTGTCCTGAAGCGCGACTGGCGAACCGGTCACCCGAACGCGTGACGCGTCAAACGCGACCGCCATCAATCGGTCGTCCTGGCCGTAGACCAGGTAGCCCGGTGGGAGGTACTGGGCCCCGTATCCTCTCTCAAGGACGGTGGTCGTCGTGCCGTTCTTGAGGTTCCGCGTGACGATTCGCGGCGGCCCACCGCGTACTAAGACGGTATACAGGACCGACTGCCCATCTGGCAGGAACGTGGGCCGAAAGTAATTCTGTTCTCCTTTCGTCGTGTCAGGTGCCGCGAGTTTCTCCGGCTGGCCTCCTGCCGCTGAGACGCGAAACAAGCCTAGTCCGCCCGCCTGCGTGAAGACGATGGCATCGTTGGGGCCCCAGGTGGCGCCGCCGAACACAACACCCGCCACTCGGCAGATCCTAACGCTCGCTCCCCCTCCGGCCGGGACGCGTTTCAGCTCGTCGAGCGTGGCATAACCGATCTGCTGACCATCAGGCGAAAAGAATGGGTCCCACGCAGTCTCCCCGGTCACGATTGCCTTCGTCTCCACACGTTCAATGTCGCGAAGCACCAGCCGAGCGTCGGCACCGCGCGACGTGTAGACGATTCGTGAGCCATCTGGCGAGATCGCGACATTGGCCCCGGCTGGATCGGTGCTCAAGGGATGCATCGACGACGAGGTCAGCTCAAATCGTTCCACGCGGAGCCGATACGACGGCTGTCCCGAGCGATTGATGAGTCCGATCGCCACACCGCCGACGATCAAACCAAGCGCCGCCGCCGCAGCCATCCACCATCGCGAGGCGATCGAGGATGATGACTCCGGTGACGACCCACGAGAACCGTCTTCGAGGAGCAGCTGCACATCGCCCGCGTCACGTAATCGCTGCTGAGGATCTTTCTGGAGACACCGCCGTACCACACTCGTGAGCGACATCGCCGATGACGGCAGCGCCTTGTAGTTCGGCTCTTCTTTCAGGATGCCTGCCAGTGTATCCGGCACATCCATCCCGCCGAACGCACGTCTGCAAGTCAGCATCTCGTACAGCACGCATCCGAACGCCCAGATGTCAGCACGTTTGTCGACAGCCCTGCCACGTGCCTGCTCTGGCGACATGTACGCCGCCGTGCCGAGAATCACCCCGACACCTGTCATCATCGCAGGCGAGGTGATGGTTGGCGAGTTCATCTCATCGGCCGATCCCATCGTGGTCTCAACGGCCTTCGCCAGCCCAAAGTCCAGGACCTTGACCCGACCATCCTTGGCCAGCGCGATGTTCGCGGGTTTCAGATCCCGATGGATGATTCCCTTCTCATGCGCGGCTTCGAGGGCTTCGGCGATTTGCTTAGCGATGCCAAGGGCCTCGTCGACCGGGATACGGCCCCGTGCGATCCGCTTGTCCAGACTTTCGCCGTCGACGAGCTCCAGCACGAGGAACTGCGTGCCGTTCGCTTCCTCTAGGCCGTAGATCTGCGCGATATGCGGATGGTTGAGTGAGGCGAGGACTTGGGCTTCTCGGCGAAAGCGGGCGACACGCTCGGGGTCATTCGTGAACGAAGCGGGCAGGACTTTCACGGCGACGTCACGTCCTAGTTTGGTGTCCTTTGCTCGATAGACCTCGCCCATCCCGCCGGCGCCAAGCGGTGAGCCGATTTCGTAGACGCCGAGGCGATCGCCGGAACTGATGGCGGCCATTAATAGGTTTGGAGCGTGCCTATTGTAGAGGGCTCTCGAGCCACGGGAAAGGGCACGCAATGACGCCGCCCTTAGAATCGCGTTACCGCCCTGACGTTCACAGTGCCGCAGCCAATGCTTGCGCTGCCGGCCGGACAAGTTGTCGGTCGGGCCGCAGTGGTCCTACGAGGTCACATTTGTGTCTATTCGCTGCCTGGCGGAGAAGCACGGCACACGAGTCATCTTGCATTCGCGGCCACGCGACGCATAGGGCCAACCACCCCAGCGTGACGGCCGCGGCGGCCTCAGTGAAAGCCGATCCAAATCTTTACTCGACGGCGAGTGAGTCGCCCTCGGTCAGCGGCCGTCCTTTGAAGCCCTCCAGCATCGCGCCGTCGCCAAGGACCATACGTTCGTCTACTACGTGTTCGACGTGCTCCGTTTCGGCGATCGCGACCTGCGGTTTTCGTACGGTCCGAGGCGAGTACTGGGAGCGAGAGCCATTCTTGATTGTCGAGGAAGGGCGATTTTTAGAGCGAAATACGTCAGTCGCGAGCCGGATTGTGTGCGTCGGAGAAGGGCACGGTCCCAAAACTCCGGGCCGCGTCGGATTCGGTATCGAATGAGTCGAAGACGGACAATAGGCGGGTCGTCACGAGGAGGTCATGCACGCGGCCGTGGACGTTCAGCAACTTGAGCGCGCCGCCCAAACGTGTCGCGGTCGTGTAGGTGCGCACGATTTCGCCAAGCGCCGTGCTATCGATGTACGGAACTCCCCGCAGATTGATAACAAGGTTCAAGCGACCGCGCCGGACGAGCTGCCGAACCGCGTGCCGAAGCTCGGTGGCACCCTCTTGGACGGTAATTCGGCCGTCGATGTCGAGGATCGTGACGCGGCCGACCGTTCGTTCGGAAATCGTCATGACACTCCGAGAGGCGATACAGCATCACGCTGAGACTTGAGGTCTCGCCCGCTTCTTGTAGACAGCCACGCCGCGGCATTTCTCCGATTCTTGCGAAGAAAAAACGCTGCGTCAGAACTCCGGTCCGCGAGCCTTCCGAATGCCTCACCACATTGCAATCGCGAAGTCCTAAACTCTGAAATCGTCAAGGGATACCAAAGCATAGAGGCATAGACACTTCACGTCCTGGCAGCCGTAGAATGTCTACAGCTATTTGCCGACTTGCCTGAACGAGCGCGCGCTGCGTCTTCCAGGTGGGGGAGTCACACCACATGAAACAGACAGCCATCCTGACGACTACGTCGCTGCTTTCGATCCTCTTGCTGACGCTTCACATTACGGACGACATCGTCCGTGGGATCTCGAAGGCCGAGCC
>Ga0066903_100001683_pt1 | contig 16536 bp, 16 predicted proteins | sample PanSoiMetaGPlot1_FD_67491 | JGI IMG/M metagenome (GOLD analysis project Ga0066903, IMG submission 67491) | Tropical forest soil microbial communities from Panama analyzed to predict greenhouse gas emissions - Panama Soil - Plot 1 (version 2) | ecosystem: Environmental > Terrestrial > Soil >... | reverse complement strand
AGTCTCGGGGAGATGCTGCAACCCGCTTGACCTTGGGAGGAGGCATCGCGTTGCAGGCGAACTACGGCTACCGGCTGTTAGGCGGAGAAAAGCTGGCGATGTATGGCGAGGTTCACTTTCTGGCAAATCCGCTGCGCGATATCGCGTCTGCCAATCGGCGCGCAACGCGGGACGTCGCCACGCTGTACGTGACGCCCGGAGTACGCGTGAAGATGTTTCCGCGATCGCGCGTGTCGCCTTATTTTGCGCTGGGAGGTGGGTATGCCCTGTATGAGCAGAGCACGAATCTGCTCGACGGCGCCGTGAACACAGCGCCGAGGTTTCTGAATCGTGGCGCGCTTGACTTCGGCGGCGGAGTTGACGTCCATTTCTGGCGTTTTGTCGCTTTGCGCGGCGAGGTTCGCAATTTCTTTACAGGCAGCCCTGCCTACAATACTCCATCCATTGCGGGAGGTCAGCATAACGTGGTTGCCGGAGGGGGAATCGTCCTGCGCTTTGAGTAAATTCACTACACTGTTTCGTCAGCCTCCGCAGCCTGAGCGAGGACATCGCCGAGGACTTCTCCAAGCCTGCCAGCCGCAACCAAAATGTTTCTAATTGTTGCCGGCACGGCGTCAATTTTTCTGTCACACGAGATTTTGTGCTCCGATCTAAACAATCGACACAAAGCCAATTTTTCGGAGGTGATTAATGAAAGCCTTTGACGTGCAAACTATCGAAATCAACGCGGCCTTCGACCGGGTGTTCGATTAAATTGCCGATGCGCAGAAGCTGCCCGAATGGACGAACGCCTTCAAATCCGTCTTCGATGGCAGAGCAGTGATGGCCACACCCAACGGAACGGTCGAGATCAAGCTGGCGGTGCAGGCGGCGCGCAAACACGGAACTATTGATTGGGTCATGACATTTCCTGAAGGTAGCGTGTCGACAGCCTATTCGCGCGTCGTCGCCGTTGACAACGAGTGCAGCCTCTATAGCATCATCATGCTGCCGCCACCGGCTCCGCTCGAGCAGCTTGAAGGAACGATCGAAGCGCAATCCCACATTTTGCGCGAGGAGCTAGCAAGGCTTGGCGCAAGGCTGAGCGCGCAGTGAGACCCGAGATGGACACTTCGTTGGAACAACTCGCCCGGGAGGCGCAGGCAGGCAACCGCCAAGCACTGGAAAAATTGGTGGAGCAATCCAGGCCAAGGTCCATGGCCTGGCGCTGCGTAAGAGCCCCTTGGCGTCATTAAGGCTCATATTGCTCGAGGAACCTGTGAAACGCATATCCGTCTGCCTTCTATTTCTGACCGCCTTCTCGACATACGCGAACGCCCAGGAAGATCCAATCGCGGAATGGTTCGGAGGTTATTCTTACAGCAGAATCAACCCGGATTTTCTGGCCAAAGAGGCGAACTCGCATGGATGCCATGTAGACGTCCTGAATACGAGACTTCTCGGGTTCGTCTCCGATCTCAGCAAACAGTATGGTGAGTCAGCCGGAACGCAGTTGAGTATGACTACGTTTCTGTTCGGGCCGCGTTTTGCGCGCCGCATCAAGAACATCACATGGTTTGTTCAATCACTGTACGGGTTCTCCTCATCAACGCGGACGGCGACATCTTTGGTCCCGAGATAGGGGGTTCGATTCGAGTTTCGCATTTGCGCCGTTCGGCAGCGGGACAGACTTGAAGCTGAGACAGAAGATCGCTTTCAGAATATTCCAGTACGATCTGATCTCGATTAATTTGGGTCGGGGCGGGGGGCAGTTGCACTCACGTGTCTCCACTGGCGTTTGTCCTTCGATTGGGGAGGCGATAAATCGAACCACGCAAGAAGAGCCAGTGTCCCATGTAGAACACCAATGGAGATAACAAGCCTTCTCCTTAAGGAGCCGCAGTACTTTCTCTGGATGCAATCGGATTTTACTGAGACGAAACTCGGAGGAAGTCTATGGACGAAGATCTCGGCCAAATGACACGCGAGCAGTTGATTGAGGAAGTTAAGAAGTTGCGTCAAGGCATCCGTCAGCACCGCGACAGCAGTCGTCACGAGCTATGCTGGCATCATCCTTCACTATGGGGTCTACTGCCGGAAAAATCGGACCCGATTCCGGTGGTACCGGAATGGCCGGAGTTCATTAGAGGCTGTGTGACCTATAGGCAATCGCTGGATGAGCAAGCGCCATCAGCTCCAAGAACAAATGAGCCATTTAAAGAGTGAACGGTCCTAACGTGGCTCTGGATCCGCACCCGCGGAGAAAGCGCCGCAAAGCTGGAGTCGAAACGGCACCAACTTTGCGGTTACAACTCCCGGCGATTATCGATCGTCTGCATCCTCGGGCACAGATGCCGGCACTGATGGCTGCACTTGCGTTAAGAATCCACTTAGAACATACCCACGCTGGAAGGGAGCGAAGCGCGGTGCCAGCAGACCGTCGTTGATCTCTCGCGTGACCGCAAAGCGATTGAACGCCGAAGGCGGAAGATACAGGCGCGTATTGGGCAAGCCATCCGACGTACCGTTAACATCCGCTTCGACAAAGGAAATGACGCCATCTCCGTTCTGGTCTACTCTCGCGATCTCTTGTGCGTAGGACAAGAACAGACGCTGCCCCGCATCCGTCACGTCCGGCCGGAAGGATGCTACCCGAACAAAAGCATTCAGAAGCACTTCCTGATCCAGCCCGCTGGGAATAAACCGGTTGCGAAACTCCAAATGTTCTGGATTGCCCGGTCCCGTCTCACTCAGTAAGCCGCGATCCGGATCACGTGGGTTATCGGGGTTGTCACCGTAGACGAGCTTGTCGTTGGTCACGCCTGCAGGACCTGAGCCGGGAATGACGGAACGTAAATCTTTGAGGTTTTCGTATTGGAGTCCCGCGGCAAATGTTCCAGGCACGCCGCCAGTGAATGGCAACTCGTAATGCGGGAAAATCCAATTCGTAGACCGATTGAATTCCCAATAGGCATGAACATCGCTCTGCTGCTGCGCATTGAAAGCACCCATGCTCACGGGATGGGGCAGTGTATTGGGCTGGCGCGCTGGATCGGGAAAGACATCGGTGACGCTGCCGAAGCGTGGCGGGTTACCGTCGAAGGTGAATATGTGACCTGGAACGTTATTCCCACTTCCTCGCGCTGCAATAGCCACGGCATCTGCTGCTGTGATCTTCCCGAACTGTGCCGTACCGTCCGGGCGCGGAGGTGCGATGGGAGGCACTCTGACGTCACTGATCATCCATCCTTCGTACCAACCGGACTCATTGTTAATCACGAACAACCCCGAGAAATCCATGAAAACGTCGATAAACGCCCGCGGGTCGTTTGGGTCGGTTGGCAATCCGGGCTTTGGTTCCAACGTGACGCGCACCGCCCCGATAGTGGGCAATCCGCCATTGGCTGCGTTAGCAGCGGTTGGTATCGCACCGTCATTAATTCCAGGAATGGTCGCGGTGAACACGTTGGGTTGGAAGCCGGTCGTGTCTACCAGATAGAACTGGAAGAGTCGGCTCGGCTCGTCGGCTTCGCTGAAGGCTGTAATGGGCTCAAAAGTGTGAGGCCGTTCCGCGATTTCGACAAGCCGTGCTTTCAAGGGCGCGGGCAAGTGGCGAATGTCTCCACGATTGGCAAATCTTTGACCGATTCCTCTGGGGCTCTGAGAAAATGTGGTCGTTGGGGCGAGTGTCACTAAGCAAAGAGTGAGCAAGACTACAAAGGCCGCTGTAGCGGTTGTTCTGAATCGCATGTTCTACCATCCTCCTTATCTTCTACTCGGGTTTTGGCAGCACCGAACCTTGGACTGCATTCCCCTGTTGTCCGGTGTGCCTCAGAGCAAGAGTCGGTGGACTGGATCAAATCCCCCTTCCTAATCCAGCATCATGCTTCCGGTTGACAACATACCAACTGGTCGGTATGATTGGCACACACTGGAGGGACCATGAAGCGTACAAATCTACTGTTGTTTGTCTTGTTCACTTATGTGGTGCCCATCGCTCTCGTGGCCGCCGTTCCGCCGAAAGTCGGAGAGAAGGCGCCGGACTTCGTCCTCAAGGCGCTTGACGATCAGACGGTGCGGCTGAGTGAGCTGACGGCGAAAGGCAACTTGGTCCTTGTCGTTCTCCGCGGATGGCCCGGGTATCAATGTCCAATATGCGATCGACAGGTGCACGACTTTATCGCATCGGTATCGGGCTTTGTGGCAGCCAAGGCGCAAGTGATATTCGTCTATCCCGGCCCGGCCCAGGATCTGAAGGCCCACGCGGAGGAATTCAAGTCGTGGAAAGGCAGACAGTGGCCGAAGGAATTCCTTTATGTGCTTGATCCCGACTACAGCATGGTCAACGCTTACGGCTTACGATGGAACGAACCCGGCGAAACTGCGTATCCTTCGACGTTCATCCTCGACCACAGCAGCGTTGTTCGTTTCGCAAAGATCAGCAGGAGTCACGGCGACAGGACCAACCCAGCAGACATGCTCGCTGAACTGAAGCAGCTAACGCAAAAGTAAGCGTTGAAAGCGGGCTCTTCCAGCCGGAGTACCATGATAACGTGCTCAAAAGGCATTAAAGACACGCGGCGAAGAATCCTTGAAACTGCATATGAGGAGTTCTACCGCCACGGCTTCCAGAGCGGCAGCCTGAACCGCATTGTTGCAGACGCAGGCGTCACGAAGGGCGCCCTTTTCCATCACTATGATGGCAAGCAGGCGCTCGGGTATGCCGTGGTTGAAGAGATCGTAGGGTCCTTGATCCGTGACGTGTGGATCGAGCCGCTTAGCCAATCGGCCGATCCAATCCGCGATATTCAGAAGATTGTACGAGGCGTCATCCGACGTGGCGCCGGGAGCGGCCTGACGCAGGGATGCCCTCTGAACAACCTCGCTCAAGAAATGTCGCCTCTGAATGAGGGATTCCGGCGCCGTCTCGAAAGCATATACATCGCGTGGCGTGAGAGCGTTGAAGAAGCCATTGCCAGGGGAATCGAGGCTGGCAGCGTCCGCAAGGATATTCGGCCGCGTCGTGTCGCCGGGTTCATCGTGGCATCGATGACGGGAATCATCGGCACGGCTAAGAATGCGAAAAGCCGCGAACTGATGGCGGAAGCAGGTGATGTCCTAATTCAATTTCTCGATACCTTAGCCCCGGACAAAAAATGAAAGCGCTCGTCTTTGATGCCTACGGCACGTTGTTTGATGTCTTCTCGGTCACTGCACTCTGTGATCGGCTGTTTCCAGGCTTCGGAAACGAGCTCGCTCAGAGGTGGCGCGCCAAGCAGCTCCAGTACACGCTGCTGCGGAGTTTGATGGGCCGTTACCGGGATTTCTGGGGTCTCACCGAAGATGCTTTGGTGCATTCCGCTAAATCGCTTCAGCTCGATCTCACTGCATCTAGCCGCGCAGAGCTGATGGAGTCGTATCTCCATCTCGTTGCGTTTCCAGATGTGAAGCTCGGTCTCGAACAACTGCGGGCGCTTGGACTAAGGCTGGCGATTCTTTCGAATGGCACGAACAGGATGCTTTCGGCGGTTGTTGAGAGGGCGGGAATCCGCGATTTGTTGGACGCCATCATCAGTGTGGACTATGTGAAGATATTCAAGCCGAGCCCGCATGTGTATCGCTTGACAATGGTTCACCTAAACGCGGATGGTTCCGAAACCGGATTCGTATCCGCCAACAATTGGGACATTCACGGCGCCCGCTCTGCCGGACTCAAAACTTTCTGGATTCAACGTTCAGCCGGCGAGGCACCCGAAGAGCTTGGTTATCCCGCGACGTATGTCGTGAGCGCTATCACGGAACTTGTGGGCTGGCTTTAAGGGACAACCAATCCTTTCAAGCGACGTTGCTGGTATCCACCTGTAATCGCTGCCCGTGTCGACGAGCATTTTGGCCAGAAGAACGGATTTAGAGCGGTCCACATGATTCTCGACCTTGTAACGAGCGTAAAGTGTGCCCATCCGTCTTTTCGCTTTCATAGTTACTCTGCGAGAAATAACGAACGTAACATGGCGTCACTTTGAGTCTCATCCGGTGCCTCGATTCGTTAACTATCCACATGGTTCTCTGCGCCACAGACTTCTGCACAATAGACTTCTTGACAAACTCAATAAACCAGCAATAGTAGTCCGTATTGTTTCTGCCCAGACGGCGCGATCTTGAACCGAAAATTCTTCGAATGTTCTTACGTCATCGAACCGGAAGGCAACGCGGGGTCTGTCGTGCTGTAGGCAATGACAAGGCCTGAAGACTTGCCATAGTGAATCTTCGACCAGCTGGAATCTGCGCAAAACCGTCGTTTTCGGGTAAGTAGTTGCATTTCATGTCGCCGGTAGCCGTCTCATTTCAGAGCGGAGTTCAGAGACGGCTCAACGGCATGCATTTGAGCGGAGTGAAATGTCCACGCAGCCTCGAAGTGTTTCATCGGAGACTCCTGAATCCGATTTACAGATCGCCTTTCGCCGGGAAAGATTGAAATTCACCGCGCACCATCGGGCACTAATCTTGCTGGCGGGCGGTTTTGGAATACTGGTGTTGCTGATTTTCATCACCGGCCTGGGAGTCGTGAGTCGCGCGACCCTTTTGTTCCGCGAGGTTTCCACAATTAATACAAAGTTTCGGCAGCTCAGTTTGGATCTGGAGCGCCTTCGCGCCGATATATTTCTTGCAGGAAGCTATGCCCGAGACCAGTTGTTCGATGCGGATTCCGACTCGATCGAGGACAGGCGAAACCGATTCCTAAACGCGCGATCGACGGTGGAAACCAGGCTCATCGTGGTTTCACAAAACGTGGCTCCGGAACAACGAACCGAGTTCGATCAAGTGAGAATGGAAATCGAGGCATACTGGAAATTAGCCGAAGCGGCTTTCAATGATGCGGACGGCGAAACTCGCAGCGTGCGAGAGCTACAGCGCGAATTAACTTTGAGACGGAATTCCGTCCTGGCTATTCTGGCCACTATTGGATCGATTAATGAAGGCGCCGTCGAGCAGAGGCAGCACGAGATTGAAACCGCACAAAACGATCTTGTTCAGTACACGCGCTGGATGACTCTGGTCTCATCATTGTTGGGCTTGATCGTCGCTGTCGCGGCGGGTTACGGCAATCATCTGCTCCAGAAGCAAGCCGATCAGCAGCGGCGCCGGACAGAACGCGCGGAACAGGAACTCCGAAGTCTTTCCTCCCAATTGGTTCATGCTCAGGAACAAGAACGCCGCGCGATTTCCAGGGAATTGCACGATGAAGTCGGGCAAACGCTGACCGGTCTCGGAATCGAACTGGCGAATCTTGAACACCTCCGCGATGGCCCTCAATCCGAATATCGTTCTCATCTCGCTGACGCGAAGCGATTAACCGAAGAAACTCTCCGAACGGTGCGGAACATTGCAATGGGGCTGCGTCCTTCGATGCTGGATGATTCGGGAATTGTGCCTGCCGTTCGGTGGCAAGCCGCTGAACTGTCACGGCGGACGGGCACTCCAGTGGAGTTGCAAATTGAGGGGGATTTTGACGGCCTCGGAGATGAAGGTCGAACCTGCCTTTACCGCGTCGTCCAGGAAGCGCTGACCAATTGTGCGCGTCATGCCGAAGCGGCAACGATCCAAATTACGATGCAGGGCAAAAAAGAATCTGTATGCCTGTCCATACGCGATGACGGCCTCGGATTCGATACCGGCTGCGCGAGGACCGGTCTGGGCCTTGTCGGAATTGAAGAGCGCGTGAAAGAGCTTGGTGGATCTCTGGCTGTAAGCTCATGGCCCAACCGCGGAACGCTCTTGCGTGCGGAAATTCCGGTTGCAAACAATAAAAGCTAAATGAGCAAGACGCGAATCATTCTCGCAGACGATCACGACGTGGTGCGAAAAGGCCTAACGTTCTTGCTCGGACGAATCAATCAAACAGAGGTGGTTGGAGAGGCCACAGACGGCCATCAAGCTGTTGAACTTGCCGAAAAGCTCGCCCCCACGCTTGTCATCATGGACGTCGCGATGCCTATTCTCAACGGCATCGATGCTGCTGCGCAGATTTTGAAGCGGCGTCCGGAAACCTCTGTCATCCTGGTCAGCATGCACGCGGATGAAGACTATGTGATTAGAGGATTAAATGCCGGAGTGAAAGGGTACATCCTCAAGGAATCTGTTGAACGCGATTTGCCTCTCGCCTTGGAGGCGGTCAGCAACCACCGCCATTTTTTTAGTTCGTCGATTAGCGAAGTGCTGTTGCAAGACTACATCCGGCAGCTTAAGCATAAGCATGTCCGGGACTCTTATGACCTGCTTACTGAGCGGGAAAAAGAAGTGTTCCAGCTAATTGCTGAAGGCAAGACCAATAAAGATGTTGCTGGCCTCTTGAACCTTAGCCCTCAGACTGTTGAAAGCCATCGTGCCAATCTCATGCAAAAACTTGACCTGCACAGCACCGCGGACATTATCCTCTATGCGGTAAGAAAAAGGATTATTTCGTAGCGGCGTACGGCATAAAGCGGATCGTCCTTCCCCCGAGTTTCGGCCAGGAATCCCCCTGCATCGGATATACAGCCACCCTTTGCCCTGATAAACGCGCGCAATAGGGCAGCGAAACAATTCCGGATATCGAAGTAGTTTCGTTGGGCGAGACGAAATCCGCGCGGCGAGCGGTGTTCCGTCTCGTCGGTCGGAACGCAGGAAAGGAGCGGAGGTTATGGTGAGCGGAAGAGGGAGACGTCTTTGCGCGGTGGCAACGTTGGTAGCAGGGATACTTGCATTGATCGTATCGGCAAACCGCCGGACGACCGAATGGTCAGCCTGACGCCTCCCTCGCTGTCTGCCCAGGGGAAACATGGATCGAAGAATCGTGGCATTTCAGCCGAGAGCGCGATAGCGCTTGCCTTGTGATTCCCCCGCTCGACAAAGTCACGCAACCTACAAAAAAGAACCCCGCGAGTTGCCCGCGGGGTAGTTAGATTATGGTAAGGATTATAAAGGGGCGAAGAGGCCCTGTATATCCGATGCACGGGTATTCCTTGCGGAAATTCGGGGGTAAGGACGACCCGCTTGTACCCTAGATGCTAAGCCCGCCCAATTTAGCTTTGCTGACAGTCTGAATGTAAACTGTCTTTGCCGCTTTATAAAGGCACAAGGAAAGCAAACCAATCCTGTTGAAGTATGTCGTTTAACCAGTCTTGTCTGGTTCACGTTCACTCTGATCATTTGTTCGTCATCCGTGCTGCCCGAGCGATCGGAATCGGCTTCAGCGTTCGCTGTTGGTGGGCAGATTGTCCTGTCTGCTAACTGCCAAAATCCCGAAACAAGCCCTCAAGGAATATGAAAGAGCTGTCCGGGCAATTAAGGACCACAACACGCAGGGCACCATCGCTCGGCTGGAAAACGCTATCAAGCTCGGTCCGGACTTCTACAACGCGCATCTAGGTCTCGCGCAGGAATACCGAAAAACCGGCCGGCGCTGGATGCCGCCGAACCGGAACTTACTCGTACATTCGAACTGAATCCTCGCGAAGGTACGCCGTTAATTCAACTCGGCGAAATATATCTGTAGAAAAACGAGTTTGAACTAGCAGCCGAGGTCCTATCACAAGCGATTCGAATCGAGCCAGGATCGGCTGTCGCGCATTACGCCTTTGGGCGCGCTCGGTACAAACTCTCCGAGGACGCCGAGGCAGAGCAGGCTTTCAAGCGTGCAGCGTTGCTGGATTCATTAGAGCGGATTTTTCGTAGCCGCGGATGGCGTCGTGCGCGACGCCGGAGGAGCGGTGTGCCGGGAGTGCGTGTTTACGGCCAAGCACGCAAAGTATTTCGTAGCATCTAGAGCATAAAGCTGATCGTCCTTCCCAGGAATTTCACCCAAGAATACCCGTTCGACCGGATACACAGGCACTCTTTGCCGCTTTATAAAGCCACGCAATAGGAAAGCGAACCAATCCGGATGTCGAAGTATGTCGTTTAACCAGATTCTTGTCCGGTTCACGTTCATTCTGATGACTTGCACGTCATTCGGGTTGGCGCAGCGATCGGAATCGGCTACAGCGTTCGCCGTCAGTGGACAGATTGTCCTATCGGTTCACGGCGGTCTGAAGGAGCCGGTGCTCGTTCTGCTGGATCATTCCGGCTCTAAGAAGGATCAACGGACATTCACGGATTTACGCGGGAATTTTGAATTCCGCAATGTCCCTCAAGGCTCAAACAACATTCGCGTCCGCTTGGAAGGCTTCGAAAACGTTAATTATCCAGTCGACGTCCCAGGGACACCATATGTGCTCATTTTCCTCAACGGAAGCGCGGCCCGCGGGCCAGCGGCTCTCGGTGGGAATCATGTTGTAGATATCCGGACATTGACGGCCAATATCCCGAAACGAGCCCTCAGGGAATATGAAAAGGCTGTGCGGGAAATTAAGGACCACAACACGCAAAGCGCTATCGAGCGGCTGGAAAAGTCTGTCAAGCTCGCCCCGAATTTCTACAATGCGCATCTAGGACTCTCGCAGGAATACCGAAAAACCAACCTGCTGGATGCCGCCGAACAGGAACTTACTCGCGCATTCGAACTGAATCCTCGCGAAGGTACGCCATTAATTCAACTCGGCGAGATATACCTGGAGAAAAACAATTTTGAACTAGCAGCCGAGGTCCTATCACAAGCGATTCGAATCGAGCCAGGATCGGCTATTGCGCATTACGCGCTAGGGCGCGCACGGTACAAACTCTCCGACTACGCAGAGGCAGAGCGGGCTTTCAAGCGCGCAGCTGTGCTCGACACGGACTTTGAAGCGGCGGAATTGATGCTTCTCCATGTATACGTTCGTCAGGGAAAACTCAGTGCGGCTCTCAGCCGCATCGATGCACGTCTAGACAAGAATCCCGGAAATAGTCCGAATCCGGCGCTAGAAAAGTTCAGATCGGAAATTGTGGTCGCCTTGGCGAAGTCAAAACAAGGCGCGGAAAAACAGAAGTGAGGCAAGGACCTCATGACGCGGGACTGGTAGTACACAAACATAAAGTAGTGTTTTCGTAGGGCGGGACGAAATCCGCGCTGCGAGCGATGTTCCGTCTGGTCCTGTTTGCGCGACGCGTTTTTAAGCAGTAAACCAGCACACGAAGAGCCTTTAAAAAGTTCACCGTTGGAGAGAAATTGACTTTGCAGTTCCGCGCGAAGGTCTTCAACGTTTTCAATCACGCCGATTTCTCGTACCCGAACCAGATCGTTTTTCGCGCACTGCGATCAGCCCATCGGCAGGCGTGATCACTCGGACGGCCACGACCTCGCGGCAAATCCAGTTCGCGTTGAAGCTCCTGTTCTACGGCATAACGCGGGATCCTTCTTACCCCGAATTTCTACCAAGAATGCCCCCTACACGGGATATACACGCATCCTTTGCCGTTATAAACCCCACGCAATAGAAAAGCGAACAACGACACTGCGCCTAGTGCCACGGCTGGAGTCATTACCGAAGCCGCGAACCTTGAGCGCCAGATTCAGTTCTCCTTGAAGTTGCTGTTCTGATTTTCGTGGGGCTTTGCACTGTAGCGGCGGTCTATGACCCGCCGGCGATCTCGCAAAAACGCGTGCATTGTCGGCGGTCATAGACCCCCGCTACAGCATCAAAAGGGAGGAGACATGCTGCAAGCAAAAAGAAGTGCGATTTGTGGGATCGTGGTTGCTGTGGTGGTGTTGTTGTGGGGAACTCTGGCGTATAGCCAGAACACAGCCGGCACGATTTTGGGTACGGTGTCGGATGAAAGCGGTGCGCGCCTGCCGGGCGTGACAGTCACGATCACGCACCTGGATACTGATATTTTCCGCTCTGTGACTACGGACGAAGCAGGCCGGTATCGAGCGCCGGCTTTGAGTTTGGGCAACTACGAGGTGAAGGCGGAACTAATGGGATTCCGTACCGCCTTGCGATCGGGGATTCAGCTTACGGTGGCCGCCGAGGTGGTCGTAAACCTCAGCCTGAGCGTCGGCACCGTCACCGAGCAAGTGAACGTCACTGGCGAGGCGCCTTTGGTGGAAATCACCAACGCCACGCTCTCGGGGCTAGTGGACGATAAAAAGATCCGCGATCTGCCGTTGAACGGGCGAAGCTTCGAGCAACTGGCCTTCTTGCAGCCGGGCGTGACTCCATATTTCCGCGGCCGTCGCGAGACCGATCAAGGTGAAGGCGTCAAGATGAGCGTGACCGGCAGCCGCGTGGACTCCAACAGTTTTCTACTGGATGGAACGAACATCAACGATCAGTCCAACAACACGCCCGGCAGTGCGTCGGGGAACCTGCTCGGCGTCGAGATGCTGCGGGAGTTTCGCGTACTGACCAGCGCATACAGCGCCGAATATGGACGGTACTCCGGCGGAATCATCACCGCCGTCACCAAATCGGGCGGCAACGAACTCCATGGCAACCTATATGAGTTCCACCGCAACGACAATCTCGATGCGAGAAACTTTTTTGACCGGCAGGAGAAACCCACCGATCCGCGTTTGCCGGAATTCAAGCGCAATCAGTTCGGAGCAACCATTGGCGGACCGATCGTGCACGACCGGACGTTCTTCTTCGGCGGCTATGAAGGGTTCCGTCAACGCAAGGGAGAATCCAGGCTCGCCATTGTTCCTAGCGCCGATGCCCATCGAGGGATTCTGCCTTGTCCGCGGACGAGACCCGCAGCAGGCTTTACCGGGTTACAGGCTGCCTGCAACAATGCCGGCACATCGACGTACACGGTAAACGTCAATCCATCTGTCCGGTCGTTCCTGGATCTCTATCCGTTTCCCAACGGCTCTGACTTTGGAGATGGCACGGCTCAGCTCTTCAGCAATCCCAAGCGGCCGGTCGACGAGGACTACACGACGGGTCGAGTGGACCACAACTTTTCGAATAACGATTCTTTCTTTGTCCGATATACCTTTGATCGGGCAGTCCTGAGTAGTCCGACGCAGTATCCGACTCTTGCTGTGGACAGCCAAACGAAGAACCAATACGTCACTCTCGGTGAAACGAGGATTTTCTCGCCGCGGGTGCTCAATACAACCCGCCTCGGTTTTAACCGCGCCTATAGCAACCAATACGGCCGGCCCTTGTTTGACGTGAAGCCCGACTTGCTCTTTGTTCCAGGTCAGCAATTGGGCCTTATGACTTTTCGCTCGATCGGGATTACTGAGTATGGCGCAGGCCAGGGCTTTCCCCGGCGTTTTGGACACAACGTCTGGCAAGTGACCGACGACCTGACAGTCTCACGCGGAAGCCATTCGCTGAAAATGGGGATGCTCTTTGAGCGAACCCAGAGCAACGCGACCTTGTCCCGCGTCTACGGTGGGCAGTATTTCTTCGACACCTTGGAAGATTTCTTGGTCGGACAATCTGCCGAGTTCAATGGAGACATCCCCACCAGCGATAACGTTCGCGGTTGGCGCCAGAGCTTGTTCGGATTTTATTTCCAGGATGACTTCCAGGCTCGCTCGAATCTCACCTTGAACCTCGGGCTCCGCTACGAGTTCACGACGGTCCCTACAGAGGCTCATGGCAAGATCGCCAACTTCCGGACTCCCTTGACCGACAAAGCGCCGACTCTTGGAGACCCCTGGTACCAAGGTTCTTACATAGATTTTGGGCCGCGCGTCGGCTTTTCCTGGGACCCGAGATCCAATGGCAAGACCGCAATTCGGGGAGGATTCGGGATGTACTTTGATCACCTGGTGGCGCAGCCTCTCAACCGCGCCTTGAGCCGTATCCCTCCCTACAGCGTGACTGCCCGGGTTCTTGGGGCCGCTGCTGCCTTTCCAAGACTAGACTCCAGCCTGCTCACGTCTCCTCCTCTGACGCAGGTCGTTAGTTACGGGCTGCAGTACGAAATGAAAGACCCAACAAAGATCGGCTATACCCTCAGCGTCCAGCAACAGATCGCGTCACAAACCGCGATCACCGTCGCTTATGCCGGAGCCCATTCCTATCACCAGCTCAATGGCAACAACGGGAATAATGCGTTGCCTACGGAAATCCGGAACGGGCGTAAATTCTTCGCTCCGAACTCGCCGCGCCGGAACCCCAACATCGGGCAGCTTCAGTTTTGGGTTACTCCCGAGGGCGCTTCCCAGTATCATTCGCTGCAACTCGGCCTCAACAGGCGCTTCGGGGCCGGACTCCAGGTGCAAGGCTCGTACACGTATGCCAAGAACACCAACAACGCCGACGGCGTATTCGGCAGGTATCTCGATGTAAGCGGAACCGTGCCGCAAGATCCGGACGATTGGAGGGCCGACTGGGGACTGGCCGGAATTGATATCCGCAACTACTTCTCTGCGAACTTCACCTACGATCTCCCCTTCGCACGAAATATGACCGGAGCCGCTGGAAAAGTGCTCGGCCGCTGGCAGATCAACGGCATACTCACGCTATCCTCCGGAACGCCGATTACGATCTACAGTGGTTTTAATCGTTCGCGCAACGGAGCCAGTGGAGCGCAGATCACCGACCGGCCGGATCTGCTTCCGGGCTTCAGCAGCAATCCCGTGAAAGGCGTTTCCAAAGGCTGTCCAGGTGTCCCCGCCGGCACGAAACTGGGAACTCCCGATCTCTACTTCGATCCATGCGCCTTCGCTCTGCCGGAGCCCGGATTTTATGGCAACCTGGGGCGCAACACCGTCATCGGCCCTGGCCTGAAGAACTTCGATTTTGCGGTTGTGAAAAACATCCCGGTTGCGGAAATGAAGAGCATTCAGTTTCGGGCCGAGGCGTTCAACCTGTTCAACCGTGCGAATTTTAACCGCCCCGGAGCTCTTCAGGAGAGTGTCAAGCTCTTTAGCGCCTCGGGTGATCGGGTCGCTTCCAACGCCACGATTCGAAGCACGCTCACGGATTCGCGGCAGATCCAGTTCGGCCTGAAGTTCACCTTCTGACTGTGTCACGAGCAAAACAAGAGGGAGGTGCTGATCAAGTAAATCATTTTTTGAACCAAACACACTGAAGTAGATGGTCCTTCTTGAGACTGCTGTTAGCGCGACGCGTTTTTACAAAGCAGTAGACCGGCCAGGAAGAGCCGGAACCAAGGCCGAGACGCCTGCCATATTTGATTTTCGATTGTTAGCGATTGCATTCGAAAGGAGCGGATCATGGCAAGAAGGGAGAGTACTAGTCTGCGTGTGCTTGGAAGAGCAGGCGCCGCGATTGTTGCATTGATCGCATTGGGAACCTGCCTGACTTTTGCTCAGACTTCCACGGCAACCATTTTGGGTTCCGTGAAGGACGCCTCGGGGGCGCTGGTGCCGGGAGTGAGCATCACCATCAAACATACCGAGAGTGGCCTGACGCGCGCCGTCGTGAGCGGTGAGCGCGGCGGCTACAATGTGCCGCTGCTTCCGGTGGGCGCATATGAGATCACCACAACCATGCCGGGCTTCAAGCAGGCGGTCCGGAGCGGCATCAATCTTGTGGTGGGTCAGGAAGCAGTGGTGGATCTGACGCTGGAAGTCGGAGCCCCCGCTGAGCAAGTCACAGTGACGGAGGAAGTGGCGCTCCTGAACACAACGACGAGTTCGACTTCAGGAGTGATTACCGAGCAACAGGTGAAGGAATTGCCGCTGAACGGCCGCAGCTTCGATAATCTGATTCTGCTTAACGTGGGCGTTTCCAATGCCACTTCCAATACGCTCGACGGCGGCGCCTGGAACATGTTCTCGGTGGCGGGAAAGCGGCCGGAAACCAACCGGTATACCATCAACGGGGTCGACTGGGTGGGCGGATCCGCAACCGGACAGTTCATTTCGCCGAACGGAGCGAGCCGGCAGTTGCTCGGCGTGGAGGCCGTGCGGGAATTCAACGTTCTCTCGGACACCTATAGCGCTGAGTATGGAAAACGGGCCGGAGGACAAATCACCATTGTGACTACCTCGGGAACCAACCAGGTCCACGGGAGCGCCTTTGAGTTTTTGCGTAACGACGCCCTGGATGCCCGCAACTTCTTTGATAACACCATTGGCGCTCCTCCGTACAGACGCCATCAATTTGGAGGGGCTCTGGGAGGCCCGATCAAGAAGGACAAGATGTTCCTGTACGGAACCTATGAAAGGTTTAGCCATTCGTTATCGCGTTCGAGCGCCTCGATTGTGCCGGGCACGTTCGCCCGCCAAGGGCTGTTGTGGCCAGGTAATTCCCTGGGTTTGCCGGCGGGTACGCCGGTGCCCGGTCTGAACACCGGGATGCTCAAGTATGCCAAATACTTCTGGCCGGAGCCCAGTACGCCGGACCGTCCCGACGGAAGTGCCATCGCCTACGCGAATCCGGTAGAGAAGCTCCCCGAAAATTTTGGCCTCGCGCGCTATGACTACGTCATCTCCACCAAGGATTCGTTCTCGGGAAATCTGACGATGGACTATGGCTCCCGAAGCGTCCCGTGGGGAGGCGGCGGCGGGGGCGACCCGAATTTTGTCAGTCTGTCCGAACTGCACGCCCGAACTCTCAGCTTGAAAGAAACGCACGTTTTTTCCCCCACTCTGGTGAATGTCGCTACCATCGGGTACGCGGGGACATACGGAACGCTGGTCAACGCTCCCGCCATACCGATGCCGGCGGA
>Ga0066903_100001682_pt1 | contig 16542 bp, 18 predicted proteins | sample PanSoiMetaGPlot1_FD_67491 | JGI IMG/M metagenome (GOLD analysis project Ga0066903, IMG submission 67491) | Tropical forest soil microbial communities from Panama analyzed to predict greenhouse gas emissions - Panama Soil - Plot 1 (version 2) | ecosystem: Environmental > Terrestrial > Soil >... | reverse complement strand
TATCTATCTCCATTCGCGAATCAAATATGGGTTGACGATTCCCCAACACTATCCGTCAACCCATTTTTCTTTGCCTGAAACTATCGGATTAATCATTTAGGTTGGCCAGCTCGCTCGCGGAGTACTCGCCGCAGTTCGTCAGGAACTGAAATCGGTGGCAGACAGCTGAACCCGGAACAAACAACCGCTACAGACCCGGCAGCACTTCCAGGTAAGTTCGGAATCGTTTCCGCCAGGGAAGGTGGGAGATTCTGTGCAACCGCGGCGCTCTTCGGAATGACAATCACTGTCTTGTTCAGCGCAAATGATTCCACTGCAGCTCGTTCGAGTTCCTTGGAACTGTCCACATCCTTCAGGATTACAACCTGCACATGAGGCTCGGAAAATTTCGCAGCTGCAATACCATATGTTGCGGCGAAGAGTCCATATTGTCCGGCAACGCCTGCCAGTACCTCGAGCGTTTGTTCCGCCTTATCACGATAGCTGGAGTCATTTGTGTAGGCGCAGAGTCGAGTCATCGCGATCGCAGCAACGGCATTCCCGGCCGGCGTGGGTGAATCTTGAAACGGCTTGCGGGGAGTGTGTAGCACGCCCAGGCGCCTTATTGTTCCGTCAGGTGACTGCTCTGTATCGAAGAACCCTCCTGAGGAGGGATCGAAAAATCGCGCCACCATCGTATCCGCAATCGCGTGCGCAAATTTGAAATAACTGATGTCTGCAGAGGCCTCATAAGCGTCGAAACAGGCGACTGTGGCAAATGCATAATCGTCGAGCATCCCCGGAACATCCCGCCGTTCGGAGTTAGGGTCGGAATAGGCAATCACATGCCGCAAGCCCCGCTTAGCATCCCATCCTTCGGCGAGAATGCGGTCAAGCGAGCGCAGCGCAAAGTGGCGTGCATTCTCGAGTTCCAATACCTTCGCTGCTTCGAGGTATGCGGAGATAGCCAGCGCATTCCATCCGACATAGATCGTCTTGTCGACGTAGGGTGTCGGTCGCGTTAGACGTGACGCATACATCTTTTTCCTGGCATCAGCGAGTAGCGTCGCGGCTCGCTCGGCACTCATGTTCAGTCGCTTGGTAATTTCGTCGAGAGCCGTTCGGACATACAGTACATTCTTTGCCGGGTCGTGGTGCATCTCTCCAATTTCGTTGATGTCATAGTGCAGGGCCGCCACATTTGTTTCTTCTTCCGACAGCACAGCTCGCGTTTCGGCTAAGGTCCATGTGAAATAGTCGCCGTCATCATCCATGGAGTAGTCGGCATCCTGCGATGCGTAAAAACCTCCATGTTCTCGATCCGACAGCCACTCGTCCATCCAGCGGATGATGTCCTTGGCAACCGCGGCAAAGAATTCCGACCCCATTACTTGAAAGCCCCGCACATAGTTCTTGAGCAGTTCGGAATTGTCGTATGACATCTTCTCGAAGTGCGGCACGATCCAGCGCTCATCCACTGAATACCGATGAAACCCTCCGGCCAACTGATCGTAAACTCCTCCGCTCGCCATTTTCTCCAGGGTCGTGACGATCACCTTGAGCAGCTGCTCGTCGCCGGAACGCATGTACTGATTCATGGTCAGGTCGAGAATCGCAGGATGGAAAAACTTTGGAGCACTGCCAAATCCTCCATTCCTGTCATCAAACATCCGCAGCGATGACTGCAAAATTGCTTCAATCACTTGCGGCGAGAAGTCTCCGCTGCGCCCAGCAAACGATTCCGACTGCGCAACAGCTCCCTCGACCATCTTGGCCTGCTCTACGACGTCGCCATTCTTCTCGTGATATGCGTTCGCGATGGAGAGAAGCACTCTCTTAAAGCTTGGGCGTCCATAGTGATCATCGGGTGGAAAATAAGTGCCGCCATAAAACGGTTTGCCGTCCGGAGTGAGGAACGCCGTCAGCGGCCATCCTCCCTGCCCGCTGACTGCTTGAATGGCAACCTGGTAGCGGCTATCCACGTCGGGTCGCTCATCGCGATCCACTTTCACCGCTACGAAGCGCTGGTTAATGATGTCCGCGATTTCAGGGTTGTCGTACGATTCACGATCCATTACGTGACACCAGTGACACCACACCGCCCCGATATCGAGCAGCACCGGTTTGTTCTCTCGTTGCGCCCGCTCGAATGCCTCCTCGCCCCACTCGTGCCACTGGATAGGCTGGTGCATCGCTGATCGGAGATAGGCGGAAGAGGCTTTAGCTAGCGAATTGAGGGCTTGGGTGGTCATCTGGTTAGTGTAATCGTTTGGTGGGAGAGAAGCGGAGTTCGGAAACGGTTGGGGGACAAGGAATCGAATGCTGACTTGGCTACCAGATCCGCTGCACGCCGTAGCTACTAAAGATCGCTTCGTTGCTGAGTATCGGAATGGCTTCAGTTTGGGACTGCGCTATCAACATGCGGTCAAAGGGATCTTTGTGAGGCCCTGGCAAAAGCCCAGCCCGCAACCCGTGTTCACCACTGATTGGCAGTACGTAAAACGAGTCTCGAGAAAGTAAGTCCGAAAAATCTCTCACCAGGTCAATTGAGACATGGAGCTTGCCTAGGCGAACCTTGGTTGAGATCTCCCAAGCCGACGCCGCGCTGACCAGGATTTCATTGCCATGATCAGCAATGAGTCTCATAGCCCTCGGCGACAAGCGACGTTCTTGACTCCACCACCAGAGAAGCGCGTGCGTGTCGAGGAGAAGTCGCAACGATCATTCCCAACTTTCGAGTTCGTCACTCGGCAATGGTTCAAAGAACGAGGGCGGGACTTTCAACTTCCCCCGCAACGCACCTGGCTTGCGATTTCCCTGTTTCCCGGATACCGGAACGAGTCGCACGAGCGGCTGGGAACCGCGTGCGATGACAATGTCCTCTCCACGGCAGGCCTGCTCCACCAGTCGCGAGAGATGGGTTTTCGCCTTGTGAATCGTAATTGTCGGCATATTAGCTATATTAGCTAAGCTAATTAGGTTTGGCAAGCCCCTCGACGAATGCTCAAGAACTACCGTAACTGGCGATGGTTCAGAGAATTGCGCGAAAATCGGTCCGTGAGGCTTTCAGTTCCAATTGCTGGATCCTTGTTTCTTGCATCCCTAAACGTGATGGTCTGTTTGCTAGCACTAACCCTTGGCTACTCAGGGCAGTCGGCAGAAGGCTGTGCTGTTCTCCTGTGGCTTGTTGCACCACCGCTGTTCGCCTTCACGATGGCTTATCTGATCCTCGATTTGTACAACGCGCAAAGACGTAAGCAAGCAGCGATCGGAGCCCTTCTCACTATTCCTGTAGCTTTGGTGATCTGGCATTTTCGGTTTAACGGAATCTGACTCTCGCTTCGTAAAGCCGATGCTAATCTTGAAGCTGTTTCGCAATCCCACAATACAGCTCCACCGCTTCCTGCAGTTCCCTCTTTTCCACATACTCCCCAGAGGTGTGCGCCACATGAATCGATCCCGGGCCAATCAGCAGCGGCTCACCCCAATTGCTTAATGCTGGGATGTCGGTTGTGAACGCAGCTACGAATTCCGGCATTCCGTCTAGCGCGCGTAGGCGGACGAAGGGTATCTCAAGCGTGAACTCAGCAGTAGCCAGGTCTGCTACTGCAGCTTGAATCTGGCGGCGGAGTTCTTCTGAAGGTCCCACCAGCCGATACAGAAGTTGAGCTTTGGCGTGATCCGCGATCACGTTCGTTGCCCGACCGCCCTCGATCAATCCAATGTTCATCGTGCACGGACCGACATCTGGCTCGCTTGGAAGCTTCATCTCGAGCAGACGCCCCAGAGCCTTGACCAGCTTGTCGATTGCCGACTCTCCCAACTCTGGATAAGCCGAATGCGCCATGCGCCCGCTAGCGGTTACTTCTACCCGCAAAGCACCTTTCGATGCGCGCGCCAGGCGATTTTCTGTCGGCTCGCCGTTGACCAGAAATTTGCAGCCGATCGTCTGTTCGTTAGCGACCTTCGCGCCTTGGCTGTCTCGCTCTTCGCCGACCAGGAACAGCAGTCCGACGAAAATACCCTCATCCCGCAAGCGCCTTGCCGCAGCAGTTTGACTCGCGATGATACCCTTCGCGTCACACGCCCCGCGGCCATAAATCCGTGTTGCATCTTCCGATGACGGAATAAACGGCGGCACAGTATCCATGTGTGTAGAAAAGAAAATTGCCGGACGCGGCTGCTCCGGGAAGGTGGCAATCACGTTAAAGCGCGAGCCTTCCACCGTCATCTTCCGTGACCGGAATCCCATCCGCGAAAGCTCCTGATGCAGAACCTCGCCCACCGGTCCTTCATTACCAGTTATGGATTCGATGTCGATGAGTTGCCGTGTAAATGCAACGATGTCCATGCCCACAGAGGATACCCTATGGGACCTCAAAGACTGCCTGCTAGCCTCAGTCGTGCAAGCTCTAGGCCGTGGCTCGTCCAGCGCCAGGAAGTTCGTCAAGGAAGGTGAAGAACTGCCGTACTCGCGTGACCTCTAGCGCATCTTGGACACGCTTGTTCACACCAACGAGGTAGAGTTTCGATTCTCCCTTATCTCGGGCAACATGGGCACCTACCAGCGCGCCAATACCAGCCGAATCAATGTATGGAACACCCGAAAACTCGAGATACAGGGCACTCGACCGATCGGCACGAACTCTCGCCTGAAAATCGAATAGATTCGAAATAATCAGCGGCCCAGTAAGTTCCAAGACTCGCTGTCCTTCTATCGGCCCATCGTGGTCTTCAATCACCAAAGGATCCTGTGGCATCGCGCGATTTTAAATTCGCCCAGGTTACCGAATTGTTAAAGCATGATGAATTTTGTGGCGCCGCTCGTTGTAATCTGAATTGGTGCTGACCGCCAACTCAACTATCCGGTCCCTGTTTCTTGAAGGTGCGGCCGGACAACTGGAAGCTCTGCTGAATGCAGGGACTGCCGGCGCCACGCACGCAGCGTTGGTTTGTCATCCCCATCCTCTCTACGGCGGAACGCTGCACAACAAGGTTGTCTTCCATACGATGAAGGCCCTGAACTCTTTTGGCTTCCCCGTCCTTCGCTTTAACTTCCGAGGAACCGGTCTGAGCCGGGGCGAACATGATCACGGCAATGGAGAGAAAGACGACGTCCGAGCCGCCTTGGCCTGGCTCGACCAGGAGTTTCACCTTCCCCTCATTTTCGCTGGCTTTTCTTTCGGCGCTGCCGTGGGATTGCTGCCCGCATGCGAAGACCAGCGTGTAGCGTGTGCGATCGGCTTGGGCATTCCGGTCTCACCGATCGACGATCGCAATTACGACTTCTCTTTTCTCGCCGATTGTCATAAGCCGAAGCTCTTTGTCAGTGGCTCGAGAGATCAGTTCGGATCCAGGGACCGCCTGGAGGAAGTCATCAGTCCCTTGTCTGAGCCGCGCAAGCTTGTGATCATCGATGGCGCCGATCACTTCTTCGAGGGCCGGCTGAAAGAACTTCGCGAGACTATTGAGAATTGGGTTCGCGAAAACGTACCAGGAGCAAATCACTGATGACGGACGACCGTCTCGCCGTGGAAATGCGCGTCGCCGCCCGCCACCTGTTCGAGCATGCCCTCGCTGAAGCAAGCGTCGACCGCGCGTTCCAGCAGCATGTCGATTGCGATCACAGCGTGCTGCGCGTTCGTGAGGATCTCTACGACCTCAATTCCTACAACAGAACTACGGTTATTTCCATCGGCAAGGCCGCTCACACTCTCGCGAATGCTCTGGAGATGCAGGCAGGCAGCCGCTTCGAAGGCATCGTAGCTAGTTCGGTTTTGCCATCGTCGCAACTTCCCGGCTTTCGATACTTTCAGGGAGGTCATCCCACTCCCAACGCCGAATCAATACGCGCTGCCGATGCAATTCTGAAGTCGGTTTCTGCACAAGACGCGTCTTCGCTGGTGCTCTTTCTCATCAGTGGTGGTGGCTCCTCCATTGCAGAGAAGCCGATCGACGAAGAAATCTCCCTCGACGATCTCGTAAATACGTACCGTGTACTGGTTCACTCCGGCGCCCCGATTGCCGAGATCAACGCGATTCGCAAACATCTTTCGGCAATCAAGGGCGGACGACTCGCGCAGGCTGCATCACCTGCCCAACAGGTCTCGATCCTGATTTCCGACGTACCCGACCATACGCCTGATGCCCTGGCCTCCGGCCCAACCATGCCGGACTCTACGACCGTTGAGCAGTGTCAGCAGATTGCCGCACAATATGGAATGCTTGCAGCGTTTCCGGCTTCGGTCCGCGAATTGTTTCAAAAGCACGCACTCGAAGAGACTCCGAAGCAAGACGATACGGCCTTTGTTCACTCACGTTGGTGGACTCTGCTCTCAAATGCATCGGTCGTCGAAGCCACAAAAGTGGAGGCTGAACGAAAAGGATTCACTGTAGAAGTAGACAATTCTTGTGACGATTGGGATCACGCAAAAGCAGCGGACTATCTGCTGACACGCCTTCGAGATCTGCGGAAAAAATCTCCTCGTGTCTGCCTGCTCTCGGGTGGCGAAGTGACAGTTAAAGTCACTGGCAAGGGTATTGGAGGCCGAAACCAACAGTTCGCTCTCGCCTGTGCTTCTAGAATCGCCACAGAGAACATTACGGTGCTAAGCGCAGGAACCGACGGCATCGACGGAAACAGTAAAGCCACCGGGGCTATCGTAGACGGGACAACGATTTCGCGGGCAAAGTCCCAGAACCTTGATGCCGCTAAGCATCTCGAAGACTTTAATGCTTTTCCTTTTTTCGAAGCTCTTGGGGATTCAGTTATGACCGGACCGACGGGAAACAATCTCCGCGACTTGCGTCTCTTGCTCGCCTATTAGTGGCTCGTTGTTCAGAAGAACCTTGTTACGCCCTCTTCCATCACCACGACGCGGTCCTCAATCCCACATGCTCTGGCTTCGCGTTCTAACAAGGCCAACGGCTCTCCAATCGGCTCATGCGATAGGCGGAACGTTCCGTAATGCATAGGCACCATCCAGCGAGCATTCAGGTCGAGAAAGGCTCGGGTCGCATCGCTCGGATTCGCATGCACGTTGCGGAAGGTCTCGGGGTTATATGCACCGATTGGCAAGAGTGCCACTTTTGGAGCCAGCCGCTCACCGATCTCGCGGAACCCAGCAAAGTACGCCGTATCTCCGGCGTGATAGACAGAATGTCTGCTGTCGCGCAGTACATACCCACCATAACCGCGATGTGAGTCTTTAATAATTCTCGCTCCCCAGTGTCGCGACGGTACGTGCGTGACCGTTAAACCGCGATGTCGGTAACTATTCCACCAGTCAAGCTCAACAATCTCTTCAAAGCCTAAGTCCGAAACTAGATCCAGGACATGGTGCGGAATAATGATGGTGGGCGCTTTTCCTGAACGCCGTCGGGTGTGCGCAACAATGGCACGTAACGACGGCCTGTGTAGGTGGTCAAAATGCGCGTGCGTCACGAGAACGACGTCGATGGGAGGCAAATCGCGAACGCGGGTGCCTGGCTTTTTTAAACGCTTCAGAACGAACAGCCATTGGGCAAAATTCGGATCCAGCACCACATTCTGGCCTCCGATCTGGACGAAAAAGCTGGAGTGCCCGATGAATGTCACTCCCATCTCGCCATTCGACGCCAGTTTGGGTTTGTGAGTCTCGCCCGTGCGCTTCGTAACGGCGGAGTGGCGAACTAGTCGCCCGAAATCTGTGGCTCGTTTCCTGAGGGCCGGATTGCTTAACGTGGACTTTAACATCAATGATTGGACCTGGCTTCATCGCCCAAATCCTTACTGAAAATAGGCGGCCCGCAATACAGATCTCGAACTTATCTCTCTAGGCGTAGAAATTCCTCTCATTCTAGAACATTCCCAGGTTGATTGCTTGACCACGATTGCCGCGCTCAGTTCTAATTCTTATGTTGTTTAGAGGAGAAGCGGAATGCGTGTTGCCTTCTTAGGTTTAGGGATTATGGGACAAGCGATGGCGTCGAACCTTGTAAAAGCCGGGCACGACGTCAGTGTATGGAATCGCACGCCCGGCAAAGAGGTTGAAGGCGCGCGGACCGGATCGTCTCCGGCAGATGCCGCCCGGGACGCCGAAGTCGTCTGGCTCTGCGTTGCAGATACTGTAGCTGTCGAGAACATCCTGTTTGGGCCACAAGGGGTCCAAGAGTCGCTCGCCCCGGGAGCGATCGTCGCCGATTCGAGCACCATTTCGCCAATCGCAACCCGCGACTTTGCCGAGAAAGTTCGTGCCAAGGGAGCCGAGTACGTCGACGCCCCAGTGACCGGCTCAAAAATCGGCGCCGAAAACGGAACCCTTTTGTTCATCGTCGGCGGCAGCGAACCTGCCATCGACACTCTCAAGCCTCTATTCGCCGCCATGGGCAAGAAAATCTTCCGCATGGGCGAGACCGGCAAGGGCCAGGCCGCGAAGTTGGTCATGAATCTGCAAATCGCTTTGATTTATGAAGGGTTCGCCGAAGCTCTTACTCTGGCGACCAAAATGGGTGTTGATACCGACGCGCTTCTTCCGCTCATCATGGCGTCGATGGTCAAGTCTGGCGTCGTTGAATATAAGGCACCGTTTGTGATGCAGCGTGATTTCACCCCGAATTTCCCGCTGCGTCTCATGCATAAGGATCTTCGCCTGGCACTGGATGCGGCTCGCGAATCTCGCGTCAAACTCCCTGGGCTCGAAACCATTGAAGAAATCTACGAAATGGCGAGCGAGGATGGGCACGGCGATCTGGATTACGCAGCAACCCTCACTTTGCTGGAGAAATGGGCCGGTGTCGAAGTCAAAGGTGCCGTCCCCGTGTAGCACCTTTTCTGCATTCCGCGCAGAAAAAGGACACTCACTCACTGTCAAACTTTCCAGTACTTGCGCTCATTTGTCTGCGTAACCGACATCGCCCGTTACCGCGGTAATCCTGTTTTACAGAAGTATTACAGCCACCTAGCTCTTTATCTTGCTACTTTATCCGTGCAACGTCGCTCGGGGGAACAGGATGGAACTCGCCGCACTCAATCGCAAGCAGGCCGCCAACGGAGAAATCAACTGGATTACAGCTATTTTCATGGCCCTTTTTCACGTTGGAGCCGTGGCAGCATTGTTTTTCTTCTCATGGAAGGCTCTGGCGGTAGCGGCGTTCCTATGGTGGGTTTCCGGCAGTCTCGGCATCGGGATGGGGTACCATCGCCTGCTCACGCATCGCGGATATAAGACGCCGAGGTGGGTTGAGTACTTTCTGACTGTCTGCGCGACCACTGCCCTCGAAGGCGGGCCGATCTTCTGGGTTGCGACTCACCGCATTCATCACAAGTATTCCGACCAGGACGGCGATCCACATTCTCCCATCGACGGCAAATGGTGGGCACACATGGGCTGGATTCTTACCGGAAAATCCATGCACCACGACACCACTACCCTCGCCAAGTTCGTACCCGATCTGGCGAAAGACAAGTTTCATGTCTGGATCACCAAATATCACTATGTACCGGTCATAGTAGTTGGCCTTGCCCTGCTCGCTATCGGTGGACTGCCTTTTCTTCTTTGGGGGACATTCCTACGCACGGTAGTTGGTCTTCATGCCACTTGGCTCGTAAATTCGGCAACCCATACCTGGGGCTCTCGACGCTTCGCGACGCGCGACCTGTCAACCAACAATTTCTGGGTTGCGATTCTCACCTTTGGCGAGGGATGGCACAACAACCATCACGCGCACCCGGTATCTTCGCGCCACGGCCTGCGCTGGTTTGAGATTGACCTGAACTGGTACGGCATCTGGGCGCTGTCCAAGCTCGGTCTAGCTAAGAACGTATACCGGCTCAAGCTGAAGGATCTGAAGACGCCTGAGATACAGGAAGACCAGATCGTTCCTGCTTCTGCGCAGGAATTCGTCTCAGCCTGAGCGTCTACTCATTCTTCCCCTTCTTCCCCTTTACACCTTGCTCCGCAGCAAGGTGATATTCTCGCCATCAACGGGGAGGACTGGATGTTTCCGCTTACCAGACTGGGCATCGGCGCGTTCATCATTATTGTCGTCATTTCCACCAGCCTAAGGACCACCGCCTCTGAACTGCGTTCGATCCAGGCAAACTCTAATCAAATGCCTGCTGGAAGCCTGTCCAACGGTGTGCTGAATATCAATCTCGAAATTCAGCAGGCCGACTGGTTTCCCCAAGCCGACACGGGACCAAGCATGAAAGTTTTCGCCTTCGGCGAAAGAGGCACGTCACCACAGATTCCCGGGCCGATGATTCGCGTACCGGAGGGGACCAAAATCCACGCTACTGTGCGCAACCTCCTCTCGGTAGCTGCAAAACTTCACGGAATGCATTCTCGACCGGGAAGAGCCGACGACACTCTTACGATCGAGCCGGGCGAGACTCGCGAGGTTTCCTTCGATGCCTGCGTTCCCGGCACCTACTTTTACTGGGCCGACACCGGCGCCGAAGTCTGGAACGGTTTTCCTGTAAAGGACGACAGCCAACTCAGTGGTGCATTCATCATCGATCCCGCTGCCGGCTCTCCTCCGGATCGAGTGTTCGTCATTGGAATATGGCGCGATCAGCCTTCGCCCGACCAGTCCTTTGATGTGCCCGTCATCAACGGCAAGTCCTGGCCCTACACCGAGCGCCTCACTTACACCCCGGGAGAAGTCGTTCGCTGGAGATGGCTGAATCCGACCAACTTGACTCACCCGATGCATATGCACGGCTCCTACTATCGCGTCGACAGCCGTGGCAACGGAGAAACGGACACGATATATCCCGAAGCTCAGCGCCGGATGGTTGTTACCGAAGCTCTTACCTTCGGCAACACCATGACTACTTACTGGGTTCCCGAGCGATCAGGTCGCTGGCTCTTTCACTGTCATACCCTGGCACACATCACGCCAGACATCATGTTCCTCCGAAAGACGGACGATGGGCATGAAACTCATAGCAGCCATCAGCACGAGATGACCGGACTGGTCATGGGCATCGATGTTCTGCCTAAAGCCGGTGAGGTTGCCCAAAAGACACCCATCAAGCCCAAGCACAAACTTGACCTTGTCGTCGGTAAAATCACCACTGCTGGCGTGACAACCAAGGGATACAAACTCGTGGGCAAACGCATACCGTCAGCTCCATTCAGTTGTCCCGGTCCGCCCATTGTCCTCACGCAAGGAGAACCCGTCGCAATCCGGATTCGTAATCAGCTCGACGAGCCTACCGCTGTTCACTGGCATGGAATCGAACTGGATAGCTTTTACGACGGTGTACCCGGCTGGAGTGGAGACGTGATGCGCACCACGCCATTGATTGACCCGGGCAAATCGTTCGAGGTCCGTTTCGCCCCGCCGCGCGCCGGCACATTCATTTATCACACCCACATGAAAGACCTCTCGCAGCTCACGTCTGGCTTATACGGACCGTTGATCGTGCTGCCGCCAGGAGAGAAATTTGATTCTGACATCGACAAGATTTTTATTCTCACGCGATACGGAAAGCGTAAAGATGGAGGGATGCTCCTGAACGGCACTAACCATCCAGCGGAACTGCAATGGCGCACAGGGCAGGACTATCGATTGCGCCTGATTAACATCGGTGCCAATAACACGTTCAAGCTCGCTCTTAACCAAGACGGCAATCCCGTGACGTGGACCTCGCACGCCAAAGACGGAGCCGACCTACCTCCGGCGCAAGTTGTATCCTCGCTTGCCTCACTCAGCTTGTCTCCCGGCGAGACTTACGACTTCAGCTTCCGCCCCGAGCACGCGGGCAAACTAGAACTCCGCGTTGACAATCCTGCGTTCAAAGAAACCATCACGCAAGCGATTGTGGTAAGTGCGCATTCGGCCCTTTCGCACTAAGAGCCCGGCATCCTCTTCTCTGTTGTCATCCTGAGCGAAGCGAAGGCTTAGCCAAGCGCAGTCGAAGGACCTTTCGTCTCATTCACCCTTCTCACAACGCAGCGCATGGACTAACATTTTCCGAAATCTTGCTTTCGACAGGAGCTGTATGTTGGCAAGTGCATCGATTCCTCACGACAGGCGATCGACTCGCATCGCGACCGTTGAGCAACATATTCGTCTGGAGAACCAGCACGACCTCGATGGTGTTCTTGCTACTTTCGGAGAAACAGCACACTACGACGACGAGGCTTGGGACGAACACTATAGCGGAAGAGATGGCGTCCGTCAGTTTTACCAACAGCTAATGACGGCCCTGCCCGATCTGACAATCGACGTGCGCCAGCTTCATGTCACGGACGATGCGATTCTGGTTGAAGTCACGATTCGCGGCACGCACCTCGGCGATTGGAAAGGTCTTCCTGCGACCGGGCGGCGACTCGAGCTACCACTCTGCGGTGTGTACACGTTTGACCACGACGACAGACTAGCGGGAGAGAGAATCTATTACGACCGGGGAACGGTATTGAGACAACTCGGTGTCTTCCATGAGCCGGTCAGCGCATTGGGACGGGTGTGCACGTTCGTTACACACCCAGCAACTATTGTGCGCGCCTATGTGAGGAAACTGTTCCGTCGTTAGTCCTTATGTAACTTAGAATGCGATTCTCAAGAAAATCACTCAATCAACCGCGCCGAACGAGTTGTTCGTATCATTGTCTACTTCCGTCGGAATCGAGATATAATCTCCGATCAAATTAGAGGGCGGATAGACCCTTAGGTACCTCAGGAGGCTGTATGTTTCGTGCCTTTCGACTCTCGATTCTCACCCTGACTGTCATTATTTGTACTTTCTCCGCTCAAGCACAGACATATCAAACGCTCTATGCCTTCACCAGGCCCGGAGACGGTTCCACTCCGTTTGCGACCGTCATTCGCGACCAGACCGGCTTCCTGTATGGAACTACGTTCCAGGGGGGACCTGGCGGTGCCTGTGCTCCCATCGGCTGCGGTGAGGTTTACCGTGTCAACCCCACAACCGGACAGAAAGTCCTCTTCCACGCCTTTGCCGATACAGATGGAAAGTTTCCACGAGGTGTGTTGCTCCGTGACAACAACGGAAGCCTCTTTGGCACTGCGTCTACGGGTGGATCCTCAGGCTCCGGAGTGGTTTTCAAGATTGATAGCGCCGGTACCTACACTGTTCTTCACAACTTCACTGGTGGGACCGATGGAGGACTCGCTTATTCGGGGCTGATCCACGATGCCGCTGGAAACCTTTATGGCACTACGCTGATGGGTGGAACGTTTAACGCGGGGGTGATTTACAGAATCAACACGGCCGGAAATTTCAAGGTCCTCTATAACTTCAACAAGTCGGTGGACGGTGGAAGTCCCTCTGCCGCACTCTTTCGAGATTCGGCCGGGAACCTCTATGGCACAACCAGCAGCGCTGGCGTTGGGACAGCAGGCACAGTTTTTAAGATTGCGCCTACCGGACAGTACACGGTCTTGTATAGCTTCACCGGCGGTTCGGACGGAGGCAATCCGGATAGCGGCTTACTCCGCGACCCAGCCGGCAATCTCTACGGAATTGCACCCGTCGCTGGAGACCTCTCATGCGCAGCTCCGAGCGGCTGCGGAGTTGCTTTCAAGATTGATAACACTGGCCACTTCAGCGTGCTGCATACCTTTACCGGTACTCCAGACGGGCGACTTCCGGAAGGCCGATTGACCCGGGACGCTGCAGGAAACCTGTACGGGACCACGCTCGGCGGAGGGACTGAAGATCGCGGCACAATCTTCAAGATTGACGCTGTGGGCAATTACTCCGTGATTCATAGCTTTCAAGTATCGCTAGGCGAAGGCTACGAGGGCACCGGCGTGATTCTTGACAATTTGGGGAATCTCTACGGAGCGACCATGGGCGGCCCCTGCTGCGGCACCGTCTTCAAGTTCACCCCGTAGGGGGTAACGAAGTCTGAAGGAAAAGTATTGGGGTAACTCTCTACTTCTTCACCAACGCTGCGATACAGTTTATTTCGACCAATGAATTGCCCGGCAGCGCGGCCACAGCAACAGTGGTGCGAGCTGGTCCGCCGTTCGGGAAGTAAGTCTTGAACACCTTGTTCATGCCGTCGTAGTACTTGATGTCGGCGAGAAAGACTGTGAGCTGAACGATGGTGTCCACCGTTCCGCCGCCAGCTTCCACGAGCTTCTTCACGTTATCCATCACAATCGTGGTGTGATGCCCGATCTCGAACTGCTCGGCAGGACCCGGATCGTGCGCACCTTGACCGGCCACATAGATCAGGCCGTTGTGCACTACGATCGGTGTGATCATCTGTTTTCCGTCGGCGGGCTTGCCGTCGTCATTGAGCTTGCGGACGCTCTCGTTCGTTTTCCCTTCAGCGCTTCCCGCCAGCGCAGCCGTAAGACCTAGACCAGAAAATACTGCAGCCAAGCGCCCAGCAAAATGCCTGCGAGTGAATGCCCCAAGATCCATAGACCCTCCTGCTTGAAGTTGTTGAGTCTAGGACAGCGGTGACATCCCGGTCAATGCGTACGCCGTGGGCGTCGCGATTCGACAAGCTTATTCTGATGTTAGTGATTTCTTACCGTGAATCTGAACGCTTCATTTGCAGGCGGAGGCGGCTTATCGGGGGAGGGCCGCCTCACGAGGGAGCCGGGGTGATATTCCACGGCGTTCTAAATCCTTGTCATCGTCGTGGCCTAGAAGCTCGCGAACGTCGTCGATCGCTGTCAGTATCAAAACCAGAGCACTGCCGACGATGCCTATGAAGAACATCGATTCGACTACGCGAATGGCAAACAGCAGCATGAACGGACCTCAGCCCTCACTTCCAAGTCCAGTTCACCAAAAAAGTCATAAAGAATGCATAAAAGTCCTGGAAAGACCATAACCCAAACACGTTCAAGCACTTGCGGCACCCCATTGCGCCTTACGTCTCCAAAGAGACGCCGTTGAAGGCTATAATGGGGTCCAATCGGGGCGTACAACATGTCTGACATTGTCGTCTATTTCATTGCCAAGATTCTCAGTTGGATGTGGGTGATCGGAATAGCGGGCTGCGCCATCGTAATTCCCTGGTCCGCCATCAAGATGTTCGCTGTGCTGTTCGAAAAGGATGCGGAAGAACCGAGATAATAGCCGGTGTCAACTCACCGAATGCTCCCCAAACGACGGATTCCACGCTGGTTCTTGTTCGCGGGTTTGGTGGGCTTTGGAATAGCAATCATCATCGGGACCATTATTCGCTTTACCGGACGGCCAAGTCCGATCATGTTGTTCCTCTGGCCAACAGCAATCGTCGGTTTGGCCGATCCTACCTCGGTACTCGATAAAGTGCTAACAACGGCTGTAATGTTCGGAGGAAACTTCCTGCTCTATGGCACGGTCGGTGCAGTAGCCGGCGTTGCTGCTGACCGACTCCATCGCTAGCTGACCCGCGTGAAGACAGTTATTTTGTCACCCAGATCACGAAGGTCAACTCATCATCATCGTACCGTCTCGTAATCTCCCAGCACCCCAGTGTTGGGAAGCTAACGCCCACGAACATGGCCGACCACTTCTCCTTGGCGATGAATGCGTTCTTGAGTGGCATCTGTAAATAATGCTGTTCGTCAGTTACGCTATCCGACCAGGAGGGCTGAAGCGGTGTACAATCGCACCGCTCCCGAAGTCGCAAAGCTAAACACGAGGACCAACTTATGAACTCGAAAAGCAGACTTTTCCTTGGGGTGCTCACGGCCGTTGCCATGATGTTGGGAACATATCTGCTGCCGCGAGGAGGCACACTCCGAGATGTGGCGTTGGCTCAGTTCCCTACCACTGCCGGAGTATGGGCGATTTTCGTGCTGCTATTCGTCAAACTGAAATAACACTCGGTAGGTATACAACTATCAAAATTTGTGCGAAGTCGATGAGTGACGCCAGAATTGTCGTCGTTTATCACTTGTCGCGGTGCGAATCCTGTGATGGCACTCGTTAGGGGTTTTTCTGCTTCTGCTTTTCCGATTCGGCCAGGAGCTTGCGAAACTGGTCAACTGCCGGAACCTGGGGTCCATTGAGCGCATTCTTTCCGATATACCGCCACACTGGCGCCGAATCCAAAGGAAACTCCATTCCGCCTCGATAGACCGCGAAGATGTCATCGGACGACGTGCCAATCTCGGTGTCCATCCGGGGTTCCCGGGTTGTCGAACCGTTCGGACCTGGGTTGGTAAGATCGGGCGGACGGCCTACCTGCCCGCCTAACCGAATATTGCTGTCACCTGGCTGAATGATGACGGGCCGGTTGTCCGCAGGTGAGTTGCGGACTGCTGGGCCACTCGCATGCCCTTTTTGTACCGAAATCACCAGGTCCGCAGTCTGAGCGTCCATCACCACTTTAAACCTGCCCCATTGCGTTAATGCCTTTTCCACATTCTCTTGAGCTGTTCGATTTGCCGTCGGATTTGTTACAGGCTCGCCGGCATCAGGGTCAATCACAACCGCAACGGTCTCAGCCTTCAGGACGTAATCTGGAAAGACCTGTTTGTTCTTTTCCTTCGCAACCGCCACAGGAAAAGCTGCGAAGATTAGCAAGGTTGCTAACGCGGTGCGAGACATGGTTCACCTCTCAGATGCCTTTAGAGGCATATTGTAGTCATTTCGATCAG
>Ga0066903_100001681_pt1 | contig 16547 bp, 9 predicted proteins | sample PanSoiMetaGPlot1_FD_67491 | JGI IMG/M metagenome (GOLD analysis project Ga0066903, IMG submission 67491) | Tropical forest soil microbial communities from Panama analyzed to predict greenhouse gas emissions - Panama Soil - Plot 1 (version 2) | ecosystem: Environmental > Terrestrial > Soil >... | reverse complement strand
GCGGCCACAGTGCACACCGGCCAATCGGATCCGATCATCAGCCGGCTCGCGCCGAAGCAGTCGAATGCGACATCGAGATAGGGCCGGAGCGCGTCCGGCGTCCACCGCGTCCAGTCGGCTTCGGTGACGAGACCCGACACCTTCGCGCAAACGTTCGCGCGCGCGGCCAGTTCGCGGATGTTCCGCTGCCACGCGTCGAATCGGCCGCCGCGGATGTCCGGCTTCCCCAGATGATCCAGCACGAAAGGCTGCGCGGGAAAGTAGTCGACGAGTTCGATCGCCATTGGCAGCTGACGACTATATACAAGGATGTCGTAGGCGAGGCCGAACTCTTGCAGCACGCCGAGGCCGGCGCGAAACGCGGGCCTGCGCATGAACTCGTCGGGCTCGCCTTGCACGATGTGTCGAACGCCGACGAGCTTGGGGTGCCCGGCGAACGACTCGAGCCGGGCGCCGACGTCGGGCGCCTGCAGGTCGACCCAGCCGACTACGCCCGCGATGAACGGGTTCGCGTCGGCGATCGCCAGGAGCCAACGCGTTTCCTCGAGGGACTGCCGGACCTGCACGGCGACGCACGCGTCGATCCCCGTGCGCGCCATCTCCCCGCGCGCCTCGGCGGGCAGATAGTCGCGGCGCAGCGCGGCCATCGGCTCGTCGATCCAGCCGTAGCTCCCGGGATCGTAGCGCCAGAAATGCTGGTGCGCGTCGATCCGCAGCGCGCGGCCGGCGCTCATGAGAGGTGAAAGACGGGGTCCATCAGCGCCCACCACTCGCCGGGCGCGGCGCCGGAAGACGGCTCCTGAAGCGACTGCATGAGCCGCTCCCACTCCTGCACGCGCGGGTTCGAGGCGGCATGGGCGGCGAACACGCGGCGCACATCGAGGCCGTCGCGGAGCTCGACGATCATCACCAGGCGCCGACCGAGCATGTGGATGTCCATGCGATCGACGCCGGAACGGCGCAGGCTGTCGACGACCTCGGGCCACACGCGCCGGTGGTGCGCGCGGTAGGCTGCGATCGCGCCGGGATCGTCGCGCACATCCACCGTGAGCACATAACGCCTCATCGCGCCGTGCGTCAAGTACTACACTTTACCGGTAAAGTCAACGTAATCTGACGGATTCTGCTGCCTCGAGACGCAGCATTCCCCCGACTCGCTGAACCACGCCAGTTTTCCGTCGACGATTCTTCGCCCCGGTGATACGTTCCGCTCGACGACTATCTACACCTTTGGAGTAGCGCGATGAAATGGTCGATGTCCCTTGCGGGTATCAGCCTCGCGCTGGCGATCGCCGCGGCCGCGCAGCACGCCGGCGACGGCTACCCAAACAACTACGTGGCCGCGAGCCTCGTCCGGCTCAACGACAACGGCGCGTGGTCGTGGTTCATGGATCCACGCGTCATCGTCAACGAGGGTCTGCTGATTGCCGGGTCGGTTCGCGCGGTCGGCAGTAATCAGGCGAACATCACAGATCCCAACTGGGGAAACGTGCAGGTGTCGGTCTACGAGCTGGCGACCGGCAAATTGAACACTGTCGTGCTGCATCCGCACCTCGAACAGGACGACCACGACGCGCCGGCGCTCCTCGTCCGCAAGGACGGCCGCTATCTTGCCGTCTACAGCAAGCACACCAAGGAGCGGCGCATGTACTACCGGCTGTCCGAGCCGCACAATCCGCTCGTCTGGGGGCCGGCGATGATCGCGGAAACGCCGGGCACGGACGCGCCCGTCCAGGGCAACAACGCGACCTACGCCAACCTGTTCCGCATGCCGAATGGACGCATCTACAACTTCATCCGCGCGTTCGGACACGATCCGAACTACATGTACTCGGACGATGATGGGAGCACGTGGACATACGGGGGGCACTGGCTGCACGGCAAGGGCGGCTACAGTCCGTACCTGAAGTACGCGTACGACGGCAAGGGCACGGTGCACTTCGTGTCGACCGAAGACCATCCGCGCAACTTCGACAACAACCTCTATCACGGCTACCTGAAGGACAACACGCTGTACCTGTCGGACGGTACCAAAGTGGGGCCGCTCAGCACGTCCACCGAGGCGCCGATTGCCACCTGGGACTTCACCAGGATCTTTGCGGCCGATCCGGATCACGTCGCGTGGATGGTCGACATCAGGCTCGATCACAGCGACAGGCCGTACGTGCTCTTTTCCACTCAGAACGACGGGCGCGGCCTGCCGCCCGGGCAGGGCGGCCTCGATCTCCGCTATCACTACGCGCGATGGGATGGCAAGGCGTGGCACCACGAGGAGATCGCCTACGCCGGGCGGCGTCTGTATCCAACCGAAGACGACTACTCCGGGCTGGGTGCGCTCGATCCCAACAATCCCGACGTCGCGTACATCTCGACCGATGCAGACCCGTCGACGGGCGCACCGTTGATCAGCGCCGCGGATCAGGAGCGGCACTACGAGCTGTTCCGCGGCGAACGTTCCGCCGCCGGCAAATGGACGTGGACGCCGTTCACGCGCAATTCGGTCGCTGACAACCTGCGGCCGGTGATTCCGTTGTGGAACGATCGCCGGACCGCGATCGTGTGGATGCGGGGCAAGTACGTGCACAATCAGGGCGAATGGTACTCGGCGATGGTGGCAGCGATCGTGCCGCCTCGCCCCTCTGCTGGGGATTAGGGATTGGGGAATAGGGATTAGGGCTGGTGCGTCGGCGCGACTTCCTCAAAACCGCCGGTATCGCGTCCGCGTGGACAGGCGTCGCAGCCGCCGAGCAGGCCTCGTCACCCGCCGGCAGCGATCATGATGCATGGATCGCGGTGCTGCGCCGCGTTGCCGATCCGGTTCTGAGCAACCTCGCGAACGGCACGCTCAAGGCGCGGATGCCGGTCGAGGAAGCGGCCGGCGCGAACCGGCGTGGGGTGACGCACCTCGAAGCAATCGGACGGCTCGTTGCCGGCATCGCGCCGTGGCTCGAGCTCGGCGCCGATTCAACGGCGGCCCAGTACGCCGAGCTGACGCGCCGCGCGATCGCGCGCGCCATCGACCCCGCCTCCCCTGACTTCATGAACTTCACACGCGATCGGCAGCCGCTGGTCGACGCGGCGTTTCTCGCCCAGGGTCTGCTGCGCGCGCCGCGCGCGCTTCGCGACGGGCTTGACGACGCGGCGCGGCGGCATCTCGTCGCAGCGCTGGAGTCGACGCGCGTCATCGTGCCAGGATTCAACAACTGGCTGCTCTTCTCGGCGATGGTCGAGGCCGCGCTGAAGGCGCTCGGGGCCCCCTGGGATCGCACGCGCGTCGAATACGCGGTGCGACAGCACGAGCAGTGGTACAAGGGCGACGGGGCGTACGGCGACGGCCCGGAATTCCACTGGGACTACTACAACAGCTTCGTGATCCACCCGATGCTCGTCGACGTGCTCCACGCGTGCGCGGACGAGTCGCCGGCCTGGCGGGACATTTCCGCGCACGAAGAAGTGCGCGCGAAGCGGTACGCCGCCGTCCAGGAGCGGATGATCGCGGCCGACGGCAGCTTTCCACCCATCGGGCGATCGATTGCCTACCGGTGCGGAGCCTTCCATGCGCTCGCGCAGGCGGCGTTGCGCCGCGCGCTGCCCGACGGCGTGTCGCCCGCGCAGGTCCGCGGCGCGTTGACGGCCGCAATCCGACGGACGCTCGATGCAGCGGACACGTTCGACGGCAACGGCTGGCTGCGGATCGGCTTCTGCGGACACCAGCCCGGCATCGGCGAAACCTACATCTCGACCGGAAGTCTCTACCTGTGCGCGGTGGCGTTCCTGCCTCTGGGCCTGCCCGCCTCCGACGAGTTCTGGTCGGCGCCACCGCAGCCGTGGACGCAGGCGAGGGCATGGTCTGGGCAGCCGTTTCCAATCGACCACGCGCTCGGCTGAAAGAGGTCTGGAACAAGCCGTAGAGCGTCTACGTCTCAGGATCAGGGCTTCTCGACACCCGAGGAGCGCCTTCCTTGCGAGTGAGCCACGCGCACCAACCCTTCCGCTGTTATCGATCCGCATCCGGCGGTTGCGTGGCTCGAGGACGACCCGCGTCCCCTGGACTGGAACGGGCCAGTACGCCGGCCCTTTGCGCCCTTTTTCGAACGGAGCCTGGAGCGGCCGATCATCGAGCTCTTCGAGCGCGTCGCCCGCCGGCAGCCAGGAAATGTCGCAATCACGGACGCGAGCACCGTTCTCACCTTCGGTGATCTATGGGACAGCGTCTCGGGCCTTGCCGAAAGCCTGGCGGCCGAGACCGATCCCGGCCGCCCGATTGGCCTCTTGCTGCCGGCAGGCGCAACCTTTCCTGTCGCAATGCTCGCGTGCCTCGCCGCGGGTCGCCCGTTTGTCGCGCTCGATACCCACCAACCGCCGGACTGGCTCGTCAGCGTACTTCGCGAGGCGCGCGCCGCCGGGATCATCACGCTCGGAGAGGGCATCCAAAGTGTGGAAGCTCGGCTGCCAGAGGTGCGCGTCATTCGACTGACGAGCTCGCTGTGCTGCGCGGCCAGAGATTGGCGGCCCGCGGCCATGAGTGTGGACCTGCCAGCATGTGTCTTGTGCACGTCCGGCAGCACGGGACGGCCAAAGAGCATCGCGAACAGTCAGCGGAACCTGCTGCAGCGGGTTGCGCAATCGATCAACGCGGCGCACATCAACGCTGAGGACCGACTGCTGACGCTCGCTCAGCCGAGCACGATCGTCGGCGTCCGGGACGTCATCACCGCGCTGCTGGCGGGAGCCAGCATTCATCTTGTCGATCCGCGCAGCGTCGGGGCACGCGACATCCTGAATCTCATCCACGCGGAGGCGATCACCATCCTGTTCGCGTTTCCGGCGCTTTTGCGATCCGTCGTCGCAGCTCGGGAGCGACAGGCGGGTGGTTCATTGAGGCTGGTCCGCGTCGGCGGAGACACGACAGTGTGGAGCGACGCCGAGACGCTGCGCGCGTGGCTCGCTCCGGAAGCCGCGATCCAAGTCGTCTATGCGGCGACGGAAGCGCCGATGATGCAATGGTTCGTGGACGAAAAATGCAGGACTGAGGAGGCGCGCATTCCCATTGGTTATCCCCTGCCTGGCAACCGTCTCGCGCTGGTCGACGAAGAGGGTCGCGCAACGCCGCCCGGCGAGGTCGGTGAGCTCATCGTCGGAAGCCAATACGTTTCGCTGGGAAGCTGGCTCGGGGGACGGCTCTCGGACGAGAGCGTTGAAACGGACGATGAGGGCGGCGGACGGATTTTTCGCACTGGAGACCTGGTGCGCCAGCGGGCAGACGGGTTGCTGGAGCGAGTCGGCCGCAAGGACAGGCAGGTCAAGATCCGCGGGGCTCGGGTCGATCTCGATGGTGTCGAAGCCATGCTTCGCGGGCACGAGCGCGTGCGAGATGTCGCCGTGCTGGGTCGGCCGGATAGCGCCGATGGCACGCTGACGCTCGTCGCGTACGTGAGCGCGTCAGATGGAGCACCGTCCGGGCTGGTCGCCGAGCTGCAGGCACTGATGCGCTCCGCGCCGGCGGCGATGCGTCCGGCGCGCTTCTATCTCGAACGTTCGATACCGCGGCTGCCGAACTCGAAGCTGGATGTTCGCGCCCTCGCCGCACTCGACGAGGCCCGCGTTGAACGGGAACGTGCCGAATCGCTCGATGCAGCGACGCTCCCGGCGATCGCCGCCAACGATCAGGTCGCGCAGACGGTGGCTGACGTCTGGCAGGACGTGCTGCACGCGCCGGTTCGAGCCGATGAGGATCACTTCTTCGACAGCGGCGGCGACTCGCTCAAGGCGATCGCGTTCGTGATCGAACTCGAGCGCGCGCTCGGGTTCGAGATCCCGCTCACGCTGATCAGCGAGGCGCCGAGGTTCCATCAGCTGTGCCAGGCGCTGAGTGATCGTCGCCCGCCCGGTTCGACTCCTCTCGTCACACTCAAGGCGGGAGGCGGCCTGCCGCCGGTCTTCTTCATTCATGGCGTCGGCGGCAACCTCGTCGAAATCCTGCCGACGGCGCGGCGCGTCATCTACGGTGGCGCCGTGATTGGCATCCGGGCGCGCGGTGTCGTACGCGGCGAAAGACCGCACACGACCATCGAGGCGATGGCCGCGGACTATCTGGCGGAGATCAAGCAGCGCCAGCCGACTGGACCCTATTACCTGTGCGGCTATTCTTCCGGTGGACTTGCAGCGTTCGAGATCGCCCGACGTTTGTCCGAGTCTGGCGATGACGTTCGCCTGGTCGGGTTGTTCGACACGATGATGAGTCCGGTGAGATGGCCACTACGGACCTGGCTCACAATCGGCGCCTGGCGGATCGCACGCCTCGCCGCCTCTCTGCGCGCGTTGTCAATTCGCACATTGCCCGTCGTTCTGCGCAAGACGGCCGAGCAACTTCGCGCGTGGCGATTCTCCATCGGCGCCGCGCCTACGATCGGACTCAGGGTCGCGGCGAGCGCGCTCATCGCCTCCGCAAGGTATCGCCCGGGGTTCTATCGCGGCGAGCTCACGCTGTTCTCGCCCGCAGGACGCGAGCCCGGCCTCCCGCCGCTCGTGTCGGTCTGGGGCAAGCACGCTCGAGCCGTCGTTGTCGTCGAAACACCGGGAACTCACCTGACGATGCTCTCGCCGCGTCATGCGGAGCAAACGGCCGCGTGCGTGACGCGTTTTCTGCCTGGTGGACCGCTCGCCCAGACCTGTGGCGAAGGTGCTTGAACGCGACACGCACAGCTCCCTGATGGTGCTGGTCGCGACAGACTGTTGGGACCAGACGAATGGAATCACGACGCTGTATCGAGCCGTGATTCGCTCGCTGGACGAACAGTTCACGGGATCCTGCCGGCTGCTGATCGTTCACCCGGCCGATCGCGCCTGCGATCGGTCGATTGGATGCGGCCATCGCGTGATTGGGCTGGCACCACGATTCCGATTTCACCTGCCGCAATACCCGGAGCTCGTCACGGGATATGTTGGGCGCAGGGACTTCAGGAAGCTTGAATCCCGGTACGGGCCGGTCGACGTCGTCCATATTGCGACGCAGGGACTTCTCGGGCTGTCCGCGATGCGCTACGCCGTCAGTTCCCTGAAGCCGTGCGTCGGTTTCTATCACACCAATTGGCCCGCATACGTGAGCGAATACCTGCCATCCCCGATACCGCGACGGCAGAAGGTCGTCCTGGGATCACTGATCGCGCGTTGGTGGGACCGACTGGTGTACGGGCAATGCCGCCTGCTCGTCGCGCATACCGCCAGGACCGAACAGTGCCTCAGCGGCCCGCTGAAGCAGAAATTGCTCTACGCATCGGCCTTCGTCGATGTTCGCCGGTTTGCAGCGGGCGGCGCGATTCCGTCAGACGCTCAGAATCCGAATCGCGTGGTTTTCGGGTTCGTTGGCAGAATTGCCAAAGAGAAGAACCTCTCGAGCATCGTGAATTGCGCCGACACGATAAGGCGCCTCGGCGGCCGGTTGGTCATTGTCGGCGATGGACCCGAGCGAGCGCGTTTCGCGCGCGCGAGCGCCGATTTCGTCGGCTACAAGCACGGTGACGATCTCGTGGCCATGTACCACGCGATGCATTTCCTGCTGATCCCAACGCGCAGCGATACGCTCGGTCTCGTCCTGCTCGAGGCCGCAGCCTGCGGAACTCCGGCGGTCGCCTTGCGTGGGACGGTTGCGGCGGATCTGATTGCGTCCTACGGATCCGGAGTCGTTGTCGACGATTTCGACGATGGCGTCTTTCAATACCTTCACGGTCTGGCGCGATCGGAACGGTTCGAGCAGATGCGGGCTCGCGCGACGGCAATGGCGGCCGACCATGATGTATCAGTCGGCACGACGATCCTGCTCAGAACGTGGCTCGACGCGTCGCGCGTCCCGCCGCTTTAGTAATCCGTAGTCGCCAGTCGCAGGTCGCATCGCTGGCGTGCGACCTGCGACCTGTGACTCGTGACCTTCCTCAGAACAGATAGCGCAGGCTCAGCTGCGCATCTCGTCTCGAGTCGGTCTTGCTGATGACGCGCCCGAAGTTCGCGTTCGTCGGATCCACGGCGTTGAAACCCGACGTCGTCGTGGTCCCGGCAACGTTGTTCCAGTTCGGACGGTTGAGGAAGTTGAAGATCTCCGCGCGGAACTGCAGCCGTTGCGTGCCGGACAGCCGGAAGTTCTTGAAGAACGCGATGTCCCACTGCTGCTCGCTCGGGTTGTACCACGCGTTGCGCGGCGCGTTGCCGAACGTTCCTGCCGCTGGCGCGGCGAACGCCGCCGGATTGAACCAGAAGTTCTGATCGCTCCCGGCGCCGCCGGAGAAGTTCTGGTTGGCGCCCGCGAATGGATCGCCGACAAGGTTGTACGGCTGGCCGAAATTGCCGTCTCCCACGCCAGCGATGTCGTTCGTCCGCGAGACCGCGAACGGCGTTCCCGTTCGGTAGAAGGTCGCGCCCGACACCTGCCACCCACCGAGCAGGTTCTGAAGCATCGTTGTCTGGTCCTTCCCGAACGGCAGATCGTAGATGTAGTAGACGTTCAGCACGTGGCGCCGATCGAAATTCGACGGACCCCAGAAAGCTGCGTCGTCGTACGTGTTCCAGACGACGTTCCGTTTGTCGCTGGCGTCGTCCTCCGATTTCGACAGCGTGTACGCCACGCCGAGCTTGAAGCCGTTCAGATAGCGTCGCTCCGCGCTGATCTGCAGGCCGTTGTAGCGCGACGATCCCGCGTTCTCGGACAGCCGGATGGCACCGTAGCCGAGATACGGGCGCAGCGCCGCGATGTTCACGCCCGGGTTCGCCTGCAGCGTGCCCGCACTCAACTGATTGATGTTGCGCTCGCGTTGGAGATAGCGGCCAAGGCGGCCGACGTAGGTGACGTCGACCGTCAGCCCAAATCGCACCTCGCGCTGGACGCCGGCCGACCACATGTACGACGTGGGCAGGTTGAAGACGACGTCCTGAGCTGTCATCGAGAACGGCAGATTGGCCGCCCCGCCCGCGCCCGGGTTGTCGACGCTGCCGTTGCTCACGCTCACCTGCGGCTGGAAGGGCGGGTTACCGCCGAGCAGCGTGGAGTCGTTCAGCGTGACGCGGTTGTGAAACACGCCGCTGCTTCCCCGAACCACGGTTTTGTCGTTGACCGAGTAGGCGACGCCGACACGCGGCTCGAACGCGTCATAGTGGGTCTGCGAAAACCCCTCCGGCTGATTGCGGAACAGCGCGAGCACGGCGGGATCGCTGGCGACGACAAGGCTGTTGCCGTCTCCCTGGAATCCGGTGCCCGGCAGCACGATCCCGTTATAGCGGTTGCCGCCGACGATCCGGCCCGTCGCGGGGTCGATGATTGCCGCGTTCTTCGGATCGTAAAACCGCGGATCGAAGTTGGCGATATTGTTAGCCAGCGCGTGCCACGGCGGCCAGATCGCCCAGCGAACGCCGCCTTCAATCGTCAGGTTGCTCGCCGGCCGCCACGAGTCCTGAACGAAGATGTCCGTCGCGAGCGAGCGCCACTGCGTGTAGGCGCGCTGGCCAATCTCCGCGTAGTTGCTGAAGAGCCCCATCGCGGCGTTCGCGATCGCCAGGCCGGTTCCGCCGGCGCGGTTATCGAGGAATTCGAATCTCCCGTTCTGGTTGTTCGTGCTGCCCGGAATCGCCTGCACGTTGATCTGATCGAAATCGTCCTCGCCGGAGTACTCGAAAACGACGCCGGCCTTGAGTGTGTGCCGCCCCTTCACCAGCGTCGCGGCGTCCGAGAAGGTGTGAATCGGCCCCTGCGACGACGAAGGATACGGTCCGCCGTCGATTTCGGTGAAGTTAGCGATCGAGATCGTCGGGATCTTGTCCGGAATCTCCTTGTTCGCCGGGAAGATATACGGGTAGTTGATCCCCGTCCGGCTGCGCTTGAACAGATCGGTGCCAGTGAACACGTTGATGAACACCTGATCGAGCGAGTGCGTGTACGTCGCCTCGTTGATCAGGTTGCTGCTGATGGTGCTTGCCCAGCTGAGGGTCTGCGTCGAGTTCGGACGGTCCCAGTCGGTCCGCGCATACGGAAACGTACCGCGAAACGCGTCGATCGCGACCCAGCTGTACTTGCCGTACCGGAACGTCACCTGATTGCTGCTGTTCAGCCGGTAGTCGAGCCTGACGTTGTCCTTGCGCTGATCCTGCGGGTTCTCGCTGTTGAAGATCGAGTTCGCGGTGCCGAGCTGGAACCCGGCGGTCGGCTCAGGATACGCATTCAGCAGCGCGACGCCGTTCGGCGACAGCATGCTCGCGGGAATGATGTTGCCGGGGAACGGCTGGCCGGTCAACGGATTGTTGATCGTGACGGCGCGCCCGAAGTACGGATTCGACGGGTTGAGCAGCTCGCTGAAGTCGCCGCGCCGCATCGCCAGCGATGGCACCGTCGCCGTGTTGGTCTGCACGGCGTCGTAGTTCACCCACTCCTGGGCGCCGAAGAAGAACAGGCGATCCTTGAACCAGCTGCCGGGCACCGGACCGCCGAATGCGTAGCCGTACTGCTTGTAATTGAAGGGCGCCGGGCCGCTGTTCTCGCTCGCATTCGGGCTGCGGTTGCGCGCCCACGTGTTCGCCTGGAGCTTGTCGGACCGCAGGAAGTACGAGCCGCTGCCGCTGTAGCGGTTGCTGCCGCTCTTGGTGACGAAACGGATCTGCCCGCCGCTGGCGCGGCCGTACTCCGGCATGTAGTTCGCCGTGAGCACCTGCACTTCCTGAATCGCATCGACGTTCTGGATGCCGATGATTGCGCCCGCCGATCGCGTGCGGATCGCCGTCGCGCCGTCGATGGTGATGTTGTTTTCGTCGGCGCGGCTGCCGTTGATGTTGAAACCGCCGTTGCCGAGATCGGAGAAGGTGCGCGAGTTGAAGTTGCCCCCGCTGACGCCGGCTTTCAACCCGACGACGCCAATCGGGTTGCGGCCGGAAAAGGAGAGCAGCTCGATGTCCTTCGCCTCGACCGTCTTGCGCAGCGCGACGTCGGTCTGCAACAGCGGCGAGCTGGCCGTCACCAGCACCTCTTCGCTGATCACGCCGGTCGGCATCGCGAGGTCGAGCGTGAGGTTCGCCGTGGCGTCGAGCTGTACGTTGTCGCGCTTGATCGTCTTGAACCCCTGCAGCTCCGCAAGGATTTCGTACTTCCCCGGCAGCAGACTCGGAAACGTATAGAAGCCCGTCGAGTCGGACACCGTGACCGCATTCTGCTGAGTCTGGGTATTGCGGGCGGTGACGGTGACGCCGGGCATCACGCCGCCCTGGTCGTCCTTGACGGTGCCGGAGATCGTTCCGCGATCGAACTGCGCTGCCGCCGGCCCTGCGATGAAGCATAGCAGTGCGATCGTGCAACCGAGACGTTGCACCACAATGCGCCGGGCCCTCCAATTGGACCTCGCCATGGCATCCTCCTCGGCTCGTGCAAAGGGGGCACGCGGTTCCCCGAGCGCGGCGCGACGCCCCCGGTAGGAGCGGGATGATACACCCGCGTTGAAGACGCGCGCAGTCAATTCCGTGAACCTGTGTAGACACCCTACGTATAAGGATGTAGGCTGTCTACCTATGCCCGGCCAGCGCTACCAGAACCGAATCGAGCTCCTCCAGGGCACCCTCGACCTGCTGATCCTCCAGACGCTCCAGTGGGGACCTCGCCACGGCTACGGCATCAGCCAGGCGATCGCAGCGGTCTCTGCCGACGTCCTGAAGGTCGATACGGGATCGCTCTACCCGGCGCTGCACCGCCTCGAGCGGCAGAAGTGGATCCGCGCCGAGTGGACGACGTCGGAGCGCAACCAGCGGACGCGTGTGTACGAGCTCACACGCGCCGGGCGGGCGCAGCTTCTCCACGAGCGCAGCCGGTGGGAACAGCTCTCCGCCGCGATCGGCAGCGTCCTCGCGCACTCCGGAGAGATACCGTCATGAAGCTGCCACTATGGCGGCGCGGACAGGATCGCGAGCTCGACGAAGAGATCGAATCGCACCTCCGCCTGGAGATTGCCGATCGCGTGGCGCGCGGTGAGCCGCAGGACGAAGCCGCCCGCGCGGCGCGGCGGCGGTTCGGCAACGTCACGGTGGTGAAGGAAGTGACGCGCGACATGTGGGGGTGGGTCGGGTTCGAGCAGTTCGCGCACGACGTGCGTTACGCGCTGCGCGCGCTGCGGAAGTCGCCCGGGTTCGCGATCGTCGCGATCGCCACCTTCGCGCTCGGCATCGGCGTCAACACGGCGATGTTCAGCGTCATCAACGCGGTGATGCTGCGGCCGCTCCCGTTCCCGCAGCCGGCGCAGCTCGTGGACGTCGCCGAGCTCGATCTACGCCCGGGCCAGCCGCGCGTGCCGGGCTCGGCGTCGTGGCCCAACTTCTTCGACTGGCGGACGCGCGCGACCTCGTTTTCCGGCGTCTCGGCCTACCACGATTCGGCGTTCACCATGCTCGTCGGCGGCCGCTCTGTTCACACGCCGGGTGCGGTGGTATCCGCGGACTTCTTCACCACGCTCGGCGTCCCGCCGACGCTCGGCCGCGGCTTTCGCGCCGACGAGGAGCGCGCCGGCTCCGACGTCGTCATCCTGAGCGATTCGCTGTGGCGATCCGAGTTCGGCGCGGCGCGGTCGGCGATCGGCTCGACGCTGTCGCTCAATGGCCGGCCGTTCACGATCATCGGCGTCATGCCGCCGGCGTTCCGCTTTCCAATCCGCGTGCCCGCACCGCAGCTCTGGGTGACGGTCGCCGACGATGCGAGGGCGCTGCCGGGCGACGAGCCCATGACGACGCAGCGCGGCGCGCATTACATCGGGGTCGTGGGACGCCTCCGACCAGCGGTCACGCTGGCGGCGGCTCGCAGCGAGCTCGATGCCATCGCCGCGGCGCTGGCGCGCGAGCATCCCGACGACAACGGCACGCGCGGCGTCATGCTCACGCCCGAGCTCGATCGTCTGGTCGGCGATACGCGGCGCGCGCTCGTGGTGCTGGTCGGCGCCGTTGCCTGCGTGCTGCTGATCGCGTGCGTGAACCTCGCCAACCTTCTGCTCGCGCGCGGCGCCGGGCGAAGCCGCGAGATCGCGCTACGGCTTGCGCTCGGCGCGTCGCGCCGCCGCGTCGTCCTTCAACTGCTGGCCGAGAGCCTCGTGCTCGCCGGCGCGGGAACTGCAGCAGGGCTGATCCTCGCGTCGTGGTGCGTCCGGGTGCTCACGACTGTCGCGCCGACCGACGTGCGAGGGCTCGACGAGGTGACGATCGACTCCTTCGTGCTGGCGTTCACGGCCGCCGTGGGCTTCCTCAGCGCCCTCGCGTTCGGATCGGCGCCGGCGTGGCTCGGCAGCCAGACGTCACCGCGCTCGGCCGCGTCCGACGATGGTCGGACGACGGCAGCCCGCGGCCAGGGCCGATTGCGCGCCGCGCTGGTGGTCGCCGAAACCGGCCTCGGCGTGGTCCTGCTCGTGGCCGCCGGCCTGCTGGTGCGCGGCTTCTACCTGCTCGTGCACACCGATCCTGGGTACGACACGACGCACGTGGTGACCGCAAAGTTCAACCTCCCGGAACAGCGCTACAGCTATTTGAAACAGATCGCGTTCTACGACGACCTCTTCGCCGATCTGGGCGCACGGCCGGGCCTGCAGGTAACCGGCGTCGCGCCTATGCCGCTCAGCGGATCGCGATACACCCTGAGCTTCGAGCTGGCCGGTGCGGCCGTGCCGCAGGCACGCCGGCCAAGCGCCGATTTCGCCCTGGTGGGCCCGGTGTTTTTCCGCACCATGCAGATACCGATCGTTGCCGGGCGCGATTTCACGGCCGCCGACAGCGACTCGGCGCCGCGGGTCCTGGCGGTCAACGAGACCTTCGCACAGATGTTCCTGCAGGGGCACGATCCGATCGGGCAGCGCGTGAAGCTGAGCCTCAGTACGACGGAGAAAGAGACGCCGTGGCGGGAAGTCGTCGCGGTCGTGCGCGACTTCAAGCAGAAAGCCCTCGACGAGCCGTCGCGCCCGGCGTTCTTCGTGCCGTACGCGCAGGGACTGATTTCGCCCATGTTCATCGTCGCGCGCACCACCGACCCGCCGGCGCGGGTCATCGAACAGCTGCGCGAGGCGATCGGCAGGCGCGATCCCGAGCTGGCGCTCTACGACGTCCGCACGCTCGAGGAGTACGTCGGCCGCTCGGTCGCCGCGGCGCGCTTTCAGATGCTGCTGCTGGCGCTGTTCGCCGCGCTCGCGCTGGCGCTGACGGCGGTCGGCCTCTACGGAGTGATCGCCTACGGCGTGGCGCAGCGCACGCGCGAGTTCGGCATCCGGCTGGCGCTGGGCGCCCGGCCGCAGGAAGTGATGCGACTGGTCCTGCGCGGCGCGATGCGGATGGCCGGGGCCGGCGTGGCCGTAGGAGTGGTCGGCGCCGCGCTGCTGACGCGGCTGCTCGGCGCGGCGCTCTACGGCGTGCACCCGCTCGATCCGGTCACGTTTGCGCTGGTGATCGTGTCGCTGTTCGGAGTCGCGCTGATCGCCGCGTTCGTCCCGGCGCGCCGTGCGACGCGGGTCGACCCGATGATGGCGCTCCGCGCCGAGTAAACGCCAACAGGGCGTAGAAGCGACCCCCGAGCGCGCAGAGAGCGCCGCGATTCCCTTCGTACTCCGTACTTTGTACTTCGTACTTCCGTACTCAAGAAACTCCGCGGCGTCTGCGCCCTCTGCGGTTGCTTTCGTGAAGAGCGCCGGCTTGCATATTTATGCAAAATGTGGTATAATTAATAACGGAGGTTCGTACTATGAGCACTGAATTCCAGACAGAGGGGCTGCGCTCGTTCTTTGCCGCGTTCGAGGCCGGCACCGCCGCTTCCGACGCCGACGCGCTCGCGCGGATGTACGCGCCGGCGATCCTCGTCGCCGGACCAAACGGCAGCCAGGTCGTGAAGGCGGCCGATCTGCTGACGGCGGTTCAGAAGCGGAAACAACTCTTCGACGCCGCCGGGCGCCGGCAGACAACCCTCGCGGGCCTCGTCGAAACGCCGCTCGACGGCCGCTACACGCTCGCGAAAACCGAGTGGCGGTGGCGGTTCTCCCCCGCAGACCGTGACGAAGCCGAAGTCACGCTGCCCTCCACGTTCATCGTCGAGCACACGGCGGATGGTCCGCGGATTGTCTTGTATCTGATGCACGCCGATGTCGGCGCTGTCCTTCGCGAGCGCGGGCTGTTGGGGTAACCGAAGGAAACCGCAGAGACCGCCGAGCGCGCCAAGGTTTCCTCTTACTTCCTGACTCCGTACTCCGACTTAGTACGTGCCGATCATCGCCGCGATCGGGTTGGGGATTGGGGACCAATCCCCAATCCCCAACCCCTGGTCCGCTGCGCCGCCTAGGGAGCCGTTCTCACTGCGTGTCGCGCCCGGCGTTATCGAATGCCAACGAACGCGGGCAAAAGCTACGTTTTGCGGCTACGCGATGTGAGAACCGCTCTAGCGCTCCGCCACCAGCCGCGGCACAGTGAGCAGGCCCGACGGAATCGGCCGGAGATTGTCGAGGTCCTGCAGCCGGAATCGCTGCCCGTAGCGCTCGGTCACCGCCGCAACGTCAGGCAGTCGTCCGCCGGCCGCCATCTCGTTGACAGCGGTGTTGAAGACGTCGATCTGAAATTCGTTCGGTCCGTCGTGCAGGAGGCTCGTGACCTCGACGCGGTACGGCGGCGCCCACACGGCGCCGGCGCGCCGGCCGTCGACGAAGACGACGGCCGCCTCGCGAATCGGCGGCGCGATCAGCGCCGCAAACGAATTGCCTCGCATCGTTCCGCCGGGGAGCGCCTCGCGATCGACCGCGACGCCGGGGCCAAATTCCAGGAACACCCGCGCGCCGGGCAACCGAACGGATGCGGGCACCGCTCTCGTCCGATAGCTCGCCGTTCCCGAGAAGAAACGCGTGGCGGCGGTATCGGCCCACGAATGTGGAACGGCGACCGGCACGGGCGCGGACCGATCGCCGAACGCGACCGTCCATCCCGAGCGAAGCTCCAGGGAACCGGACACGCGGCGGGGTGTCGACGGCGGCGATCCGGTCGGTCCGCCGCGAAACACGACGACGCGCGATCCGTACGGCTCGAAAGCGAGCGGCAGACTGCCGCCTGATTGCTCGATTCGTTCCACTGCGCCGGTCATCGGATCCCAGGACTCGGCCCAGGCCGTCTGATTCGCGAAGCGCGCGGTGACCGCCCGGGACGTATTGCTCGTGTTCGCGAGGAAGTAGATGTCGCCGTCGCGAAGACGCCGGTGCGCGAATCCGATTGCCGGCGTCGGCGGTTCGAGCGCGACGTCTGCCGGAAGCGCCGCTGCGAGGCGATTACCTAGATCGGCGCTATCGCCGTCGGTCACGACCTTCCCGCCGTCAGCGGCGAACTCGGCGAGCCAACGCCGAGTCGGCTCCGGCATCAGCGTCACGCGTGGCACGACGATCGCCTTGTAGCCGCGCGCGGCCGCCTCTTTGATCGTGCCGTCGTCCATCACATCGATCGAATGGCCCGCGTCGAGAATCGCGGCGATCACCCGCGGGCCGACGAGATCGCGAATGCCCGACCAGAGATTGAGGCCGCGCCCG
>Ga0066903_100001680_pt1 | contig 16552 bp, 16 predicted proteins | sample PanSoiMetaGPlot1_FD_67491 | JGI IMG/M metagenome (GOLD analysis project Ga0066903, IMG submission 67491) | Tropical forest soil microbial communities from Panama analyzed to predict greenhouse gas emissions - Panama Soil - Plot 1 (version 2) | ecosystem: Environmental > Terrestrial > Soil >... | reverse complement strand
GGGCGCCGCCGTCGCCGCCGCGTACGCGCTCGGCCGGTCGCTCGGCGACTACCGCAACCCCACGACCCTGATCCTGGCCGGCGTGGTGATCGCGGCCTTCCTGACCGCGGTCCAGACGTACGTCCAGCAGGCGCAGTCCGACTCGCTGCGCCAGGTGTACTCGTGGATCCTGGGCCGCCTGGTGACGGCCGGCTGGGACGGCGTCGCCGGCACCGTGCCCTACGCCGCGGTGGGCATCGGCGTGATCTTCCTCCACCGCCGGCTGCTGGACGCGCTCGCGGTGGGGGAGGAGGAGGTGACCAGCCTGGGCGTCTCGCCGCGCCGCGTCCGGCTGGTGGTCGTGGCCGCGGCGACCCTCTGCACCGGCGCCGCCGTGGCGGCCGCCGGGGCGATCGGCTTCGTCGGGATCATCGTCCCCCACACGGTGCGCCTGCTCCTGGGCACCAGCTACCGGGTGGTCGTGCCGATGTCCGCCCTGCTCGGCGCCGCGTTCCTGGTGCTGGCCGACTCCGCGGCGCGGACGATCGCGGCCCCGGCCGAGGTCCCGATCGGCGTGATCACGGCCATGGTCGGCGCGCCCTTCTTCCTGGTCGTGATGCGCTCGTCCCGGGTGCGCGAGCTGTGAACGCCGTCGAGCTGCGGGACGTCGAGGTCACGTACGGCGGCCGGCCCGCGGTCGCGGCGCTCGACCTCGACGTGCCGGCCGGCGGCTGGCTGGCGCTGATCGGCCCCAACGGCGCCGGCAAGACGACCATCCTGCGCGCGATCGCCGGCCTGGTCCCGCACCGGGGCCGGATCACCCTCTGCGGCGAGCCGGTGGCGGGCGCGGGCCCCCGGCAGCTCGCCCGGCGCGTGGCGATGGTCCGCCAGGAGCCGGCGATGCCGCCCGGCATGAGCGTGGCCCAGTACGTCCTGCTCGGCCGCAGCGCCCACTTCTCGCCCCTGGGCCGGGAGGGCAGGGCCGACCGCGCGGTGGTCGCGGAGACGCTTGAGCGGCTGTCGCTGGAGGGCTTCGCGACGCGGCCCCTCGACAGTCTCAGCGGTGGCGAGCGGCAGCGGGCCGCCATCGCCAGGGCGCTGGCCCAGCGCGCCCCCGTGCTGCTGGTGGACGAGCCGACGAGCGCGCTCGACGTCGGCCGCCAGCAGGAGGTGCTGGACCTGATCGACGCGGCCCGGGCCGAGCGCGATCTGACGGTCGTCGCGGCGATGCACGACCTGACGCTCGCCGGCCAGTACGCGGACCGCCTGGCGCTGGTCGTGGACGGCCGGCTCGCCCGCCACGGACCGCCCGCGGACGTGCTCACCGAGGCGGCGATCGCCGGCACCTACCGGGCCCGCGTGCGCGTCCGCCCCGTCGGCCAGGTGGCGCGTGCCGTGGTCCCGGACCGGGCGCTGCCCGATCCCGCGGCGGTGCCGCTCGAGGCCCCGGCCCGGGCGACCGTCCGCGCGCCGTCCGTGGTGATCGTCAACACCGGGGACGGCAAGGGGAAGTCGACCGCGGCCTTCGGGACGGCGATGCGGGCGGTGGCGCGCGGCTGGCGGGTGTGCGTCGTCCAGTTCGTCAAGTCGGGCCGCTGGAAGGTGGGCGAGGAGCAGTCGGCGCGCCGGCTGGGCGTCGAGTGGTGGTCGATCGGCGACGGGTTCACCTGGGACTCGAAGGACATGGACCGGACCGAGGCGATCGCCCGCGAGGCGTGGCGGGTCGCCCGCGAGAAGCTGGCGTCCGGCCACTACGGCCTGGTCGTCCTGGACGAGATCACGTACCCGATGAACTGGGGCTGGATCCCGACCGGCGAGGTGGTCGAGGCGATCGTGACGCGGCCGCAGCCGGTCAACGTGGTCGCGACGGGCCGCGACGCGCCCGAGGCGCTGGTCGAGTGCGCCGACACGGTCACCGAGATGCGGAGCCGCAAGCACGCGTTCGACCGCGGCGTCCGCGCGATCCGCGGCATCGATTTCTGATGGGGCTCGTGGTGAAACGTCAGCATCCCCCCAGTACCCCCCTGGCAGGGGGGCACCGGGGGGAGACGACCGGCGATTAGATGGGCTTCCTGCTGCTGCTGGGCGGCGCCCGCAGCGGGAAGTCGGCGCTCGCCCTCGACCTCGCCCGCCGGTCCGGCGGCCCGGTGACGTTCGTCGCCACGGCGGAGGCGGGTGACGAGGAGATGGCGGCCCGCATCGCCCGCCACCGCGCCGAGCGCCCGGCCGGCTGGACGACGGTCGAGGAGCCCCACGCGCTGCTCGACGCGGTCGCGTCGGCGCCGGCGAACGACCTGGTCGTGGTCGACTGCCTGACGCTGTGGGTGGCCAACCTGGTCGCGGGCGGCGCCGGAGCCGGCGACGTCGTCGCGGCGGCCGCGGCCGTGGCGGCCGCCCTCGCGGAACGGCCGGGCGTGGCGGTGGTCGTCAGCAACGAGGTCGGCCTCGGCATCGTGCCCGACAACCCCCTGGCCCGGGGTTTCCGCGACACGCTCGGGTCGGTCAACGCGGCGTTCGCGCGCCGCGCCCGCCGCGCCGTGCTGCTGGTGGCCGGGCGGCTCCTGGAGCTGACGCCGGCCGCCGGGCTGGACGACGCACTGGGCACCGTCTGAACTCGGATCCGCCGGCGAGCCCGGCGAGGTCTGTAGCCTGGCGGCGGGACTGGCAACGATGCGGCGCGCCGACGTCGACGAGTTCGTGCGCAGGTTCCGCGCGTCGCCGTGCGGCGCGGCGGTCAAGTCCGAGGCGGAGCTCGGCGCGGCGGTCGCCAGCGGTGCCGGCGCGGTGTTCCTCCTCCGCGGCGACGGCCTGCAGCTGGCGCCGGTGGTGCGGCGCATCCACGACGCGGACAAGCTCGCGGTCGTGCACCTGGACCTGGTCGACGGCGTCGCCTCGGACATCGCCGGCGTGCGCTGGCTGGCGCGCTGCGGCGCCGACGCCATCATCAGCTCGCACGGCCAGGCGATCAGGGCGGTCAGGGCCGAGGGGCTGGTCGCGATCCAGCGCCTGCTCTGCCTCAGCCAGGTCGGCGTGGAGCTCGGGCTGGTCGCGGTGTCGCGCGCGCAGCCCGACTTCGTCGAGCTGCTCCCGGGCGCCATCCTGCCCTCGGTGGCCGACCTGGTGCTGCCGCGCCTGACGGTGCCCCTGCTGGCCGGCGGCTTCGTCCGCGACGGCGGCGACGTGCGGCGGGTGATCGCGGCCGGGGCCCTGGCGGTGACGACCAGCGAGAGGTCGCTGTGGAACCTGGCCGGCCGGCACTAGCCACCCCCGGGCTGCCCCGGCTGCTCTGCTCGTCGACCGGGCACCTGCCCCACCCGGACCCCGAGATCGGAGGCATCCTGGTCCACGACCTGAGCCTGATCGAGCTCGTGCGGCTCAGCGCCCGGTCCGCGCCGCAGCTGGCGGTGGACGTCGACACCGTGGAGGGCCTGGCGCACGACGCGACGGCCATCGCGTTCCTGGCGACCCGCCTGCGCCTGCCCGTCGTCATCACCCGCCGGCCGGCGCTCGCGGCGCAGGCGCGAACGCTCGGCTGCCTGGCCCTGCTGCACGTGCACTGCCTCGACTCCACCGGCTGGGAGCGGGCCATGTCGGCCCACCCCGGCCCTCCGGTGGGCACCGCGATCTCGCCCGGACTGATCCTCGCCCACCTGGACGCGCGCCTGCGCGGCTCGCTGCCGCGGCCGGTGCTGGCGTACGGGCTGGTCCGCCAGCCCGCGGAGCGGGACGCGGCGTTCGCCGCCGGCGCGGACGCGGTCGTCGTGCCGTTCGCAGGCTCGGAGGGCACATGTTGACAGCGCCGTTTTCCCGGGCATATAACCCAAAACTGAAGAGCTGACCGGGACACGAGCTGAGAAGTCCCGCCTTCGGCGTGCTGCCGAGGCGTGGACTTTTTTTATTGCCCGCCTCCCGGCCGCGTCGACCACGGTCAGGAGGATGGATCCAATGGCGGACACGGACAGCGGCCCGGTCTCGAGACCGGCCGGAGAGGTCGCCGGCCGGCAGCCGACCCAGATGGACACGCTGCGCTCGGGCCTGTTCGGCGACATGATGGGCGAGTTCCTGGGCACGTTCGCCCTGATCTCGTTCGGCGACGGCGTCGTCGCCATGGCGGTGGCCGCCCTGAACTCGTCCGGGCGTGCGGCGACCCCGACGACGATCTTCCTGGCCACCGGCGACTGGCTCCTGATCACCTGGGGATGGGCGATCGCGGTGGTCATGGGCATCTACGTGGCGGGCGGCATCACGGGCGCCCACATCAACCCGGCGGTGACGCTCGCGTTCGCGGTGCGCGGAGAGTTCCCGTGGCGCAAGGTGCTCCCCTACTGGTTCGCGCAGGTCCTGGGAGCGTTCGTCGCCGCGGCGCTCGTGTTCCTGGTGTACCACGACGCGATCAGCACCTACGAGTCGGCCGCCCACATCACGCGCGGCAACCTCAACTCGGTGCCGACGTTCTCGATCTTCGCGACGTTCCCGGCACCGTACTTCCACGGCGGCTGGGTGGGGCCCATGATCGACCAGATCGTGGGCACCGCGTTCCTGCTGATGTTCGTCGCGGCGATCTCGGACCGGCGCAACCTGGCGCCGCTCTCGAACATGGCGCCGTGGCTGGTGGGCATGGCCGTGGCGGCGATCGGCATGTCCTACGGCGCCAACGCGGGCTACGCGATCAACCCCGCCCGCGACCTGGGGCCCCGGCTGTTCGCGGCGATCGCCGGGTGGGGACAGGTGGCGCTGCCCGGTGACGGTCCCTGGTTCAGCTGGTACTTCTGGATCCCGATCGTCGGCCCGCTGATCGGCGGCGTGCTGGGGATCCTGGTGTACGACTTCGTCATCAAGGGCGTCCTGACGTCCAGGGGCGTCGCAGAGGCCAAGGTCTGAGGAAAGCGATATGGCGAAATACGCGGCAGCAGTCGACCAGGGCACGACCGGCACCCGCTTCATGGTGTTCAGCCACGAGGGCAAGGTGGTTGCGTCCGAGTACGCCGAGCACGAGCAGATCTACCCGCAGCCGGGCTGGGTCGAGCACGACCCGATGGAGATCTGGACCAGGACCCAGGCGGTGACCAAGGGCGCCCTGGAGCGCGGCGGCATCGCGGCGGGCGACCTGGCGGCGATCGGAATCACCAACCAGCGCGAGACCGCGGTCGTCTGGGAGAAGGCGACCGGCAAGCCCGTCTACAACGCGATCGTCTGGCAGGACACCCGGACCAGGGGGATCTGCCAGGAGCTGATCGACGAGGGCTTCGAGGACACGGTCAAGCAGCGGACGGGCCTGGTCGTGGCCACCTACTTCTCCGGCCCCAAGGTCAAGTGGATCCTGGACAACGTGAGGGACGCCAGGAGCCGCGCCGACGCCGGGGAGCTGCTGTTCGGCAACATCGACACCTGGGTGATCTGGTGGCTGACCGGCGGCCCGAACGGGGGTGCCCACGTCACCGACTACACGAACGCCTCCCGCACCATGCTGATGGACCTCCGCAAGCTGGAGTGGGACGACGAGATCCTGCGCCGGCTCGGCATCCCCCGGCAGATGCTGCCCGAGATCAAGCCGTCCAGCGACCCCGGCCTGTACGGGAGCACGCAGGCGAACGGCGCCGTCGGCGGGGCCGTCCCCGTCTGCGGCGACCTGGGCGACCAGCAGGCCGCGGTGTTCGGCCAGACCTGCTACGACGTCGGCGAGGCCAAGAACACGTACGGCACCGGCAACTTCATGCTCCTGAACACGGGCGCCGAGGCGATCCCGTCCAAGAGCGGCCTGCTGACGACCGCCGCCTACGGCCTGGAGAAGGGGCGGTCCGTCTACGCCCTGGAGGGCTCGATCGCCATCACCGGGGCCGCGGTCCAGTGGCTCCGCGACAATCTCAAGATGATCGCCGACGCGGCCGAGACCGAGCGCATCGCCCAGGAGGTCGAGGACTCGGGCGGGGCCTACTTCGTGCCCGCCTTCTCCGGCCTGTTCGCGCCGTACTGGGACATGTACGCCCGCGGCGCCATCGTGGGCCTGACGCGCTACGTCGACCGGCGCCACCTGGTGCGCGCCACGCTGGAGTCCGTCTGCTACCAGACGCTGGACGTGGCCGAGGCGATGGAGCAGGACTCCGGCGTCAAGGTCAGCACGCTCAAGGTCGACGGCGGCATGGTCAAGAACGACTTCCTGATGCAGCTCCAGGCCAACATCCTGGGCACGCCGGTGGTGCGGCCCACGGTCAACGAGACGACGGCGCTCGGCGCCTCCTACGCCGCCGGCCTCGCCGTCGGCTTCTGGAGCACGCTGGACGAGCTGCGCCAGAACTGGCAGGTCGACCGCACGTGGGAGCCGGTCTGGACCGAGGAGCAGCGCGCCGTCGGACGCGCCAAGTGGAAGAAGGCGGTGGAGCGGACCCGCGAGTGGGAGGACAAGTAGGCTGACGGTTCACGGGCGGGGCGCCGCGGCGGCGCCCCGCCCCGGCTCGTTCCGGGAGAGGCGCACGTGAAGAAGCTGATCAACCAGGTCGACGACGTCGTCGCTGAGGCCCTCCGGGGCATGGCCGCCGCCCACCCCGACCTCATCGAGATCAACCTCGGCCCCGACTACGTGGTGCGGAAGGGGGCGCCGGTCCAGGGCCGCGTCGCCCTCGTCTCCGGCGGCGGCAGCGGCCACGAGCCGATGCACGGCGGGTTCGTCGGGGCCGGCATGCTGGCCGGGGCCTGCCCGGGCGCCGTGTTCACGTCGCCGACGCCGGACCAGATCCACGAGTGCACGCGGCGGGTGAGCGGCGGCGCCGGCGTCGTCCACATCGTCAAGAACTACACGGGCGACGTGCTCAACTTCGAGATGGCGGCCGAGCTGGCGCAGGCGGAGGGGATCGAGGTCGCCAGCGCGGTCATCGACGACGACGTGGCGGTGAAGGACAGCCTGTACACCGCCGGCCGGCGCGGCGTGGGGACGACGGTCCTGGCCGAGAAGATCGCGGGCGCCAGGGCGGAGGAGGGCGGCTCGCTGGTCGAGGTCGCCGACGTGGTCAGGACGGTCAACGCGAGCGGCCGCAGCATGGGGATGGCGCTGACCTCGTGCACGGTGCCCTCGGCCGGCGAGCCGACGTTCGAGCTGGGCGAGGACGAGATGGAGATCGGGATCGGCATCCACGGCGAGCCGGGTCGGGAGCGGATGCCGCTGGAGCCCGCCGACCGCATCGTCGACCGCCTGCTCGAGCCGGTGCTGAGCGACCTCCCGTTCCGGAGCGGCGACCGGGTGCTCGCCTTCGTCAACGGCATGGGCGGGACGCCGCTGATCGAGCTGTACGTGGCCATGCGGCGCGTCGCCGAGGCGCTCGGGGAGGCGGGGCTGCGGCTGGAGCGGACGCTGGTCGGCAGCTACATCACGTCGCTGGAGATGGCCGGGCTCTCGATCACGATGCTCAGGCTCGACGACGAGCTGCTCCGCCTGTGGGACGCCCCGGTGCACACACCCGCCCTGCGATGGGGGATGTGACCCTCGACGCCGGGCGCACCCGGCGCTGGCTGGAGCTGCTCGGCGCCGCGCTGACGGAGCGCGCCGAGGAGCTGACGCGGCTGGACGCCGCGATCGGCGACGCCGACCACGGCACCAACATGGCGCGGGGCTTCCGCTCGGTGCGCGAGAAGGCGCTGGCGCAGGACGGCGCCGGCGTCTCCGGCCTCCTCAGGGGGACGGCCATGGCGCTGATCGGCACCGTCGGCGGCGCCGCCGGGCCGCTCTACGGGACGCTGTTCCTCCGCATGTCGCAGGCCACGGAGGGCAGGGACGGCCTCGGCCTCGAGGAGGTGAGGGACGCCCTGCGCGCCGGCGTGCAGGGCGTGATCGACCGGGGCAAGGCACAGCCCGGCGACAAGACGATGATCGACGCGCTGGATCCGGCCCTCGCGGCGCTGGACGCGGCGATCGCCGGTGGGATGCCCGCGCCCGACGCGCTGCGTGAGGCGGCGGACGCCGCCGAGCGCGGCGCCGCGGCCACGGTGCCGATGCTGGCGCGCAGGGGGCGCGCCAGCTACCTCGGCGAGCGCAGCATCGGCCACCAGGACCCCGGCGCCACCTCCGCGGCCATCCTGGTGCGGAGCCTGGCGGACGCGGCAGGCTAGCGAATGCGGGCTAGAGTCACCTCCGGAACCATGGGGCGGCTGCGGTCTGTCCTCAGTGAGTTGAAGTACGAAGCCACGAAGGACACGAGGACGCACGAAGAGCCGGGTGTCGAACCGGCGGGTCGATCTCGCCTGACCCTTCGTGCGTCTTTGTGCTCTTCGTGCCTTCGTGCTTCAACCGCTCAGGACAGATCGCACGGCCCGACGTATTCCGGACAGGACTTCCGGAGACCTGCTTAGCCATGGTGGGCGGCTTCGACGTCCTGGTCGTCGGAGGCGGCGCCACAGGCGCGGGGCTGGTCCGCGACCTGGCCATGCGCGGCCTCCGCTGCCTGCTGGTCGAGCAGGGCGACCTCGCGACGGGCACGACGGGGCACTTCCACGGCCTGCTCCACAGCGGCGCCCGCTACGTGGTGCGGGACCCCGAGGCGGCCGCCGAGTGCATCGTCGAGAACCGCGTCGTGCGCCGGATCGCGGCCCCTTCCGTGGAGGACACGGGCGGCCTGTTCTGCTGGCTGGAGGGCGACCCGGACGACTACCCCGAGCAGTTCGTCGCCGGCTGCCGGACCGCCGGCATCGAGGTCGAGGAGATCCCGGCGGCTGACGCGCGGCGGCGGGAGCCGCTGCTCAGCCCCCGGCTGGCCCGCGCCTTCGCCGTGCCCGACGCCACGATCGAGCCGTGGGGCCTCGTCGCCGGCAACGTCGAGTCGGCGGCCGGCCGCGGCGCCGTCGTCCGGCCGTACACGCGGCTGGTCGCGGTCGGCGTGGAGCGGGGCGAGGTCCGCTGGGCCGAGCTGGAGGACGTCCGCAGCCACGAGCGCGAGCGCGTGGAGGTCGGGTTCCTCGCCAACGCCGCCGGTCACTGGGCGGGCCGGGTGGCCGGGCTTGCCGGCGTCGAGATCGCGATGGCGCCTGGCTGGGGAACGATGGTCGTGATGAACCAGCGCCTCAGCATGTGCGTGGTCAACCGCTGCCGGCCGCCCGGCGACGGCGACATCCTGGTCCCCGTCGGCCTGGTGTCGATCCTGGGCACGACGGACACGACCCTCGACACCGACGAGTACGAGATCACGCCATCGGAGGTCCGGTCGATCGTGACCGAGTCCGCCGCCATGGTGCCCGCGGCGGCGGAGCGGCGCGTGCTGCGCGTCTTCGCGGGCGCCCGTCCCCTCTACGACCCGGGCCACGACCGGGGCGAGTCGCGCAGCCTGAGCCGCAGCCACACCGTGCTCGACCACGCGCCCGACGGCGTCGAGAACTTCGTGTCGATCGTGGGCGGCAAGCTCACGACGTACCGGCTGATGGCCGAGCACACGGCCGACGCCATCTGCCGGAAGCTGGGCGTGACGGCCCCCTGCGGCACCGCGGGCGAGGCACTGCCCGAGGCACGGGCCCGCGCCCGGCACTACACGGTCGGGGAGCGGCTGACCGCGCGCGAGACCGACGCCGGGGGCGCCGACGCCGACCTGGTCTGCGAGTGCGAGCTGGTCAGCCGCCGGCAGGTGACCGAATTCGTCGATGCGCACGGCCGGCGACCGATCGACGACCTGCTGCGCGCCCTGCGGCTCGGCATGGGCCCCTGCCAGGGCGCCTTCTGCACGCTGCGGGCGGCCGGGATCATGGAGGCGATGCGGCCGGCCGGCCCGGCGGCCCTGCATCCCGCCCGCGAGTTCCTGGAGGAGCGGATGAAGGGCAACCGCCCGATCCTCTGGGGGGACCAGGCCAGGCAGCTCCGGCTGACCGAGCTGATCCTCCGGGAGGTGCTCGACCTCGAGCATGCGCCGTAGGCCAGCGGGTTCGCCGTACGACGTCGTCGTGGTCGGCCTCGGGCTGGCCGGCCTCGTGGCGGCCCTGGCCGCCGCGCGCCGGGGCGCGCGGACGCTGGCGGTCGGGCGCGGCCACGGCACCCTGCGCTTCCGCCCGGGGGCGATCGACGTGCTCGGCTTCCAGGACGGCCGGTTCGTCGCCTCGCCGGCCGCCGCGCTGGCGGCGCTGGCGGAGACGGCGCCCGGCCACCCGTACGCGCTCGCGTCCGGCGACCTGGGCCCCGGGGTGGCGGCGGTGCGCGGGGCGGCGGCCGCCGCGGGCCTCGACCTGGACGGCTCACTGGAGCAGAACCAGCTCATCGCGACCGCGGCCGGCACGCTGCGGCCCGCGTGCCTCGTGCCCGGCGCCATGCGGGCCGAGTGGCGGGGAGCGCGCGTGCTGGTCGTGGGCCTGGCCGGCTACCGCGACTTCCACGCGGAGCTGGTCAGCAGCGTGCTCCCCGCCTCCGCCGAACGCTACGGCATCGAGCTGATCGCGCACCCGGAGACGATCGACGTGCCGTCGCTGCGCCGGCGCCACCTGGGCGGCCAGGAGCTGGCGCGGGCCTTCGACCGGCCCGACGTCCGCCGGGAGGTGGTCGCGGCCGTCCGCGGCAGCCTGACCGGCGTCAGCATGGTGGCGCTGCCGGCCGTCCTGGGCCTGGAGGGCGCCGCCGAGGCGGCCGACGACCTGGCCGGCGGCCTCGGCGTCCCGGTCGTGGAGCTGGCGACGGTGCCGCCCTCGGTGCCCGGCCTGCGGCTGGAGCGGGCGCTCGCCGCCGCCCTGCGCGGCGCCAGCGGCGTCCTCCAGGTGGGACCGCGGGTGCGCCTGCTGGCGGACGCGGGGCGGGTCGCGGGGGTCGAGCTCGAGGCGCCCGGACGTCCGCTGCGCGTCCCGGCCCGGACGGTGGTGCTGGCCACCGGGGGGCTGGCCAGCGGCGGCCTCGAGGTGACGCTCGACGGCGCCGTTCGGGAGACGGTGGCGGACCTGCCGGTGAGCGCGCCCGACCCGGCCGCCCTCTTCGGACGCACGCTCTTCGAGCCAGGCGGGCACCCGGTGGCCCGGGCCGGGCTGCGGGTGGACGCCGGCATGCGCCCGCTGGGCACCGGCGGCGAGCCCGTCTACGGCAACCTGTTCGCGACCGGCGGGGTGCTGGCCGGGGCGGACCGCGCCATCGAGCGCTCCGCGGACGGCATCTGCTGCGCCACGGGCTGGCGCGCGGGCAGCGGGGCGGCGGCGTGAGCGGCGACCCGATCCGGCTGCTCCACGACGAGGTGGCGCTCAGCGCGGACCACTGCATCAAGTGCAACGTGTGCAACACCGTGTGCCCGGTGCTGCCGGTCACGGACCTGTTCCCCGGGCCCAAGTACTGCGGCCCGCAGGCCCAGCGCTTCCGTCTGGGCGAGCCGGTCGAGGAGTGGGTCGACTACTGCAGCGGGTGCGGCGCCTGCACCCGTGCCTGTCCCTCCGGCGTCATGGTCGCCGAGCTGAACACGCGGGCGCGGGAGCACGTCTACCGGGCGCGCGGCCTCCCGGCCAGCCGCCGGCTCCGCAACCGGCTCCTCAGCCGCTCGGAGCTGCTGGGCCGGCTGGGCTCGCCGGTGGCGCCGCTGGCCAACCTCGGGCTGCGGCTGCGCCCGGCGCGGGTGCTGGCCGACCGCCTGCTCGGCGTCGACCGCGACGCGCCGCTCCCGGCCTTCACCTTCGGCAGCTTCCGGCGCCGCTTCCGCCGGCTCGCCCGGCCCGAGCAGGCGCGCCGCCGCGTCGCCTACTTCCACGGCTGCTCGACGAACTTCTACGAGCCCTGGGTGGGTGAGGCGGCGGTGTCCGTGCTGGCGCGGACCGGGACGGCCGTCGAGCTGCCGGCGCAGCGCTGCTGCGGCCTGCCGTTCATCTCGAACGGCGACTTCGCCGGCGCCCGCCGGCTGGCCGAGGCCAACCTGCGGACGCTGCTGCCGGTGGCCCGCTCGGGCATCCCGATCGTGGCCACGTCCACGAGCTGCAGCCTGACGCTGAAGCACGAGTACCGCGTCGTGCTCGGCCTGCGCGGGCCGGAGTGGGAGGAGCTGGCGGCCGGCGTCTACGACCTCTTCGAGTGGCTGCGCGCGCTGGTCTGGGAGGGCGAGCTGGAGCCGGCGTTCGGCGCCCTGCCGAGCCGGGTCGTCTACCACGGGCCGTGCCAGCTCCGCAGCCACGGCGTCGGCCAGCCCGCGGCCGAGCTGCTGGCGAGCCTGGAGGGGATCGAGCTGGCGGAGAGCGGGGTGGAGTGCTGCGGCGTCGCGGGCACGTACGGGTTCAAGACCGAGAAGCACGACATCGCGCGCCGCGTGGGGGAGCCGCTGCGGGCGCGGGGGGCGGAGCACCGGGCCGAGCAGTTCGCGTGCGACAGCGAGACGTGCCGCTGGCAGATCCGGGCGCTCACCGGTCTGCCGGCCCGCCACCCGGTCGAGCTCCTCGCCGAGGCGATGGAGGCCGCGAGATGAGCGTGGGGCTGGTCCTGGTCTCGCACAGCGCGCGCCTGGCCGAGGGCCTGCACGAGCTGCTGGAGCAGCTCGCGCAGGATCGCGTGCCCATCGCGCTGGCCGCCGGCGGCCCGGACGGGACGCTGGGCACGAACGCGCTCGCGATCGCCGAGGCGGCCGGGGCGCTCGCAGGCGCCGGCGAGGTGGTCGTGCTGGTCGACCTGGGCAGCGCCGTCCTGAGCGCCGAGATGGCGCTGGAGCAGCTCGAGCCCGCGCTGCGGGAGCGCGTGCGCCTGGCCGACGCGCCGTTCGTCGAGGGGGCCGTGGCGGCGGTCGTGGAGGCGAGCCTGGGGTCGGACGCGGCCGCCGTGCTGGCCGCGGCCGAGGCCGCCCGCGGGCAGGGCAAGCTGTCGTGAGCGGCGAGGCGCGGGCGAGCGTCGAGCTGGCTGTCGAGCACGAGCACGGACTGCACCTGCGCCCGGCGGCTGACTTCGTGCGCCTGGCGGCGCGCTACCGGGCCGGCGTCCGGGTGGTCAACCTGACGCGCGGCGGGGGGCGGGAGGCCAACGCCCGCAGCCTGCTGGAGCTGACGGCGCTGGGGATCGACAGCGGTCACCGGATCCGGCTGACCGCCAGCGGCGAGGACGCGGACGAGGCGGTGCGCGCGCTCGCCGACCTGGTCCGCTCGAACTTCCAGGCGGGGTAGCCCGATGCCCCTCCCCCCTCCCCGGGGGAGGGCTTTCTGCCGCCGGCCGCTACGCGCGGCGAAGGGCGCGGCGCGCCGCCGGCGCGTCCGACGCGGCCAGCGCGGCCGCCGCGGCGGCGCGGCAGCCGTCGAGGCCGAGCCGCGTCAGCCGCCGCAGCACGGTGGGCAGCGACCCGGCCGCCATGCTGAGCGAGGTGGCGCCGGCGCCGGCGAGGAACACGGCGCCCTCGGGCACCCCCGCCAGCTCGCCGCACACGCCCGCCTCGATGCCGAGCCGGGCCGCGTCGGCGAGGCAGCCGGCGATCAGCCGCAGCACCCCGGGATGGAGCTCGCCGACGGCCGCCGGCCAGTCCAGCTCGCGGTCGGCGCCGAGCGCGTACTGGGCGAGGTCGTTCGTCCCGAGGCTGACGAAGTCGACCAGCCCGGCGAACGCGTCGAGGGCGGCGGCCACGGCCGGCAGCTCGACCATGATGCCCAGCGGCGGGGGGCCGGCCCGGTGCCTCCGGGCGGCGGCCGCGAGCAGCACGCGGGCCCGCCGGACCTCGTCGGTCGTGGCGACCATCGGCAGCATGACCCGCGCGTTGCCGTGCTCGGACGCGACCCGGGCCAGCGCCCGCACCTGCGGCTCCCAGAGCTCGCGATGGGCCAGCCACAGCCGGATCCCGCGCCGGCCGAGGGCGGGGTTGGGCTCGGCCGGCACGCCGAGGTAGGGCAGCGCCTTGTCCGAGCCGGCATCCAGCGTCCGGAAGACCACCGGGTGCGGATGGAACGCCCGGCAGGCGGCCGCGTAGACCTCCGCCTGCCGGTCCTCCGGCGGCGGTCCGGCCTGGCCGAGGAACAGCAGCTCGGTCCGGAAGAGCCCGACGCCGGCCGCGCCGCGGGCGGCCGCGGCGAGCGCCGCCTGCGCCGAGCCGACGTTGGCCATCAGCCGGACCGGCGCGCGGGCCACCGCCAGCCGGCGGCCCGCGCCGCCGCGTCCGGTCCCGGGCCGGGCCGCCGCCGGCAGCAGGCGGACGCGCCCGGCCGTGCCGTCGACCTCCGCCGCGGCGGCGCCGGCGGCCGCGGCCACCGCTCCCTCGACGCCCACGACGGCCGGGATCCCGAGCTCCCGGGCGACGATCGCGGTATGCGAGGTGCGGCCTCCGGTCTCGGTGACCAGGCCGAGGAGCCGGGCCGGATCGACGCTCAGCGTGTCGGCGGGCGACAGCTCGCGGGCGACGACGACCGAGGGCTCCGCCAGGCCGGCGAGCCGGGAACTGCCTGCGCCGGCGCCGCCCGACAGCTCGGCGGCCAGCAGGCGGCCCACCTCGCGGACGTCGGCCGCCCGGGCGCTGAGGTAGGGGTCGTCGAGGGCCTCGAGGTCGGCCGCGAACCGCTCGGCGGCGCCGGTCACCGCCCGGCCGGCGGGCCCGGCGGCCACCAGCTCCTCGATCGCGGCGTGCAGCGCGGGGTCGCGCAGGATCATCGCCTGCGCCTCCAGGATGTCGGCCGCCGCGGGGGCGCCGGCGCGCCGGTCGCGGGCGAGGCCCTCGAGCCGGACCGCCACACGCTCCGCCGCGGCCAGCACGTCGTCGAGGCCGGCGCGGCGGTCCTCGGCGGCCGGGGCGCCGTCGCCCGCGACGAACAGCGGCCCCCTGGCGCGGCCCGGGGCCGCCGGCGTCCCGGTCAGGCTGCGGCCGGCGCTCATCACCCCATAATGGCCCCAGAGTCCCGGGCGCTGGTCCGGAGGAGAGTGAGGAGGCGCCGCATGAAGTTCGGGATCTTCTACGAGCTGCAGCTCGCGCGCCCGTGGGGGCCGGACAGCGAGTGGACGCTCTACCACGACGCGCTCCGGCAGCTGGAGCTGGCCGACGGCCTGGGCTACGACCACGCCTGGGTCGTCGAGCACCACTTCCTGGAGGAGTACTCCCACTCGTCGGCGCCCGAGGTCTTCCTGGGCGCAGCGAGCCAGCGGACCAGGCGCATCCGCCTCGGCCACGGGATCGTCCAGCTCACGACGAACCATCCCGCCAAGGTGGCCGAGCGCGTGGCGGCCCTCGACATCGTGAGCGACGGCCGGGTCGAGTTCGGGATGGGCGAGAGCGCCAGCATCACGGAGCTGGAGCCGTTCGAGATCCCGTTCGACCGGAAGCGGGAGATCTGGGAGGACGCGGTCCGCTGCCTGATCCCGATGTTCGGCGAGGGCGGCGCGTCGTACGACGGCCCGCACTTCCGGTTCCCACTGCGCAACGTGCTGCCCAAGCCGAGGCAGAAGCCCCACCCGCCGCTGTGGATCGCGTGCTCGCAGCTCGACACGATCGCCTATGCCGGCCGGCGGGGCCTGGGCGCGCTCGGCTTCCAGTTCGTGAGCGCGGACGCCGCCCACGCCTGGGTCCACGCGTACTACAACGCGTTCACGAAGCGCCTCGACCCGCTGACCGGCTACCGGCTCAATCCGAACATCGCGCTGGTGAGCCTGTTCATGTGCGCCGAGACCGACGAGGAGGCGCGGGCGAAGGCGGACGGCGCCACGTTCTTCCAGTTCTGCCTGCGCTACTACAGCGCGAGCAGCGACCGGAGGCGGCCGGCGCCGGGCGAGGTCGACATGTGGCAGGAATACAACCGCTGGAAGCGGGCCAACCCGGAGGCGGCGGAGACGGCGCTGCGTGGCGGCCTGATCGGCTCGCCGGACACGATCCGCCGCAAGCTGCGGAAGTTCGAGACCTCCAACATCGACCAGGTCATCCTGCTCAACCAGGCCGGCCGCAACCGCCACGAGGACATCTGCGAGAGCCTCGAGCTGTTCGCCCGTGAGGTGATGCCGGAGTTCCACGCCAGCGTCCCGGCCCACGAGGAGTGGAAGGCGAAGGTGCTGGCGGGGGAGATCGCCCTGGAGGAGATCGACACGGAGCCGTTCAGGGCCCGCTATGGCTCCCGGGCGGTCACCATCTGACCGGGGGCCGGGTCAGGCGAAGGGCTCGGTCGAGAACGACGGCAGGCCGCGCCGGGCGGCGGACAGGGTCTGCCTCGGCGAAGCGACGGGCCGGGAGCGGAAGACCTGCCGGTAGCGGGCGGCGGTGAAGCGGAGATCGAAGTCGGCGCCCTCGATCCGGTAGTCGTGGTGCGTCGGGGCCAGGGCCTCGCTCCGGGCCCGGCCCCGGTGCAGGCGGAGGACCTGCAGCGCCACGCCGAAGGTCACCGACCCGGCGGACAGCCGGAGGCTGAGGTCGATCGCCTCCTCGAAGACGAGGGTCGCCGGGGCCACCCGGAAGGACAGGGATGTCGAGGGCGGCACGGGTCGCACCCACTCCACGATGTAGTCGATGTCGAGGAGCAGCCGGCCGAGCCACGGCTGCTCCCCCTCCACGAACCCGATGCCATGGACCGAGGCGTCGTGCCAGCCCATGCTGTCGAAGTCGTCGTCGGTCCAGACCGCCCTGTCCAGCTCGGCCACGGCCCCATTCCGGCCGGCGCTACAGACCGGACTCGAGCAGCTTCTGGAGGCCCTTCGCGCGCTCGG
>Ga0066903_100001679_pt1 | contig 16553 bp, 14 predicted proteins | sample PanSoiMetaGPlot1_FD_67491 | JGI IMG/M metagenome (GOLD analysis project Ga0066903, IMG submission 67491) | Tropical forest soil microbial communities from Panama analyzed to predict greenhouse gas emissions - Panama Soil - Plot 1 (version 2) | ecosystem: Environmental > Terrestrial > Soil >... | reverse complement strand
GGCACGTCCACTTGCACAGAATACCATCGGCCTGATTGGTATCAGGACGGATGAGAGGCCGGGTATGCATGTCATTATTCTTGCAGCAGGCAAGACGTAAATGGCCGGGACAAGCCCGGCCATGATGTGGAGAGCGCGTCGTTCTCAATAACAGTTGGGTGCTTGGCGCTCACCCGCGCTTGCTCTCCACCTGCGCCCGCAGGCGCGCGTCCCGCTCGCGGATTTCCGGCGTCGCCGCATCGCCAAAATCCTCAACCTCGAACACTTGCCGAATCTCGATCTCACATTCCTCTTCGTGTGGATTGGGGCAGCGCTTGACCCAGTCCAACGCTTCCTGAAACGACGACACTTTCCACAGCCAAAACCCGGCGATGAGCTCCTTGGTCTCGGTGAACGGCCCGTCGACAACGATGCGGCTCTTGCCCGAGAAGCGCACCCGCGCTCCCTTGCTCGAAGGCCGCAGGCCCTCGCCCGCGAGCATGATGCCGGCCTTGACCAGTTCCTCGTTGAACTTGCCCATGTCGGACAGCAGCTGCTGGCTCGGCATCTGACCCGCTTCCGACGCCTTCGTGGCCTTGACGATCACCATGACTTTCATGACTGAACCTCTTGCATGTTTGCGAGCAGCTACTGAGATGGTTCGATTGGCCGGCTCCAGCCTAAAGACGCCGGCACACGCTGCGTTCCGACATTTCGCAGGCAAAGATTTGGCGCGGGGTTCGCCGGGTCTAAATGCCGCGCCTAGCCGTGCGGCGCATCACCAGCTTGAGGGCGTCGCGCAAATTGTCGAGCGCGAAGGGAGCGAAGCGGAACACGATCCTGTGCCGGCCGGCCGGCACCTCGAGGCCCCGGAACAGGACGTCGGCGCGCAGGATTGGCACACGTGCACCGTCGATCTTGGCGATCCAGCCCGGATAGTAGATGTCGTGCAGCGCCAGCATGCCGCCGAGATCACTGTCGGTCTCGATCTCCACCCGGTCCGGGCGCCAGGAGACAATGCGGGCGCGGCCGGCGCTCGCTTCGGCCGGGTAGACGCCAGATGGCAGCGTATCGTCATCGATTAGCACGCGATCGGGCGAGGGACTCGCGAGCAACTGACCAGTGGTCGTGGTGGCGTCGGCGTCGGCAACCTGGACCCGGCGCGAGAACTTGAGCCGTGGTGAGGAATTGCGCAGGCGATAGACCCACACGTCAGGACCCGCTTGCAGCACGTCCGCGACCGGCCGGCTCGCGAGATGAGGCACCTGTTCGATCGGGCGATTGAGCACCACGAATTCGAGCCCGAGCACGCGCGCAAGCGCGCAATCATAGTTGTCGAACGACGCCGGGAAGTCGCGCAGATCAAGCCGCCAATTCCCTTCGCCCGGCGAGACCAGCCGATCATAGAAGCCGATGCGCAGCGGATTGTAGCCGTTGGTGGCCTCGAGTCCGCGCACCACTGCGAGATTCTGCCACGGCCCGCCCATGCCGACGACCTCGATGCGCGGCCGCTCGCCCTGCGCTTGGCGCTCATGCACCAGCCGCTCGATCAGATCGATAACCTTGGCGTCGGCAGGCCTGGGCTGTTCGAGCACCGAATAACCCGAATGCCGTTCGGCATTGAGACGGAACGCAACGTTCCACCACAAGAGATCGCCGACCGCGATCAGCGTGACGATAGATGCTGCGATGGCGCGCGCACGCGGCGTGCGCGCAAACGCGAGTATGGCGATCGCGCCGAGCGCGAGCGCAACCGCCTTGAGCACGGCAACGAGCGCTTCCATGCCGTAGCCCTGCCGCGCCGAGAACGTCACCCCCCAGGCAAGCAGCGCGACCACGCCGGCGACAACCGCGATGCTCGCCACAACGCGCAGCCGCGGCAGACCGGCACGCACATAGTCGGACAGCAGGTGGCCGCAGATGAGCGCGAGCGCCGCAACCAGCAGGAAATTGGCATCGACCGGCCGGCGGAATTTGTCGACGCCGGGCACCCAATCGAAGGCGAGCGCAAACAGCGGCGTGTAGCGGCCGAGCGCATAGAGCAGCGCGGCGGCCGCAATGGCCGTGATCAGCATCCGGCCGCGCCGGAACGCGCCGCCGCCGAGAATGCCGAACCAAAGCAGCAGCACGATCGGAACGAAGCCGACGAACATGTAATTGAACGAGTCGTCCGTATAAGCCGTTTCCGGGACGGTCGACGGGCCGGGCCCCCAGAAGTAGTCCTGAACGCCATAGACGTTCGGCACCATGAGCTGTGCCAAGTGTGCCGGATAGAGTGAGCCTTTGAGAGCGATCTCTAGCGCAAGGCTGGGCCGGTTCGACATCGCAGCGAACTGCATGGTGAGCAGGAACGGCACCGCGCACAGGGCAAATCCGACGATCGTGATCGTGATCAGCACGACGGCGCGTTCGCGCAGATAGCGCAGCGGACGTTGCGCGGTCGCGACCTCACCAATCACCATGGCAGCGAGCGCGAAGCACATCAGCATCGAGACCTGGTTGCGACCGAGCGCCAGCGCCGACGCCACGACGCCGAAGCCCAGCGCGCTCGCGAGCGAGCGCCGCTCGAGCGCCAGCTGCAGTAACAGAATCGCCGGCGGAAACAGTCCGTAGGTGATGATCAGGCCGGTGTGCTGCAGCCGGCCCGCGGCCGCACCGCCGAACATGAACAGCACGGCCGCCAGCACGCAGGCCGACAGCGGCCAGGCTGCCCGCCAACCGATCGCCGCGATCGCGAGGCCACCGATCAGGAGATGGGCGAACACGATGAGATCGAACGTGCGCAGCGACGGGGTCGGATCGACGAGCGCCCACAGCACGAACAGCGGCGCAAAGATCAGGGATTGCGGATCGGCCACACTCGGGTGACCGCCGTAATGATAGGGGTTCCAAAATGGTGAGACACCGTTATGGATCGACGAAGCCAAGAACCGGAAGAAGGCATAGAACTGGTTCTTGGAGTCCCAGGGAACGACCGTGTCGGTGAGGATCCAGCGGCTCGCAGCCAGAAGCCATATGCCAGTGATCAAGCCGAAGGTAGCGATCAGCTGAGCTGCCGGTGTCGCGCGCGCGTTTTCCACCTGCGGCACACCTCTGGCGTCCGCTGCAGCGACATCGGCCATGCTCTACCCGGCGTATAACCAAACCGTAAACGGGAATACCATGGCGCGATCGGGTCCCGGTGTCGAGGTAGGCATGGTACGATTTGGTGCAGTGCACACGGCTGCGGATCGTGATGCGGCAATCGCGCCAATAATGAGAGATGCTCAAGAGTTCAGATTGCAGAACTTTGCAGGTACTTCATCCGGAATTCCATGATCGCAGCGTTCAGGATCGCTCACTCGCGAACCACTCGCGAGGAATCGTCCGCTTCGTTCCTTCAGCAGCGAGCTTGCGATGAATAATGGCGCCACACGCCGCAAACTGCATCGCAAGCCCAGTGTTGTTCTTGTAGTAGACGATCGCGCCCGGATCGTGGCGCAGCGTCGCCTTGCCGGCAACGAGATCGCCGAGCGTGTGAACGTCTTCGCGCCGGACCAGACCCTTCTCGATCGGCTCCAATAGCTCGACCTGCCGGTTGGCAGTCACGCTGTCCCAGTCGTTGATGATGACCGCGCTCGCGCGCGCGAACGTCGTCTCGTCAACCTCACGCCGGGTGTTGAGCACATCGGAGTTGGCGATGGTGATGACCATCTGGCCGGGCTCGAGCCAGTCGCCGCTGAGCACCGGCTTCTTCGAATTGGTCGCGCAGCAGACCACATGCGCGCCGCGCACGACCTCGCGCGGATCGTCAACCGTGACGACCTCAACGCCTTCGCCCGCCATGCGCTGAACGAACGTCTGCCGATGCGCCGGATTCGGACTGAAGACCTGCACGCGCTTGATCGGGCGCACCGCGCAGATCGCCCGACAGCCCGGCAAAGCCTGGTGCCCCGTGCCGAAGAGGCCGAGCACCGACGCATCCGGGCGGGCGACCTCGGCGACCGCCAGCGCGCTGGTCGCGCCCACGCGCAAACCCGAAAGATAGGACTCGTGCATGAAGGCGAGCGGCTCACCGGTGTTGAGATCGTAGAGTACGATGATGGTCCAGTTCGGTGCATTGGGATCGGCCAGCGCCTTGCGCTGCGGATCATTGGTCGCGACCGTGAAGACGGAGCCCGCGCGCACACAAGCCACCGAATAGCTCTGCACTGCGCCGGCGTGAATGTTGGCGGAGTAGCGCCGGCCGGGATCAGCCGTTTCGATGCCATAACGCAAACGCGGCGGATTGACAGCCCTGCCCTCGGCGAGATCGCGGAACGCCACCCGCATCGCCTCGATCGCTTCCGGGATCGAAAGGAGGCGCGCCGCGTCGGCGTCAGTAATTACAATTGGCATGCGTTCCCCGCTATCCGCCAGCCCCTGTTTGATCCCCCATTTTGGCTGATCCTCTGCAAGCACCGACAACAGAGAGCCACAGACCGCACTACAGCGCCTCGATCTTCGGCATCACCTCGGTCGCCATAAGCCTGAGCGAGCGCATGGCCTGCTCAAGCGTGAGCGTGCCGAAGAACAGATACGACAGCAGGTAGTTGATCCCGAGCTCCGCCGCTTGGCGCTCGATCTCAGCTAACACCGTGGCGGGCGAGCCGGCGATCGCCATGCCGTCCTTCTCCCATTCCTCGAAGGTGACGCCGCGCGGCACCAGGCCGCGTACCTGCGCCTCGTTCTGGGCGTGCTTCTTGCGCAACCAGTTGAGGTGCTCGACGTGATATTCGACGTTGGGCTTGGCGAGCGCCCGCGCCTCCTCGTCCGTTTCCGCAATCACGATATGGCGCAGCGCGCCAATCACGGCGCCGCCACGGAACTCGGGCTTGGACACGACGACGCCGCCACACTTGGCGAGCGCCTCGCGATAGGCGTCGATGTTGACCTTCGCATAGGCGGTCGGGCCGTTGGCGACGAAGTGCATGCCATGCTCGCCTGACCAGGCGGCGCCGGTCGTGTTGGAGGAGCCATACCAGAACGGCGGCATCGGCTGCTGCAGTGGGCGCAGCGCCATCGGTACGTCTTTGTAGGTGTAGTGCTTGCCAGTATAGCTGAACGTATCGTTCGTCAGCGCGGTCGTCATGCAGTTGAAGGCGTCGATGAAGATGTCGCGCGAATCCGCGTGCGCCACTTTGTGATAGCCGAGCTCGAACGGCGAGACGCCGCGACCGACGCCGATCTCAAGCCGTCCGTTGCTGAGATGATCAAGTATGCAGATCTCCTCCGCGAGCCGCAGCGGTGAATAGAGCGGCAGCAGATAGACGAGCGGCCCGATCCGGATGCGCTTGGTCGCGCGCGCGACGGCGCCGAGATAGATGCCCGGCACTGGCACCAGATTGAGCGGGGTCGCATGGTGCTCGGCGACGTGCAGCCCGTAGATACCGGCGTCGTCGGCGGCGGCAGCGAACTTGAGACGCTCATCGAGTGTGGTGGCGATCGGGCGATCGGCGCGCTCGACGTGATCGAAAATTCCGACTTTCATTGTTGCTCCAGTAGGATGGGTTGAGTGACAGCGAAACCCAACACAACACTCATTTGGCTGATCAAGGATGGGTTTCGCTATCGCTCACCCATCCTACGAACACGAGTTCGTCACCTACAGCTTCAGCAGTCGCTTGACGTTGCCGCTCGCGATCTTGGCCTTGTCCTCGTCGCAGAGAGGGATGTTGGCAAGCCAGCGCGGCGCCGGCGGCTGCGCCTCGAACGGGTAGTCGACTGAGAACATGATGCGGTCGACGCCGATCTCCATCACACTGCACAAGAGCGCCGTGTCGGAGAAGAAGCCCGAGGTGGTGACGTAGAAGTGCTTGCGGAAGATGTCGCGGAACGGAACTGAATCCTTCTCCGACCGCATGAACGCGTTGTTGATGCGCCACAGCAGGAACGGCACGCCCTCGCCGAGATGGCCAAGGATGATCTTGAGATTCGGATGCGCGTCGAACACGCCCGAGAGCACCAGCCGCACCGCCTGCGTCGCGGTCTCGAGCGTGTAGCCCCAGGCGGCGCGCAGGAAGATTGGAAAGCGAGCGGCATACTCCTTGTAATAAGAGTCGATCACCGGCTGCTGCGGCATCGATGGATGCAGATAGATCGGCACATCAAGCTTTTCGGCGCGCGCAAAAATCGGCCAAATGCGCTTGTCATCAAGCCAGATCCCATTGGCGAGGCCGTGGATCATGGCGCCCTTGAAGCCGAGCGAGGTAACGCAACGATCGAGCTCGTCGGCCGCGGCATCCGGCAGGCTTGTTGGCAGCGCCGCAAACCCCGTAAAGCGGGTGGGATGCGCCTTGATCAGGGCAGCAAGCCGGTCATTGACCCGGCGCGAGAAGTCGACCGCCACGTCAGCCGGAAGCTTCTGGGTCGAGGGCGCGGTGTGCGAGAGCACCTGCATGTCGATGCCATCGGCGTCCATCGCCTTCAGGCGCTCCTCGCCGACATCGCGCAGCCGGCTCACGATCGCCGGCACCGGATTGACGTCAAGCCCGGTATAGGTCGCGACCAGCTCGTCGTCGGCGTAGTGCTCCTCGAGCGCAATGATCGGGCATTTCGGCTTCTGCAGCATGAACTCACATCCCCCAAATCGGCGGCACTGGTCTGTTGGCGGCGGCACCATGCCCGATCGGGTGGCGGCAGGGAAGACGGCCTGTTCGCCAAGGGGTCCATGTTCTAGGTTGGCCGCCACGGAGGTGACGCCATGCAGGTGTTCGATCTGCGCAAGGAGCAGGCCTGGGACCCGAAGAAGCACGTTGAGAAGATCCTCGGTGAGGTCGAGGAAGGCGACGTCACGGTTGCCTGCTGGGAGCCGGGCCAGATCAGCCCCTACCACTGCCATCCGGAGGCGACCGAGATTTACTTCTGCTTTGAGGGTGGCGGCACGATGCGCACGCCGAACGAGACCATCGCCATCGTGCCGGGCTCGTTCGTGGTGCACCCGCCGGGCGAGCTGCATGAATACGAGAACGGTCCAACCCGCACGCTACTGTTTCGGGTGCGCTACGGTGCCGACATGGCAAGCCGCCATATCGACTGGCGCGGCAACGGCGAGTGGCGGCAATCGGCCGAGGACGCCGCTTATTTCAAGGCCCATCCACCAGGATAACAAGCTGCAGACTGTTCGGTCCTTGAGAAACAGACTGTTCGGTCCTTGAGAAAGAGCACAGATTTCAATACACGGCACGGCGGGACTCCCTCTCCCCATCGGGGAGAGGGAGCCGGCTGCATTCCCGGCTTGTTCCTACCCAAACTCGTAGACTGGAGACAGCAATGGCGAAGGCGTACTGGGTGTCGTCGTATCGATCGATCTCGAATCCGGAGGCGGTGGCGGCTTATGCCAAGCTTGCCGGGCCGGCGCTCTCGGCGGCGGGCGGCAAGTTCCTGGCGCGCGGCGTCGCCGCGCAGGCCTACGAGGCCGGCATCAAGGAGCGCATCGTGGTGATCGAGTTTCCGAGCGTGGCGGCCGCGATCGCGGCGCACGACAGCCCGGCCTATCAGGCCGCGCTGAAAGTGTTCAACAACGCCGGCGAGCGCGACTTCCGTATCGTCGAAGGCGTGGAGTAGCGCGCCAGCTCTGGAGATTTTCGCAGGGCGGCATGCAAACTCTGTTCGTCCCCGCGAAAGCGGGGACGCGGAGCACCTTACTTCGACAAACTGTGACGCCCCTGGGTCCCCGCTTTCGCGGGGACAAAACGGAGAGGTGTTCTGGGTCCCCCGCTTTCGCGGGGACCTGTGCCATCAGCCCGGCGGCGTCGCTGCTGCCGACGACTCCGTCCACGCCTTGTAGTCCTCCGGCGTGACCGAGGGCCACTTCTTCACGAAGGCGACAATCTTCCAGATCTCGTCGTCGCTCACTCCGGCTGTAGCGAAGCTCGGCATGCCGGTCATCTTGATGCCGTTCTTGATCACCCAGAACAGCTCACCCGGCTTGCGCTCACCCGATACTTCCTTGAGGTCGGGGGGGTCGGGCCGCAGGCCCTCAGACCACTTCGCCCATTCGGCGCCTGGCGCGCCATGACAATTGACGCAACCGCGCGTCGAAAAGGCGCGCGCGCCGGCCTGCACGGCGCTCGCATCTTCGGCCGGCGCTGGGTCGTTGGCATGGCGCGAAATCGAGGCTTGGCGCACCTGGATGAGCATACGTTCGACAATCGAAGGATCGGCTTCGCTCGCTGCTACGCTATAGAAGCCACCAAAGAAAAACACCGCTGCCGCGACCGCAACACAGATCGCAACAACGCCGATGAACGCCAGGAATTTCACCATGACAACCTCCTCCCGGGAAAACAGCCAAAACTAGCGCAAACCCATGACAGGTGGAACAATTGGCACCACCGGGCGGTTCCTTACGACGGGCCGGTAAGATTGTCCGCCATGCGGCCAGTCGTCACGAGTAGCTGCATCGCGGATCAGGAGATCGATCCCCTGCCGCCAATCGTTACGCCGTAACAGACCCTCCATTTCGACCGTAGATCATCGTAGAATACCTGGCCCTGACTCCACGCCCCGGAGGATGACCCATGCGCCTGTCCAACGCCCTCGGCCTGTCGATCCTGCTCCTTCCCGTGCTGGCATTGCTGCCGCTGATTACGGCGCGCTCGGAATCCATTGCGGTGCGCATCGATCCGCCGGCGCTCGATGAGCCCGCGAGCGAGGGGCTCGAGACCGCGGTGCTCGCCGGCGGCTGCTTCTGGGGCGTGCAGGCGGTCTACCAGCACACCAAAGGGGTGCACAATGCCGTGTCAGGCTATGCCGGCGGCGACGCCAGGGACGCCAACTATCAGGCCGTCAGCTATGGACGCACCGGCCATGCCGAGTCGGTGCGCGTCACCTTCGATCCGCGCGTGACCTCCTACGGCAAGATCCTGCATATCTTCTTCTCGGTCGCGCACGATCCGACCCAGCTCAACCGCCAGGGGCCGGACTTCGGCACCCAATATCGCTCCGAGATCTTTGCGCAGAGCGAGGCGCAGCGCCAGGTCGCCAAGGCCTATATCGCACAGCTCGACACCACGCGCGTGTTCGGCAAGCCGATCGTGACCAAGACCGACACCGACAAGGCGGCGTTCTATCCGGCCGAGGACTATCACCAGGACTTCGCAGTCAAGAACCCGATGCACCCCTATATCGTGATCAACGATCACCCCAAGGTCGAGCAGCTCAAGGCGCTGTTCCCGGATGTGTACAACGCAACGCCGATGACGGTCGCGAACGCGAAGACGGCGGGGCATTGAGAGACGGCGCCAACCAACGCCGCTATGGCTTCCAATTGGTAAAGCCCGGCACTGCAAATCGGCAGTGCCACTTGCTCGGTCTTTAAGCCGCGAGCCTTAGGCTGCCCGTATCGACAACGGGCGTGCGACCGCGGGCGTCTCATGGGTCTTGTTCTGAAAGCATTGGTGGCTTTCTGCATCGGCGGTGCCGCCATGTACGGGACGCAGAAGGTGTGGCTGTCAAACGTCAAGCAACGGCTTGCCGCCCAGCGGGTCACGATCCCGCAGACGCAGATGAAGCCGATCCCGGCTGTTGATCCTGCGCAATTCCGCGCCGCGCTCTATCCCAAGATTGATCCGAAAATCGGCCAGGATGCCTGGCACGGCACCCTCAACCGGCAGATCAACCAGAGCATCAATGTCGGCCGCATGGTGCCGCTGCCGCCGCGCAACTACGGCATGCCGCACTGACATCGCTCAAGGCGCGCGCCGGAACGATCCATCCTTGAAGAACATCCGGAACGGCGTCGTGCCGGTCGCGCTGCCGTCCACCGCACGCCACTTGCCATTGGCGCAGAGCATGCCGCCTTGGACTTGCGTCGCCTCGAACTCGATGACGTTGAAGTAGACGTTGACGTCGGGCGCCGGCGTCACCGCCATGAAGGTGGTTACGCATTTGTCGCGCACGATCACCGGGTCGTAGCCCTTGATCATGATGCCATTGCCGCCGGTCGACTCGAACGTGCTCTGGAGTGGCGGCCAGCTGGCGTAGTTCTCCTGTTTCTCTTGCGCCTGAGCGCTTGAGACCGCGAGCGCTGCGAGCACTGCCGTGGCGACCGCCTTCACAAGAATTGTCATTGACACCTCCCGTTCATCAACGCCGCGGGAAGCGGCGTTGGGACAGATACGGAGGTAGGGAGGGAACGGACGCAGGACGTTCGGAGCGAAGGACGCCAAGCCGAGCCGTTGCCGGCTTGGCCGGGGCTTGAGCGCCTGCGTCACCTCGCAAGCCCGCGCACCACGGGCTCATGGTCTATGTCGTCTCTGGAATCCAGCGGCTGAGCACGGCGCCGACCAGGCCAGCGAGCGCAATCAACGTGAGCACGGCCACGAAACCACCGAGCGCGAAGGCTGTAGCGCCCCCTGCAATGCCGGCACTGCCACCGAGGAAGGTGCAGGCGCTGACCACACCCGAACCTTGTCCAACTTGCGCGGCCGAAAGAGCTGACAGCGCCAGGCGCGGTGCCAAGGCATAGGGCACTGCGAGACCAGCACCCATCACAAAGAACCCAATCGCCAGGAACGCCAGGATCCCGCTCTGGGCGATGCCAACGCTGATGATGGCGCTGCCAATCGCGATCAGCGTCATGCCGCCGGTCATCGCGTTACGCAGTCCGGCGCGCGCTGCCACGGTCGATGCCGATAGAGCGAGCGCGAGCAGAGATGTGCTCAGCGGAAGCAGCAAGGCGCCGGCTTCCAGCGCTGTGAGACTTAGTCCTTCACGGCTCTGGGCATAGAGGTTGAAGTACAGCAGCAGGCTCATGATGCTGAACATCGACAGCGAGCCGATAGCCACACCCATGACGAAGCGACGCTGCGCGAAAAAGCTCAGGTCGACGAGCGGCGTCTCGACACGCGGCTCCACGATAAGCAGCAGAACCAACGCGAGCCCCGCCAGCGCGAACGGGCCGACAACGGGGAGCGGTGCCGCCTTCGCATGCGGCAACGCGTGCAGCCCGAAGACCAGCGATACCATCAAAGTGGCCAGCAGGACGAAGCCCACCCAATCTGCGCGCCGACCTGGCGTATCGTGGGTGCGGACGGTCGCCGAGGCCAGACCAGCGATGGCCGTCAGCATGAGCGGAACATCGAGCCAAAAGATCACACGCCAGCCGGTGACGTGCGTGAGCGCACCGCCGATGAGCGGGCCGCTGCTGAAGCCAAGCATCAGAAATCCAGTCCAGGCACCGATTGCGACTGCCCTCCGCTCCGGCAACGCGCTGGTGTTGACCGCAGCCAGAGTGCTGGGCACTGCGAATGCTGCCGCCAGCCCCTGCAAGGCGCGTCCGATCAACAGGACAGCTTCTCCGCCAGCCGTCGCAATGAGGCAGGACGCAAAGCCGAATAGCGCTAACCCAGCCATACTTGCCAGCCGGGCGCCAAACCGGTCTGCGGCCTGGCCGCCGAGCACGATGAAGGCTGCGGCGACGACCAGGTAGGAATTGACTGCCCATTCAACGCCAGCCGGGCTGAGGGACAGTGCGGTTCTCATGCTCGGCAAGGCGGCCATGATTGCCGTGCTATTGGCGCCAACCGCGAACATCGCCAGACAAGACGACCACAGAATGGGCCCAAGCGCTGTTCGCTGGAAGGCTCGTTCGGCCGGCACGACCTGGCCCTCACTTTTTATGAATTCAGTACGCGTCCCAATATCGTTGAGGATACATACTCAATGAAACAACGGCGAGCTTTCGCCCGCCGTTCACATTCCTGTCACGCCTTTCCGTGACCGGCTCGGATGTTGACCTTCGAGCCAAGTCCGGGGCTAAAGGTTAATTATCCAGGAACGAGCGCAGCTTCCTGCTCCTCGACGGATGCTTCAACTTCCGCAGCGCCTTGGCCTCGATCTGCCGGATGCGCTCGCGCGTCACCGAGAACTGCTGACCGACCTCTTCCAGCGTGTGGTCGGTGTTCATGCCGATGCCGAAGCGCATGCGCAGCACGCGCTCCTCGCGCGGCGTGAGCGAGGCAAGCACGCGGGTCGTGGTCTCGCGCAGGTTCGACTGGATCGCCGCATCGATCGGCAGGATCGCGTTCTTGTCCTCGATGAAATCACCGAGGTGCGAGTCCTCCTCGTCACCAATCGGCGTCTCCAAGGACAACGGCTCCTTGGCGATCTTCAGCACCTTGCGCACCTTCTCGAGCGGCATGCCGAGCTTCTCGGCGAGCTCCTCGGGCGTCGGCTCGCGGCCGATCTCGTTGAGCATCTGCCGCGACGTGCGCACGATCTTGTTGATCGTCTCGATCATGTGCACCGGGATGCGGATGGTGCGCGCCTGATCGGCGATCGAGCGGGTGATCGCCTGCCGGATCCACCACGTCGCATAGGTCGAGAACTTGTAGCCGCGACGATACTCGAACTTATCGACCGCCTTCATCAGGCCGATGTTGCCTTCCTGGATGAGGTCGAGGAACTGCAGGCCGCGGTTGGTGTACTTCTTGGCGATCGAGATGACGAGGCGCAGATTGGCCTCCACCATCTCCTTCTTGGCCTGGCGCGCTTCGCGCTCGCCCTTCTGCACCATCTGCACGATCTTGCGGAACTCGCCGATCTCGAGACCGGTCTCGCCCGCGAGCGTGTGGATCTGGGTGCGGTGCTCCTTGATCTTCTCCTTGTCGCGGGCGACGAAGCTCTTCCAGCCCTTGGCCGAGAGCTTGGAGACGCGGTTGAGCCAGCGCGGATCGAGCTCCGAGCCCTGATATTGCCGCAGGAAGTCCTCGCGCGTGATGGCATGGCTCTCGGCGAGCCGCATCAAGCGCCCTTCGTAGCCGACCAGGCGTTTGTTGATGTCGTAAAGCTGCTCAACCAGCGAATCGATGCGCGCCTGATTGAGCCGCAGCGACTTCACCTCGGCGATGATCTCTTCCTTGAGCTTCTTGTACTTGCGCTCCTGCGCAGGGGTCAGCGCGTCGCTCTTGAGGCGCAGCGCAATGTCCTGGTCCTGCAGCCGGCGCAGCCGCTTGTATTCGCTCGCGACCTTGTCGAAGGTCTCGAGCACCTTGGGCTTGAGCTCGGCCTCGATCGCAGCAAGCGAGAGCGAACCCTCCATATCGTCTTCGTCGAAATCGGATTCCGGCACGCCCTCGGGCTTGTCCTCGCCATCGTCGTCAGCGGAACCGGGACGCGGCGGCGCCTTGAACGGGGTCGCGCTTGCGGGCGCGGTCGCGGGCGCTGCCATCTGCGGCGGCTGGCCGTTGCCGTTCACTGCGGGACCGCCGGGGACCACGATCGGCTGACCGTCGGGGCCGACCGGCGCCGGCATTCCCTTGGCGTCAGGGCCCGCATAGGTCGCCTCGAGATCGATGATGTCGCGCAAGAAGACCTTGCCCTCGTTCAGCTCGTCCCGCCAGATGATGATGGCCTGGAAGGTGAGCGGGCTCTCGCACAGGCCCGCGATCATGGCCTCGCGGCCGGCCTCGATGCGCTTGGCGATGGCAATCTCGCCCTCGCGCGACAGGAGTTCCACCGAGCCCATCTCGCGCAGGTACATTCTTACTGGATCGTCGGTGCGCTCGGCCGGTTCCCGGGCCTCGGTCTTGGCGGGCAGGGCGCGCTGGACTTCGACGATCTCGCCGCCCTCGGCCTCTTCCTCCTGCTCCTCGCGCGCCTCTTCGTCGGGCTCGGAGTCCTCGGTCTCGACCACGTTGACGCCCATCTCGCTGAACATAGCGAGAACATCCTCGATCTGCTCGGAATTGACCTCCTCGGAGGGCAAAACCGCGTTGATCTGGTCGACCGTGACGTACCCGCGCTTCTTGGCGCCGCGGATCAGCTTCTTGACGGCTGCATCCGACAAATCGAGCAACGGCAACGGCGTATCCGGTGTATCGGGGGCGTCCTTCTCCGGGGTCTCCGGTTTCACGTCTTCTTTCTCCTTCAGAACCGCCGTCGTCTTCGTCTTGGTCGCCATCAATATCTCCTCAGTCCCCCTGCCCCGGGGAAACGCGCACGCCAACCTGCAAGGTCCCCCTACCCTATGCAGAGAGTCCATGTCCCCCATGAGTTCCTCATGGGCCCGACTCACCTGCCACCCCTGGTTCCCCAGGAACCTACTTATTTACCTCCGCACCGCCACCCTGACCCGCCACCGGTCCAGACATCTAGACATGTCACGATAGGCAGTGCCCGCCCCCGGCCACTGCCCTGAACTGCCTTCCAACCGAATCGCATTTCCAGTGTCGTGGAGCAGCCCTAAGCCCCGATTAACCTTTTCACCGCAGGCTTACGGGTTACCCCGCCTCACGCCAGCAAACTTACCCCGCCTCCCGGCCAAGCGCAGGTCAAAAGCCCGAAGCCCCTCGGCCCGACGAAGCCCCAAACCCTTCGACCAGGGCCTCGGTCCCTTCGATCACCGATAGGCGTGCCTTAACGTCCTGCAACCAGGTGTAGTTGGCCTCGGTCGTATCACGGCCCAAGGCCTGCTCGGCATCCTTGAGCTCCTTAATTAGGGAATGCCACTGCCGATGCAAGGCAAAAAGCTGATTCCAAGTCATCACCACGTCGGCCGGCGCCGCATCCGGACGCGCGCCCCAGACCGCCGGAACAGTGATCGCGCGCTCGACGCGCTCGACCAGCTCGGCAACCCCGCGACGGCTGAGCTCACCGCGCACGGCCTCGCCGTTGGTGGCGCCACCCGCAGCGCCGTGCTGGGCCGCGATGTCGATCAGCGCGGCCTTCACCTTCTCGGCGTCGGGGTGGCGGAACTCGGTGCTTTCCAGTGCTTCCAGATGCTCGTCGAGCAGCCAGGGATGGTTAATCGCAGCTTGCAGGATCAGCGCCTCGCGGCGCGGAATGGCGGCGCGATGGCCACGCAGGAGCGGGCTTGCGGCAAGCTGCGGGCTCGCGACTACATAGGGTCCATCGGCCGGTCGAGCCGCGAACGATGAATAACGGGCAGCGGACGTTCCATTGCGGCCGGACCTTCGACCCTTGTTGGCTCCGCGCCATTCGTTATTCGGCCGCCGACCCTGCGATTGTCCCGGCCGCGGCCGCTCGTCCGCACCAAAGAACAGGCGCCGCAACCGCTCGCCGAAATCGCGCCGATAATATTTGCGCACGGTCTCATCGCCGATCGCCCCGGTGATCTCACCGATGCGCGCTTCCAGCGCGGCGCGCCGCTCGGGCGTGGTCAAGCTTGCAGCCTCGGTCTCGCGCATCCACAGCATGTCGGCGAGCGGTCGTGCAGCTGAGAGCACCGCGTCGATCGCCTCGCGACCGCCTGAGCGCCAGAGATCATCCGGATCCTGGCCTTCCGGCAAAGTCGCAAACCGCAGGCTCTTGCCGGGGCGCACCAGCGGCAGCGCGATGTCGACGGCGCGATAGGCGGCGCGGCGTCCGGCGCCGTCGCCGTCGAAGCAGAGGATCGGCTCGTCCGCCATCTTCCAGGTCAGCGCAAGCTGGTCCTCAGTGAGCGCGGTGCCAAGCGGCGCCACTGCGCCCTCGTAGCCCGCATTCACCATCGCGATCACATCGACATAGCCCTCCACCGCGACCACTGGCGCGCCCTTATGGGCTGCCGCCCGTGCCATCGCGATGTTGTAGAGCGTTCCACCCTTATGAAAGAGCGAAGTCTCGGGCGAGTTCAGATATTTCGCCTGCGCATCCTTCTCCAGCGCACGGCCGCCGAAAGCAATCACCCGTCCGCGCTGGTCGGTGATCGGAAACATCACCCGATCGCGGAAGCGATCGTACGGCACCGGGATGTCCTCGCCCGAAACGAGGAGGCCGCCCGCCACCATGTCCTCGACCGAGACGCCCTGATTGCCGAGATACTCCTTGAGCGCAAAGCGCTCAGCAGGCGCATAGCCAAGGCGGAACTTCACCTGCGTGGCCGGATCGAGGCTGCGGTCGGCGAGATAGCCGCGCGCCTTGGCGCCGAAGCGGCCCGCGAGCGTCGTCTCGAAGAACTCCGCCGCTAGCTCCATGACGTCGGCAAGGCTGCGGCGCTTCTCCTCGCGCGCCTCTTCCTCGTGCGAAACCTTCGGCATTGGCATGCCGGCTTCCGCCGCGAGCCGCTCGACCGCTTCGGGGAACGAGAGCCCCTCGGTGAGCATGAGGAAGTCGAAGATTGAGCCATTCTTGCCGGAGGAGAAGTCGAACCACGCCTGCTTCTGGTCATTCACAAAGAACGACGGCGTTTTCTCCTTGTTGAAGGGCGAAAGGCCCTTCCATTCCCGCCCAGCCTTGCGCAGCTTCACGCGCCGCCCGACTACTTCCGAGACCGGAAGCCGGGCGCGCAGCTCATCCAGGAATTGGGGCGAGAAACGCATGGGTGATTCCGCGAATCACTTACTGATTCGTTACCGTAGCCGGTAATCTGAGGCAGAATAGGGTCAGCCGGAAGGTAAATGGGATTGCCCTCGGTTTTCCCAGTTATCCACAGACGGATCAACGTCATGGCCATACCAATGCCTAAAAGTGCGGTATTGCCCGGCCTATTCGTCCTCCTCGCCTCCGCCGCGCAGGCCGAGCCGGACTTCACCGGCAAGACCATCACCATCGTGTCGAGCTTCGGGGCGGGCGGCGGCTACACAACCTATGCCGACATCCTGGCGCGGCAC
>Ga0066903_100001678_pt1 | contig 16554 bp, 15 predicted proteins | sample PanSoiMetaGPlot1_FD_67491 | JGI IMG/M metagenome (GOLD analysis project Ga0066903, IMG submission 67491) | Tropical forest soil microbial communities from Panama analyzed to predict greenhouse gas emissions - Panama Soil - Plot 1 (version 2) | ecosystem: Environmental > Terrestrial > Soil >... | reverse complement strand
CAGCAGCCGTGCTCAGTCAATCTGCGACACCTTACTCGCCCAGCCGACGGACATACGGACACCGGGACCTTCACGCTCTCATGGCCGCCTGAAAAACGCTGACGAGCGGCACATGCGGCATGTCGCGCGAGGATGGAGAGCTAGTTCCGAATGAACTGTCTAGCCGTTCGCCAAAGCATCCACAGGATCGGGACCGCGAACACTCCAACCACTGCGCCTACCACCGCACCGCTGACCACGTCGAAGTCTCGGCCAAGGTCGAAACACGCGTAGTCGTTCTGGCCGCAGGGCTGGTAGCTCCCGTATCCCGCCAGCGCACCGACGACAGCGCCGAGCACGACCCCGATCAGAACAAGGCGTAGAACCAGCCACACCGTGTGGCGCGTTGAAGCTCGAGATCCTTGCTCGCTCACACCTTGACCGTAGGGGGCGCGACTAATCCGCAGCTAACCAGCAACCGAGCGAGTAAGGATGCGTGGGGCGACGGCCGAAACGAACGATAGCCGCGGCCCGTCGGACGGCAGGACGCTCCTGGCGTGCACCCCTACGCCTTTGTCGAGCTTGGCGGAGCGATTGGACGTCGGCACTCGGCTGCTTCTGCCGGCATCCTGCTCGTCTTCGTTCCCATCGCGGTCCGCCGCTACCGCCGCGCGGTCTAGAGTGGAGACAGGCCCGCGTTTGGTCCGCATCGGTAGGCGATTTGCGGGGGTACGGGCTTCCCAGCCTAGCTCTCGAGCTCCCGCGCGGTCGTTCCCTTACGACGATTTTGCACGACGAGCCGAAACCCCCCAGCGAGCTCAGGGGGCCCGACGAGTGTGTTCGGCTCTGCGTCATCCGGCAGTTGTACTAGCGCCGGTCGTAGGTCGGCTCGACCGCATCCAGCGCGAGCCACGACGCCAGGTCGTCCAGCTCGCTCTGCACCGCCCTACTGATGGTGCGAGTGAACTTCACGTCCTCGTGGATCGCGTGCACCCGGAGCAGAGAGGCCTTGCGGTCCGCGGTGGCGTCGACCTTCCCGACCAGCCGGTCGTGGTGGAGGACCGGGAGGGCGAAGTAGCCCCAGCGGCGCTTGGCGGCGGGCTTGTACATCTCCAGGGCGTAGTCGAAGTCGAAGAGCTCTTGCGCGCGGGCGCGGTCGTAGACGAGCCGGTCGAAAGGCGACAGAAGCACTGTCCGTCCCGCGAAGTCCGCGCCGAGTGCGGTGGGGTCGACACGCCACTCGCCCTTGGCGCCGTCCACCACGACCGACTCACCAACCTCGCCAACGTCGATCGGCTCGAGCGGCATTTTCGTCGACTTCTGTCGCGCGATGCCGAGCGAGGCTAGCCGTCGTTCGTTCTTGATACGCGTCGCCTCCTCGACCGACGGGACGACGACGTCGGCTGGGTAGACCCGCTCGGACAGATCCCAGAGCCGCTCCCGGCCGACCCGCCCGGCAATCGCGACCTCCCCGCGAACAAGGAGGAGCTCGAGCATCTGGGTCACGTTGCGATCGTTAGTCCACCCTGTCGACTTCCAGGGCACAACGCAAGTATCCCGGATGTCGCGCGAGCTCAGCGGCCCCGATTCTCGGAGCTGGTCCAGGACTTCGCGTCGGAAGCGGTCGTTGTCGCGCACCCAGGCGCTCGCCCTGCTCGCTGTCCCGTATGGCGAGGGCATCGCGAGGTGGAGGCCGATATCCCTCATGGGCCGCACAAGCGCGTCCAGCTCGAAGAGCGTGCGGTCCTCCTCGAGTGCCTGCTTGAGTTGGGCGGGCCGGTACGCCGAGCCAAGACGGCTCCAGAGAACGAGGTCCGCGCTGGGCGCGATCGCCGCGGTCGGGTCGATCTGCAGCAGGGTCAGGTGCTGCACGACCGGGAGCAGCTCAGTCGGCCGCGATGCGTCAAGCAGTTGTGCGCGCACCGCGATCCGCCGCGCCTCTTCCTTGGTTAGCTTGTGCTCGGGAGACGAGGCCACGTCACGTGTCAGATGTTCGTCACGCGTAGTGACGGTAAGGCCTTGTCCCACACTGTCATGACCGTAACGCGTTACCAGGCACCTCAGCGTCACGAAAGAGCGTAACCGGAGCGGGACGCCTGGAGCTGCTTGGTCCTCGGATTTCGCGAAAGTTGGATCCGAGCGCGCGGGTGTCGTCCATCCCTGGCGGCGGCGCAATGGCTGATGTGACCCCTGTTTGCGATGCCCGCGAGCTGCCCTGAGGTTGGTTGAGAACTGAGCTCTGCGTTCAGCACCTGAAAGTCGCGAGCGGGAAAGTGCTCTCGCAGGGTTCCAACCACGCGCGAGACCTCACGCACCTGATGCGCGTTGCTTTGCCTGTCTACCACCTGCGATGCCCCAACTATGTCCAGCCGCTGAGAGCCGTGGCCTCTCGATTTGCCCATCGCCGGCGGCCGGCGGCGGGAGTGTTCTACTCATGGTTTCTCCCCTCGTGTGCCGATTGCATCGACGCTCGCTCTCTGCCGAGCGTGCATTCGAAGCGGAGTTCTTTGCGCCAGGGCTGGTTGCTGCAGAGCGGGCGCAGCCCGATTACCGGCGATGGTGTCGACCATGGCGTCGGCGGCCGCGAGACCGGCCGCGATCTGGTTGCGGCCGGGCTGGCCCAACGCGACGCCGGTGATCGTCGTCGGCTTGCCGTCGATCCAGCGGATGGCCCGGAAGGCGAAGCAGCCGCCGGCCGCCGCGGTCGAGCCGGTCTTGACGCCGACGAACCCGTTGTGCCCGAGCAATCTGTTGGTGTTTTGCACGGTGCCGGCGACCGGGAGCGTCGCGCTCGGTGTGGCGACGATGCTCGCGAACACCCGCAGGCGCATGGCCCGATCGACGATGCGCACCTGGTCGGCGGCAGTCGAGACGGTTGCGTCGGAATAGCCGCTGGGGTCGGTGTAGCGGGTGTGGGTCATGCCCAGCTTCCGTGCGGTGGCATTCATCCGGGCGACGAACCGGTCCGCGGAGCCGGCGTCCCATCGCGCCAGAACCGCGGCGATGTTGTTCGCGGACGGCAGCAGTAGTGCCTGCAGCGCCTGCAGCTCTTTCAATTGCTCTCCAGCAGCGATGGACACGACCGACTCCTGCTGTCGGCGCCGCCGGTCGGTGTCGGCGACGTCGGCGTCTGTGAGAGTGATCGCCGGGCCGTCCTGGCCGGGCCGTAGCGGGCGGTCACGGAGCACGAGATAGGCCGTCATCATCTTCGCGAGGCTCGCGATCGGAGCCTCGTGCTGGTTCGGGCTGGCCTGGATCTGCGACTCTCCCATTTGGACAGCGGCCTGGCCATGTTCCGGCCACACCGTGCCGGGCAGCGCGTCGCCAAGCACACCTCGCTGCTCACTGCGAAGGACGTCGATGGGCGATACCGCCGGCGAGGACGAGGATGCCAGCGACTGGTAGCCGAGGGCTGCGGTGAGCGCCGCGGCGACGACCAGCAGGCCGGTGACAAGGATCCTGCGAATCCGAATGCGACGGGTCGTTGTTCGCGCCAGTCTGCTGTCGGGCATGCCCCGATTCAAGGCCGGGTGGTGTTGCAGGCATGTATCTGGTTTTCGATACACCGGCGATACGCCCCCGATCTAGCATCGGAGCATGCGTGTGTTGATCGTTGAGGACGAGCCCTACATGGCAGAAGCCATCCGCGACGGCCTGCGCCTGGAAGCGATCGCGGCAGACATCGCAGGAGACGGCGACACCGCCCTGGAGCTGCTGAACTTCAACGCCTACGACATCGCCGTCCTCGACCGAGACATCCCCGGACCCACCGGTGACGAGATCGCCGAACACATCGTCGCCTCAGGCAGCGGCACGCCGATCCTCATGCTCACCGCTGCCGATCGTCTCGACGACAAGGCGACCGGGTTCGAGCTCGGCGCCGACGACTACCTCACGAAGCCGTTCGAGCTCCAAGAGCTCGTGCTCCGTCTCAGAGCGCTCGACCGCAGGCGCCCCCACAACAGGCCACCCGTGCGAGAGATCGCAGGCGTACGACTGGATCCGTTCCGCCGAGAGGTCTACCGCGACGGCCGCTACGTTCCGCTGACCAGGAAGCAGTTCGCCGTGCTCGAAGTCCTCGTCGCCGCAGAAGGCGGCGTCGTCAGCTCCGAACAGCTCCTGGCGCGAGCTTGGGATGAGAACGCAGACCCGTTCACGAATGCCGTGCGCATCACGGTGTCGGCACTGCGCAAACGGCTCGGCGAACCCTGGCTGATCGCCACCGTGCCCGGCGTCGGGTACCGCATCGACACAGCACCCGGCGCTGGACGTGAGGGAGCGGAGCGTGGATAGAGCCCCTGGTCTGAGCGTTCGTCTCAAACTCACCCTCAGCTACGCCGGCTTCCTCATGCTCGCAGGCGCCGTGCTGCTCGGCGCCGGCTACTTCTCTCTTTCGCGTGGTGTGCACCCCGGTGTGATCTTCCTGGTGCGCAGCCACGCTGACCTCCTGCGCGACTTCGCTCCGATCGCGGCCGCCGTGATGGCGTTCCTACTGGTGTTCGGTCTCGTGGGAGGGTGGCTTCTCGCCGGCCGCATGCTCGCCCCACTGACCCGCATCGCAGACGCCACACGCGTGGCCGCCAACGGTTCGCTCTCCCACCGGATCGCTTTGGACGGACGTCAGGACGAGTTCCGCGAGCTCGCCGACAGCTTCGACACCATGCTCGCGCGGCTCGAAGCACACATCGCCGAACAACAGAGATTCGCAGCCAACGCTTCCCACGAGCTGCGCACCCCGCTGGCGATCACGCAGACAATCCTCGACGTCGCCCGCAACGATCCGAGCCGCGACACCGACGAGCTGGTCGACCGCCTCCACGACGTCAACACCCGAGCGATCGACCTCACCGAAGCGCTGCTCCTGCTCAGCCGCGCCGACCAACGGTCCTTCACCCGAGAACACGTCGACCTGTCGCTCATCGCGGAAGAAGCCGCCGAAACGCTCCTCCCCCTCGCAGAGAGGCGTGGCCTCACGATCGAAACCTCCTGCGCCAAGACCCCAACCATCGGCTCGCACACGCTTCTGCTGCAGATGAGCACCAACCTCCTGCACAACGCGATCGTCCACAACCTGCCGGAGCTCGGCACCGTGTGGGTCACCACGAGCGCTCACCCCAAGAGCGCGGTGCTCACCGTCGAGAACACGGGCGAGAAGCTCACCCCACAGGTAGTCGCCACGCTCGCCGAGCCGTTCCTTCGCGGCAGCAAACGCATACGCACCGACGACGCGGGTATCGGCCTCGGCCTGGCAATCGTCAAGAGCATCACCCAAGCACACGACGGAACCCTCACCCTCACCCCCCGGCCCGCCGGCGGGCTCCGCGTCACGGTGCAACTACCCGTCCTCATCCCAGGCCATCACATGGTGTGAGCGGCTGAACAGCCTCGCGCGCGCAGACACGGGTCAACGCGGGCGAGGGCCCGAGCCGTTTGCATCGCGTTAGCGCAGCCCCTCAACACCGCATGAGCAGCGGGATCGCCGGCGGCGACAAAACAGTGTCTTAAGGTCGGGAGGTGGTCCGTCTTTGCCCTAGCGCGTTCTTGACCATCCGTTCTATGCGTGAAGGCCAACGAATCGCGCGAACCGACTGACCATCCCGACCGACCCGCTGGCCGTGTGGTCGAACGCAAGCCGCGAAGACCCTCCGGCGTGGGGCGCGGCCCCCCAAAGCCAAGTCATGCGCGCACGGCCGCGTTGGGTGTCGGGGTATCCCGGCCGTTTTTCAGAATGGCTATCCGAAGGAGAACAGACTGTTTGGCAGGACCGGACGAGGCGCCCGGGCGGCTTGGCGGCGCTCGGCTTGAGCGGATGAGGAAGCCGCAGCTGTATGAGCGGGTGCGGCAAGCTCGGGATTGCGGTTGTGCTCAGGCGTCGGTTGCGCGAGAACTTGCGCGCCGTCATGAGAACCGCGAGCAGCGGCGCTTGGCCAACCAGGATGACTGATGTTCACGATTGCAGTGGCAACTACATCGTGAAAGCACGCCTACGTGCGGGTAGGCGTGTCGCGGCGCGTCTACTGGGGACGACGAGGCGAGCGAGCGGCTCGCTCCAGCTACGTGTGCAGGACGGCCGCTCTACTACTACGTGGGAGACAGAGAGCCGGGTCAGATCGCCTGTCAGAACGTCACCGAGTTTGGTGGCGTATGGCGCGTGGTTAGGCCGTCGGGCCGTCTCGTCGGCTGAGGACGTGTAACGGATCGTCGCCTGCCGCGACTGAACACTGCCAACGCTCGATCAAGGAGGACCGCAAAGTGTCAGGTCATGGTGTTTACGTTCAGAGCAATGAAGCGGACGGGAATCGCGTGTTCGTCTTTCCGCGAGCTGATGACGGGCAGTTGTCTGAGGCGATGGTCGTCGCGAGCGGCGGGCGTGGCGACGGCATGCCGCATCTCACGTCGCAAGGGTCCGTGCTGCTCACCTCGGACGGGCGACTGTTGGTCACGAATGCCGGCAGTGACAACGTCACCCTCTTGAGCGTCGGCGGTGAGCGGCAGGTCGTCGCGGTCGTGGCTTCGGGCGGCCGAGCGCCGAAGAGCGTTGCCGAGCGTGACGGCCTCGTCTACGTGCTCAATACCGGCGACCGGTCACTCGCTGGTTTCCGACTGGCCCAAGATGGCCTCGTCGAGGTGCCTGGCTCGCGCCGGGAACTCGGACCTGACTCCGATCCGGCGCAGGTCGGCTTCTCGCCCGACGGGAGGAGGGTCGTCGTCACCGATCGTGGTGCCAACGCGATCCTCGTCTACTCGGTCCGTGAAGATGGGCTCCTCGGCGAATCTCGGGCAACGGCGTCTGCCGGGCCGACGCCCTACGGCTTCACGTTCGCGCACGAGGGCACGCTTGTTGTCACCGAGGCATTTGGGGCTGCGAAGGGCAAGGCCGCGGCGTCGTCGTATCGGCTGAACGGTGGCGGCGCTGAGCTGATCACGAGCTCTGTCGGGAACGGCCGCAGTGAGATTTGCTGGGCCGTCCCGTCGGCAGACGGCCGCCACGTCTTCACCACGAATTTCGCCGACAGCGCCGTTTCTCGTTACAGCGTCTCGGACGTGGGTGAACTCATCCTCGACGAGGCGGTGGCGGCAGTGACTGTCGACGGTGTCCCCGGCCTTCGGGACGAGGACATCACGGGTGATGGGAAGTTCCTCTACGCAATCGATGCCGACGGTGGCCGCATCTTCGGATGGCGCATCACCAACGGCGCGCTCACGCCGGCTGGATCCTGGACCGGGCTCCCGACGACTGCCGCAGGTCTCGCCGCGAGTTGAGCTGAACCAATGGCAGCGGCACCTTCTGGCGCCGCTGCCACAGGGTTACAGTCGCGCGATGGAGTCCCTGCTCTCGCGTGAGGACGCGCAGCTCGTCGACGGTCTGCGCGCTCGTGACGAGGCTGCCTTCGCTTCGCTCGTACGGATGTACGGCGCTGGGATGCTGCGGGTCGCCCGAATGTACGTCTCCAGCCGCGCCGTCGCCGAGGAGGTTGTCCAGGAAGCATGGCTCGGTGTTCTCAGCGGAATCGATCGCTTCGAGGGTCGCTCGTCGCTCAAGACGTGGCTGTTCCGGATCGTCGCGAACACTGCGAAGTCACGTGGTGTCCGCGAGGCACGCAGCGCACCGTTTTCCTCGCTTGGGGACGATGAGGCGAGCGTCTCGCCGGACCGCTTCCTCGGAGCCGGCGAGCGCTTCCCCGGACACTGGGCCGTTCCTCCCGACAGTTGGGCAGGCGTTCCCGAGGACCGGCTACTGGCGGCGGAGACCCTGGCACTGATCGCCCGGACGATCGAACGGCTGCCGCCGTCACAACGTGCCGTGCTGACATTGCGCGACCTCGAGGGTCTAAGCGCGGACGAGGTTTGTAATGCCCTTGATCTGACGGAGACAAATGGACGGGTGCTTCTCCATCGCGCACGCGCGAAGGTGCGGGCGGCGCTCGAGGAGTATCTGCGATGAGGCTGGATCGAGAACTCGCTTGCCAGGAGGTCGTCGAGCTCGTCACGGCCTACCTCGATCATGCGCTTGACCCGAACGATCGTGAGCGTTTCGAGGAGCACCTCGTGTTCTGCGACGGTTGCCAGAACTACCTGGAGCAGACGCGCGCCACCGTCCGGGTGACCGGGCAGCTTGAGCACCGGCTTCCGCCTGAGCTCGAGGATCAAATGCTCGAGGCCTTCCGAAACTGGCGAATCGGTTGATCGCGTACAAGTTCCTCGGCACCGGGGCGGTTGGGCGATTCACCGGCTTCCGCTGGCAACTGGATGTCTGGGTCGAGGCAGACGAAGCGGCACCATGTCGATCTGGCATTCACGCATGTCGGCGAGAACATCTCCCGATCTGGCTCGACTCCGAACTGTGGGAGATCGAGCTCGACGGGGGAGTCATCGAGGGCGAGCGGAAGCTTGTGGCGCGGCGCGGTCGGCTGAAGCGCCGAATCGAGCGGTGGACGTCCGACGTCGCGCAGGAGTTTGGTCGCTTCTGCATGCGGCGTACGCGCGAGCGTGTCGGGTACCTGCCCGTCCTGTCGGGATTCGTCGCTGACGTCGACCGGTACGTCTCACAGGACCGCATTGCGATCGCTGGGTTCGCTGCCGCGCGCGCAGCCGAGCTCCGTGACGGCCCAGCCGCGTACGAGGCCGAACGCCTGGCTCAAGCGGCCTGGCTCGCCGAGCGGCTCGGGCTTCGAGGCTCGCACTGATCCCGGACTGGCGGAGGCGGTGGTGCCACCAACGGCGGCACCACCGCCTCCGCGTTAGTTGCCTTGGTCGTTTTGGTTGTCGGTTGGCTCGCCTGTCTTTGGGTTGAGGATGAGGGCGTGGTCCCCTTCTTGGCTGTTGCGGAAGTTGAACATGTTGTTGAGGGGACTGGCGAGCGCGTCGAGTGATTGGTTTCCGATCCTGCCGGTCGACCAGTTGTCTTCGATGAAGCGCAGGATCGAGGTCTGGTCGGTGGTGGTGTGATCGACGAAGTTTGTTTTCGCGAAGGGGGAGATCACGAGCAGGGGCTGCCGTGGCCCGTAGCCACAGCGGTCTTGATAGGCGCCCGCCTTTGGCGTCCCGCATTGGCCGAGTCCGCTGAGGGTGTCGTCGGCTGTGGCGGAGGGGCTGATGATCGGCCCGATCTGGTGGTCGTACCAGCCGTCGGAGTCGTCGTAGGCGATCACCACGGCTGTGCTCTTCCACTCCGGGCGTTTCTGGAGCGCGTTCAGGGTGTCGACGAGGAAGGTTTGCTCGTCGAGCGGGTCGGAGTAGCCAGCGTGGCCGTCCTCGTAGGCGGCCGCCTTGAGGAAGGTGACGGCGGGCATGTTGCCGGCGTTGACCGCCGCCCAGAAGTCGCTCAGGTCGTACTGGTGGTTTGCCCGGTCGCTGTGGCCGATCATTGCGACCGAGCTGGGTGGAAGGTGGTGCGGGTTCGCAGTCGAGCTGAAGTACTGGAACGGCTCGTGGTGGGGGATGTAGTCGGTCACGGTCGCTCCGGCGAGGTTCTTGTGCGCGCTCGCGCAGGCCGCCATGCCATTGACCACGGAGGAGGGCTTGAAGCCGCCCTGGAACCAGCCCCAGGTGATGTTCTGCTTGTTCAGCAGGTCCCCGATGTTCGTCCCCGACATCGCAGCCTTGGGGGCGGTCGCGACAGTGCAGTCATCATTCGCGGCCACGGGGCGCGGATCACCGATGATCGTCCCGTTGTCCACCGTGTTCGGGATGTCAGGGGTCGTGGCGCCGTGCGTCTGGCCGCTGATCAGGTTCAGCGCGCCCGGCGTCGAGGGTCCGAAGCCCGTGCTGAACGAGTTGTCGCTCATCGCAAAGTGCTGTGCGTAGTTCCACAGCGCGGTGACGGTGTTGCCGTCGTAGTAGTCCATGACGATGCTCTTGTCCGGGCAGGACGAGCCGGCGAGCGTTTGGACGAACTTGTCCATCAAGCCGTGGTCGAAGGCGGTCTGCTCATCCTTGTAGTTGTGATCTTGGTCGCAGGTGACCACCTGCGACGGCACTTGCGGATCCAACCGCTGCGGGTTCGCAGTGTTCGGATTGTTGGTGAGGAGCGCCGCGCTCAAACCGTCCACCGACGGCGTTGCCGGCGATGGCCTAAACGACGGCTCCCCAGGCGGATTGGTCGCATTCGGATAGGTGCCGAAGTAGTGATCGAAGGAGACATTCTCTTGGAAGATCACCACCAAGTGCTTGATCGGCGTCGTTGTCGTACTGTCCGAGGAAGTGGTCTGCGTACCACGTTCGGCGTGCGACGTCGCCGCGAGTGCTGCAGCCACCGCGGTCACCAACACCACGGTGACCGCCGCCCACAGTGTCCGGCTGTGCATGCTGGTCCTCCCTCCCAAGGCCTGCCTTGGCGCCGTCGATGCTCGCCGACGCGAATCAGCATTTGGGCAACGGAACCGAGACCGACCGGTAACAAACTCGTGAAAGCGGCTGCGCCGGCGGCCGGATTGTCACCGGCCGGCGACGGCTTTGATACCCATGGCGCTCGAGTAGGTTCGTAGCCTCTCGCGGTTGGCAGGCCCGTCTTCGAGGAAGGAGTTGAGATGCGTCCTCATCGGCTGCTGGCGGCCGTCTGTTCGGTCGCATTGGTGTTCTTGGCGGTTGGCTCGTCCGCTTCTGCGCGGCCGCTTGACCGGCCCGACCAGGGGCCGACACTCACGCTGGCGGTCGCCGGCGATGTTGCATGCACGCCCGGCGAGGTTGGGGTACCGCCCGACGGCAAGGCCAACGGCCCGGATAACTGCGTCCAGGGCTCGACCGCTAGGCAGATCGAGCAGCTCAACCCGAATGCCGTCCTGATCCCGGGCGACATCCAGTACCAATTCGGACGCCTGAGCGAGTTCATGGGCTCCTTTGACCCGACCTGGGGCGCCTTCAAGGCGAAGATCTACCCCGCCGCAGGCAACCACGAGTGGTACGACAGTCCAAACGGCAAGGGATACTTCGACTACTTCGACGGTATCGGTGCCCCAAACGGCCCTGCCGGCCCGCGCGATCAGGGGTACTACTCTGTCGACCTCAACCGCTACTGGCACGTGGTCACCCTCAATTCAAACTGCACCAGCGACAACCCACTGATTGTTGCGCCGGTGCCATGCGGCCCCGGCTCGCCGCAAGAGCGATGGCTGCGTGCCGACCTCGCCGCGCACAAAGGCATGTGCATCATCGCCCAGTGGCACCACCCACTGTTCACGTCGGGGCCGAACCAGGGCGGCCCGAACGATCTCGCGACCCGATCGTTCTGGGCCGACCTATACGGTGCGCATGCAACTTTGATCTTCAACGGCCACGACCACGGCTACGAGCGCTTCGCACCCCAAAGCGACACGGGTGCGCTCGATCCTGAGAACGGGATCCGAGAGTTCGTCGTCGGCACCGGCGGCAAGAGCCTCTTCGGTCCAGGCCCCTTCCACGCGGACAACAGCGAGCTTTACGACAACACGACCTTCGGCGTTTTGACTGTGACCTTGCACCCGCACAGCTATCAATGGAACTTCCTCCGCGCACCGATCTCCGGCAACGGCGTCCTTACCGACTCCGGCTCCGCACCCTGCAACAGCCCCGAGATGGGCGAGTAAAGCGCGAACCTGACTTCGCCGGGGACGGCCGGCTACCGGCCGCCTCCGGCGTCCAGGCTGCGAACTGTCGCGAGACGGCATGGGCGATCGTCCACCCTGTGCCGCAAACGGCTTCGCGCTGGTTGAGTCACAGCGCGTCGCATGCAAGGTTTGGTGCGCGATCGCAGCGCGCCAAGCAAGGAATGCTCGCTGCCTCCCGAACGGTTCGTATAGTCAAGGAAGACGGAGCAAACCAGGCTGCTCCGTCCACAGCGGCTCCGCTTTCCAGATCTGCTGGCCGTTCTGCACCCGGTCGATCAAGCCGGCGACGTCGTCGCGGTTGCCGGTCGCGACAACAACCACTTCGCCGCTCTGGTCAACGTCCGTGACGAAGAACCGGATCATCGACTCCATTCCCCCGGTCGTTTCGCTCACCTCGCATTCACGTTGATCAGGCGCTGCACGCTAACAGCCCTACACGGGGCATGCGCGCCTCAGCGCACCGCATCCTCGCTCGTATCCAGGTTCCACCGCGGCCTCCGTGATCGAAGCAGTGACGAGAGCGACAAGCTGACCACGCGTTCGTCGACGCTGACGCAAGAAGGGGTCCGCGGCGACACCAACCGTCGCGCAGCATCGACGGGAACCTCGATCAGGCCGGCTGCATGGCGGTGCTGTGGACTGCGGTCATGACGACCTCAGCGACCTCTTTGGGGTGGGAGATCATTGCGACGTGAGAAGCCCCTTCGATCTCGGTCACGGTGGCGCCCATGCGCTCGTAGCTGAAGTGGTGAACGCCGGGGTCGATGCACCTGTCGGCAGTCGGCAGCACAGCCCAGGCCGGACGACTCCGCCACGCCGGGATCGGCGCGGCCTCGGTAAGCGCAACACCGGCCAACGGGCGTTGCGTGATCGCGTAAAACGAGGCGTCATCGACCGGGATGTCGGCGCAGAATGATTCGTGAAAGCCCTCGAGAGCGAGCGTGAACTCGCTGCTGCCGTCAGGCAACCTGTGCTCCACGATGTAGGGGGCGATCCCCGGCGCGGGGAACTTCGACTGCAGGTCGGTCAGGTTCTCGCCATCGTCTGGTGCGAAACCGGAGATGTAGACGAGGCCAACAACGCTTTCGGCGGTGCCTGCCGCGGTGATGACCGAACCACCGTAAGAGTGACCGACCAACACAACCGGCCCCTCGATTTGGCCAACCACAGACTTGAGGTACTCGCCGTCGCCGCCAGTTAGACCGCGCAACGGGTTCGGCGGAGCGACGACCGCCACGTCTTCTCGGAGTAGTTCGTCATAGAGACCGCGAAAGCCGGATGCGTCAGCGAACGCGCCGTGGACGAGAACAATGGTGGGATCAGCCACTTCTAATCACCTCGCTCGAGTCGAAAACACGGTTGACGCGCATCTGGTGACGTGGGGGCACCGGTGACCTGGTGCACGCGCACCCAGTCTACGTCCCCTGACTGGCGTGCTCGGTGCTGACCGACACCAGGCGTGGCGAGGCTCGGCGCTGACGCATTACCTAAGACCGCTTTCGGTACTGATCTCCTCGCACGCCCACGCCTACCCGTCCGGAAGGCTGCGGCGTAAACCTCTGAAGAGCGGCTCCCCTATGCCGCTCCCTCCCCTAAGTCACGCTGCAGCCTTCACGAAAGGAGGAGTTGATGCGGCTCAGACTGTCCCTCGTCTCCCCCCGGATTGGGGCAACAACTCGGTAGCAATGATGTGACGGACTCGGGAACCTTGGCCGACGGCTGAAGCGGACAATAGCCTCGTATGTGGGGCCGCAGTACGCTGCGGCGGTGCGTGCGTACGCACTCGCCGAGGCGGGCCACCGAGAGGCGATTGGGGTTTATTTGCGGCGCGAGGATGCGGAGGCCGAGCTCGACGAGATTCTTGACGACGAACCCGACTGGGAGGGTCGGCTCTACGTGGCACCGATAGAGCTTGACGAGCGAGAAGCGTCTGCGAACTAGAGCCCCGCGACAAGCAACCAGATCCAGGTCGCCCCATCGCCACTGGCGGGACATGCATCGCCACGGTTCCGAGTGCGCGCACGGAATGCGAATCACGTCGAACGGGTTGCGATGCTCCGGTTCGAGGAGGTCGAATTCTCTGCGGAGCTCCCGCATGGAGATCAGCGCCGCAATGATGGACACGTAGACGCTCGCAACGATGACGAGGCCGAGCACGACCCGGCGAAATTCCGCGTCGTCGCTAGTGAGATCGGGCAGCGCGACCGCGGTCGCCACTCCGTCACCAGAGTTCTTCTAGCTCGAAGCCCATGTGAACAAATCTCCCTCGTAGCCTCGCAACCGTTCTGGGCTCGGCGTGCGCAGCGCCGACGACGGCGAAATGGGGGAGGTTCTCGTGTTCGGATCTTCACGTGCTTGGGTGTTGAGCGCGGTTGTGGTCGGTGCGTGCGTTCTTGGCGGCGCAGGGTATGCGGTCGCAGCCGCAGTCCTCGTTGCCGGCCCGCGCGGGGACGGAACGGGGATTACGCCGATCGGCTGGGCGGTGACGCCGGTCGGAAAGCAGGTGACGCTGGGCGATCGTCCGTACGGTCTTGCGCTGAGCCCGAACGGACACTTCGCTCTCGCCTCGAACGACGGGCAGTCGACGCAGTCGTTGCAGGTGATCGATGCGGCGAGCGGTGCCGTCGTGCAGACGATTCCGTACGCGGGCGACGAGGCAGTCTCGTTCGGCATCGCGTTCGCGCCGAACGGCAGCAAGGTGTACGTGTCCGGCGGGGGCAACAACAAGATCCGTGTTTTCTCCATCTCCGGCGAGACGTTGACCGAGCAGTCGTCGATCGTGCTCCCGCCGGGGCCGACGCGGCCGTTCTTCGGCGACAAGGCGCCCTATCCCGACGGTCTCGCAATCTCGCCTGACGGGAGCCGCCTCTACGTGGCGAACAACCTCGGCGACTCGATGTCGATCGTGAACACGGCGACAGGGGCGACCGTCGCGACGACGCCCGTCGGTCGCAATCCGTACACGGTTGCTTTGTCGGGTGACGGCAAGACGGCGTACGTCTCGGACTGGGGCGGCAACACGGTCTCCGTGGTCGACGCGGCGACCGGTGCGGCAAAGGGCTCGATCGCGGTCGGCACGCATCCCAGCGCGATGACGCTCGACGCCGGCGCGGGACGGTTGTACGTGGCGAACTCGGACAGCGACAACGTGTCGGTGATCGACACGGCGACGAACGGTGTCCTGCAGACAATCGACCTTGCTCCATATCCGGGCGCGCAGGTCGGCGCGAGCCCGAACGCGCTCGCGTTGACCGCAGACGGAAAAACCCTCTACGTCGCAAACGCGGGCGACAACGACGTCGGCGTCGTGGACCTGCCGGAAGGGCAGGTCGCGGGGTTGATCCCGACGGCCTGGTATCCGACCGGCCTCGCGCTGTCGGCCGACGGCCAGACGCTCTACGTCGCGAACGCGAAGGGGCTCGGCGCCGGCCCGAACGGCACCGGTCCCTCGCCGAACGGCGACCAGCCGCCCAACCAATACGTCGGCTCGATGATCAAGGGAACGCTGTCGATCATCGACCTCCCGCGGAACGCCGGGCAGCTCCAGAAACTGACGGAGCAGGTCATTCACGCCGACGGCTTCAACCAGCCCGGGAAGCTCGAGGGAGGTGGCGCGCAAAGCGTCGTTCCGATCAAGCCCGGCAGTTCGTCGCCGATCAAGCACGTCATCTACGTGATCAAGGAGAACCGCACCTACGATCAGCAGTTCGGCTCGCTCGGCAAGGGTAACGGCGACCCATCGCTAAACCTGTTCGGCGAGGAATCGGCGCCGAATCAGCGTGCGCTCGCGCGGCGGTTCGTGACGCTCGACAACATTTACGCCGCCTCCGAGGTCTCGGCCGACGGCTGGAACTGGTCGACGCAGGCGTACGCGAACACGTACAACCAAAAGAACTGGCCGGCCGACTACGCCGACGGCGACCGCAACCGAGGCTATGACTTCGAGGGCGGCAACACCGCCGTCAACGTGGCGACGAACACGGCCGACTCGTTCATCTGGGACCGGTTGGCGGACGCCGGGATCTCGTTCCGCAACTACGGCTACCACGCGACTGGCACGGTGCCCGCGCTGGTCGACCCAACCGAGCCGAACCTCGCCGCAAATTCCGATCTGCTCTTTGCAGGGTTCAACCTGAAGGTCACCGACCAAAGCCGGATCGCCGAGTGGCTGAAGGAGTTCAGCGCGTACAAGGCGGCGGGACACCTTCCGACGGTCGAGTTCGTGCGGTTGCCCAGCGACCACACTGCGGGAACGGCCCCGGGATTCCCGACGCCGCGCGCGATGGTGGCCGACAACGACCTCGCCCTCGGCAAGCTCGTCGACGCCGTCTCGCACTCCGGCTTCTGGAAGTCGACTGCGATCTTCGTGATCGAGGACGACGCCCAGGACGGACCCGACCACGTCGACGCGCACCGCACGGCCGCGCAAGTCATCAGCCCGTATACACAGACCGGCAAGGTCGACTCGACCTTCTACAGCACCGTCTCGATGCTGCGAACGATGGAGTTGATCCTGGGCATCTCGCCCATGACACAATTCGACGCGCAGGCGACCCCGATGACGGCGAGCTTCACGGTCAAGCCGGACTTTCACGCATTCGACGCGATCACGCCGGCACAGTCGCTGACACAGCCGAACACGTTCCGCACGGTGATGGCGAAGACGTCGGCGAAACTCGACTTTGCGAGCGCCGACGAGGCTCCGACCGGCGTCCTCAACGAGTCGATCTGGAAGAGCGTCAAGGGGGCAGCGAGTCAGATGCCCGGGCCACGGCATCGTCGCTAGCTGACGGACTTGGAGGCATGGACGGGTGGGCCTCGGTCCACCCGTCCAGTGCTTCACCTTGGCGCTGTCTACTGATTGGTCTACCGGTGCAGTTCGCTTCCTTGCTTGACGGAATCAGTCGAGCGCAATCTCGACTTCGAGTGCGTTGCCGTCGTAGCTGCGCCTGACGACCCGTCCTAAGCGACGCATGAGCGCCTGGGAGCG
>Ga0066903_100001677_pt1 | contig 16555 bp, 6 predicted proteins | sample PanSoiMetaGPlot1_FD_67491 | JGI IMG/M metagenome (GOLD analysis project Ga0066903, IMG submission 67491) | Tropical forest soil microbial communities from Panama analyzed to predict greenhouse gas emissions - Panama Soil - Plot 1 (version 2) | ecosystem: Environmental > Terrestrial > Soil >... | reverse complement strand
GGCAATTACTTGGGAGCTGATCGAAGAGGCGCTGTCAAAATCAGGTGCTATGCTGGAGGCGCGCATTGCAGGCACTGCCGGAGATGGTGGCCCGGCCTGCGCAACCGTCCGGCTCTTAAACGGTGGATGGAAAGTTCTGAATTCAGCCTGAGCGTTATTCTGCTCTGGTATCTCTCCTGCCGCGAAAACTTCCACGGATTTTGGCATAGCCCCACTATTCTCCCGGAATCCCAAGCTACGTCGGTATCCAGTCCAAATGGAAAGATGAGAGAAGAAACAATCGACCGCCGAACAGTTGAGACTATATCCGGGGCCTGAGATGGTCAGGACGGCCTAACTTTTCGTTTTATCGGCAACATAAGGTTTCGGAGACGGGTTCCAAAGCAAAACAGTCAAATGTGTCACCCCTGTTCGCGATGAGTACATACCCCCCTCTCCGCTTCACCAACCTATTCCCTGACCGTGCGTCGAAGGCTGGCTGGGTTGCGCTATTTCCGCAGCGTTGACCGTCACGTTTTGGGCCAACATTCGCGATTCGATTTCTCCGATTGTCGCGCGTGCAATTTTGACAGCATCGTCGATCCGCTCTTGCAAGCTCAGTAGCCTCCCCTGTTGATCACTGGCCATAATGCCGACGATCTGTCCCATAGCTGGTCCCACTTCCTTGTCCTGGATAGCCTCGGCGCCACCCGCATCCGCGAGCGCCGCAAGCGCAATACGGCCCACGGTGGCGCTCAGCTCTTTCAATGACCTCCTCCCACTCGGGTCGGGGGCTTCGATGTTGGAGATTGTTTGCAGAGCCGTCATCAACGCCTCTGTTGTTGCGTCCCTGCGTTGGATGGTGTTTTCGTTGCTGAATCCCTGCTCAGCCAGGCGGGAGTCGAGGTGTAATCCGGAAGCCTGATTGATAGGTATGAAGCCTTGCGCTTCGTAATAACAGACGGGTTTCAGGGCTTCTGTTGATCCGGCGAGTTGATCTCGTCCAACTTCTGCCCCATCCGGCGCTCGGCCTCCTCTATCCCGCCCGTTTCCAGACCCTCCTTGTAAGCTGATGCGATCTCCTGCAGGACCTCTTCCGGTGGTAATTTCGCTTGTTTCTGGGCCAGGCGACGCTCCAGGTCCCCCGGCTTCGGTTCGTGCTTGCTGTTGGGATTGAGATTGATTTCTTGCATGTCGCCACCTCTTGGTTTCAATAATCGACTGCGCGCGCGGCGAGACGTTCCCGACGCGATCCATCGCGTCTATCCCACCCCGGTTAATTATCTCACTGAAATACGCATGGAGAAAACGCGCCCCCTCATCCCGCGTGAATCCGAATCGTTCGAGATCGTCCGTTACGGCGTAAGCAGCCCATTCCCGCGCGATCGCCGCCGGATCGTCCTCATAGTTACGCGCTAACAGTTCAGCGCGAATCTGATCATAACCCGGCTGGCGCTCGACCCATCCATCTGAGAGTTCCGGCGCGCCGTACTGCCAGACGTGGAAGCCTTCGTGCGCGGAGGCTTGCTCCCAATATTCCCCCGGCAAATGCACGTCGAAGAAGACCGCCCCATCCACGCCGTCCGCCTGCGCCAGGCTAATCGCCTCTTTGATGGCATTCATCGCGCGCACCGCATCCGGGTTCGCCGTGTACGTGACCATGTATTTGTCGAGCAGTTTTTGATGCTCGACAAGGTTATGGCCCGGAGTCGCCAATACTTCGAAAGAGACGTCTTTCTCGTTTTCTTCCGACAGTATCAACTCATAAAACCTCCGGGCGTGACTGTTCATGTAGATTATGCCAGCGCGCGCGTTTTGCGGGTCCCGCACGTACTCGACGTGGGAATTTTCGGCGAGAGTTTGAAAATCCGTCCGGTCGTTGGCGAAATCCGTCCAGTGGGACACCAGGTCTTCGGCATGTTTCCTGGCTTCGAGGCTGATCCCGTCGATCTTCAGCCTTTCACCAATCGAAGCCGACGCGCCGCCTTCCGCCTGCGCTTGCTGTTCGGCGTACAGCTCTCCATAAGCCTGTTGAGCGAGTTCCGCCGACTTCGCCATCTCCAACATGACGACCTCTTCGAGGTCGTAGCCGTTGATGTGGCCTTCCATTTGCGCCTCCGCCTCGATAAACGCCGTGATCGGCGGGACGTTTGCCGCTTTCGGTTCCCATCCCTGCTTCATCATAAGGTCGGAGTAGTAACGACCGGTTTTGTGATCGTGAACATAGGCCTCCGGATTACCGCGCCGCGCGATGTCATCGTGCTCATTGAGTTGCACGATGCCCGAGTTCTGTAGGGCCAACAGCCATCGGTCGAAGGCCGCCTTGTTCGGGGCAACATCCGCCATGCTCTGTCGGATCTCCGCGATATCGTAAGCGCCTCCCTGAACGAAGGTCATCACTGGCTTCAGCGTTTCGAGCCGGCTCGCCAGCTTGCGCACGTCGCGCCCAGGTTTCTGATCGTATAATTCTTCGATGTTCCGCTGGATCTCGCGCAGCTTCTGGCGCTTCTGTTCCAGTTCTTCGGCACGCCTGAACGGCTTGTCCACTTCCGCCTTCGCTGTTTCGACATCTCTTTCAAGGGCGGCCAGGCGCTCCTCCGATTTAGCCTTATGCGATGAGGCATACCGCAGGTTGGCATCCGCTGAATTAAACGCTCCCTCCGGCTCGGAGAGGTTCAGGTCGAAGGAATAAGGCAGTCCATCTTCCCTCTGCAAATACGCGTCAAGATGCCAGACGCCGTCCGCACGCTCTTTGCCCTTGTCTATGTAGATGTCGAATCCACGATACTGCCCAATTTTCACATTGCTCCTGGGCGGTAACTCAACGGCAGCGACGGCCAACTGATTTCCTGCCACCTTGCGATCATCATACGTCTTACCATTGAACGTAGCGGAAAACTTCTGCCCCTTCGTCACCTCATACTGAGCGGTATCCTTTCCGTACTCTTCGATTTCCCGCTCGAGTTCAGCGCGCCGGCGGCCCCCTTCGGCGATTTGCGTGCGGAACCGCGATTGCTGTTGCCGGTGATTACGGGCCTGCTTTTCAAGACGCTCAATATCTTTGATGAGCCTGACCCGGTCGAGTTCATACGGGTTGCCAGAAGTCGCCGCGAGGATCATCTCCGGCCCTATTTCGCCAGTCTCTTCGTCGCCCGTGTCGTCAAAGCGCATTTCGCGAACGCTCATGTCACCGCGCATGAACTGTTCAATAAACTTGCTCTTCCTTGTCAGGGCTTGCCACATGACAACATCGAAGCTCCCCTCCGTGGTGTAGTAGTATGCCTCGACGGTTTGTTCTTCCGCCGACTTCGTCGGGTCGTTCATGTTCCCTTGCCTGTGGCCACGCCCGTTGCGCTGCTCGACGAAGGCTGGTAGCCAAGGCGCATCAACGTGGTGCATCGCCGCCAGGCGCTTCTGGGCATTGATGCCCGTCCCCAACTTGCCTGAGGACCCTATGCCGATCAGATAGTCGCCCGTGTTGAGTTTCTCGGCCGCCTTCTGGCGCGCCCCGTCCGACATCCTGCCGAAGTTCGCGATCTTCTCTATCGAGATGCCCCCCTCAATCAGGCGATTCTGGATGTCGTCATAGACCGAATACCCCCAATCGTTCTGATTGACGCCGTAATCGAGGAAGATCATCTGCGACACACCCGGGCGGGCGCGATGGATTTCCAACACCTTCTCCGCCACCTTCTCAATCTTGCCTCCGCTGTCCGTCGCTCGATAGTTGACTAACCGAGGCGAGAGCGCCGACTTGCGCGCGTCGGTCGAGATCAACAGAAAGTTCTCGCGCGACTCCTTACGCTCCCTCGGACTCATGTGCTTGAGCGCTTCGACCCTCTGCCGGATCGTCTGTAGATAGGCGAGTTGTTCTTCAGTCATCGGCGAGGTGATGACGTTTTCGATTTTCTTCGGACGCACGACCCAAGGCATGTCATCCACGAAGTTCGTGGCCATGTTCTGCCGAAACATCTGCTGCAATTCCGGCAAATTGACGAACTCCGTCAGACGTGTGACAGGTTCGTATGCGCCCGAGGCCTTATACTCGAAATCAGTGCTAGCTTCGGCGAATAGGTTCATCCAATCGTCGAAGTTCGAGATGGCGCGCTCTTCGAGCAGTTCGGGCTGCAGAAATCGCTGCATGTTATAGATTTCGGCTAAGGTGTTCGTCAGTGGGGTGCCTGTGGCGAAGACGACCCCTTTCCTTTGTTGTTATTCTGGCTCATCAGCCAGCGCGTCCGCATATACATGCTCGTCGCGCGGTCGCTACGCGTCGAGGGAACTCCCTTCAACTCGGATCGGCGAGAATAGACGGGGAGTGACTTAAACGCATGGCAGTTGGAAACACTTATTCCGTTGGCAAAGTAATTGTGATTGTCGGCAACTTCGAGATCGTAAACCGTAGTATCTCTTCCAATACCCGCTGAGGATTGGTCAGAATCTGCTCGTTCGTAAACCTCAACACTGACCAACCGAGAAATGATAGGACGGCCTCTTTGCGCTGATCCAAATATCGCCATCTCTGCAAACGATGAGTCTGTCCATCGACCTCTACAGCTATCTTCAATGCGGGATTGGCAATATCTACCTTGTAATGATTCGGCAAGGACGGGAAGGACTGTTTGGCTTCGCCTGTAGGTATAGGAAATTCCACTGGCCCTTGCAACGCCCACGCCAAAAGCATTTGTGGATTGGTCAGCGTCCCATTGCCTCCACGCGCTAAAAACGTGCGCCCTGTCAAGGCTTGGCGCATCTTCTCCCGCGTTTCTGGCTGTAGCATCGGGTTGTTCGCTTTCATTCGCTGGGAGATACCGCGCCGGACTTCCTCTGTAAATGCCTTCTTGATTCCAGCTATGGCCTTGTCCCTGAATTCGGGATCGGCCCATCGATACTCCGCTGAGCATCGCCTGCCGCAAAAACGGTATTTGCCCTTCTTTGCATTTGACGTGAACTTGCCCGGTTTCGTGAACCTCTCTCCGCACCACTCGCAGGTCAGTTCCACATCCGGTAGCGCTCTCGCCTTGTTTGTCGCAATTACCCAACATTTCCTGCTGCAAAATCTGAAACCCTTCGCTCGCGCCGGATTGATCAATGCCTCCCTGCCGCAGAAAGAGCAGCGCATCACCAGTTTGGAGTTGGGCCGCCCTGATGTAGCCTCGGTTTTGTGTCCAGATTTTATGTGTCGGCGTACAGACAATTTCGCCATGTTCGTGTTTTACCCTCAATAGTTGCCCTGATAACGGCTTTTTCAGCCATCTTACTACTGGCTTCCATTCTAACTCTTGGGCTACACGGTTACACGACAAAACCTTCACGTCCACGTTATTTTCAACAATGTAACCAATCTGTAACAGGCCGCGATTAGTTAGCACGAGAGTTTCATAAGTAAAGCACTCATCCACAAGCAACGCGTCAATGCCAGTTTCCTCGAAGTACACGACGTTGTCTTTATTCGTCGCATCGAGCGCTTCTTGCAATTTTGCTTCGACGCGCTCCTTGATCTTCTCCAACCTTTTGACGATGCGGTTGCCGGCGCGCGAATCACCCTCCTCGTCAGCCGCCGCCTGCGCCTCTCTGATGCGCTCTTCGACCTCCTCCAATTCCGCCCCTATGAATTCGTTCACGATCTCGGGCGACATCGGCATCTTGTCGAGCTGTTCGTGTGACAGGAGGATCATGTCGTAATCGCCCGTAGCCATCTGCGCCGTTGTCCGCTTGCGGTTCTCTTTATCGAAGGACTTTTCGAGGCTGAGAATCTTCGCCGCGGGATAGAGTAGTTGCAGCTCGGCGACAGTCGCGGCGATGCGCGGCTTCGGGACCGAGATCGCGGGCTTTTTGGCGATCCCGACTCGCCGCCATTCCATTGCAATGGTTCCTAAAATAAAGGTTTTTCCGGCGCCTACTTCGCTCGCGTCGAGAAGCTTGCCGTTGGCGACCGCTTGCCAGACGTCCTTGACCTGGTTTGGCCGGAGCGACATTCCCGGATTCATTCCGGGCAAGATGTACTTCCCTTCCTCGTTAGCGTAATGCGCGCCAGTGTACTCAGTCACGCGGAGGTTGTTGAAGTTATCGTTGTAGTAGCGGTGGAGCCTCTTGGCGCGTTCGTCATCCGTCCATAGCCAGTCCGCGAACTTCTCGCGCACCTCCTTTACCTTCTCGTTAGCGGCGTCGCTCGCCTCTTTGTCCAGGTAAGAATTCCCATCCGCGTCCCTATCGTAAAGCTTGATCGGGCGATCATTGAGCGCCGAGTCAAGCACGTCAACAAAGTCGGCGCGAGCAGTGCCGTAGACTTCCCGCGCTAGAGAAGATTGGGAAAGGCCGGTACTTCCCCAGCTTACCGTCCAGATGCCAGGCCCCTCGGCGTAGTGAATACGGAATCCGCTCGGATCGGTTTGCATCAGATGGCCGGCGAAGTTCGCGATGTCCTGCGCCGGGACCCAGTTGGCGCCCAACTTGACGTTGAGCTGATCCATCGGCACATCCGCAGGCTGGACCTTTTCGAGGGCCTCGACGTTCGGCGCGAATTTGCCATCCACGTCGGCCGCGGACCTGGCCTCGACCAACTTTTTGCGCACGCTGCCCGACAGATACTCTTCCGCCCTCTCCCAGGCTCCGCGAGGGTTCTCATAAGCGAGCCCATCCGCAACCAAACGCCTGCCCGCCTCTTCCGGCGTTGTTTTCAGGAGCTCGGCGATTCGATCGACGTCTACGCGCCCCGTCTCGAAGAGATTGACCGCGACGGCCGCCGCCGGCGTCGAGACATCCTTCGCCTGCCGAGTCCGCGCGATCGTGTCTTTGAAAAAGATGTCGGCCTTCGTCGCCTTCTGGCGCTTCGTGTCATAGGAGGTTTCAAGCGCGAGGAGTAGATAGCTTGACGGGTCATCGATAAGGAGCTTCCTGTTCGTGACCTTGCTGATCGGCCCATGCCACAAGATGAAATGATCGTAGGCTTTGTTAAGCGCGCGGCGAGGTTCCGCCGTATCCTCGCCTTTGAGTTGCGCGACATTAAGCTCGTTCAAGGCGTCGCGCACAGAGATAAGCAACTTCGCCTTCGCCTCTTCGGCCGGTGTAAAGTCGGGGACGACGAAGACATCCCCCTGACGTTGCAGGATGCGCCCGTCACGAAGGATGTAGCCCCCCTCGACGACATTTTCGCGCACGGCGTCGGCGACGGCCTCCGGCTCCGTCGCCCGCGTCCGAGACTCGCCGAAGATGTTTTCAGGCAGAGATGAAATTGCACGTTCGAATCGTTCATCGAAATCCGGTGTCCCGCTGACGTGCGGCTCGTCCGGCCTATAGAGTTTGCTCTTGCGATCGAGGATGCCGAGGATATGGTCAGGATTCTGGACGTAGTAGTTGTTGATCGGGATTGGATCGCCGCCATCGGGATCGGGGAGTTCGCCCAGTTTCGTCCAGTCCGAAGACTGGCCATATTTGACCAACGGCGTAACCCATACGTTTTGTGATTCCTTGTACCATCCGGACTCTCTCAATGATCGGATGTCGGAATCAGGCAGCCGGTCTTGTCCCTTCCATTCACACTGGTATTGAATCCGATCTATCTCGACTCCCATCGCCATGCCGATTATCGGCTGGCCCTTCACGTCAAGCCGCTGTCTAGCGGATTGATACCATCCCTTTGCTTGCAGTTGATCTATGGCCGGTAAGTAATCGCTTGACGCGCTTTCCCCCATAGCCTTTTCCCCGGCCATGCGCTTCCGGAAGATCAAGAGGTCTGTCACGACCTCTGTGCCGGCGTTCGCCTTAAAGGCAGTGTCGGGAAAGCGGAATGCGGCGACCAGGTCGCCACGCTTCGCCATTTCCCTGCGAAAGCGAGTTTCCGCTTTATCAAGTGTGTAAGAGGAAGTGATCGCGATGACAAGGCCGCTCTCGCGAACTTTATCGAGCGACTTGATCAGGTAGTAATCATGCAAGGGCGCACGAAGATTTCTGTATTCAGGATCGAAGGGGGAATTCTCACTGAACGGCACATTGGTGATGACCAGGTCATAGAATCCGTCCGCGATCTTGACCTCCTGAAAGCCCTTGATGTTGATTGAGGCGTTCGGATAAAGCAGTCGGGCAATCGCGCCGCTCGTCGGGTCGAGCTCAACGCCGGCGAGCTTTGATTGCGCCATCAGGTCGCGCGGCATCAGGCCGTAGAAGTAGCCGACGCCCATTCCCGGCTCAAGCACGCGCCCGCCTTTGAATCCGAGCCTGCGCGCGACATCCCACATCTTCTGGACGATCTTCGGCGCGGTGTAATGCGCGTTGATAGTCGAAGCCTTAGCTCGATCGTAATCTCGCTCGCCGAGCAAGCGCTTCAGTTCCTCGCGCTCTTCGGCGAGTTGTTCACCGGCGTCGTTGATATCATTGAAGAGGGCCGGGAACTGGCCCCAGCCGACGAACCTGGCGAGGATGTCCTGCTCTCCCCGAGTCGGTGTGCGCCCTTCGGCCTGCAACTCTTTCAGCAGACCGATGGCAGCAAAATTGGCGTCGAGTTTGGATTTCTTGCCACTTGGAACAAGGGCGTCAGGGTTGGTGATTTCGTAATCGTCCAGCTTGCGCGCGGCGGATGGCGGCTGCGTCTTTGTCCGCGACGGATCAGCCGCGTCTACGTATTCTGGCCTTTCTTCGGCCTCTGTCTTTACGCCTGGCTCAGGTCGTGCAGTATCTGCTCCCTCGTCGCCCAGTAATCTGCCCCCTGCTCGGTCATCTCCGCGAGCTGCCGCTTCGCCGCCTCTCCCGCGTCGCGCGCTATCTCCTTGATCTCCTCTTCCGGAAGGTGAGGATACGCCGCCTTCAAGCTCTCGTACTTCACCTTGGCGAATGGACTTAATTCCTGTTTCTGATATTCCATCGTTTATTGCCTCCTTTCCAGCGGATTCTACATCCGCTGGTTGATTTTCGCGAATCTGCTCCGCCTCTTCCCTTCCATTCTCTCCGCGAACATCATCCGCAAAAAGCGGCAGCCGTTCCGCCTCGCCCTCTCCGCGAATCTCAGCCGCAAAAAGTGGAAACCGATCAGCCTCGTCGGCGACCAGACCAATGTCGCCGGACTTGGTTCTTCGGGACATATCCGTTCTCCTGTTGCCTGCGTCTGTTCAAATATGCCGCTGGCGGTCGAAGCAAAATAACTCCTCCTACCCGGCCCCACCGCGCGGCGGACTGTGCCTACAAAGCTATCTCTTGTTGTGACCTGGGCCGATCGCGGCTCACGGAGCTGGCGACTGGCGCCTCGCCCCGATTAAGTGAGGCGAGGCTTTCTCTTAGAAAGTCTTCCACGCCGTTTCGATGACCCGGATCATTGAGAAGGTAATCGTCGATGCCCTTGCCCTTGCTCTGTTCCCAGCGTAGCTCGCGCACGTCCAGGCCCGCGCTCCGCAGCGTTTCGCCCAATCGTTCAAGCTGATGTTGAACCGCCGAATTGCTTGCCGCGTCCGCGTCGAAGGCAATCACGATTTGACGTAGCTCCGGCATCAACTCTCGCAACCACCGGCCGAAATCTTCCCGAAAGCTCCCGACCCCCGCGAGCGCGATCACGCAATGGCGCTCGCCCAGCAAATGCGCGGCGGTGTCTGCTTTGAGCGCGCCTTCCGTGATGATCACCTGATTGGTCTGTAGTACTCGGTCAGGATTGCGGAAATGCGCCGGCGCGCCGCTCGACGCGCCATCGTTTTTGTTGCTCGATGACAACCACACGTAGCGCGGTTCGTCGGTTTTGACTTCCGCCCGTCTGATCTGAAACCCCTCGATCCGTCCGCGGATGTCGCGCACCGGAACTAGAAACCCCGCGTGCCAATCATTGGCGTTCAGCTTCCAACTTTCATCCTGTTTGTAAAATCCCGGAATGCCCGCCATATCCCGGTCTTTGAAGCGCGCCGACACGTCGTGGACTGATACTGAGGATGGAACTGATTTGTAACCGCCGCGCGTGATCGCCGCCTCATCAAGTCCACGCTTGACCAGGTTCTTGTGGTCCCGCGCCGTGAGCGTCAATGCGCCGAGCAGTTCATGATGAATCGCGTCACGCCGCTCGATCCCGGCCCGCGCGTGTTGCTTCACCTCGACTGTGAGGGCCATGACCCTCTCCCTGCTAGCGCCATCTTCAAGAATGTGCAGGTGTCCGCCGTTGCGCGTTTCGTGTTCGGACTGCACGCGCATGCAGATCGCCATTGCCCCGTCTTCACTAACCGAACACCAGTCGGTCTTCTTGCAAATCGGACATGGGGACTTCCGCTTTACTCTTATCAGTTTTTGCGGCGTGCGCTCTTCCAGTTCGGGGATCAGATACCGCGTCACTTTCCTTTTGAAAGTGCGATCCCTTCGTATGAAGGTGTGATCCTTCCGTTCCGCCGCCGGCGCGTTCACCCCGTCTTGCAAATTTTGCAAGCGGTTCCCTGTCCCGCCACTGGTTGCGTCCAATTGCTCCGCTCTGACTTCGTGCTGCGGGCTTGCCTCTTGCGCTTCCCTCTCAGCAGCTTTCAAAGCCTCGAACCACGCCGATTCCCGCACCGCGGCCCCGGCGATCTCCTTGTCCTTGCGCCTCTCCAGCGCCGCCGCCAGCCGGTCCAGTGAGTCGGTGACGATCAGCACGTTCTTGACGCCGCGCGTCAGCGCCACGCGGGCCATCCGCCGGTTGACCAGCACGTCGGAGGACCTCGTGTCGACGTGGACGATCTCCCGCGGGGACGTCTGCCCCTGCGAGAGATAGGACGTGACCGCGTAGCCGTGATCGAAGTGGCGGAACTTCTTCGTGTCGATCGTGATCGCGCCGCCGTCCTTCGTCCGGACCGTGAAGCGCCCGCCTTCGATCTTCTCGACCGTAGCGAGTTCCCCGTTTACCGCCTCCCGCCCGAACGGCCGGCGGAACTGGATGCGGTCGCCGACCGAGAAATTCCTCTCCGCCTCTCGAAACACTTCCACGCCGTAGAGCCGCCGCGGGTCATAGGTCACGCGGCGGCCGTCCTCGAACTCGACCGTCAGGGTGTTCTGCTCGCAGTCCTGGGCCGTGACGCGCGCGTATTCGCCCTTGCCGATCCCGAAGACGGCGCTCCCCTCGCGATAGCGCACCACGTCCTCACCCGGCTTGTAGCGCGCAGCCCATTGCCTGTCGGCAGACGTCACGTCATCTCGATTTGTCAGAATCGAGGTCGGATGATCTTTCGCATCTACCGCCCCTTTCTCTTGCAGCATTCCGTGGATCACCGCGTTCGCAAAGACCCTCTCGCGGTTGCCTGGAACTACCGCCAGGTACCCTTCCGGCCGGGCTACATACCGCTCGGCAAGCGCCATTATCCGTTCGCGTTCGTCAACGATCTCGACGATCCGCCCCTGCTCATGAAGTAACGCGACCGCTTCACGAAACTGCCCTTCCTGCAGCATCTCGACCGCCCGCCTGTAACCCGGTTCCTGTTGCCGGACGACCTTCTTGATCCAAACTGTTGTGACCTTTCCATCTGTCTCAAGCTGCTCGAAAGGCGCGCCTGCTTCCACCGCCTGGTGTTGATCCCGATCGCCGACCAGCAGAACGCGTTCTTCGTCCGCCAGTCGTCTGAGCAGCGCATTGATTCGCCTGGTGTCTGAGAGCGACGACTCGTCGAGCACAATCAGCCGCTTTCCTTCGCCGTCTTCCCTCGGCCTATTCAGGAAACTCTGAAGCGTCTGCGATTTGATCCCACTGCCCGCCAGCGCCCTCGCCGCCAGCGTCGTGGGGGCGATTCCGCAAACCGCGTAACCACTTCTTTCGGCCGCTTCGCGCAGCACGCGCATCGCCGTGGTCTTACCGACGCCGGCGCGACCTTGCAACGCGATGACCTTGTCTCGGGCGCCGAGTAGCGCCAGCACTGCCTGGCGCTGATCCGGATTGAGCGTGATGTTATGTCGATACGAAATCTCATCGACGAGCTTCTCAGCCTGGTTGAGATCAGCGATCGCTTCGCATGTTCCCTTCCCTTCGGCCGCCCTTCGGACGTTCTCCCGCTCCATTGCCAACATCTTCCGGGTCGTGCGCTCGCTCATCCGCCTCTCGCGCTCGATCCTGATCAGTTCGCCCATCTGTTCGCGCCTCTCCGCCTCAGCCGTCACCGCGTCATAGGTCGTGTGGAGCATGTTTCGCCGCAGCGCGCCCTTCATCACCGCTCGCCGGTCCGCAACCGCCTCACGCTCCATCACCCGCTCGATTCCGTAGTTCACCGCCTCGCGCGCGCGTTCTTCGATCTCTTCTTGCGAGTAAACAATCGGCCCACGTTCGCGGATCGCGGCCGCCTCCAGATGCGCCTGCCGTCCGAATTTCTCCTCCAATTCCGCGTCCATCCGTTCCATTTCGGCCTTGTCATATTTCTTACCTTGCCGGTTGAGCTTCGCCGCCGCCTGTTTGAGGCCGGCTCCCCATTTAACCCGCTCACCTTCAGCCTCCAGCCTGTTCTGCATATCCCGCGCTTTGCGGTTGATCTCCTCGTTGCGCACACTGGCCGCCTCGATGTACGCGCGCGTGATTCCCGCGACCTCCGGCGCGCCGGTCTCCCGGTCAATCCTCAATTTCACACCGCGCCGCTGCGCGCGCTCCGCCATTCGAATGCGATAGACGGCCGTCAGAAAGCTCTGTGACCTGAAGAACTCCCGCTCCTGCATGGCGCGAACCCTGCCGTCCTCGGCCACCGTCATATTCATAATCACCGCGTGGGTGTGGATCTCCGGCGCGGCGTACCCAGTCCTGTCGTCGGGCCTGGAGCGCTCGTGGTGAAAGACCGCCGCGAGCATCTTGCCGGTCTTCTCCTACTTGTCCTTGCTGACCCGGGCGCAGGAATATTTCTCCATCTCATCCAGCGCGTCCTTGACGCTCGCGATGTGATCCTCCCAGACGCCCCTCTTCAATTCCTCATCGCCGCTCATATAGGCCAGAATCACGAGCGACTTCGGCGCCGAAAATGTCGCGTCCCATCCTGCGCGATGCGTGCTTGTCTCAATCCATTTCCCGTGCCTGTTCCGGTACTTGCGCGCCTCGACGTGTTTGATCAGTTGTTCCCCGCTGACTGGATGTTGACCGTTGATTCCATGCCGAAACTGCTCTTCCGTCATTGGTCCGGCGATCCCCCAATCTTCCGCTAGCGCGCCAACCCATTCTCCCTGCGCCTCGCCTTTCTCCTGGTAATATTCGCTCTGGATCATCCCAGGATTGGTGTATTCGCTTTGGTAATAAGTCTCCGCCCTGGACACACTAAGGGCGTGACTGATGGTCAGCATGAGCCGTCCTTTCAGCTTGGTCGTATTTCCAGATTGCCGTGTGTGCTAGTTATTGACGATCATTGACCGCTCTACTCTATTCAAGCGACTGTGACACCGCCCGCCGTTCGCCAGGATTCAATCTCATCTGTGTCTCTCCGTCGGCCGGGGCCGGCGCGCGTTCTTTCGCGGCTTCGCCCTTTCCGTTCTTCGACGCCGGCGCGAGGGACTGGCGCGGCGCAAAGCCCTCGGCTACCTCCGCCTGCGGCGCAAAATCCAGTTTGAACGGCACGACCAGCTCGCCGTACTTCCAATAACCCGACAGGTCCGGCAGGTTTGCAATCTGCTCCATGCTCACCACCGGGCGACGCTCAATCTGTGACGCATAATTGACCGAATCTCTGCCCTGATCAGACACCGACGCAGTGACACTCGTGCGCGGGCGGTCAAGCTCCTCCTCTCCAAGTAAGGTCGAAAGCCATTTGGCTGAGTCCGGCTCTTTACACCTTAGGATGACCGTGTAACGCGGACACGAAAGCATGGTCGGAGCCTGTTTGCCATAGTTATCTTCGTACTGATGCTTGTTCTGCGTCCCTTGGAATAGGTGCAACCCATACTTCCTCCCTTCGGTCGCCGCAGTATATAAACTCGGCAGATATTGCAGCGTGTGTACTTCATCAACGATCAGTTTGACGGGGCGCGTCTTCCCCCAGGCGTCATCGACCGACATCAAGCGCCGCATCAGCAGATCCAAATACGAGGTGTAAAGCGGCCGCAATCTCTCCTCCGCTTCCTTCGTCGAAGTCAAAAATATCCAGCCTCGGCGCTCCGTCGCCCAATCCGTCAACGAAAAATCGAAGTCGCATTCCTCGCTCCGCGGGAGAATCCGCATGGTCTTGCCGACCCGCGCCAATGATCCGAGCACACCCGCCCGCTGAGGCGCGGCGTCCGCCCTGATGTAGTTCGCCAGCTCCGTCCCTTCGCACATCCGGTCGATCTCTTCTTCGTCTGCCAGCCAGGCGACCAACTGCGTGGGACTCGGATCGAATTCCAACATCCGCGCGAAGATGTCGCGCGAAGCGTTGAGGAAGAATTGCTCCGACTGCTGCATCTTGTCGGCCTTGCGCCCGGGAAAGAAGGCCTCGGCCAGCACCTGGTAATCGGTGCGGAATCTGGTCTCGAACGCCGGAGACCAGAACGGACTTCGCTCATCAAGAGGATTCAAAATCACGTCTCCGCGCCGCTCGTTGTAGTGTGCCTTGACGAACTCGCAGGCCGGATCGTAGACCACGGCCGCCTCATTGTTGCGCTCGGCGATCTGCCTGAGCAGCCGGTGAATGATCTGCGACTTGCCCGCGCCAATATCGCCCAGGATCATCGCCCCTTGCGCTTCTTCGCTCCGCTTCATCCTCAACGCCCAAGTCGGTTCCGCCCTGCGCGCGGCCGCGCGCCTTAACTTCTCGACCGCCCTCTCCGGCTTCGTTGATTTGACGACCAAGCCCAGTCCGTCCGCTCCTTTAACTTCCTTGGCATACTCGGCGGGCTCGACCAGTCTGTTGCCCCGGAGCCTGTTTCCCTTCTCGTAAGTGCGATTAACGCGTTGATCTATGGCCAGCGCGATCGCGGTTCCGGCCGTCGTAATCAGTAGGCAGACCGCGATCGCCGGTGCGAACAATCCCGGCAGACTCTCCCCTCCGTAAATGTTCTTGCGCAGCCATGACTCCATCGCGCCGTGCGCGGCCCGCACCAATCTCCATCGCGGTTCCTCGATCCGAACGCCGGCGTGCGGTTTGAAAACCCAGCCGTATTGATTGCGCGCGGGCCTTCCTTGTTCGTCTCTGACCTGGTAAACCAACTCGTCAGTTACGCCGATCGCGCCGCTCGTGAGCAGCGTGTATTTCCCCGGACGCGCCGGAGAAATCCACGACATCGCCGTCGCTTTTGCGTACTGCCGAAAGTAGAGACGTTCGAGCGCGCCCATCTCTCCCCGCGTCCGATTCGAAAACCAGAACGCGCCGGCGAGCAGCCCTAGAATCAAGAAGACGATCAGATAGCTCCGCAACCGCAACCCGAAATTGCGGAGCCTGGTGCGCCCTTCCTCAGTGAAAAGATTGTGGCTTGCCATGCTCTCGTCTCCCAAAAACGTGCCCCTCTTCGCTCGAAACTCCATCCCGAATCCGCCGGAATCGGCCCGGCATTTATCCCGTTCCCGCGCCTTTCGCCCTTCGCTCAAACATCATTTTGACCAGCCGGGCGCCGATGCTCTTCGACTCCTTATCGCGGCGTCTCCACTCCGCGTCGGTCGCCCTGTCGGCGGAAAGTTGTATCCCGAAACCGTGCTCAATTAGGTATCCGAGGCGCGCAATCTCCTCAAATAACACCTGCTCTTTCCGGCTCAGGCCCTCTCCCCCCTGCGCCCCATCCAGCACTATTTTCCGCGCCCAAGCGTTCGGCGCCTTCCCATCAAGGCCGGCCATTTCCTCAACGAGTTCGTACTCCTGAGGATTCAGCCGGAAGCTGATCACGCGATCCTTTACCGCGCGGTTTCTTCCTTCATTCGCGCCCATGTTCTCTTCATTCATTGCTCGCTCTCTCGCTTTTCCACTGTCCTTACTCGCTCACGCGACGTAAGCGACCGTATACAAACGTAAGCCGTCGTATACGGCGCTTTTCCTGCCTCCCCACAACTGCAATCGTTCCGTTGCTTACGCCGGCAGACGACGTATACGCCTGCTTACGATTTCCGTAAGCGCGCGTAAGCGCGACACGCGCCACAGGGTGGATGACGTGTCAGGGTTTTCGGAGCCGAAGGCGGAGAAAACCCGTTTCTGCCCTTACGCGCATAGCGCGTCCGCGCGGTTCACGTAATTCAAAAGGAGAAAGTGACCGCGCAATTCGAGGCGGATGGTCAATGACGCAACGCCCCGAATTTCATCATTCGACTGCGCCCAGTTGCGCTTAATCTGGTCGATCGGTCGCTGCTTCGAACGTGAAAATTTCCCCGGAGACCAGGCGACAAATCGCGGTTTAAATCCCGGATACTGACGTCGTCGCAATCGCTCCCTTCACCAGTTCCGGCTTTACTCGTTGACTCGTAACGTCGCCCCTCGGGCTTGCCGCCTTCGACTTGCGCTCGCGTTTCGTCGTCCCGTTGTCCCCGGTGGTTTGTTCGTTTCCCGCCCCGGCGACAACTTGCTCGGCGCTCTTCCACCAACTCTTTATCCCCTCGATCGCGGCGTCTTTGAGCGCGGCAGCGCAAAGCGGAATCTTTTTCCGCTGCGCCAACAGTTCCCCCAGAATAAATTCTTCCTCTGGAGCCACGATCGTGATCACGATCTTCCGCCTGCCGTTC
>Ga0066903_100001676_pt1 | contig 16556 bp, 16 predicted proteins | sample PanSoiMetaGPlot1_FD_67491 | JGI IMG/M metagenome (GOLD analysis project Ga0066903, IMG submission 67491) | Tropical forest soil microbial communities from Panama analyzed to predict greenhouse gas emissions - Panama Soil - Plot 1 (version 2) | ecosystem: Environmental > Terrestrial > Soil >... | reverse complement strand
GCGACCTTCGCGCTCTTGAAGCCTTTTGGAGCGACGTCCAGCGTGTACGAACCAACCACGGGAAGAGCGGAGAAACGGTAGACCCCAGCTTGTGTCGTCGTTGTAGTTCGCTTCTCTCCCGTTTCGTTATTGATCAGTGTGACCTGTGCGTTGGGAATCACAGCGCCTGACGGGTCCGCGACAAGACCTGTCAGTTCGCCGGTTCCTGCTTGTGCCCAAACCATGCTAGTGAACAATCCCAGCACGCCGAGCAGAAGCAGGAGTCGGGTCAAGGTGGGGCGAAATGCATGTTCCATTGCCTGTCTCCTCATGAAGTGCAAATGTCCAGAAGTCAAGAGTGTGAACGCTTCTAGTGGCGTGTCACCCGCACTGCCTTCTAAATTGCTACGAAGACGCAACAAATACAGCCCTCACAGAGATTGTTCTGTGGAGGCCACATCGCTGACTTTTCGCGGCGAAACATTGCGATCATGAAAGGTGCAACCTACACTCCAAAAATGAACACCATCGGCCAGCCCATGTGTTAACCCACGATTAACCAAGCGGTTAGCGCTCACAAACAGACTGAATTCTTGAGCTTCACTAATTCACGCGTCCGCAATTGACAAGAAATAACTGACGTAAACATTTTGTAAACTGTGTGACAACGCACGAGACACGCGTCGAATATGAGTTGCCGTATAGGCGTATCGGGCAGAGTTCCTGTTTTCTGTACACGGGGAAAATACAAGACAGATTCACAAGTGAAACAGTTCAAGGAATTGAAGGGGGCGTTCTTGAGCCCACGGGGCTGAGAAAATACACACGAGCGGATCACTTGCGAGACTGTGAAATGGGGCAACGAGCTATCGCCATCATTTGCTTTCGGCGAATGAGACCTCGTTCTGGTCACACGACCGGTGATGAAAATTCTGGATCTGGGAAACTCTTTAGTCCCCACGGTTGATCAGAAAATCATTCCAACCCTTTCGAACCGCGAGGACCGCGCCTTATGCGAAGTCGAAGGTGGGGCAAAACGACGTACAAAGTAGATTAAGGGAAAGGGTAGGCCAGTCCCTCACCGACAATGCCCAAGGAGGCCATAGAATGCTAAGAGAATTCCAGATGCTTAGCTTCATTCGAGCCACGATATTGTTGGCCTTAGGTTGGGCCCTAGTAAGTTCACTCTTTTTTACTCGCATATTGAATTATCTAGGGTTGAATTGGATGAGTCTTGAAATGAAGTGGTCTCTCTTCATCGGATGCAACGTCCTTCTGTTTGCTGCGACGGTTGGCATCGCACTTGGAGTGTATTACCTCGTCACAGGGAAAGAGTAGGATTGCCGTATTCTTGAGATGTGACCCTGATGAATTTTCTAATAGATGAGACCGTCGCGAGAACTGTCAGAACGTCCTTTCCCACTCATTCGCAAAAACCACGAATGAGTCGGGCACCCGCAAGACCTCCCTACTCATAACGCAGGGCAACCATCGGATCGACTTTCGCCGCCCGCCTAGCGGGAATGTAACTGGCTGCAAGCGCCACTGATGCCAGGATCGTTATACCTGCCATCAACGTAACCGCATCGGTCGCTTGGACACCAAAAAGTAAGCTGGACATGAACCGTACTAGTGCGAGGAAACCGAGCACGCCAAGAATCACTCCGCCGAGGACGAGCTTGGATCCGGCGGAAACAATCAACCGTACGACACGAGATCTGTCCGCGCCGAGTGCCAACCTGATTCCAATTTCCTGCGTGCGCTGGACCACGCTGTACGAGATGACTCCATAAATTCCGATTCCCGCCAAAAGCAGAGCGAGACTTGCGAATGCACTTAGCAGCAGCATGTTCAAGCGGCGAATTGTCAACGAGTCGGATAACTGCACCTTCATCGTTGCCACATCAAAAATCGGCTGATCGGCATCGATACTTCGTACCGCATCGCGCAAAAGGCCCGCATAAGCCGCCGGATCGCTCACCGTCCGGATCACAATGCGTGTCGGCCAAGGTGCACGTCCGAGTGGATAGTAGAGCTGCGGTGAAGCCTCTTCGTCCAATCCGTTGTCACGAACGCTCCCAACTACGCCGACGATCTCCGACCACTCATTGGCTTTGACCATGGTGATATGCTTGCCGACCGCATGTTGGCCGGGAAAAAACTTGGTTGCGGCAGCCTGATTCAGGATCACGGGAGGAATCGACCCGCCTGCATCAGCCGGTGTGAACGTGCGCCCTTCGATGATGGTCATCCCCAGGGCCCGGAAGTAGTCGGGGCTCGCGCTATCAAGAAACAAAGATGGAGCCTGGTTTGGCGGAAGTTCCGGTTGGCCTTCTGCGCGCATCACCCCGTGCATGGCATGTCCGGCGAGTGGCAATGAACTTCCGACGGCAGCGCTGGTGACTCCTGGCAGCACTCGCAATCGCTGCAGAAGTTCTTCGAAGAATGCTCCACGCTGTTCCCTGTTCGTATACTTGGCATCTGCCAATGTGAGCTTGGCCGTCAAAATTCCTTCGGACCGGAATCCTGGATCGGTGCGAATCAGGCCGACAAAGGTACGAATCAGCAGACCGGCTCCGGCAAGCAGCATCATGGCAAGCGCCAGTTCTGACATTACCAGTGCGCTGCTCAGCCGCCGATGGGAAGCGCTCGACGTGGATCGTGACCCGACGTTTAGGTGTATGTCGCGACGTCCAGTCGCCACGATTGCGGGAGCCATTCCAAACAACAAACTTGTACCACCAATGAGTAATACAGCAAAGGCAAACACATTGTGGTCGAGGCTGATAGTCGAGAGGTTCGGCAGCGAGCTGATGTGGATCGTCCGTAACGCACCTACAATCCATGCGGCAAGTGCCAGTCCGGCGATTCCTCCGCCTGCGGCCAGCACCAGGTTTTCCGTAAGCAACTGCCGCACCAGGCGAAGCCGGGATGCTCCCAACGCGCTGCGTACACTTATCTCGCGCTTGCGGGCGGCCGCGCGGGCCAATTGCAAGTTAGCTACATTGACGCAGCCGATCAGGAGCACGAGCAGCACCGTTAGCATCAGTACCTGCAGTGCACGTCGGTAACTACCTACCAACTGCTCCTGCAGGCTCTTGATTTCGACGTGCATATCCTCCAGCCAGTTGTCATCTGGATCATGTACGTGGGTCTCGCGGTTGATGACATCGAGTTCCGCTGCCGCCTGCTTCGCGGTCGATCCGGGCGCAAGGCGACCGACGATGTTCACCATTCGAAAACTCTTCTCCGCGGGATCATACGGAGTCAGAGGCATCGGCAAGAGCGCGTCGGGTTTGATCGACCCATCGGGGAAGCGAAATTCTGCGGGCATGACACCGACGATCGTGTGCGGGATCCCATTCAGCAGGATCCGTTTGCCGATCGCATCTTCTGCCCCGCCAAAATGGCTCTGCCAGAGTGCATAGGTAAGAACCGTCACGGGTGGCGCTCCGGGCTTGTCCTCTTCTCGGGAGAACGGCCGGCCAGTGGCTGGCTGCATAGCGAACAGTGGGAAAAAAGTTGAGGTGACTTGCGCGGCTTCGACGCGCACCGGTTCGCCGGCGCCGCTGAGATTGAAATTGTCGCTGTCGTAGGCGGCAATTTGCTCGAATGAATGTGCCGAATCTCGCCAGTTCACGTAGTCAGGGCCGAGTGCAACATCATTGTGGATATGCGGCAGATATTCCCGTACCCAGACCAACCGGTCCGCGCCTGGATATGGCAGCGGCCGCAACAGGATTGCATTCACCAGCGTGAACATGGCGGTGTTCGCGCCCACGCACAACGCCAGGGTTAGAAGCGAGGCCGCCGTAAAACCTGGCGACTTCCACAGCATCCGCAAACCGTACCGGACATCCTGAAAAAAGTCTGGCATTCGACACACCTCCGCTTGCAGGGACGGCTACGATTTGGCCGCAATTCTGAGTCCGTTGCCAGAGCGTAAAACACTGGAAGTAATCAGAATTCTTGGCGATCTGGAGGGAGGGTTTGTCCAGTTGTGGGACTCACCGTTCGGAAGCGGACAGAGGAGTCGTGGTGAAGAGCTATGTCAAGTGCTAGCGCCGCCTGCAGCCTCCGCCGCAACTTCGAACTTCCCTTCCCAGCGAGCAATAACCACCGTCGCTAGGCAGTTGCCAATCACGTTGACGGCGGTGCGGGCCATGTCCATCAATTGATCGATACCCAGCAGAATAAAGATAGGCTCGGTGGGCAGGCCCACGGTTCCGGCGGTTGCTAGAAGGATGACCAGCGAAGCACGAGAGACTCCGGCGACGCCTTTACTAGTGAGCATGAGGATCAGCATGATGTAAATCTGGTGTCCGATGCTGAGGTGCAATCCTGCGGCTTGTGCGACGAAGATTGCGGCGAGCGAGAGATAGAGTGTCGAGCCGTCGAGGTTGAAGCTGTAACCCGTCGGCATGACGAACGCCACGATCGACCGCGGCACACCCAGGTCTTCCATGCATTCCATGGCGCGCGGCAGTGCGGCCTCGGAGCTGGAAGTTGCAAATGCAATCGTCGCAGGTTCAGAGACGGCTCGAATAAATCTTCGCAGCGGCACTTTCGCCAGCATTGCTACCGGCAATAGAACAAATAACAGGAACGCCGCCAGCGCCACATACAAAGTAAGTAGCAGCTTGGCTAAGTTTCCCAAAATGCCGACGCCAGTCGATCCCACGGTGTAGGCAATCGCTCCCAGCACTCCAAGTGGCGCGAACAGCATGACGATGTTGGTGAACTTGAACATCACCTCAGTCAGGCTCTCGGTGAAAGCCAGCATGGGACGGCGCTTCTCTTCTTTTTTCACCATCGCGAGGCCGATACCAAAGATCACGCTGAAGACAACGACTTGCAGCACCTGGTTCTCGGCGATCGACTTTGCAATGTTCTCGGGGAAAACGTGTAGGACGGTGTCGGTGGCACTTAGCTTCTCCACATTGATTTGCTCGGTGGGGCTGCCGGGAATCTGTGCGCCAACTCCCGCCTGGCTGAGGTTGATGGCTGCCAGCCCAATGAACAACGCCAGCGTGGTGACGACTTCGAAGTAGATGATGGCTTTGACGCCCATCCGGCCGACTGCTTTTAGGTCGGCGTGCCCAGCAATGCCGCTAACAAGAGACGCGAACACGAGTGGCGCAATGATGGTCTTGATCAGACGAAGAAAGATTTGCGCGAGAATGCGGAGATTAACGGCAAACGATGGAAAATCATGGCCAAGGGCGGCGCCGACAACCATCGCGAGAAGGATCCAGGTGCCGAGCGTGCGGCGAAAGCAGGTATATATAAAGAGCGCCGTGACCACGGTCCAATGAAGCCATGGAGAGGCGAGGATAGTGGCAAAGGCCATGGACTCTGGATGAGAGTATCACGGAGGACGTTAACCGCCGAGCTTTCGGAGAACGTCGAGCAAAGCTAACCACAAAGGACGCGTCGTTAGTCAATCGTCTGCGGTTGACGGCAAAAAAAGCAGGTCCTTCGCTGCGCTCGGCTGATGCCTCGCTTTCTCAGGATGACAATTTTTCTTGAAAACTGTCTCATGTGTACCGTGCTCTGTCTCGAGCTCTCTCCTCATCTCGGGACCGTATTTTGGGCTCCAGACCACGGTTTTTCGAGGTAGCCACGCCGGAGTGGTCTCCGTTTCATTACAATATTTGTATGAGGGACGCATTCATCATTGCTGGTCGAGAGTTCCGGTCCCGCTTGATTGTTGGGACAGGAAAGTACAAGTCATTTCAGGAAACCGCTCGCGCCCTGGAAGCGAGTGGCGCCGACATGGTCACGGTCGCAGTCCGGCGGGTGAACCTGGATCGCAGCAAGGAGTCGCTGCTCGACTATATCGATCCCAAGAAATACTTCTTGTTGCCGAACACTGCGGGTTGCTACACGGCGGACGAAGCCATCCGCACGGCCCGATTGGGGCGTGAAGTCGGCATTTCGGACTGGGTAAAGCTTGAGGTGATTGGCGATCAGGCGACGCTCTACCCGGACGTGCACGCTACGCTCGAAGCCACGCGCGTGCTGGTGAAAGAGGGATTTACGGTACTTCCCTACACTTCTGATGACATCGTGTTCGCCAAGCGCCTGCTCGATGCGGGCGCGAGCGCTATCATGCCACTGGGTGCACCGATCGGCAGCGGACTGGGGATACAGAATGCCGCACACATCCGCATCCTGCGCGAGATGATTACCGGCGTACCGCTGATCGTCGATGCCGGAGTCGGCACAGCTTCGGATGCGACCATCGCGATGGAACTGGGCGCCGACGGCGTCTTGATGAACACCGGCATAGCGAACGCGCAAGACCCGGTGCTGATGGCCGAAGCCATGAAAAATGGCGTGCTGGCAGGACGCCAAGCTTACATGGCTGGCCGTATGGGCAAGAAACTTTATGCGACAGCCAGCTCCCCACTCGAAGGTGTAATGCGGTAACAGGGCATTGTCCGGAGATCTAAGACTTGGTAATACCGCAAAAATAAAGGCGGCCAACAGAGGCCGCCCTTCTTGTTTCTGCAAATTCAGGTCAAAGCATTTTGGCGCTGTCGACGTGAATCGACTCACCAGTCACTTTGCCGGTCACGGCGACATGATGCCCTTCGTGACCCTTAAGTGCGTCGGGATTATCAACAGTCAAGACCTTCTGATCACTGTCGGTTACCACGACCATCTTTGCGCCCTTCTCGATGCACTTCTTGGTGCAGGCTTCGGAGCCTTCCTTGGCCCCTTTTGCACCACATTGAGAATCGCTCACCCATCCGTTGACCGTCTCGTTTGGACTTGCGAATGCAAACGTCAGGGTGGAGGCTACCAGGGAGAGAACAAGCAATAGCCACAGCAATTTCTTCATAGCAGAATTTCTCCTGACCTTGCGGCCATGCCGCAGGTTTCGTGCTCGATGCTGCCACGTGCCGCATTCACCAATCAACGCGCTGGCATTGCGGAAGCCCTAAGATCGTTGCAAGCACCCAAGCGCCGGAAATATATCACAGGCAGTTGTAACAGGATGTAAATTCTCTGCAGGCAGCTATTTGTGTGCGGTCCGATCGTTGGTCCGAGGGGGAGGGGGCGGCGGAGTTACGTACACATATTCACCCGGCCGCGTGTAGTGCAACTGTTCACGCGCTTCCTTTTCTATCGTCTCTGGATCGGTTTTCAGAGACTTGATTCGACCGGTATAGCTGTCGTTATCTTTCTGAAGCTGGTCGAGTTGTTGCCGCAGGTCCTGGTACTCAGTTTTCTTTTGCCGATAAACCACCATGCCGTTGGCGCCAAACATAACGTGGACAAACAACCATATAGTCAGAACCGCAACAGCCGTGGTGGCCAGCCTGCGCCTCGAAGTGTAAAGCCACATCATGGCAGGCCGCAGACGTTCCATGGATCGGTCGGCCCATGCTTCCGCCTGGGGCGCGCGGTTAACGAGCGCACGTACCCCGGCCTCTGAGGGCAGGATCTCTCGAATTTTCCTGAGCCGGGTCACATCAAAGTCCATCGTTGTGCGCACAGCAACCGAGCCAGCGCGGCCGCGCGTTGTAGAGACACAACTTTTTAGTGAACGTCTCCTAGCGTTGAAACGTCAAGCAGAAGTTCTTCCATTTGTTGAAGGAGGAACCAAAATTGGCAAATTGCACCAGTTCAACTGCAGATCCAGCAACTCACCTCTGATCTACCAGAAGCAACCCAGAGCTGGCCGCTTGGATTTGAATTGGCGAACTCTTTCTCTACAATTGGAGGCCCGAGATTCCAGCGAACTGTGGACCTCAACCGTTCGCTTAGGGATGCCTATGACCAACAACAAGCTCGTCCTCACCACTGCTGGATCGAAAGAAGAGGCTCACAAGATTGCACACGCGCTGGTCGAGCGACGCCTCGCCGCCTGCGTCAACATCGTCCCACAAATCGAATCGGTGTACCGATGGCAGGGAAAGATCGAAGAGTCTCAGGAGTTCCTGCTCCTGATCAAGACATTCGGAACGGCAATCGGCAGAGTCTGCGAAACGATAAAGGAATTGCACTCGTATGAGATGCCAGAATGCATTGCCTTCGCCATTGAAAGCGGCAGCCTGGCTTGCTTGAAGTGGATTGATGAGTCGGTGCGGTGAAGCAGTCGTTGGTCGATGAGGCGAAAGCATTTATCGTTCTGCGTCAAACTGCAAATCCCTCGCTGCGCTGGGGATGACAAATCTTGGGGTTAGGAAATGTGGTGATGAAAGCTTCAGATTTTCGCCGAATTGCGTTGAGCCTGGAGGGCGCGGAGGAAGGCTCGCATATGGGTGCAGCGGACTTCCGCGTGGGCGGGCGAATTTTCGCGACGCTGGCCTCGGAGAAGCAGGGCTATGGAAATCTGATGCTTACGCCGGAGCAGCAAACGGACTTCGTCAGCGAATTGCCGGAAGTGTTTCTGCCGATTCCCGGCGGATGGGGAAGGATGGGCATGACGCACATTCGCCTCGCTAAAGCGAATGAAGACGTGCTGGAGGGTGCGCTACGAACCGCGTGGATGCTCAGGAAAGAGAAGAACGCGAAGACGAGGAAAGCAAGTGAGACGGGAAAGAAAACAACCCTGCGAAGATAGCGTCTCGGCCTTAGCTTCTCTCCGCGACCGGTAACGTTGACCGAGCAATGTTATCGAGCTCTCGCTTAAGCGCGAGGTTATCGAGAGCCTGGAATGGAAGGCAGAGGAACAGGCCGATTCTACGTTCCAATACGAAGAAAGCCTCTCGAAAGGCTCGCTCAACGTCCACCAAGCTGCCGTTAACGGCCGCGGGATCGGGAACACCCCAATGAGCTGTTACGGGTTGTCCCGGCCATGTGGGACAGATTTCGTTCGCAGCGTTATCACAGACGGTGATCACGAAGTCCAGCTTAGGCGATTCGGGTTTTGAGAACTGCTCCCAACTCTTGCTACGAAGCCCGTCGGTTGGGATGTGCGCGCGTTGAAGCTGCTGCAACGCTTCAGGCCGAACGATACCCGTCGGATGACTGCCGGCGCTGTAAGCAGTAAAGTTTGGCTTGCCTTTGAAGTTCAGGATGGCCTCGGCAAGAATCGAGCGTGCCGAATTGCCCGTACAGAGAAACAGGACGCGGTAGTGCGTTTTCATAGGAACACTCCCCTAATTGCAACAAGATGGACCGCAGCATGGGGTGTTAGCGGTACCCTCGGGTTTGACAGCGCGCACAAAGGCACTCATAAACTTCTTGTCTACTTGCGAGGCGATGGCGTCAACGTCGACTCCGGCGGAGGCGAGAAACTCACGGGCCTCCTCGATCGCGTATATCCGTGTCGGCTCGACCTCGATACGATCAAAACCGGTAGCTTGCAGTTTCGAACGATATTCGGTTTCGTCCAGCGCTCCCGCAATGCAACCGACCCAGAGAAGAACCTTCTGTCGGATTACATCCGGAATCGCACCGCGCGTAACCACGTCTGAAACGGCAAAGCGGCCGCCGGGCTTCAAGACTCGGAAGGCTTCGCGCAGCACGCGATCCTTGTCCGCCGAAAGATTGATTACACAGTTGGAGATGATGACGTCGACTGAATTGTCGGGCAGCGGAATATTTTCGATCTCTCCTTTGAGGAACTCTACATTCTCCGCTCCCGCCTTATTTTTGTTCTCATTCGCAAGCGCCAACATCTCGTCGGTCATATCGAGTCCATAGGCTTTGCCGGTCGGTCCCACGCGTCGCCCAGACAGGAGAACATCGATACCGCCTCCGGAGCCGAGGTCGAGAACAACTTCGCCCGGATTTAACTTGGCCAGCGCGGTTGGGTTGCCACATCCGAGCGACGCAAGCATCGCTTCTTCGGGGATCTGTGAAGCCTCAGAGCTGTTGTAGAGATTAGAGGTGATCGGATCGCAGGAAAGTCCGCTGGCGGGAGCCGCTCCGCAACAGCTGCTACCTCCACTCTTCACCCGCAGCGCGGCCTGACCATACTTTTCCTTTACGACTTCTTTAATGTCTGTAGTGCTCACTGTGTTCTCCTGTCAGTGATTTGGACGATGTCCCTTGGCTTGAGTGCCTTGTTTCGGGTGCAGCACTCCGCATAAAGGAATTGCAGGACTTCTTGCAGAGCCTCAGTATTTGCCGTGTATCGGAGAAAAGTGCCTTCCCGACTGACTTGCACCAAGCCTTCATTCTTGAGCTTATCGAGGTGGTGCGACAGCGTTGAGTTCGGGATATCCAGCTCTTCCTGAATTTCTCCGACAACCATTCCCTCCGGATGCGCGGACAGCAACAGTTGCATAATGCGGAGCCGAGCTTCGGTCCCCATGGCTGAAAATCTGTCGGCATAGGTTGCGATCCGCTCTGGAGCCTTTTGCATATTTCTATATTTGCAGAAATATAGAACATTAGTCAAGAAAAAACGCTTCCCAGGCAACGACTAGCAATTCCTAGACTTACGCGCGCTTACTATGCTCTTGGCTTTTTTCCGCTCAGGTTTAGGCGCCAATAGTCGAGCGAATAGGGCGGGGCATCGTTGGACGCAATCGTTGTGAGCTCCGCGATAAATTGCCGGCGCAACGCTTGATCAGGAATTCGCTCGAGGTGACGGTGGAAGATGACGGATTCAATAAATTCTGAAAAATGGCTGGCGTCTTCTAAAACTGTCGGAGCGGGTTCGAGGCTTGTCTCAACTTCAATGAATCCGGCGCGACGCAAACGTTCGCCAGCCGATTCGGCGTCGGAATAAAGCCAAGGCTCGACGAATCCGCCGAAGAAGGTCGCAAACTTTGGCGATGCCATGAGATGGTTGGCTCTATCGCGGAGACGCGCGAGGTTTGGACCGCCGCCGCATTGGGCGATCAGCCATCCACCGGGGATCAGAGCATGGAAGAGCTGCTCAAACAGCCGGTCATGGTCCAAGACCCAGTGAAAGGCTGCCGTGCTGAACACTCCATCGAATATCTGAACAAAAGGAAGAAACAAGAGATCGCCGGCGACAAGCTGCAGTCGGCCACCGAAGCGCGGTTCGAGGTTCTGGCGGGCTGTCCGTAGCATGTTTTGTGAGAGGTCAAGACCAATCACACGCCCCCTGGGCAGGGCCTCCAGGAGATCGGCGGTCAGGCGGCCAGTTCCGCAGCCGGCGTCAAGTAATGTCTCGTCGCCTCGCAATGCAACGCGGGAGAGAACCTTCTTTCCCCAGCTCACCTGTGGACCTGAGATTCGATCGTAGGCTGAAGAATTCCACTCGCGGGTCATCGCTTTTCTATATTGCAGCCAGAGCCTGGTCCAGGTCGGCGACGATGTCTTCGACGTTTTCGATGCCGACCGAGATTCGTACCATACCGTCAGTTATGCCAATGGCACGTCTTCCCTTCTCTCCCAGCGCGGCATGCGTCATAGTTGCTGGATGAGAGATAAGGGTTTCGACTCCGCCCAGCGATTCGCCAAGCGAACACACGCGGACTCGCTTCAACATCTTGTTGGCATTGGAGCGTGATCCAGTCTCAAAAGTGATCATCGACCCGAATCCTGTCATTTGCCTCCGCGCCAATTGATATTGAGGATGGCCGGGCAGGCCAGGATAGAAAACTCTTCGAACCTTCTTGTGTTGCGACAAGTATTCCGCTACCAGGCGCCCGTTGCGGTCATGCTGTTCCATGCGCACGGCTAAGGTCTTCACTCCGCGCAGAACCAGCCAGCATTCAAAAGGCGAAAGAATCGCGCCAGCAGCCTTCTGTAGGAAGGCCAACCTTTCCGCCTGCTCGGCCTTCGTGCAAACAACAACTCCGCCTAAACCATCACTATGTCCGTTCAGGAACTTGGTCGTGGAGTGCACTACCATGTCTGCGCCCAGGGCGATCGGCCTTTGGAAGTACGGCGACATGAAAGTGTTGTCGACAACCAATTCGACTTTTCTGCGGCGGCAGATTCGGCTGATTGCCTGAATGTCGCTAATGGACATCATCGGATTGGTCGGAGTTTCTATGTAGACCAACCGCGTGTTCTTGCGGATGGCACGCTCAACGTTGCCAGCTTCGGAGCTATCGACGTAAGAAAACTCCATGCCGAAGTCGCTCAGAACTTGGTTGAACAGGCGAGGTACTCCACCGTAGAGATCGTTTCCGCAAACCACGTGATCTCCGGACTTGTACATCGTGGCAATTGCATTGATGGCCGCCATGCCGCTGGCAAATACCCGTGCGGCAGTTCCTCCTTCGAGAGCCGCCAAATTTTGCTCGAGGCGGTCACGTGTGGGGTTTGAGACACGCGAATACTCGTATCCTTTGTGCTTCCCCAGTTCTTCCTGCACATAGGTAGAGGTTGGATAGATAGGGACCGTAACCGATCCCGTCAAAGGATCGGGTTCCTGTCCGGAATGAACGGCGAGCGTAGCAAACCCAGGGCGCTGTCTTTTATTGAACATGCAATGTCCTACCAATGGAATTTAGAGAATTAGGTGATGTTCGTCGTGAGATGGATTCAACCCGAGCTTTAAGGGGCCCCACCCCATGTAGCAAGGCTAAATGCCGCCTTCAAAAATCTTCTTCGAAAGGTAGCGTTCCGCCGAATCCGGAATCATGGTAACTACACGCTTCCCTGGGCCCAACCGCTTGGCTACCTGCAGAGACGCGTACACGTTAGCGCCACCGCTGGAACCAGCTAGCACGCCTTCTTCTGCCGCCAAGCGCTTCACCATATCGAAAGCGTCAGGGTCCATCACCATGATGACTTCGTCGCAAACCGACGCGTCGAAATTCTTGGGGATAAAGCTGGCGCCAATGCCTTCGACCTTATGCTTGCCTGGCTGACCGCCACCCAGCACAGATCCTTGGGTCTCGACCGCATACGCGAGCACGTGTGGCACCCGTTCTTTCACATAACGCGCCAGGCCTGTGAACGTGCCTGCCGTCCCCGCGCCAATCACAATCGCGTCGAGGTTCCCTTCCAGTTGTTCAAAGATTTCGCGTGCGGTGGTTTCGTAGTGATATTCGGGATTGGCGGAATTCTCGAACTGGCCGGCCATGAAAGCGTTGGGATCGCCCGAGGCGAGTGCATTCGCGCGTTGGATGGCTCCCTGCATGCCCTCGGCGTCCGGAGTGCGTGTGACCTCGGCGCCGAGGGCACGCATGATCATGACCTTTTCCTCCGAAAAATGTTCAGGCACGAAGAGGGCGACCTTATACCCGCGATTTACGCCGATCAGAGCCAAACCGATTCCTGTATTGCCGGCAGTGGCTTCGACGATCGTTCCGCCGGGACGGAGGCGACCTTCGGCCTCGGCACGGCGAATCATTCCAATCGCTGCGCGGTCCTTCACGCTGCCGCCGGGGTTCAAGTACTCAAGCTTAGCGAAAATGTCCGCCGAGCCAGGCGGAGTAAGTCGCTTTAATTGAAGTATGGGAGTTTCGCCGACCAGTTCGGTGATGTCCTGGGCTACCCTGGGAACGGCGCCTGCGATCGTCTTTGTGGCCACAAACAAAAGAGTATGAAAGCTGGCGCGAAAGGTCAATCGCCCGGAAGTCTCATCACACAAGTCTGTGACGTAGTTTATTGCGAGGCTGCGCGCTCCTGCCCGGCGTAGTATCCGCTTCGCGTCCGCACTGTGAGCTTGTTGTATCCCTTGGCCTTGGCGTCGACGTGGATGGTGCGATAGCCAGGAACGTTTCTCGGCGTAGTGGGCTTGTATCCGATGGTGTACTGATTACGGATATCGTGCGCCACAGCGCTGCTGATCTCGTCTACTTCGTCGACTGTACGCGGCAGGAATGCCATCCCGCCAGTCTTTTCGGCGATCACTTGGAGTGCGCGCTTAGCCCGGCGTTGCTTTTCTTCACCTAGCAGCCCGATCGCGTAAACGGTGGGACCATTTTCCTCGGAAACCCGTCGAACCGCCTGTTCCAAGGTCTCGCGGCTGGCATTGTCTTCCCCATCCGTCACCACGAACAAGACCTTCTTTTGCAGCTTGGCATTGCGCTTCATGTGGTCGGCGCTAGCGACGACGGCGTCATAGAGGGCCGTTCCTCCACGAGTTTCAACCTTTTCGAGGGCTTCCTTCAGCTTGTTGATGTTTCCAGTAAAGTCCTGATCCAGGTAGTACTCGTCACTAAAGTTGACCACGAAAACTTGGTCCTGCGGATTGCTGGCCTTGACCAAATTCAAGGCGGCTTTGTTCACCTTGTCGCGCTTTTCCCGCATGGAGCCGGAGTTGTCGATCACGATACCCATTGCCACAGGTACGTCTTCGTGGCGGAAGGAAGTGATGGCCTGCGGTTTGCCGTCCTCGTAGACAGTAAACGCACCCTTATCCAGGTTGGTAATGAGACGCTGCTTGTCGTCGACCACCGTGGCATGCAGCATGACTTCTTGAACCTCGGCCTTGAAGACAAAACCGCCCTCGTCGGTATTGGGAGGTGGCTCTTGTCCCGGAGGTGTCTGGACCTGGCCCGGCGGCGTCTGAATTTGCCCCGGGGGATTTGACGTTTGAGGCGGAGGTGCCTGCTGGTCTGAAGGTGTCTGGCCCGGCATCGACTGCGGCGCTTGTTGCGGGGCTTGCTGGGTTGAGCCCGATGGCGGATCGACAGGTTGGGTTCCCGTGGACGGCTGCCCGGTTTGGGGTGCCGGAGTCGTGCTGGATCCCGCGGGTACAGATGGCGGCGCGGGGGTGTTTGTCGGGGTAGAGGACGAACTTTGGCTCTGAGCGCCGGTCCCTATGCTGATGAAAACAAACGAGAGCAGCAGGATCAGTACACGGCTATTCCGTAGGTGCATAGTATCCCGTCTTGGCATAAACCCGCAGCGGCGGTAAGCCCTTTGGCGGCAGCAGCTTTACTTTTATCTTACGCCACTTGCCGTCGTGTGCAGGATTCTTTGGACGGTACCCGAGCACATATTGGTTGCGTAACTCGATCCCTATTTTTGTAGCCACGTCTCCTAAATCGTTGGGGTTATCGATGGTAAAGGTGCGTCCACCGGTCAGTTCCGAGACCTCGCTCAACAATGCCGGTCCCAGGCGCTCCTCTTCCGAAGACGCGTAATGGTCATAAATGCCGATGGCATAAATGAGGACGTCGGCTTCCTTTACGAGCGACTTGATCTCCCCCTCCGTGTAACGGCTGTGATTGTCACCACCGTCGGAGATGATAAGCAAGGCCCTTTTTGGATACTTTGCTTGCCGCATTTTGCTCACGCCGAGATAGATGGCGTCGAGCAAGGATGTGCGTCCCTTAGGGATGGTGTAAACCAGCTTTCCTTGTATGTCTTCGACGGAATCAGTGAAGTCCGCAAGCTGCTCCGGCTTGTCGGCGAAGGTGATCATGAAGAATTCATCTTGCGGGTTCGCGGTTTTGAAGAATTCGATCACGGCCTCGCGCGCTCGCTCGATCTTGCTGCTCATGCTCCCACTCATGTCGAAGATGACGCCGAGGGAAACAGGAGCGTCCTCACTGGAGAAGTGCTTGATCACCTGCTCATCTTTGCCCTCAAACACTGCAAAGTTCTCGCGATCAAGGCCTGTAACCAGGCGGTTCATCGGGTCAGTAATCGTGACCGGGACTAACACCAAGTCGACATCTACCTTCATGGGCTTAGTGTGAGTCTTAAGTGAGGGATCAACGATCTCAGCAGTCTGTTTGTTGGGGTCTGGAGGCTCTACCCGAGGTTTAACATGAACATCGTCAACGGGACTCTGCGCGACAGTCAGAGACGAACAGCACGCAACAACCATGACCATGAGCACTATGGAGAGGCCGAAAACATGCTTACGCGATCGCAGCATAACCCTCTTGCAGGACCGGAAATACGCTAGGTGCACAGCGCAGACCCGGCTTCGGGAGCCGGAAGACCCGCGCCTATCCTGGCGGGTCATAAAATTACCTCATTGCGGTGGATAGTACCACAGCCCGACGAAGTTGGTGTCTTTTCCTACGATGATCTTCGTAAAATATGGTTGCTTCGCGCGTCCAATGGCGGTTTGAACCTGTCTACTTGTTACAATCAGTTTCTGGCCGATGGCCACTATCTCCCCATTCCGCGCCCTGCGCTACGACCCATCCCGGGTTCCGCTTGCCGATGTAGTAACGCAACCCTATGACAAGATTCATCCTGCCGCACAGGAGCATTACTATCAAGCAAATCCGCATAACCTGGTCCGAATTATTCTAGGCAAACCGTCCTCTGGGGATGGTGAGGCAAACAATGTCTACACCCGGGCGGCGGCACACTTTGCGGACTGGCGGCGCGGGGGCGTATTTCTACAAGACGCTCAACCATCTATCTATGTCTATTCCCAACGCTTCAACGTGCCAGGTGGGGGGGCGGAAGTAGAACGGACCGGATTCATCGCGCTTGGACATCTAGAGGATTACTCGGACGGTATCGTGTTCCGTCACGAGCACACCCTGGCTAAGCCAAAAGCCGACCGGCTCAACCTATTGCGGGCCACCAGGGCCCACTTCGGACAGCTCTTCATGCTGTACAGCGACCCGGGCGCGGAGATCGAAGGCCTGCTTGCGCCGCGTGGAGAAGCCGATATCAACGTTCGCGATGAGTACGGGGTTAGCCATCGGGTTTGGAGAATCGCGGATTCCACACTAATAGAACTCGTCCGCGGGAAGATGCGAGACAAGAAGCTG
>Ga0066903_100001675_pt1 | contig 16565 bp, 14 predicted proteins | sample PanSoiMetaGPlot1_FD_67491 | JGI IMG/M metagenome (GOLD analysis project Ga0066903, IMG submission 67491) | Tropical forest soil microbial communities from Panama analyzed to predict greenhouse gas emissions - Panama Soil - Plot 1 (version 2) | ecosystem: Environmental > Terrestrial > Soil >... | reverse complement strand
TCGTCGGCACAAATCCGCCCGGGCCGCATGGGCCAGGTGGTAATCCCCCAGATCGCCTCGGGCAAGGATATTGTCGATAATTGTCAAACCCGCTTGCGGTCCGTCGCGCATCGCGACGGCCACGGCGCGATTTAATTCAACCACAGGCGACGGTTCCGTGCGCGCTAGCAAACTGTAAAGCGCGACAATCTGTGTCCAGTCTGTCGCTGCTGCGTCAGTCGCCTCTGCATGCACCGACGCGATTGCTGCTTGAAGCGTATATACGCCGAATCGGCGTGATGACAGCGCTCGTTCCACCAGCGTCCTTCCTTCCGCAATCTGGTCCTTGTTCCAGAGCGAGCGATCCTGATCTTCCAGCAAGATCAGGTCGCCGGTCGACGACACGCGTGCCTCTCGCCGTGATTCGTGCAACAGCATCAGTGCGAGAAGTCCCATCACTTCCGGCTCTGGCAACAGCTCCAGTAATAGCCGTCCCAATCGCATTGCTTCCGCTGATAGATCGGGTCGAGTCAGAGACTCGCCCGAGGAAGCGGAGTAACCCTTATTGAATACGAGGCCCGTGCCGGTTCGAGTCCGGCCATCGGCAATTTTAATCAATTGCGGATTGCAGAGCGGCGATGGCGGAGTGCAAACTGAAGATCGACGCAAAATAAGATTCATATGTCGAATACGATCGAACGACCGCTTTTCATTCCGGTGATTCTGGGGACGGCTCGTCGGGACCGCAGGAGCGAACACGCCGCGCGCTTTGTTTTTGAGCAAACCAAGAAACGCGCGGGTGTGGAGACGGAGCTGATCGACGTGTGCAAGATTCCTATGAAACTGGACGACGCGGGCGAGCACATGAAAGACCCAAAGTTTTCAGCGACCATCGCGCGTTGCGACGGACTCATCATTGTAACTCCGGAATACAATCATGGTTATCCCGGGCTTCTGAAACACGCCTTAGATATGAATTTGGAAGAGTACATTCATAAGGCCGTCGGGATTTGCGGTGTTTCGGCAGGTCCGTTTGGCGGCGCGCGCGTGATCGAAAACCTCCTGCCAGTCATGCGCGAGTTGGGTCTGGTAACAATCTTCAGGGACGTGAACTTTGGAAACGTGCAAAAGCTTTTCGATGAACAGGGAAAATTGCTCGATCAAGATTATGTCCGGCGAATGAACAAATTTTTGAATGAATTAATCTGGATGGCTCAGGTCCTTCGCTACGGACGTGAAAGCAATTCGGAACCCAAGGCAGATTAGGTAGTCGAGACAGCGATGCCGAAGGATGCGCTATCACGGCGAATGCAAAAGCTTGGCATTCGCGATATTGATCTCGAGGAAACCTTTGCGCGGTCTAGCGGGCCTGGTGGTCAAAATGTAAACAAAGTTTCAACCGCTGTAACGCTCCGTCACCGGCCGAGCGGCATTAGCGTAACGGTACAAGATTCGCGGTCGCAAGCGGTGAACCGCAAGCTAGCTCGGGAACGGTTATTAAATGCAATCGAGAGCGCCCAAGAAGGACAGCGTGTCGCTGAAATTGCGGAGCGCGAGCAAGAGCGGCGGCGAAAATCGCCGCGACCCGCTGTGCTCAAGAGGAAAATTCTCGAATCGAAACGGAAACGGGCCGAGCTAAAGAAGCAGCGGACCAGGATCGACGTGGATTAACATTTACCAAAGCAGATTTTGTAGGGTTTTGATCCTGCTTTCAGTCAGCTTCGATTTCTCCTCCACAGACTGTGCGGCCTCGCGGGTTTTTAACCACGCAACTTGCTCCTGCTTGACCTTGGCGAAGCGGTTGGCTGGTACGACGTAACGAACAGCCTGGTAAGCGTCGTTCATCAATTTGTCCAGATAGTCGGCCTTTTCCTGTTCGGAAGAAAACACCGAGCCTGTAAAGTTCTCGGGGGCTTGTGCTGGATCGACAGCAACAATTATTCGCTTCGCAAAATTGTCTTGGTAGGCGCTTTCGAGCGCGTCGCTTTGTTCGGAGTTGATCGAATGTGCGTCGGTTGCGGTCCATTTTTTCGATTTTGCGTCAAACGTCCCCTGAAACAACGCATAGTAGGTCTTTACGTTGTCGAACTGTTTTGGGTTGTTCGAGGCCAGGGCGCGAACGCGAACCTTTCCGTCTGGATTCAATCGGAAATACGGGCTGGCCTCTCCGCTGTTTTCAGGATCGTGTGACTGCTTTTGGATCACTGAGTTTAGGGATTTTTGGATCCGCTCGCCAATTTCTGTTTGGGTAAAACTGGAGTCTTTCAATTCCAGGACCGAGCTCGAAGCGAAACCGAACCGACCCCAATCCGTCACAACGCACCATTTTGAGTCTGGTGCCCATTCCACGGTGAAATCCTTGTGATTTTGTCCCTCGAAATAATCCGTTCCATGGATCTTGCCGAGTGTCTGGTGCGTCTGCAGGTTTGCCAGATACGTGACGTTTCGCTCAGTCTGGTCCAGGTTGACGGCAACGTCATGTGAAAGGACAAGGATCCCGTAGCGGCCATCGGGCGATTCAGAATTTTTGTGAACAATATAGTTTTGCGGCCAATCAGCGGCGGCGCCCATGCCCGATGCAGCCAGATTTAAGATCAGTGCAAAAAAAAGAACTAAGGCCGCCCCTGGATAACGCACGCTACGAATAGTAACGGATTCAACGTGTCGTAAAAAGGAAGAATTCTTCGTTCTAAATACGTCTGGTGACGCGACCTGCAACGAATCGTTTCTTGAAGAAATAATCTATGCTTATGAAAAGAGCAATCATACTTGGTTCGGTCCTTTCTGTTTTCGGCTTGATGCTGGTCTCCTGTTCCAGCGAGCCTTCGGCGACAACCACCACAACACGCCAGACTACTGTCACACAACCGGTGGCACCGCCAACGTCGCAAACAACGACAACAACTACGCACATGGGTGGCGGCTACTAGGCCGGTCGCCTTGAGCAGTAGCACTTCGGGGCAGTTGGCAGAAGCTGACCGGCAAAGTCGCGCAGCTATCTCCGCAGCCCAGTGAAAATTTGAGGCGGCACTGCACCCACACTCCAAAACGTGGCTACCCTTCCATGGGTGGGTTGCGTCATGGAGTGCGGCGGTGGACCGTCTTATGATTTCTGCGCTGTCGCGTCTGCGGCTTGCGCTTCTTCCTCGGCCTGACTAACAACAGGCGCAATCGCCTGCAGCTTTTCGCCGTTCCGGAGATCCATCAATTTTACACCCATTGTATTGCGCCCGGTTTCGCGGATTTCCTTCACTCGCGTGCGCACCATCTGGCCCTTGTTGGTGATGAGCATCATTTCATCAGTGTCGCGGACCGTGAGCGCGCCAACCACGTCACCGGTTTTCTCTCCAGTTTTCATGGTGATAATGCCTTTGCCGCCGCGCGATTGCCTTCGGTAATCATCAAAGGGCGTACGTTTGCCAATTCCATTCTCGCCAGCGACCAAGAGCATGGCGTTTGGATCAACAATGGCGATGGCCACGACGTGATCGCCTTTCTCGGGGCGAATTCCCCACACGCCGACTGTGTTGCGACCCTGATCGCGCAATTGTTCCTCGTGAAATCGCAGACTCATTCCATCCTTGGTGATCAGCACGATCTCGTTGTTGCCATTCGTTAGCTTTGCATCAATCAACCGGTCGCCGTCTTCGATCTGGATGGCAATAATACCGCCGCGGCGGACATTCGCGTAATCCAAAAGATTCGACTTTTTAACAATTCCCGACTGGGTCGCGAACACGATGTGCAAATTTTCGTCCCATGTTTGATCGACAGAATTCAGTCCCGTTCCGGATTTTTTTGACTGAATCCGAATGGTGGCAGCGATTTTTTCATCGGGTCTCAGCTCCAGTATGTTTGCGATCGAGCGTCCCTTAGCGGCGCGGCCCATCTCCGGAATTTCGTAAACCTTTTCCACATACGCTCGTCCCGCGGCGGTGAAGAACATCAAGTAATCATGCGTGGTTGCGGTGAAGAGATGCTCCACGAAATCTCCTTCCTCTTCCTCGGTGGCGCCTTCGCGAGTTTGCATACCGATTACGCCTTTTCCCCCCCGTCGCTGTGCGCGAAAGGCGCTCACAGCCGTCCGCTTGATAAAACCGCCATGGGTGATGCTGATAATACAACCTTCATTCGCGATGAGGTCTTCCACATTAATCTCGGCTTGGTCGGGTGCGATTTGCGTCAGGCGCGGCGAACCGTATTTGTCGCGAATTTCGCGAAGCTCTTTCTTGATGATCGTGAAGACACGCTGCTCTTTGGCCAGAATGTCACGCAGATCCTTGATCGACTCGAGCAGTTCTCTGTATTCCTTATGGATCTTTTCGCGCTCGAGCCCGGTAAGCTGATATAGACGAAGGTTAAGAATTTCGTCGGCTTGGAGTTCGCTAAAGGCGTAGCGACCGTTTGTAAGGCGGGCCTCGCTCCGAATCATTATGCCGATTTGCTCGACTTGACGCTTGGTAAATTCGAAGGCCAATAGTTTTACTCGCGCCTCATCGCGACTGGCCGAACCGCGAATGATCCGAAGAAACTCATCCAGATTGGCGAGCGCAATCAGGTAACCCTCAAGGCTTTCGGCGCGCTGCTCCGCTTTAAGCAGTTCGAAGCGGGTCCGGCGAAGCACTACTTCTCGCCTGTGCTCAATATAGCAGGCGTTAGCTTCTTTGAGTGAGAGAAGCTTGGGACGGCCGCCGTCGATCGCCAGCATGATTGAGGCAAACGAGCTCTCAAGCGCCGTGTGTTTGTATAGATTGTTAATGATGATTTTCGGATTGGCGTCCCGCTTGAGCTCGATCACGATGCGCGTGTTTTCATCCGATTGATCACCGACGTAGCTGATATCGGTCAGCACTTTTTCGTTTACCAACTGCGCGATTCGCTCGACCAGCGTGGCGCGGTTTACTCCGTAGGGGATTTCTGTGATAACGATCTGTTCCCGTCCGCCTTTGAGTTCCTCCACGCCAGCTTTGCCACGAACCTTCAAGCTGCCACGCCCTTTCTCCAGATACTGGCGAATTCCGTCCGTTCCACAGATCACGCAGCCCGTCGGAAAATCGGGCCCTTTCACATGTTTCATTAGCACATCGAGCGTGATTTCCGGATCATCGATTTGCGCGCAGATTCCATCGATCACTTCGCTGAGATTATGTGGCGGAATGTTGGTAGCCATGCCGACAGCGATGCCGGTTCCGCCGTTAACTAGTAGATTTGGAAAGGCAGCTGGGAAAACCGTCGGCTCGGTGCGGGTCTCATCGTAATTTGGGACGAAATCGACCGTGTCCTTGTCCATGTCGGTCATGAGAGCGGCTCCCAAATGCGTCATGCGCGCTTCGGTGTAACGCATCGCGGCCGGTGGGTCGCCTTCGATCGAGCCGAAGTTCCCCTGACCATCCACCAATCGTTCTCGCATCGCCCATGGCTGTGCCATGTGGACAAGCGTGGGATAAATCACGGCTTCGCCATGCGGGTGATAATTTCCGCTGGTGTCACCGCAAATCTTCGCGCATTTGCGATGTTGTCGCCCCGGAAACAGCGAAAGATCGTGCATCGCATAAAGAATTCTTCGCTGCGATGGTTTGAGTCCGTCACGCGCGTCCGGCAGCGCGCGCGAAATAATCACCGACATCGAATAGTCGAGGAAGGATCTCGATACTTCCTCAGCTACATTTACCGGTTCAACTTTCTCGTTCGGATTTAGCATCGTGCTTCAATTTACCCATGGGCTGGCAGATAAGCGGAGGGACGCTCAGTAAGGAAGCGCTCTTCCCAAATTCGCGAAATTTCGTCGGCTTGCCTGATTGTAACGGGAGGACCTATCCGCGAGCCGCGCGGCAGCGAAATGTTTAAGAAATCCAGCACAGCCCGCACAGTTCTCTCATAATCGCGGCAAAGTTCTTCGTACTCGACCTGAAACGGGTCAACGCCTGTTCGCCGAAAAAAAGCGCACCAGATATTTTCCTGTCGTTCAGCCTCTCTTAGAGATTGTTCGATCAGCTCTGCATCGAATTGCGGTTCCCGTAGCTCGGTTTTTCCATTCTGCACTTTCCAAAGACCGGTTTGAAGAGCTCGCGCTGTGGACAATGCTTGCCGCAGCTTGTGGCGCCGGACAATGTGCACAAAACGAAGGCGTGGGAAGGCATTTCGCAACAACGTAAGATCATCAGTCCCTGCATCGCCAAAAGCATGAGTTTCCTGGAGTCGCGCAATGAAATCATCGAAATACCAGCTCATTAGTTTGAAGCCGAACACCTCATTGCGTGTAGTTTTTGTATTAACAATGCCGCGTACGTAACTCGGGTAATCGGTATCCGGATCCAGTCCGAACTCGGCACCGTAGCGGGCTTCGGATTTTGGAAGGAAGAACTGTTTCGGCATGCCAGCCTGGCGCGTGGCGCGCAAGCCGTCCGTCAACAAATTGCTACCCGAACGCGGAATAGTGCAGAGTACGTAACAGCGTCGCGGATGGCGGAGTTTGTGAAACAGGCCTCCCATCGTGGAAACTACACGTCGAGATTACGCACATTCAGCGCATTGTCTTCGATGAATTGCCGGCGCGGCTCGACGATATCACCCATGAGAATCGTGAACATTTTATCGGCATCGACGGCGTTATTGTCGTTCAGGTCCACCTTCAGCAGTTTGCGTTTCTCGGGGTTCATGGTGGTCTCGAACAACTCCTTGGCGTTCATTTCACCGAGACCTTTGAAACGCTTGATCTGCACTCCGCGACGGCCGATCTCCAAAATCTTGTCGAGGATTTCAGGAATGGAAAAGAGAGAATGTGAAACCGCTTTCTCGCCCTCGCCTTCGATCAACTCAAAGATCGGCTGATCGCTGGTCGCGTAGTGGGCGACCTTAAGACCTTTGCGGGCCAGTTCGGCAATGATTTTCTCAATCGCAGCCGATTCGTGCAGCTCAATCAATCTACCGCGTCTGCGGACTCCCTCTGATCGGGCCTGTGAATCCCCTAAGGGTAGCAATTCCTGGCCGATTTGCGTGTCGAACAAGTTCAGATCGAGATTCTCCTGATGGAATTTGCGAACTGCCTTTTCATCGTGAAAATAATGCGCGGTCTCGTCATTGCCGTCTCGCACTTTCACCAAATACGTCGGCAGTTTGCCCGACTTGGAGTTTCGTTGCGCAAGATAAGTTTCGAAGTCACCGCCGTGACGTCGCACCGCTTCGCTTAACTTCGCAAGTTTTTCGAGAGACTCGAGAATATCCTTGAGTTGGTTCGCCGGGATTTCCTTGTCATCAGCTAGATTTCTCAATCGCACGTCCTCCGCGCCGAGCGATATGAGAATTTTGTTCAAGCGTGCATCGTCATCGACGTATTCCTCGCGTTTCTTACGCTTGATCTGGTAAAGCGGCGGCTGGGCAATGTAAATCCTTCCTGCGCGCACCAAGTCGGTCATCTGCCGGAAGAAGAAAGTAAGCAACAAAGTGCGGATGTGGGATCCGTCGACGTCCGCATCTGTCATGATGATGATCCGGCCATAGCGCAGCTTTGTAATATCGAAACGACCCTCATCTTTGCCGTTGCCATCCTCTTTCGACTTACCGATCCCAGTGCCGATGGCAGTAATCATCGATTGGATCTCCGCGTTTTTTAGAAACTGGTCCTCACGCGCTTTCTCCACGTTTATTAATTTTCCGCGAATGGGAAGAATCGCTTGATAACGCCGGTCGCGACCCTGTTTGGCGGAGCCGCCCGCGGAATCGCCTTCGACAATGTAAAGCTCGGTCAATTCGGGGTCGCGTTCGGAGCAATCAGCCAGTTTGCCAGGCAAACCTCCACCGGTGAGAGCGCCTTTCCGGATTGTTTCCCTTGCCTTTCGAGCTGCTTCGCGCGCACGCGCTGCGGTGAGTACCTTGTCGAAGATGCGTCGCGCAATCGGCGGGTTCTTGTCGAAATGGGTCATTAATCCATCGTAGACGACAGAGTTCACGATCCCGTCGATCTCTGTGTTCACCAGCTTTACCTTGGTTTGCGATTCAAACCGGGGATTGGGCAACTTAATGCTGAGCACGCAAATCAATCCTTCGCGGACATCGTCTCCGGAAATCGAAGGGTCTTTCTCTTTGAGAAGATTGTTTGATTTCGCGTACTGATTGACGGCCTTTGTGAGCGCGGTGCGGAAGCCAGTCAGATGCGTGCCGCCATCTGGATTTGGGATCGAATTGGCGAACGGCAAAATCTGGTCGTTATAACTGTCGTTATATTGCAGCACGACATCCACAAACACTTCATCGCGCTGGCGCTCGATCACGATCGGTTTCGGGTGCAGGACCTGTTTGTTTTCGCCGAGCTGTTTTACGAACTCTTCGATACCGTGTTTGTAAAAGAATCTTTCTTTCTTTGGCGGATCGGTACGTTCATCCGTGAGCGTGATTTCGAGGCCCGGATTGAGAAATGCCAGCTCGCGCAAACGCGTTGCGAGACGCTCGAACTTAAACTCGGTTGTGATTGTGAAAATTGTTGGGTCCGGAAGAAACGTGATCAGTGTTCCAGTGGTCTTTTTGTTTTTGACTTCGCCGATGACAGTGAGTTTGTCGGTCGTTTTACCTTTGGCGAAAGCCATGTGATAGACCTTGCCGTCTCGCGACACTTCCACCTTGAACCATTCCGAAAGCGCGTTCGTGCATTTTGCGCCGACGCCGTGCAATCCACCGGAATATTTGTAGGCGCCTTGTCCGAATTTTCCACCGGCGTGCAAATTTGTAAGAACCAGCTCGACGGCCGGCATTTTCCATTTGGGGTGAATATCGACCGGAATCCCTCGGCCGTTGTCACGTACCGACAACGACCCATCAACATGGACGGTCAATTCTATTTTTGCGCAAAACCCGGCGAGATGTTCGTCGATCGAGTTGTCCAGCACTTCGAAGACCAAATGGTGCAGACCTCGCTCATCAGGATCACCGATGAACATTCCAGGCCGCTTTCGAACCGCCTCCAAACCCTCCAATTTGTCGATTTGCGCAGCGTCGTATTTTTGGGCTGCGCCGATGCCCGTTGATCCGCGGCCAGATGATCTTTCAACGGGAATTTCTTCTTGAGTTTTCAGCATAGATTAAGGCCAGGGAGAACCTTGTAACACGATATCCAAAATGTCCTGATAAACAACTAATATGTTACGCTCAAATTCGCTTTGCCTACGCTAGATATTGGGCTAAACGCCGAGTTCAAACCCAAGATATTGTGCCCAGGTGAAAAAGCTCGAACGCCGGGTTCTAGGCGCGTTTTTTACGCTGCTTGACCATGCGATTTTCAACCCGGAAAATGCACTTTCTAATGCGCGCACAAACCCTTTTTGAAGCACGCTGGATCTTCCTGATTCTCGCATTGGCCGGTCTCGCAGCCTTGTTTATTTCAGTGTGGTTGTCGCTCGTTTTTCTTGCGGCTTTCCTTTTCACCATCGCTTTTTTCCGAGACCCAGATCGTTCTGTGCCGGCAGATCCGCAGCTGATTGTTGCTCCCGCTGACGGCAGAGTCAGGGACATTGTTGAGTTAGATGAGAAGGAAGTCCTCAATAAAAAAACCCGGCGCGTAGGAATTTTCCTATCTATCTTCGATGTTCATACGAATCGAGCGCCGATCGATGGCCGCATTATTTATCGTCAGCACCATGAAGGCGACTGCCTTGACGCTCGCCACCCGGAGTGCTCCCAGAGAAATGAAGCGATGACCTGGGCGTTTGAAAACCCGCAGGCAACAATTGTGGTCAAGCAGCTTACTGGTGCGATTGCCAGGCGCATTGTGGCTTGGACGAATGTTGGAGATGAGTTAAAAAAGGGAGAACGCTTCGGGATGATTCGCTTCGGTTCACGGACGGAATTATATTTGCCTCTCGACGCGGAGGTTCTTGTGAAAACAGGCGACCATGTTTCTGGAGGATCCACAATCATCGCCCGTCTGTCCCGCTGATGAACGAACAACCATCTAAAATTTATCTCCTGCCAAATCTTATGACGGCGGGAAATCTGTTTTGCGGGTTTGCGGCAACGCTGAAGATTCTCGAAGGCGCGCTGCTGCAGGCGTCGAATCCCGATGCGGCCAGTGATCTGTTCCACACCGCCATCTGGTTTGTTCTCGGCGCGTTTGTTTTTGATTTTCTGGACGGACGTCTTGCGCGTCTGGGTGGGCACGAGAGTCCCTTCGGCCGCGAATTCGATTCGCTCGCGGACATTGTTTCATTTGGGGTGGCTCCTGCACTGATGGTTTACCGCGTCGTATTGCAGGAATTCCGCACCGCGTGCTGGATCATCGCGTTTATTTATCTCACTTGTGGAGCGCTGCGCCTGGCGCGTTTCAACTCCGCAGCGGCCAAGCATAACGGAGCCAATCACCCAAACACGTTCACTGGTTTTCCTATTCCGGCCGCGGCCGGTCTGATCGCGTCGATCACCCTGTTTCTCCTTTGGCTGGCTGAGGGCGAACATCGCCTCGGTAACTGGCGCTTCGTTCTGCCGCCGTTACTGCTTTTTCTTTCGTTCATGATGTTCAGCAGGTTTCAATACCCAAGTTTTAAGGCGCTGAATTGGAAAACGAAAAAGTCGATTCCGCGGTTTCTGGCGATCATTTTGGTCCTCATCTTTACAGTGATGAATTACGAGTGGATGCCGGCCGTTCTTTTTCTGGCGTATCTGCTCTATGGTGTGTTGCGTCCCTGGCTCTCGCGCGATTGGCGCCGTGAAATTGAAGAAGAAATCGGAGAAGAGCCTTCCGAGGAGGCTGCCGAACAGGCGCGATAAGCAACGAAAATGACGTAGCGACGCTGCGCCGTCCCGAAAGCTTTCCGAGATAGCGCCGCGCGCAGTTCCTGCCACCGTCGAACGTCAAGGCTTAATCATCATTTGAGTCGACTTAGGTTCGCCGACCTGATATCCCGGGCCAGCTTCCAGGGTCACCACAACGCTGGACGATTGAAGGGCTGGTGCTCTCCGGTTAGGCAAGGTTTGAACCAGGATTACTCCGTACCCGGATTGTCCAATGTAGGCAGGGGAGACAAGCGCGATGTAATCAACTCCGGGGATAGCGCTGCCACTCACAGAGAAGTTTACGTAAGTTCCACCGAACACGACTGGAGTCATGTTCAGGACGAACGAACCGGTCTTCCCCCGCGTCACATCTCCTGTGCTATGGATATTAATAATTGGGAATTTGTCCTCCTCGGCGCGCACCTGCGTGATCGTGCTCCCGAGCGCGAGCACTAAGGCGAGACTAAGAAGAACTTTGCTGAGGATTTTTGTTTTCATACAAACCTCTAAAGTAACTCGAAGCTATAGTTCCGAGATTTGTTGGAAACTTGTTACTAAGAGATAGCCTAACGATAAGTAAGAACGTAGATTTGCTTTGCGGACACTTTCCAAATAAACAAAAGCCGTCACGCGATGAAGCGTGACGGCTGATTGCGTACTGCGTCGCTTATTCGGTTTACCTGGGTCTAGACACAACGTGTCCGGTATAAGTTCCTGCTCCCGCAACGGCGCAATCCCCACCGGGGCATCCGGGCTGCCCGGGTTGGCAGAGATTACCTATAGCCGTTGCCCACGTATACAGACCAGCAAGACCGTCGGTCCCGTCTCCGCCAACAAGGTTCAAGGTTTCGTGGCCCGTATTAAGATTGCCTATGCCTGTCCAGGTGAAGACCAGCGTGCCGGACGGACCCCCGTTAAGTGAACCGGTGAAGAGTCCGACACCGAACAACGTTATGGAACCATCGGGGTGAATTACATCCAGCTCAGTGCCTTCGAGCTGTCCGGTGAAGCTGCCAGTAGCATCTACGGTGACGTTGAACGTGACAATCGTGTTGTCACCGACTTGGCGAGGAGGACCGGCGGGATTGAAGCACGGACTAAAACCTCCGGTTATGATCCCCGGTCGGGATGCGCTAACGTGAGCGGTCGACAGCGTTAATGATGCGCCGGCAATTGCTAGCGCCAAAAAACTTCTGCCGAGATGTGATATAAGACGATTTAGATTTAACCAATAATAAGTTTTCATACACGTCACTAAAGGAACTGGAAACCAAAGTTCCGAAATTCTTTGGAGCGCTTTACACGAGCGCTTCAATTCTTGTCCCGAGAGATAGAGCCGTTTTTGGCTTGTAGAAGAATCCGAAACCAATCACGCTAGTCGCTGGTGAATACGGAAGCCGAGCCACGGATGTTCACCACCACGCGCTGGAGTCTCGTTCTTGCCGGGGCGAACTCCGACGGCGACCAGCAGAAGGCTACCGAAGCGCTGGCGGAGCTTTGCCGGACTTACTGGCGACCCATTTTTTCCTATGTCTGCCGGCGTGGCTATTCGCCCGAGGACGCGCAGGACATTACGCAAGATTTCTTCCTAATGATTCTGAAAACTAACTGGCTGCGGCAGGCTGACCAAAACCGGGGCCGCTTCCGCTCGCTCTTGCTCAAGTCGGTCCAGAATTTTCTTCATAACGTCGCCGACACGCATCGCACGCTTAAGCGAGGCGGTGGCGTTGAATTCGTTGCATGGGATGCATGGATGGTAGAAACGCCCTCACAGTTGTCGATCTCACCTCGAGCGCTCGATTCGCTTGCGCCCGAGCGACTTTTTGATCTTCGCTGGGCTGCGACAGTTGTGGAGCAGGCGATTCGGCGTCTGCGTGAGGAGTGCGAAAGCAAGGGGCGTCTCCGGCTTTTCGAGGCACTTCGCGACTACCTTGCGGCAGAACACCCTGATATTTCGTATGCCGATATCGGCGCCGGATTGGGTGTTGCTGACACGATCGTGAAAAAGCAACTCCACAATTTGCGCCAGCGCTATCGGTGGCTCCTGCGCGATGAAGTTGCTCACACCGTCGCGAATCCTGCCGATGTGGATGATGAGATCCGACATTTGTGCGCGGCACTAGCCGCTGCAGCCTGATGAACAAAGCAACCAAACCTCATGATTCCGCCGCGGACGGAATCGCGGATCTGGCGAAATGCCTACAGTGCGGCGCAACAACCCGACTTAATCGTGGGACGTGCATCAGCTGTTTCCTCCGCGAGGGACTTGAAACCAAGGGCGAGGCCTCGCGCGAAACTTTTGAACGCATTCTCTCGGAAGCAGACGTCACCGACACACACTGGCGCCTTGGTCATTATGAAATTCTGGAGGAAATCGGCCGTGGCGGAATGGGAGTGATCTATCGTGCGCGCCAGCAGCATTCGCGTCGGATCGTTGCCGTGAAGCGCATGCTCGCTCATCAGGTCAACTCTCATGAGACGCTGGTGCGTTTTCGGCGCGAAGCCGAAGCAATCGCGAGCCTCGATCATCCAAACATTCTTCCGATTCACGAAGTCAGCGAGAGCGAGGAGGGCGTACCGTATTTCAGCATGAAATACGCGACGGGCGGGAGCCTTCGCGCAGCAGCGCGTGCGTTACACAATAACCCCCGCGAGTGTGTGCAGCTGATGGCAAAGGTCGCGCACGCGATCGCTTATGCGCACGGCAACGGAATTCTTCATCGTGATCTGCAGCCGGGAAACATTCTTCTTGATGAAAATGCCGAACCGATGGTAACCGATTTTGGACTGGCAAAATGGCTCGGCCAAACTAGCAACTTAACAAGAACTCTGGAGACGCTGGGGACGCCAGGTTACATCGCGCCTGAGCAGGCTGAATACCGAGCAGCCGAGCTTACAAGGGCAGTCGACATCTACAGTCTAGGCGCCATTTTGTTTTACCTTCTTGCCGGCCGGCCACCATTCGTGGGAGCGAATGTTCTTGTTGTTATTCACCAAGCTGCTACAACTCCGGCGCCACGGTTACGTTCGCTTGTACCTTCGCTCGACCGCGACTTGGAGACAATCGTGGCTCGTTGTCTGGAACGAGAGCCGCGAACGCGGTATCGCACAGCCGGCGAATTAGCTGTCGATCTTGAGCTTTGGCTCGAGGGACGCCCGGTGATAGCGCGCCGCGTGTCGCCGCCAGCGCAGGCCTGGCGCTGGTCTAAGCGGAATCCGAAACTTGCCGCTGTAACAGCTGCAGCGTTTTCTTCCGCACTGGCAGCGATTTTTTTGTTCTTCTCTCACGCTGGTTTGTCGTCGCTCGCAGCGTTTGCCGCGACCGCGATCGCCTTTTGTTCTGCGGTCGCAGTTCCATTCTTGTTCTTCTCTGGCGAGACTACGCCCTCCCATAAGGCACCGGAGAAAAGCATCGCTGTCCTTCCATTCGTGAGCATGAGCTCCGACCCAGAGAACGAGTACCTGAGCGACGGTCTAACAGAAGATCTAATAATGGCGTTTTCGCAATTAGAGGGACTACGCGTGCCTGCCCGAACGTCTAGCTTCGCGTTTAAAGGAAAGAACGAGGACATCTGTCGAATAGGTCAGCAATTGAACGTGACGAAGATTCTGGAGGGCAGTGTCCGCAAAGTTGGTGATCGGCTTCGAATAACGGCGCAACTGATTAACGTCGCTGACGGCGATCATCTATGGTCCCAGTCGTTCGATCAACATATGCGAGAGGTGTTTGCGATTCAGGACGAGATCACCCGCGAAATTGTGCGCGCCCTTGAGATGCAACTGGTTAGCGTGGGCGATCAGTCGTTAGCAAAACACGGCACTTACAACACAGACGCCTACCAATTGTACCTGCAAGGCAGGTATCACTTTTGCAAGCTTACCGGAGATGGTTTCAGGCGCTGCATAGAATGTTGCAAGAAGGCCCTCAAAATCGAACCCAGCTACGCACTGGCCTATGCTTCGCTTTCGCTTTGTTATCAACATGGCTGGTTTTACGGCTATCTCTCGCTTGAAAAAAAGCTGCCTGCGATCGGTCGCGAGGATCAAGACACAGAAAAGGAAGTGGAACTCCATCCAAATCTGACTGAGGCGCAGACTGATGATCTGCTGATCGAGGCTCTGAGATACCCTCTGGCTATGGTGAGATTTTGGTCTCAGGCCGCAGAAAAGGCAGCAGAACTGGATCCCAACTTGGCCGAGACGCAGACAGTTCTGGCTATGGTAAGGTTTTACAACGACAGAGACTGGCCAAAGGCGGAAGACTGTTTCAAGCAGGCTATTAAACTCAACCCGAACTACGTCACGGCTCATGAGCAGTATGCTGTGTTCTTGGCGTGCATGAGGCGGACTAGTGAGGCAATAACCCATGCGCGTCTGGCGCAACAGATCGATCCCCTCTCGCCGATGATCAATCTTCACGTAGGAATGGTCTATTGGGTTATTCACCACTATGATCTGATGCTGACACAGGCTCAGACCTTACTTGACCTAGAGCCAGACTTCTTTGGGACCTATTGGCTCTTGGGATTGGTCCATTGGTGCCAGGGAATGCACGAAACTGCCGTTACGGAGTTACGCAAGGCGGTCGCACTGGGGGGAGGTCCTCTTCAGTTAGCCGACCTTGGATGCCTGTTTGGCTGTTTAGGTCAAAAGGCCGAAGCTCAACGGATTCTCGCAGACTTGGGCGAACTCGGAAACCGGATGAACGTTTACCCTACCTGTCTAGGTTTCGTTCACGCAGGTTTAGGCAATCACGATGAAGCCTTCGCTTGTTTTAGGCGAGGCTTGGAACACGAAAATGCGCCCATCGTGTATCTCCGCGAGTACTGCGTCTGCGCGGGTTTGGAGGGGTTAAGTACCGATCGTCGATTCCCCGCCTTGCTCAAAGAAATCGGACTTGATGCATGAGTATGTAGCTATGGTGGTTCGGCCTCCCGCCGGCTCCATTCTGTGAAACGCCTCGTGTTATAGGACCGGCGTGTGACGCAGGTGCCCTACAGTTGCGTATTCAAGTGCGCGAGAATTTCAGGATCGCGGACGTCTGCCCACAGCCCGGTAAGCTCGAGCGCTTTTACTCTCCTGCCGGAATGCGCAAGATCGCGGACCGCGTCGGTTAGCTCGTACTCGCCGCGCGGCGACGGCTTCAGCTTTTTGATGAATTCGAAGATATTCGAGCGAAATGCATAAAGGCCGGCATTGTACCAGGGACTCGTTGGTTCTGCTAGTTTCGGCTTTTCCAGAAGATCGATAACCTCCATTTGCTCGTTTACAAAAACCGCGCCGCCTTTGCTTAAGTCTTCGCCGCGGATAACAGTGACGATCGCTGCGACATCCTTTGAAAGATCTCCGACGCGTTTGTAATTAGCCGGACTGATCAAAATATCGCCGTAGCTCAAAATGAAAGGCGAGTTGCCAGCAAACTCGCGAGCAAGATTGACAACGCGGCCCGTACCGTCTTGCACGATTTGTGTAGCGTATTGGATATCGATATTGTTGCGCCCTCCATCGCCGAAAAAGTTCCGCACGGTTTCGGCATGATAACCCACGATAATTAGCAATCTGCGGACACCGGCGTCGCGCAGCCCTTCTACGATATGTTCTAAAACGGGCTTTCCGCGCACTTCAATCATCGGTTTCGGAAAATCGGCAGTCAGTTCGCGCATGCGTGTACCGCGCCCAGCTGCAAGCACAACGGCTTTATCGATCTTGGTCATATCGGCGCCCGGTTCTTTACACGGTGAAATGGAGGAGGGCGAATGAGCCGGCGTTGCAGGAGCTCCGCCATCTAATCACTACTCACTTTTCTTCGGCTGGACGATGATCAG
>Ga0066903_100001674_pt1 | contig 16567 bp, 13 predicted proteins | sample PanSoiMetaGPlot1_FD_67491 | JGI IMG/M metagenome (GOLD analysis project Ga0066903, IMG submission 67491) | Tropical forest soil microbial communities from Panama analyzed to predict greenhouse gas emissions - Panama Soil - Plot 1 (version 2) | ecosystem: Environmental > Terrestrial > Soil >... | reverse complement strand
CAGTATGCAGCCGCTCGATTTGGTCGGAAGCGTTTGAGCTTCGCGACGAAGTCCGTATTCTTTCGCTCCTTCCAACACGCCGGCGTGGCGGAATGGCAGACGCGCTGGACTCAAAATCCAGTGATCGCAAGATCGTGTGGGTTCAAGTCCCTCCGCCGGCACGTGTTATACGAGTAGGATCGTATTTTACAAAAGCCGGCCGAAGTCGTATTCTTGGAACCATGAGAATGTTCATTCGTGTTGCTTCGGTGGCGTTCGTTTCATTCTGCGCGGTGATAGCGGTCAATGCGCAAACAAGTGCGGCTGCGCTTAGCGGGGTCGTGAGAGATTCAAAGAACCAGCCCATTCAAGGCGCAGAGATCCGCATCCAAGGGAGTGACGCGAGCAAAATTGGAAAGATTCACACCAACGCTAATGGTCATTATAACTATCCGGCTCTCGAGACCGGCACGTATAATGTGACGTTGGTCATCAACGGTGCAGTCAGAGCCTCGATTAACAATGTCCGGACGAGAGCGGGCGAAAACCAAACGCTGAACTTCGATCTGGACAGAGGCCCTTCAGGCGGAGGGAAACACTACGTCTGGATCCCGTCGGTGACCGGAAGCCATTTGGGCATGTGGGTGGAAGTAAACGAGGACGGCACCAAGGTAATGCCGATCGGCATGCAGGAACGTCAGCGTTGGGCTGGAAGCCAGCTAGCAAGACAAATTCAAAATACCGGTTTGCAGGGACAGCAGCAGTAAGAAGCTGTCTACGTCTGTTTTTTGGAGCCGGTGTGCCGGATTTCGTCCGGCATGCTTGCGTAATGTAACGAATCATTTATTGTCCCCGCCTCTATGATTATCAAATCCCTCAAAGTCGGTATTCTCGCTCTCCTTGTTTCTGCAGTCGCCGCATGGGCATCGCCTACCGGTCCAGCTCGTATTCAGGGCGTAGTCAAAGATTCAAAGAATCAGCCCGTCGCTGGTGCGGAGGTTCACATCCAGGCCAAGGACGGCAGCGGATTGCAGAAAATTATCCGCACTGACTCCACTGGAAACTACGGCGTTAGCAAGCTCCCGGTCACGGATTATGAAGTGGTTCTGTTTGTGAACGGACAAATCAAAGCGTCGATCAACAACACGAAAGTTGCCGCAGACAAGCCGACGCAGTTGGATTTCAAATTGACCGGTAAAATGGCCACAAATACGCTGAAGAAACACACGCACATGGTTTATCAGCCCGCTGAAACGGGCAGCAATTTGGGCGGACATTGGGTTGAAGTTGATGATACGACCGGAGCCCCAACCAATGGCGAAGTGAAGCAGCTCGGTGGCGATGCAGTGAAAAGCATGCAGCGCAACAGCGGAACGACTGGCGGCGGAAACTAATCCAAGAACTGATAAACTTTTCAAAAACGCGCGGCCAAAAGCCGCGCGTTTTTTTGTCCGATTTAGGGTGAAAAAAGTCAGTCCCCTTATTCTCCGGATGCGATATACTGTCCGACATGAAAGCATATTCATTACGGATTAGCTTCGCAGGACTGATCGTCCTTGCCGTGAGTGCATGGGCCTCCCCGATTCCTTCCGGCCCTGTCAGAATTCAAGGCGTAGTGAGAGATTCCACGTCCCGTCCTGTGGTCGGGGCGGAGCTTCACATCGAAGCCAAAGATGGAAGCGGATTTTATCGGATTGCGCACACGAACGCGAATGGCGTTTACGCGGTGAACAACCTGCCGAGCACGGACTACGAAGTCACCCTTTTTGTTAGCGGCTCAATCAAGGCGACGATTCGGAACGCCAAGACGTTTGTGGACAAGCCGACGCAGCTCGACTTCAAGCTGAAGGGCCAATATGCCTCCAACCAAATCAGAAAACATACCCACATGGTTTATGTCCCGGCCGAGACCGGAAGCAACTTGGGCGGACATTGGGTCGAGGTGGATGACAACACCGACATTGCCGCCGCCGTGGCTGGCGCCAACGATCTGTCAAGGACCGGCAACGCAACGCTAAGAGCGGTGCAGAATCAGGTCACCGTACCGAAGCCAGCCGGAGAGAACGTACTAACCTCTAAATGATTCATTACATTCCAAACGCGCGATCGTGAAGCCGCGCGTTTTTGTTTGTACTGCGTCCCCAGATACTAACCCGAAACCATGTAGCCTTCTTCACCGTGCTCGTTAATGTCGAGCCCCTGACGCTCGATCTCGGGCGCAATCCGCAGGCCAACAAAAGCGTTCACGAGTGAACCGATGATGGCGGTGGCCACCACCGCGAGCAAAATCGTCAGACCGATCGCTTTGAGTTGTTCGAGCCAGAGAAAACGGCCGAGAATTGTCGCGAGCCCGTTCTGGGACGCGGGAGTTCCCGTGAGATTCGAATTCACACTTGCCGTTGCGAGCAGTCCGGTAAGAAATGCACCCAGCGTACCGCCGACCGCGTGGACGCCGAAAGTGTCGAGCGCGTCGTCGTAGTGAAACCACGATTTCAATTTTGTGCAGGCAAAGAACGGAATAACCCCCGCCGCGACACCGATTACGACAGCGCCGGTTGGATCGACAAATCCGCAAGCGGGTGTGATCACAACGAGTCCGCCAACCGCGCCGGAACAGAATCCGAGCACGCTCGCTTTGCCGCGCAGTCGATATTCCAACATCGCCCAGGTGAATGACGCCACGGCAGTCGCAAGGGTGGTCGTCGTGAACGCGTTCGCCGCGATTCCATCTGCGCCGAGCGCGCTGCCGGCGTTAAATCCGTACCAGCCGACCCAGAGCATCCCGGCACCGACCATGCAAAGGACCATGCTGTGAGGTGCCAGGATTTCTTTGCGAAATCCGAGCCGCGGGCCGAGCAACCCGCAAAGAACCAGCGCAGACCATCCCGAAGACATGTGAACGACGGTGCCGCCCGCGAAATCGATCGCGCGAATTTTGGCATGGTCGTTCCAAACCCCGTTCATGAGCCCGTCGATTCCCCAGACCATGTGGGCGAGCGGAAAATAAACGACGAACATCCAGACACCGACGAATACGAGCACCGCGGCAAACCGAATCCGCTCTGCCACCGCGCCAATGATCAGGGCCGGCGTAATGATCGCAAACATCAGTTGATACATCGCGAAAATATTTTGTGAAACCCAGTAGGAGTAATCGCCGTTCGGTTTTGCATTTACCCCCCGGAGAAAAGCGAACTTGAGTCCGCCTAAAACCGGCGAACCGCGCGAGAAGACCAGCGAATACCCAACTGCCCACCAGAGGATCGCCACCAGTCCGGCGATGCCAAGACATTGCGCGAGCACCGACAATACATTTTTTTGACGAACAAGCCCGCCATAAAACAGCGCCAGACCCGGGAGCGTCATGAAAAGGACCAGGGCCGATGCAGTCATCATCCACCCGTTGTGTCCCGGGCCGGGACCGGAAATATTTGAGCCCGACTTCGCGTCCGTCGAATCCGCACCGCGCGCGGAATTGTTTACGTAAGCCTCGAGATCAGTAACGCGCTGCTCGAGCGACGGAGACGTCGCGGGCGCTAATGTCTGCGCGTTCGCGACGTTTCCAAACGTCAGCAGCGCGCCGAAAATAAATACGCGGGCGAACATGTCGATCTTGCGGCCAGCTAAATAGAGCCGCTGGCTCACGATCGACAAGGAAAACTCCGCCGGGCGGTGTGGTCAGCTAAGGCGCCCGGCGGAGTCTCTCTGTCTCAACTAACGAAATGTCTCGGAGTCAAAGTTTAATGAAAGCGGCGCGCTGACCGAATTGCTGAGCGGAGATCTGATTCATCGATTGAATATCGGCGTCAGAGTCGTCGGAATCCTCATCGGAATCGCTGTCGTTATCGGGATTCACGGTGACGTCGCCATTCTGGCTTGAAATGACCGATGGAAGATCATTCGTCTGTAGCTTGTCATAACGCTGCCGCACTTCGGCGGGCACCTTGTCCAGGTCCTCTTTCGTCTCAACCGGTCCGCTGAATTGCAGCAAGCCTTTCGGATCTTTGGCGGTCAGGACTTTTTTGCCGCCGACTTTTTCCACACGCAATTCACCTTTGTCGTCCGAGTAAACGATCTGCGCCTTCCCGATATCGATCTTGGTCGTACTCAAGCCGCCATCCGGTCCGTTCTTGCTAATCGTAATGTTACCGGCCGCGCGACGAGCTTCTTCGCGGACTCGTTGTGCTTCATCGCGAACGTGTTGGGCCTGATCGCGCATCTGCTGGGCCATATCGCGACGTTGTTGTGCCATGTCGCGTTCGTGTTGTGCCATGTCACGCCGATGCTGGGCCTGGTCGAGGGCCTTTTGCGCCTCGGCCTGTGCGGACATCACGGCGTCGTGGATCATCCCGTGATTCTCGTCGCCAAGTTCTTCCTTCAGATCCGCCATTTGCTCTTTGAGATTTTCCATCCACTCACCTGTGTCCTCGCCGTTGAACTTAAAGTTGAACCGAGGATGTCGGCCGCGGCCCCAATCCATGTGCTCCGGCACTTCCTTCTTCGATAGCTTGACGCCGATCTTCTCTTCCTTGCCTTTTCGCAGGACGGTCAAGGTTACGGTTGTTCCTTCCTGAAAACTGCGAATGAGTTTTGAAAGTTGATCTGGCTCAGTGAGGATTTGATCGTTCAACATCTTCAAGATGTCGTTTTGCTGAACGCCCGCCGCCGCCGCGGGGCCGTCCGGCACAACGTAGTCAACGACCAGGCCGAAGCCTTTCGCCAAGCCGAGTTGCTCGCTCACGACACGTGGAACGTCGGAAGTTTCGACCCCCATATATGTGACCGGAACTTTCTTGCCACGATCGTGATCTTTGTCAGGGCCGCCCGGAGCGTTTGGTGGCGCCGGAGGAGCCGGCGGCGCTGGTGGAGTTGGAGGGTTTGGTTGGGCGAATGCTGCGATCGGCAAGAGCACAAGCGTAGCGATGGTTGCAATAGGTTTTGTTTTCATAGTTTTATTGTCCTGAAACTGGCGTTAGTGAGACTTCTTCTCTGGGGTAGGAAATTCGAAGCGTTGCGCCGGTTTTTGGATTGCGCCACTGCAACGTTTCTCGTGTCTGCGAGCGAACCCGGCGCATCGGTTGAGTCGAGCTCGTTGGAAAATGCAGTCCTTCGTCGCGCGTGTGATAAACGACCTGGGTGAGGCCGGCGGGAACAAATGCGCTCGAGTTTGTCGCGGTAGCGGGCGCGGGGGCAGTGGACGCAATCGCTGGTTTACCGTTGGTCGGCTTTTGCAAGCGAACAAAGGCGAACATTAGGAGCGCGGCCGCTGCGGCGAGACCAAGTCCGCGCGAGATCCAGTTGAAATTAAAACGACGCTCGCGAGGCAGCACGGCCGCAGTCGGCATCGATTTCTCCTCGTCGGCAAGCGCGCGCTCAATGCGGCTCATAAGGTCCGCGGACGGTTGCGCCGGCCGCAGTTTTTTCAGTTGGTTCTCGATCTCGGAAAAATCGTTCATGTCGTTGCCAGGTTCTTCTTCAAAGCGGCGAGCGCGTAGCGATAACGCGATGCGGCGGTGTTCTGAGAAATTCCGAGCGCGCTCGCGATTTCAGCAAAAGTTAGGTCATTCCAAATTTTCAAAGTGAGCACCTCCCGCTGGTCGCCAGGCAAAAGCTCCATCGCGGCGACCAGCGCACGTTGCGTGTCGTCTTCCGTCTCAAAAGCGGGCGCGACGTTCTGGTCGATCTCAGACATTGCGACCGACTCCCGCCGGGCGCGACGGCTATCCCGCCGAATAAAATCGAGCGCAATCGAGCGCACACTGGCGTAGAGCAAGCCCCGATTTGTAATGTCGCGTTGGGTCCGCCAGAAGCGGACGAATGCTTCTTGAACGATGTCTTCGGCATCGGCCGGCGAGCGCGCCCATTGTCGGGCGAACAGCACAAGGCCGGGCGCAAGCTCAGAAAAGCAAGTTTTCCAACTTTCATACGTGGCGACATCCTCCATGACCTTTTCACGGTCTTTTATAATCGAGACGCCGCCAAATCCTGTTTTTGTCTAAACAGGATGAGATTTTTCGCTGGGTCTCTGGAGAAAGCGCTATTGATGCGCGGGCCGTGAACTCGGTAGAGCGCGAAGGATCAAATTGCCGATCCAGTCCGGACTCGCGAGTCCTTCCCGGTAGGCTTGAAGCGATTCGACCGACGAGTTCACTCGCAAGTTGCTGTAGCTCTGGTCCAAATTCTGCCAGCGCTCATGCCAATAGACAGCCGCTTTCACCCGCGGATAGCGCGTTCGGAATAAGTCGAGCCCCTGCCTTATCCATTCCGGTTTGTGAATTCCGGGCTCGCCCGGGGTGTAGGGAAATTCGCCGGTTGCCCATTCCGCAACCATGACCGGCTTGGAAGGATCGATTCCGCTCAATTCCTGGTAAGGCCAATCCATCAACGACGTAATCGGCGGATTGGGTTCGTCCTTAAACTGTTGCCCATAAACACTTAGGCCTAACCAATCCACATACTCCGAGCCCGGATAGTACGAGGGTGCGAAATTCCAAACGTCCATTGGCGAGGAATAATTATTGGTCTGGAACATCCACTGCACGTTACTCGCTCCGCGCGCCCGGACCCTGTCGACGACGTGTCGAAATGCGCGTCGAAAAGTTTCCGGGCCTTTCCAATTGTCAGCCTCGTCATCCCACCCATCGCCCCCATAAAGAATTCCAGACCAGGGAAACCAGTCTCCATTCATCTCGTTGGCGAACGAGACAATCATCGGGTGACCAAACTCCCGCGCGCCATCCGCCCATTTGTCGATATAAGCGTCCCATTTTCCCGCAATGATGTCATTGAGGTTGAATTTGTCGGGGCCGCGGTTCTGGACATACGGCCGATCCCACGGCGACCAAAAAACCAGCGGCAAAGAACCGTGCCGCCAGGCCACATTCAGGTTCGCGGCTGGAAAGCTCTGTTCGCCCCAATAGCTCGAAGACGCGATGATTGCTTGATGTTTGCCAACCATCTGCTCGAAATCCTCGATCATCTCCAGCGCAACGTCGTCTTCTTCGTCGCCGAAATCGATAAATGCGCCGGTGTAGGCGCCATGTTCAGGGACTACAACCTCAACCGGTCCGTTGGGACCGACGATTTCTTGCCTCGAAGCCGCTTTCTTACACGACGCGGTTGCGAAAACCGACAGCGCGGCAAACCAAACGCCTAACGTCCATCGCCGAACGTCTAACATCGAATTACGATTCAACCCGAACAGGCACGCTTGCGGTGCGTTCGAGTTTGCCCCAGCTCACCCAAGCACCTTTGATCGCGCGCAAGATTGCTTTCCAGATGCAGTAACTCAGCATCGGCCGGTAAATCAGACGCATCGGCAAAATTCGCCAGGCATGCCGGATCGGATCTTTTTCCAAAATACACGCGAGAGTGGCGAGGATGACGTCCATCGCGAGAAACGTGACGACAAATGGCAGCAACGCATGCCATTCGCCGAACAACAGCGACACGAGAAGGAACAAATCCACCATCGGTGTGACGGCGACGAGGATGATTTGAAAAAACCACACACTCGGCAAACTGAACCAGCCGAGCGCGCGATAGTTCCAGTTGAAGACCATGTCGCGATGTTTCCACAAACATTGCAGCGTGCCATAAGCCCAGCGAAAACGTTGCCGCGCGAGCGTCCGCACCGATTCCGGCGCTTCCGTCCAGCCGATCGCCTCCGGCACATAGACAATCCGTTGCCGCTCCTTATGAAGCGCCAGCGTGAGATCCGTATCTTCCGCGAGCGTCTGCAAACTCAATCCGCCCGCTTCCTCGATCGCATTTTTTCGAATGGCGCTGATCGCGCCGGGCACGACGGTGATGCAATTCCATCGCGTGTAAGCGCGCCGATCCAGATTGAACCCGCAAGTGTATTCGAGCGACTGACAACGCGCGATAAACGTCCGTAGATTGCCAACTTTGGCATGCCCGGAGACGGCGTCGATCGTTTCGTCGACGAAGGGTTCAACGAGTAATCGAAGGGTGTCCGGTTGAAAATGCGTGTCCGCATCGATGAAGACAATGAGACTGTGCCGAACGGCGCTCAACGCACGTTGAAGCGCACGCGCTTTCCCGCGATTTTCCTGACGCAGCAGACACACGCGTGAATCGACTTTCGAGACGCGCTCCACTTCAAGAGCGGTTTCATCCGCGGAACCGTCATCGACCACAATGATTTCCAAATCGCCCTTGTAATCGGTTGCGAGCAACGATTGCAACGTTCCCGCGATCACTTTTCCTTCGTTGTATGCCGCCATTACGATGCTTACCGGGTCGGTGAACTCGCATTTCGGCAAACGACGAAATTGGTAGGCGAGCCAGATGACAATGAGCGTGCGTACGACCACTAGCGCCGTGGCGACGATCATGAATGCCCACAAAAATTCTTCGAGCGCATGATAAACGCGAAACCCGGCGCCGCTCACAATTTGCGGTAACGAGCGGTTCGCAGGTTGCAGCGGCGGCATGACCGCATCGCGCGAAGTTCCGAGCAATGTGCTAAGCGGCACAATCGTGTCCCCGCGCGTGTGCAACCAATCCAGTATCTTCGGCAACGCGGCGACGGTTTGCGACCGGTCACCACCGGCGTCGTGCAGCAAAATGATGCTGCCGTCGCGTCGTTGTTGCTTCACGCGTTGAAGAATGATGTCCGCGCCGGGTTTCGCCCAATCCTGCGGATCGATATTTTCGAGCACCACCAGATAGCTGAGCTCTTGCGCGATCTGCAACGGCATTAATTCGCTCATTTGCGACGGCTGCGTGTCCGCGGCGTAGGGCGGACGAAAAAGTGTGGTCGCGCGGCCGGTGATTGTTTCGATCAACAATTGGGTCGCATTCAGTTCCAGACGGACGTGTTCCGGCCAGGTGAGCGCAAGATTTGGATGATAATAGGTGTGGTTCCCAATCTCGTGCCCTTCGTTCACGATTCGGCGGACCAGCGCCGGATATTTTTCGGCGTTCACACCAACAAGGAAAAACGCGGCCTTTGCATTCGCCTTTTTCAGGATGTCCAGGATCTGCGGCGTCCATTCCGGATCAGGACCGTCATCAAAGGTCAATGCCACCTGGTGTTCACCGCCCGCACCCTGATGATACAACGTCGGGAACTCGGGAAACTTCGTGTATTGGAGGGTCAAATAACCGTCCGCATCGACATCCACCTTGCGTCGTCCATCGGCGCGATTTTCATCCACCGACACAATCTCGCCTTCGCCGACGTCGGTGATCGTGTCGCTGCCTCGCAACACTTCGAGCGCTTCACGGGTTTGATTGTCGATTTTGAAATCGGGTGGCACCGCGAGCGCGTCCCAAATCGCCGGGTCCTCGGTTCCGAGTCGATAAAGACCAAACCCGCCCGCTTTTTCGCGACGCACTTCGCGCAATTCATTGAGAAAAGTCGCAACATCGAGAAACCAAACGGCGTGCTCTTTATCTTCCTCCTGAAAATAAAAGTACGGATTGTAGTTCGGCCCAACCACTTCCGCCGAAGCGACCTCGGCGTTGTAGGCGCGACTCATTGCTTCGGGGAAGCTGATTAACTCCGCTTTCTTCCCACCAATCGTCCAATCGTAGCCGTAATTGCCAACGGTGATGATCCACTGCTTCGAGTCGGTGCCTTCCAGCAACACGTGCAACCAGCCCTCAAACCATGGACGCGATCCTAGCGGACCCGGCGGATCGACATCGGATGTCTCGTCAAAAAGTGAGGCAACGAACCGGTCGACGTTGTCGGAGAGCTCATCGAAATCGATGTAATCGAGCTCCTGTCCGGGCTGGACCGTTAACCACAGCTCCTTGTCATCGTTGTGCAGTGCGTCGCAAAACTTGTCGATGAATGTCGTAAGATCTTTTTTGTATGCTGGATCGAGTTGCTCCCAATCAATTATCACGCCGGCGGCCTTGGCATCGCGCAGTGTCGTAACCACTTTTGCGAAAAAGCGCTCCTGTCGATCGGTCGGTCCATGCGCGAGATTTTCAATCGCCTCCGGTTGCCAGGTGTCGCCGACCAGGTTCGTCAGCAGCGGCATCAATTTGATTCCTTTGTTCGCGCAAAATTTTGGCAAACGCGGATCGGAATCGATCTGAAGGTCGCCAAATCCGTTCACAACGGTGATCCATTCAGGACACAAATGCGTGATGAGACCGGCATGTTCTTCCAGCGAGGAGTAACTGTAGGGATCGCCGTTCGTATAAAAAGCGAGCCGCACTTCATTTGGCGGCGCTTTCTTGCGCGGTTTCGCCGGTGCTGCGGGTGTCGGAGTCGGTTTCGCACCCGCCAGTTTCTTCGCCGCCTGTTTGGCCTCCCCGAACTTTTGCCAGAGTAATGAGCCCGGCGGTGCGGTTGGGCCGGCCGGGTTTTGTTTTTGGAGGGCTTTAAGCTGGCCCTTCAATTGCCGGAGCGAAAACGGCACGCGCATTTTCGGGGCAACGAACAGAGTTTGCACGAAGAGGACGGCTGCTAGAAATCCGAGAACGCCCGAAATGAGCAGAGTGAGGCGTAGCCGGGGCCATCGCTTTCCCGCCGGATCGGAAAACACAAACGGAGGCAGGTTGTCCCGAGGGTCGTCGTGCATGAGCGGCTTATTTTCGCTCACAACACGTGAAATTAAAGCCGCGAAAAACGCGGACAGCGCCCTACAGCTGCGTCGCCAAGCGGTGCGCGTTTTCGCGCAAGATGTCCGCCGCGTGTTTCATGTTTTCTTCGTCGCTCATTCCTTCACGCGCATTAACGAAAACCCCGTCAAACAACTGCTGCGGCTCCGGGTCGTCGCTCGCGCGACCAACAAAGGCGAATACCCGTTTGCCAAGCTTGCGCGCAAGCCGCGCCACGCCAGCCGGCGTTTTTCCTTCGAGTGTCTGCCTGTCCAGATTCCCCTCGCCTGTAATCACAAAATCCACATCTTTGATTTTCGATTCGAGTCCGACCGATTCGGCGACAACGTCGAATCCGGGGCGAATCTTCGCTCCGCAAAAACTCATTAAACCAAAACCCAAACCGCCGGCCGCTCCCGCGCCGGGTTCATTACGATAATCAAAACCAAACTGCTGGGTAACAACGTCTGCAAGCCGGGTCAGCATGCGTTCGAAGTCGCTAACTCGTTCGGGCGTCACGCCCTTTTGCGGACCAAACACCCGCGTCGCGCCATTTTCGCCGAGCAACGGACTCTTTACATCAACCGCCGCAATTATGTTCGGCAATTTCAGCCGTGCCGATTTTCGAACTTCCTTGAGCCTAGCCAAGTCCGCGACGCCGTGGATTTCGGTGTCTTGCTCTAAAAACTTGAACCCGAGCGCGCGAGCCACTCCGAAGCCACCATCGTTTGTGGCGCTGCCGCCGAGACCCATCAGAACCGTGTTCGCGCCGCGCTTTGTCGCGTCCAAAATCATTTCCCCAACCCCAAACGTCGTGGCCATCTCCGGATTCAGTTCGTTCGACTTCAGTCGACGCATGCCGGCGGCCTCGCTCATTTCCATGACGGCCAATTTCGATTTCTCAATCCATGCGTAACGCGCCTCGATTTCACGACCAACCGCATCGTGCGCGTGGCACGCGACCGCTGAACCGCCGAGCGCTTGCGAAATCACTTCGGCGGTCCCTTCACCACCGTCGGCCATTGGCACAATGTCGATCTTTGCGTCCGGTAAAGTTTCTCCTAAACCGGCGGCGATTGCTTCGCCGACTTCGCGCGCGTTCAGCGTGCCTTTGAATTTGTCCGGCGCGATTAAAATGCGCACGCGTTTATGATTTTAATTTTTTCTCCAAAATTTCACCGGCCAGTTGCGGGTTTGCTTTGCCTTTCGAAAGTTTCATGACCTGGCCCTTGAGAAAATTGAGCGAAGCGGCATTGCCGGCTTTGAAGTCAGCCGCCGGCTTCGGATTTGCCGCAATTACTTGATCGCAAAATTTCTCGATCGCGCCGGTATCGCTCACCTGTTCGATTCCTTTTTCCTTTACGATTACGGAGGCCGATTTCCCGCCGGAAAACATTTCGGCGAACACTTCCTTGCCCTGCTTTCCGCTGATCTTGCCGCTTTCGATCAAATTCACCAACTCGTCGAGCGCTTGTGGCGGGATGGGGCAATCGCCGATCGTTTTCCCGGCGCTGCTCAACGCGCTTTGAAGATCATTTAGAATCCAGTTCGCGACATTCTTCGGTTTCTTCGAACCCTTCGCCGCGGTCTCAAAGTACTGAGCAAGGTCGATGTCATCGGCGAGAACACCCGCATCGTATGGCGTTACTTGATATTGATCGACAAAGCGCGCGCGTTTGGCTTTCGGCAGTTCCGGCATCCGTTCACGCGCTTCCGGCAGCAATACATCTGTTTTCACCACGACCAGGTCCGGATCGGGAAAATATCGATAGTCATGTGCGGATTCTTTGGTTCGCATCAAGAATGTTTCACTGGAGGCATCATCCCAGCCGCGCGTTTCCTGCTGCAGTTTTTCTCCGCGCCCCAAAGCTTCAATCTGACGTTGGATCTCGAATCCGAGCGCGCGGCGAACGCCACTAATCGAGTTCATGTTCTTGATCTCGATCTTGGCCCCAAGTTCAGCCTGATTTTCCGCCCGCACCGACACATTGCAGTCGCAACGAAGTTGGCCTTTTTCCATGTCGGCGTCGCTCACTCTGCCGTAGATCAAAATTTGTTTGAGCGATGTCAGAAAGGCGAAGGCCTCCTCGGGCGAAGCAATTTCCGGCTGACTCACGATTTCCATTAACGGCGTCCCGGCGCGATTGAAATCAATGCCGGTATTGGTCTCGAAATGGAAACTCTTCGCCACGTCTTCCTCGAGATGAATGCGCACGAGGTGGACTTCCTTGTCCGGGGTCGCGATATTTTTCTGCGCATCTTTTGGATAAGCGAGGTCGTGCAACGGGACGGAACCGTTTTCGCAAAGCGGCATATCGTATTGCGAAATCTGATAATTCTTCGGCATGTCAGGATAAAAATAATTTTTCCGATCGAACTTCGAAGTCGGGGCGATATCGCAGTCGAGCATGAGGCCGGTCAGCACCGTCATTCGCAGGGCCTCATGATTCATCACCGGCAAAGCGCCGGGCAATCCGAGACAGGTCGGGCAAGTGTGAGTGTTCGGAGTGGCCCCAAACTCGACTGGGCACGCGCAAAACATCTTCGACCGGGTTTTGAGCTGCACGTGAACTTCAAGACCAATCGTTGCGACGTAGGAAATTGCAGATTTCAAATTGTAGATTTCAGATTGGCTGATGCCGATTTACGCGAAGTCACGCAGATCGCAACCAGTTCGCTGGCTTCGCTCAATAATTGTTCCACCCGTTTGGAAGGAAGCATCCTTCCCTCGATAATCAATTCGAGCCAAAGTTGAGTCTCATCCGCTTCTTCCAAGACAACGCCCATTCTTGCAACAAATTCCGCCTTAGAGCGCGAACGACATGCCGCGCGGTAATTTGCAGCAACTGATGTCCCACAACGAATAAGTTGAGTCGCAATGGCGCGGCCTTCGATGGTTTTTGGCAACGCGGCGACGAGTTTCATAACTCGAAGTGCAAATCGCTTCGTTCGCTGCTGCAGGTCCCGAGGGGTCATCGACGACAATCTGCAATTTTGAAATCTACATTTTGAAATTATTTCTGCAGTGCGTAGTTGAGCGCCGCGTTCAAATCGAACTTCTTTAATCGCGCGTAAAGCTCCGCGTCATTCGCAGCGTCGATGATTCGATGGTCCTGGATCAGCTCGAGCAACCGGCCTTGCGCGAGCATTTGGGAAATCTCCTGGTCGTTTCGCAGGGCGACGATTTTGGGATGTTCGCTCAGTTCGCGCGCTCCCGGAAATTGCAGAAAACGTTCTGCATTCTGCGGATTGGCCGCAACTTGTCCGACTTTCTCAATCAGGTCGTAGTTCTTTTGCGGAACAACGTCGAATTTCTTGACCGTATCACCAATCACGCCCATCTCGACAGAGTTCTTCAGGCGCGCCAGTGAGGTTGTCAGGGGCGCTTCATCCTCACTTGGTCCAGCGAGCAATCGCCTCCGAACCTCGACCGCATGCGACACGCTGGTGTCATTTGCCTGCTCGCGCACTTCGGCGTTCGCAACCGAGCCGACCGAGCGAATCGCAACGATGATCATCCAAACCAAAAACAAGCCGAAGAAGGCGCCGAGGAACGCGCCGGTTGATCCGTAAAACAGCCGCACAATGAGCGACTCGTGCTGGTCTGTCCGGCGGAACAATGCGGACCCGGTGCCGCTGATAACCGCGTAGATTATGAGCGCAAAAATGGCGCCGGCGAAGATGGACAACAACGCGTCCGGCATCTGGACAAACATGCCGACGAGTGGCGCGAAAAATTTGCCCCCGAAGATGGCCGCAAAATAAGCTGCGACGAGAGCCCCGAGGCGCGCCACTTGCCGCGGCAAGCCGCGCCGCCAACCACGCAGCACTTCGAACAAAATCAAAATGAGCGCGAAAGACACAAAGACAATTTGCCAGAGGGGCGAGCCGGCGACCGATTGGATTTGTTCGTTCATTACTTCGCGGAACTGATTGCGCGTTGTCGCAACACGTGATCACAAAGGACGAGCGCGGTCATCGCTTCAATGATTGGAACAGCACGCGGCAGAACACATGGGTCGTGGCGACCTCGCGCTGCCAGCTTCGTTCGTCCACGCGAAGAACTCACCGTTTTCTGTTCGCGCGCAATCGTTGCGGTAGGTTTGAACGCGACCCGAAAATAAATGTCTTCTCCATTTGAGATTCCACCCTGAATGCCGCCGGAATAATTCGTCTGCGTCCGAACCTTCCCGCCACGCATTTCGAAAGGATCGTTGTGCTCCGAACCGTGCATGCGGGTCGCGGCGAAACCTGAACCGACTTCGAAACCTTTCGTCGCGGGCAGGCTCAGCATGGCCTTGGCAAGATCAGCTTCGAGCTTGTCGAACACCGGTTCACCCAATCCAATCGGCGCATTTCGCACGACGCATTCGATTATTCCGCCTAACGAGTCTCCTTCTGATCGCGTTTTCTCAATCAACGAAATCATTTTCTTGGCGGCGGTTTTGTCCGGGCAGCGAATGAAATTTGAGTCAATATCGGCGCTTTTCACTTTCGACCGATCGATTTTGGCCGCGATCTCGTGGACTTGCCCAACGTAAGCAACGATCTCGATCGATGGATAGAAATGACGCAGGACTCTTCGCGCGACTGCCCCCGCCGCAACACGCCCGATCGTTTCCCGCGCCGAAGCGCGGCCCCCGCCCTGCCAGTTTCGAATTCCATATTTTGCTTCGTAGGTAAAGTCGGCGTGCGAAGGCCGAAACTTTTTTGCCATTTCGGCGTAATCCTCGGGCCGTGCGTCTTTATTGCGGACCAGAATTCCCAGCGGCGTGCCGAGCGTCTGTCCTTCAAACACCCCTGATAAAATCTCGCAGCGGTCCTCTTCCTGGCGCTGCGTCGTGATTTTGCTTTGGCCCGGCCGACGCCGATTCAGCTCGCCCTGAATCTGCGCTTCAGAGATTTCAATTTTCGGAGGGCAACCATCGATCACCACACCAATTCCGCCGCCGTGTGATTCACCGAACGTCGTGATCCGAAAAAGCTGACCGAAGGTATTCGACATTGAGCGGAAAAGGAATCAGATCGCTTCGAAAGCGAATTGAAGATCGTCGATGAGATCGCGGAGATCTTCGACGCCGACGGAGATTCGCACGAGCGAATCGGTGACGCCGAGCTTTTCGCGCGTCTCCTTCGGCACCGAGGCGTGCGTCATCAGCGCGGGATGATTAATCAGGCTCTCGACGCCGCCCAAACTCTCCGCGAGCGAAAACAGGCTCGTGTTTTCGAGAAAACGTTTCGTGCCCGCAAGGTCGGTTTTCAAAATGATCGAGACCATTCCGCCGAAGCCGCGCATCTGTGTACGGGCAAGATCGTGTTGCGGATGGGATTTCAATCCGGGATAAATCACCTTTTCCACCTGCGGTTGCTCTTCCAGCCACCGCGCCAGCTCGAGCGCGTTTGCGCAATGACGCTCCATTCGAAGGGCGAGCGTTTTCAAACTTCGTAAGACAAGAAAACTGTCAAACGCGCCCTGGATCGCGCCGACGGAATTTTGTAAAAACCACATTCGGTCGCCGAGTTCCTTATTTTCGCCAATGACCGTCACACCGCCGATCATGTCGGAATGTCCATTCAGATATTTCGTGGCGGAATGAACGACAATGTCGAACCCAGATTCGAGCGGCCGCTGGCTCCAGGGCGTGGCAAAAGTATTGTCCGATACCGACAGGATCTTGCGTTCCCGGGCAACTTTGGCGATCGCCTCGAGATCGATGATCTTCAAAAGCGGATTGCTCGGCGTTTCGATCCACACCATGCGCGTGTTCTTCTTGATTTCTTTTTCGAATCGCGCCGCGTCGGTGAGATCGAGATAGGTAAATTCGAGACCGGCGGATTGCTTTCGGACCTTGTCGAACAACCGGAACGTCCCGCCGTAGAGATCGTCGCTGACGATCACATGCGAGCCGCTCTCGAGTAAATCGAGTACGGTAGACATGGCGGCGAGTCCGGAAGCGAAGGCAAATCCGCGGGTGCCGCTTTCAAGATCGGCAATGCATTTTTCGTA